>ERZ1034976.1869-NODE-1869-length-15344-cov-5.329649_pt1 | contig 15344 bp, 9 predicted proteins | sample MGYA00520623_ERZ1034976 | MGnify/ENA primary metagenome ERZ1034976 (study PRJEB33766, sample SAMN09781774) | gut metagenome | biome: gut microbiome | host: Homo sapiens | place: Madagascar | study: EMG produced TPA metagenomics assembly of the PRJNA485056 data... | reverse complement strand
TATGGAAATGGATAACGTTTTTCGTAATGCTGTTTATTCTGGTGGCAGGATATGTGGTACTGGCGTTGCAGGTTTCCGGCGACAAGCAGAAGGAAGTCTGCATAGAGGTGGACAATGCGGTAAACAGTGATGCGGAAATCGGTGTGGAGATGTCCATTACCAAAAGCTGGGACGATAAAAGAAAATACGGCAGGGACAGCAGCGGCGCCCAGTATGACGGCACTATTGTCAACAAGAGCAATTATACGCTGCGGGACTGGCGGATTGTTCTTCTGATGCCGGGAAAGAGCCACATTGACAGCTCCTGGAACGGCACATACACTTACGAAGGCAACGACATTGTCTACATACCCGATGACAGCATCGGCATGAATGTGCTGCCGGCACATGAGAGCAATACCTTCGGCATGGTCATGTACTCCCATGGTCTGATGAATATTTACCGGTTTCAGGTCATAGGCTATCTGGACAAGCAGCTGACGGATTATCCTCTTTTTTATGTGATGCTGTGTATGACGGCGGTTTTTCTTGCAATGATTATCGGGAATATGGTCGTCGTGCTGCGAATGCGGAAGTTAGAGCAACGCAGGATTATGGATGAAAAGATTATTATCGATACCTTGCAGATGCTGGCGAAACTGATTGATGCCAAGGATTCCTACACCAACGGACATTCGGACAGAGTGGCGGAGTATGCGGTGCTCTTAGCAAAGGAAATGCATATGAAGTCCGATGATATCCGTTTCATGCGGTACATGGGACTTATGCATGACTGCGGTAAAATGGGTATTCCCGACAGCGTTTTAAATAAGCCGGACAAGCTGACACCGGAGGAAATGGATATTATCCGTTCCCACACGGTACTGGGCGGCAAGATTGTGGAAAACTTTACAGCCATGCCCGGTGTCCGGGAGTGCGCCCTGTACCATCACGAGCGCTACGACGGCAAGGGCTACCCGGAGGGACTTAAGGGTGAGGAAATTCCTCTGTTAGCGCGTATTATCTGCGTGGCGGATTCTTTTGATGCCATGAACAGTGACAGATGCTACCGGAAGCGCCTGAAGAAAGCGGTAATCCTGGAGGAATTGAAAAAGAATGCAGGCACCCAGTTTGACCCGCAGATAGCTAAGCTGATGGTCAAGCTGATAGAAGAGGGGAAAGTCAGGTGCGATGAATAAAAGACAGGAGGTATCCAATGCCTAATTTTACCCAAAAGGCAATTAAAGAGTCCTTTATTAAATTATTGAATGAAAAACCTTTGCACCAGATTACGGTGAAGGATATCGTGGAGGACTGCGGAGTCAACCGTAATACCTTTTACTATCACTTTACGGACATTCCTACCCTGCTGCAGGAAATCATTATAGAAGAGGCCGGACGTATCATGGAAGAGTATCCGACCATCGATTCCATGGAACAATGCCTGGATGTGGCTATTTCCTTTGCCATGCAGAATAAAAGGGCGGTTTTACATATTTATCATTCTGCCAACCGTGATATCTACGAGCAATATCTGATGGATGTGTGCAACCACGTGGTGACCGCTTATGTGAATACGGTTTTAGAAGATAAAGTCATTTCCGGAAAGGACAAGGAAATAATTGTCCGTTTTTATAAATGCGAATGCTTCGGTCAGATTATGGACTGGATGAACCAGGAAATGAAAGAGGATATCAGGGAGCCTTTCAGGCGGCTCTGCGAGCTGCGCAGGGGTATGGTGGATGAGATGATTTCCCGTTGTGTGACGGATGCGGCGGCTAAATAAGGAAACAGAAAATAAAAGACAAAGGAATTTAGGCATTTCGGAAGAAATGTCTATTTTTTTTACATTCTTTCCGGAACAACCCAAATTTATACATTGCAGAGGGCAAGCCTGAAAATTTAACAGTGCCGTTTTTATGACCATTTTAAGAAGGAACATCCTGCATTATACTGCCTATATCAAAAGAGATGAGGAGGTGTTTTGTATGCGTTCTGTAAATTCCTTAAAAACAGCGAAAATCGCTTACATCGGCATATCGGTTTTATTTTGTGTTTTAGGTATTTTACTGATTATATTTCCGGGTATCTCCGAAAAGGTGATCGGTATTCTCTGCGGTATCCTGATGATTTTGTTCGGTGTTGTGAAAATCCTGGGTTATTTTTCCAAGGACCTGTACCGTCTGGCGTTCCAGTATGATTTAGCCTTCGGTATCCTGACGATTATCTTAGGTATCATGCTTTTTAAGAATCCATCCAACCTGATGAATTTTATCTGTGTGATTTTGGGGATTGCGGTGCTTTCGGACGGTCTGTTCAAGATGCAGATGTCCCTGGATGCCAAAAGATTCGGCATCAGGGAATGGTGGCTTATTTTTGCATTTGCCGTCATTGCCGCAGCATTTGGCATTGTACTGATTCTAAAACCTGCCGTCAGTGCATCCTTCCTGACCGTGCTTTTGGGCATCTGCCTGCTACTGGAGGGCATCTTAAATATCAGCACAGCCATTACGGCAGTAAAAATTATACGCTATCAGCAGCCGGATATTATTGACTGAGTGATAAATGTAAGACAGAAAGTGAGGAGTAAAACATGCGTTTCTCAAGAGCGGTGGTAAAGCACCGTGTGGCAATCGTAATCATAACGGTGCTTCTGCTCATTCCCTCCGTACTGGGAATGGCCGGCACCAGAATTAACTATGATATGCTCAATTATCTGCCCGGGGATATGGACACGGTAATCGGACAGAATGAACTTTTGGATGACTTTGGAAAGGGAGCGTTTTCCCTGCTCATTGTGGAAGATATGACCCCGAAGGAGGTTTCCGCCCTGAAGGAAAAAATCGAGGGCGTGGAGCATGTGGAGTCCGTTATCTGGTATGATTCCTTAATGGATGTTTCCGTTCCAATGGAGCTTCTTCCCGATAAGATTTACAACGAATTTAATACCTCGGATGCTACCATGATGGCGGTTTTCTTTGACAGCGCCACATCGGCGGATGTGACCATGGATGCCATAAGGGAAATCCGGAGCATCGCCGGAAAGCAGTGCTTTGTATCCGGTATGTCCGCTCTGGTTACGGACTTAAAGGATTTGTGTGAAAAAGAAGAGCCCATTTATGTAGGCATCGCCGTAGCCCTTGCCTGTGTGGCAATGATCGTTCTTTTGGACAGCTTCCTGGTACCGTTTGTATTCTTAGCCAGCATCGGCGCCATGATTTTAATAAACCTCGGCAGCAACTATTTCTTGGGAGAGATTTCCTACATAACCAAAGCGCTGTCGGCGGTCCTGCAGCTTGCCGTTACCATGGACTATTCCATTTTCCTGTGGCACAGCTACAACGAGCAGATTACTCATTATGATGACCATAAGCAGGCGATGGCGGTTGCCATTCACGAAACCCTGGTTTCCGTTGTGGGCAGCTCCTTAACCACCGTAGCAGGCTTCATTGCCCTCTGCTTTATGTCCTTTACCCTGGGCCGTGACCTGGGCATTGTTATGGCGAAGGGTGTATTGTTCGGCGTTATCGGCTGTGTAACGGTGCTTCCGTCCCTGATTTTGATGCTGGATAAGCCGCTGCAGAAAACAAAGCACAAGAGCCTCATTCCCAATATGGATAAGGCGGCGGGCGGCATCGTGAAGATTTTCCCGGTATTTTTGATTATCTTTGTCATTCTGATGCCCATTGCCATTTACGGCAACAACAAGACCAACGACGAAGTGTATTACGACATGGGCCAGTGCCTGCCGGAGGATATGGAGTATGTCATTGCCAATACAAAGCTTTCCGAAGAGTTTGACATTGCTTCCACCCATATGGTCCTGGTAGATGCATCCGTATCTCCCAAGGATGTCCGCTCCATGACAAAGGAAATGGAAGAGGTGCCCGGTATTAAATATGTGCTGGGACTGGAAAGCGTGGTAGGCGCCCAGGTGCCGGAGGAAATGCTGCCGGACAGCATTGTCAGTATCTTAAAGAGTGACAAGTGGGAGCTGCTTCTGATTAACTCCGAGTACAAGGTAGCAAGTGATGAAGTAAACGAACAGATTGACTCCCTGAATACCATATTAAAGAAGTACGACCCCACCGGCATGTTAATCGGCGAGGCGCCCTGTATGAAGGATATGATTGAAACCACAAACCATGACTTCCAGGTCGTCAATGCGGTTTCCATTGTTGCCATCTTTATCATTATTTTAATCGTGGAAAAGAGTATTTCCCTGCCGGTTATCCTAATTGCGGTTATCGAGCTTGCCGTATTCATCAACTTGGGTCTGGCGCACTTTATGGGTCAGTCGCTGCCGTTTATCGCACCTATCTGTATCAGCACCATCCAGTTAGGTGCAACCGTAGACTATGCGATTTTGATGACCACCCGTTACAAAGCGGAAAGATTATCCGGAAAGACCAGGAAGCAGGCTGTTTCCACAGCGCTGGCTACGGCAATTCCTTCCATTATTGTCAGTGGTATGGGACTGTTTTCCGCCACCTTCGGCGTAGCGGTTTATTCCGATATCGATATTATCAGCTCCATGTGTATGCTGATGGCAAGAGGCGCCATTATCAGTATGCTCTGCGTTATCTTTATTCTGCCGGCACTGCTGATGCTCTGTGAAAAGGTAGTTCTGGCTACGACACTTGGTATGAAGTTAAACAAAAAGGAGGAAACATCATTATGAAAAAAATGTGGGTAAAATCCCTTGGAATCGTTTTAACGGCTGCACTGCTGGCAGGCAGTGTGGGAGCCGGTGTATATGCCGCCGGCAATAAAGGCACAGAAACTGCCATAGAAACAGAAAGCGAAGAAAGCACGGAACCGGATACTTCTTCCCTTGATAAATTAGTGGAGGACGTCAAGGACACTTCCGTATCCGACCTCATCCGAAAGGTAGAAGAGGACGGCAAAATCAGTAAGGATGAAACCGTTTACGTCATTGCCGGAGCAGACGGCAAGGCATCCCGCATCATTGTCAGCGACTGGATTAAAAATCCGGAAAACAACGATACCGTTTCCGACAAGACAGAGCTTTCCGATGCGGAAATCACCAAAGGCAATACCTCCTATACCATGGACAAGGACAATATGAGAGTCTGGACCACGAACGGCGAGGATGTTTATTACCAGGGTACTTCTGACAAGGAGCTGCCGGTTACCTTAAAGGTGACTTACACACTGGACGGTAAGGAGGTAACAGCGGAGGAGCTTGCCGGCAAGAGCGGCCATGTGGTCATTCGTTTCGATTACGAAAACAACCAGTATGAAAATGTGGAAATCGACGGTAAGGAAGAAAAAATCTACGTTCCCTTTGCCGTTCTGACCGGCATGATTTTAGACGATGATGTATTCAGCAATGTGGAAGTGACGAACGGACGTCTCATCAACGACGGCAGCCACGAAGCGGTTGTGGGCATCGCCCTTCCGGGTCTTAAGGATAACCTTGCGCTGGATGACGACAAGTTAAATATTCCCGATTATGTGGAAGTGGAGGCGGATGTGAAGGACTTTTCCCTGACCACCACCATGACCATTGCCACCAATGAAATTTTCAATAAGGTGGAAGTGGAAGATGTGGATACCGATTCCTTACGGGATGTGGCAGACCAGATTACCGATGCGTTTGAACAGCTTTCCGACGGATCCGAACAGCTTTATGACGGACTCTGCACATTACTGGAAAAATCAAAGGAGCTGACGGACGGTATTGACAAGCTGGCAGCAGGCGCCAAAACTGTGAAAGAAGGCATGGCAACCTTAAATACCGGTGCGGCCAAGCTTGCAGGCGGGGCTTCCGAATTAAACAACGGTCTGCAGAAATTAAGCGCCAACAGCGCTGCCTTAAACAAAGGCGCCGAAACCGTATTCAACAGCTTGCTGGCACAGGCAAACAGCCAGCTTTCCGGTTCCGGTCTGGGACTTCCGGCGCTGACCATAGGAAACTACTCCCAGGTACTTACGGACGCCATTACCAAATTAAACGGTGCGGCAGGCATGTCCAGGGAAGATGTGGAGAAACAGGTAAGAGCCAACGAGCCCCAGTTCCGTGCAGCGGTAACCGCTTCCGTTAAACAGTCCGTAACGGACAGTGTCACGGCACAGTTCCGTCAGGGTGTGGAGAGTGCCGTGCTTTCCGCTTACGGATTTTCCTCCAAAGAAGCCTATGAAGAGGCTGTGGCAGCAGGCAGCGTGGACGAAGCAACCCAGACAGCCATAAAGAGTGCCATTGATGCGGGCATGGCATCCAAGCAGAGCGAAATCGATGCCATGGTAGCGGCTACCATGGAGTCCGATGCCATCAAGCAGAAGATTGATACCGAAACCGAAAACGCTATGCAGGCGAAGATTAATGAAACCATGAATTCCGTAGGTCAGGCATCAGGTGCCGTCACCCAGCTTAAGTCCTTAAAGAGCCAGCTTGACAGCTACAACCAGTTCTACACCGGATTAAAGACCTATACCGCAGGTGTGGATGCTGCCGCAAACGGAGCCTCCACTTTATACAGCGGAGCCAATGAACTTGCCGCAGGAGCCGGAAAACTGGCAGACGGCACCACAGAACTTTCAAGCGGTCTGGATACCATGCAGAAGTCCGCTCCCGCACTGATTGACGGCATCACCGAGCTCCGGGACGGCGCCGGAAAGCTTTCCGACGGACTTTCTACCTTAAATGAAAAAGGCATCGGCGACTTAACCGAGTCCCTGGGGGAGGATTTAGACACCTTTGCAGCCCGCCTGAAAGCAACGGCAGATGTATCGAAGGATTACAACAACTACGCCGGCATTGCCGATGACATGGCAGGACAGGTGAAGTTCATTTACCGTACGGAGGGAATAGAGAACTAAAGTTCTCAGAACAAATAAAATAATTAAGAGTTTTTCCTGTGGCAATGCCTATTCTTTTATGATAAGATATTTTACAGAGAAAGAAGTTATCCGGTAAATACCGTATCAGATAAAGAGGGAATTGCAATATGAGGAAGAAAATAAAAAAAGGTAGTCAGAACAGCATACAGAGGGGCATGGCGTTTGCCACCGTTTTATTGTGCGGAGCCCTGTTTGCCGGCTGTGGTGCAAAGACTGCCGATACCGAAATACAAAAGGGAATGCAGGCTGTTGCGGATATGGATTATGAAGAAGCAATGGCCTGCTTTTCTGCTGCCGAAAATAACGGGGAGGATGCCCGGCTGATTGCCCGGGGAAGGGGCATTGCCAGCATCGGTCAGACCAACTACGAGGATGCCGTAACTTATCTGGAGGACTGTCTTGCCCTGTCGGACGGTGTGGTGGAAAAAATGGATGTGGATGTCAACCTGTATCTGGCAACCGCATACCAGAAAATAGGAAATAATGAGAAGGCAAAGGAAATTTACGATGCCATTCTGGAGCTGTATCCCAACCACACGGATGCCGCCTATTTACGCGGTTATGTGGAGCTTGTGTTAAACAATTACCAGGGGGCAAGAGCCGATTTTGACCGGGTAATCAGATTAGAGCCGGAGAACTACGACAGACTGATTCATGTCTATGAGGTGCTCCGCGACAACGGCTACCGGGAATGGGGCGAAGAGTATTTAAGCCAGGCGCTGACGGAGCGTTCCGCAAAAATGAGCGCCTTTGACAGGGGACGGATCAATTATTATCTGGAAAATTACGAAACGGCGCAGCTTGATCTGGAAGAGGCCAAAAATGCAGCTCCGGGTGATTCCGGCGTCTATTTGTATTTAGGCATGGCATACGAAGCCACCGGCGACTACAACTATGCCATTACCAATGTGTACACAGCATATCTGACACAGAAGGACGGCACCGCAGAGCTTTATAACCAGCTGGGGCTCTGCTATTTAAAACAGGAGCAGTATGCACCGGCACTGGATGCGTTCCAGAAGGCAATGCAGATACCGGACAACGGCATGATGCAGACCCTTTCCTTCAATGAAATCGTGGCATACGAATACCTGGGAAATTACAACCAGGCAGCCGCACTTTTGCAGAATTATCTGGCTACTTACCCGGATGACGAGACCGCAAAGAGGGAATACGGCTTTTTGTCCACCCGTTAGCCGGTAAAAAGTTTAAAAGCCCCAAAATGCCGCAAATATGCATATTTTGCGATTGTGAAATAATTAACCCACAATATCTTGTGGGTTAGCATTGACTTCCCTAAGACGAGATGATACTATAAGTGCATAGCGTTTGAAAGGGAGGGACTTTCGTGTTACAGGTTATTAAAAGAGATGGTGAAAGGGTGGACTTCACATTAAGCAAGATTAACGATGCCATTATGAAGGCGTTTACGGCTACGGAAATGCAGTACTCAAACGACATCGTGGACCTGCTTTCACTTCGTGTGTCTGCGGACTTTCAGGACAAGATTAAGGACGGAGCTGTCAGCGTGGAGGATATCCAGGACAGCGTGGAGAAGGTATTGGGACAGGCCGGCTATGAGGATGTAGCCAAGGCTTACATTTTATACCGCAAACAGCGGGAAAAAATGCGTACCATGAAGTCCACAATCTTAGACTACAAGGATGTAGTCAACAGTTATGTAAAAGTGGAAGACTGGCGTGTAAAAGAAAACTCAACCGTTACTTATTCCGTAGGCGGTCTTATCTTAAGCAATTCCGGTGCGGTAACAGCCAATTACTGGCTTTCCGAAATCTACGACCAGGAAATTGCGGATGCACACCGCAATGCGGATATTCATATCCATGATTTGTCCATGCTCACAGGCTACTGTGCAGGATGGTCACTGAAACAGCTTATCAAAGAAGGACTCGGCGGCATCACCGGCAAGATTACCTCTGCACCGGCAAAGCATTTATCCGTGCTCTGCAACCAGATGGTAAACTTTTTAGGCATCATGCAGAACGAGTGGGCGGGAGCACAGGCCTTCTCCTCCTTCGATACATATCTGGCGCCTTTTGTCAAGGCGGACAATCTGGCTTATCCGGAAGTAAAGAAGTGCATAGAAGCCTTTATTTACGGTGTCAATACCCCCAGCAGATGGGGCACCCAGGCACCCTTCTCCAATATTACGTTGGACTGGACGGTTCCCGATGACCTGGCAGAGCTTCCGGCTATCGTAGGCGGCAGGGAAATGGATTTCAAATACAAGGACTGCAAGAAGGAAATGGACATGGTCAACAAGGCATTTATCGAGACCATGATTGAAGGCGACTCCAACGGACGCGGCTTCCAGTATCCCATTCCCACCTATTCCATTACGAGGGATTTTGACTGGTCCGACAATGAGAACAACCGTCTTTTGTTTGAAATGACTTCCAAATACGGCACCCCGTATTTTTCCAACTATATCAACTCCGACATGCAGCCTTCCGATGTACGAAGCATGTGCTGCAGACTGCGTCTGGACTTAAGAGAGCTTCGCAAAAAGACCGGCGGTTACTTCGGTTCCGGCGAAAGCACCGGCAGTGTGGGTGTTGTTACCATCAATATGCCCCGTATTGCGTATCTGTCCGCCAATAAGGACGAGTTCTACGCAAGACTGAATCGTATGATGGACATTGCGGCGCGTTCCTTAAAGATTAAGAGAGGCGTAATTACCAAGCTTCTGGAAGAGGGCTTGTATCCTTACACCAGAAGATACTTAGGCACCTTTGACAACCATTTCTCCACCATCGGTCTGATCGGTATGAACGAAGTGGGACTGAATGCCAACTGGCTCCGTGCGGACATGTCCGACAAGAGGACCCAGGAATTTACCAAGGAAGTGCTGAATCATATGAGAAACCGTCTGTCCGATTATCAGGAGCAGTACGGCGACCTTTATAATCTGGAAGCGACACCGGCGGAAAGTACCGCATACCGTCTGGCAAAGCACGATAGAAAGCGCTGGCCGGCAATCAAGACCGCAGGCAAGCCGGGAGATACCCCTTATTACACCAACTCCTCCCATCTGCCCGTGGATTACACTACCGATATTTTCGATGCACTGGATATTCAGGATGATTTACAGACCCTGTATACCTCCGGCACCGTATTCCATGCGTTCTTAGGAGAAAAGCTTCCCGACTGGAAAGCAGCCGCAAATCTGGTAAAAACCATTGCGGACAACTATAAATTACCTTACTATACGCTTTCTCCCACCTACTCCATCTGTAAGGAGCACGGTTATCTGGCAGGAGAAGTGGCAGTATGTCCTCACTGCGGACAGCCTACCGAGGTTTACAGCCGTATTACCGGCTACTACAGACCGGTACAGAACTGGAACGACGGCAAGCTGCAGGAGTACGCAAACCGTAAAGAGTACGATGTGGACCATTCCGTTCTGAAGCGTCCCGTAAAGACCATGGTAAAGCTGACCAACTATGCGGACGAGGTAGAAGTTTCCGTAGAGGAGCCTAAGGATGTGAAGTACCTTTTCACCACCAAGACCTGTCCGAACTGCAAACTTGCCAAGGAATACTTAAAGAATGAAAAGTACGTGGTAATTGATGCGGAAGAAAATATGGAGCTGGTACAGCGTTACGGCATTATGCAGGCGCCGACTCTCGTTGTGGTAAACGGCGACCACTTCAAGAAGTATGTCAATGCCTCCAATATTAAAAAATATGCAGAAGAAGCCGCTATGATGGTATAGGCTTCCTGTAGAAAAAGATAAGAAAAAAAGACTGTTCCCGCGACGGATATCGGATAAGGGTATCTGCTGCAGGAAATAGTCTTTTTTATTTTTCGTAAATTTATGCTTGCACAATCAGATAAACTAAGATATACTCTTTTTCATAAGCAGATACTTCTTTTTTCTAATTTTCTTTTGCCGGCGCTCGCCGGTGTCTAAAAATTCAAGAATTCCTGCTTAGAACCCAAGAACAACAAAATAATCTAAGGAGGAAAACAGCATGAGCCATATTCACCTGACAAAAGAGGATATGATGGGAAGCCAGCCGTGGAGGGGAGGACTGGACCTGTTCCATATCGTTATGATTGGGATTGGAAAAGACCTGCCAGGACAGGAAGAAAGCTATGAACTGCACCGTTTTTTGGGAACCATATTTTCCCAGAAGCTTGCGGTGGAAGAAAAGTTACATATAATGAAAACGGAGTATGATATATCAGAGGAAGAAGATTTCAGAAAGGATGTGAACGAGATGTGCAACTTAGGTGAAGGGATTATGGAAGAGGGCATTGCCATTGGAATGGAAAAAGGCATTGCTATCGGAGAAACGAAAGGACGTATGGAAGCGCATGAAGAGCTTATCCGAAGCATGCACAAAAACGGCTTCACAGCAGAGCAGATTGCGGCGGCTACGGACAAGGCGCTGGATGAGGTGAAAGCTATTTTGTCATAAGGAGTGGATAACAGTACAGATACATGCAAAACATTGCAACATAAATACAGTCATACACAAAAACGGGAGCCTTTCGTGGCTCCCGTTTTTAGGCTTTCCAATCGCATACATAAGTTTATTCCAATTCAAATGCACCGGTGTAGAGCTGGTAGTAGGTGCCCTTCTTGGCAATCAACTGGTCGTGTGTACCGCGCTCAATGACTCTGCCGTGGTCAAGAACCATAATCACATCGGAATTCATGACAGTGGAAAGTCTGTGCGCAATGACAAAAACGGTACGGCCTTCCATCAGCTTATCCATACCGCGCTGGACGATGGCTTCCGTACGGGTATCAATGGAAGAAGTGGCTTCGTCCAAAATCATAACCGGCGGGTCTGCTACGGCAGCACGGGCAATGGCAAGAAGCTGGCGCTGTCCCTGGGAAAGGTTGGCACCGTTGTTGGAAAGTTCGGTATCGTAGCCGCCGGGGAGTCTGGTGATAAAATCATCGGCACCGGCAAGCTTGGCGGCAGTGATGCATTCTTCGTCCGTGGCGTCTAAGTTTCCGTAGCGGATATTGTCCATAACCGTACCGGTAAAGAGGTTGGTATCCTGTAATACAATGCCTAAAGAGCGTCGAAGGTCCGCTTTCTTGATTTTGTTGATGTTGATGCCGTCGTAACGGATTTTACCGTCTGCAATATCATAGAATCGGTTGATTAAGTTGGTAATAGTGGTTTTACCGGCACCGGTAGCGCCCACAAAAGCAACCTTCTGACCGGGTTTGGCGTAAACGGAAACATTGTGAAGCACCGTTTTTCCCTCTACATAACCAAAGTCCACATCATTCATCTGTACATCACCCTGCAGGGCGGTATAGGTAAGAGTGCCGTCACCGTGGGGATGCTTCCATGCCCAGCAGCCGGTGTGCTTATCGGTTTCCGTGATGGTGCCGTCCGGGGCAATATTGGCATTTACCAGAGTAACATAGCCGTCGTCCGTTTCCGGTGTTTCATCCATCAGGGCAAAGATACGCTCGGCACCGGCAAGACCCATGACGATGGAGTTAATCTGCTGGGACAACTGGTTGATGTTGCCGGTAAACTGCTTGGTCATGTTTAAGAACGGAATGATAATGCTGATACTGAAGCCCAGTCCCGAAATACTGATGTTGGGAACACCGGACAAAAGGAACAGACCGCCTGCTACGGCAATCAGCACGTAAATGATGTTGCCGATGTTCATAATAATGGGACCTAAAATATTGGCATAGGCGTTTGCCTTGCAGCTATCGTCGCAAAGCGCCGTATTGATTTCTTCAAAATCGGAAATACATTCTTCCTCGTGGTTAAAGACCTTGATGACCTTCTGACCATTCATCATTTCCTGAATAAAGCCCTCTGCCTTACCGATGGACTGCTGCTGTTTGATAAAGTATTTGGCAGAACCGCCGCCGACTTTCTTGGAAATAATCATCATGGCAGCCACGCCCACAAGGAGGAGCAGCGTCATCCAGACACTGTAATACAGCATGATGAAAAAGACGCCGATGACAATGGCAATGGAGCGGATTAAAGCGGGCATGGACTGGGAAATGAGCTGACGCAGCGTATCGATATCGTTGGTGTAATAGCTCATGATGTCGCCGTGCTTATTGGTGTCAAAGTATTTAATCGGTAAGTTCTGCATGCCGCCGAACATGGAAATACGCAGCTTGCTTAAGAATCCCTGTGTGATGAATGCCATCAGCTCGGAGTAAACCGTGACGGCAATAATGGAAATCACATACATGGAAATCAGAATGACCATTAACGGCGTAATTTCCTTTACGGCTGCCGTCCAGTTTTTGTCCGGCTGCCATACTTCGATAATAGCGATAATCTTCTGGATGAAGATATCGGGAATGGCGGCGGCAATCGCGGAAAACAGGATACAGAACACAGTTACGGGTACGAGTACCGGGTAGTAACCGATGAGAGTTTTCATAATACGTTTGAAGGTATGAGGATTGACTTTTTTATTCGGTTTATTCATTTTCGTTTCCTCCCTTCGTCTGCTGCTCGTAAACTTCTCTGTAAATATCGCTGCTCTGAAGCAGGTCTTCATGCGTACCTGCGGCGGAAATGCTGCCGTTGTCCATGACGATAATCAAATCGGCATCTTCCACGGAGGCAATACGCTGGGCAATGATAATTTTTGTGGTATCGGGAATGTAATTTTTGAAACCGGCGCGGATTAAGGCATCTGTTTTAGTATCCACGGCGCTGGTGGAATCATCCAAAATCAGGATTTTCGGTTTCTTTAAGAGGGCTCTGGCAATACAGAGACGCTGCTTCTGACCGCCCGATACGTTGGAACCGCCCTGCTCAATGTAGGTGTCGTATTTATCGGGGAAGGTCTGGATAAATTCATCTGCCTGGGAAAGACGGCAGGCTTCCATGATTTCCTCGTCCGTCGCCGTTTCATTGCCCCAGCGCAGATTATCCTTGATGGTGCCGGAGAACAGCACATTCTTCTGAAGCACCATGGCAACGGCACTACGGAGTGTGGGAATATCGTAGTCCCGTACATCCACACCGCCCACAAGAACGGCACCCTCCGTTACATCATAAAGTCTCGGGATTAACTGTACCAGAGAGGATTTACTGGAACCGGTACCGCCGATAATACCAACGGTCATACCGGAACGGATGGACAGGTCAATACTAGACAGGGCATATTTTTTCGCCTTGGCGGAGTACTTGAAATTCACATTCTTAAATTCGATGGAACCGTCCTTTACTTCCATAACCGGGTGCTCCGGTTCTTTTAAGGAAGGTTCTTCTTCAAGCACTTCGCAGATTCGCTTGGCGGACTCCGCAGACATGGTAACCATGACGTAAATCATGGAAAGCATCATTAGGGACATCAAAATCTGCATACCATAGGTCAGCATACCGGAAATCTGTCCCACATCCAGAGCGGAACCGCCGCTGGTTATGGCAAGCTTGGAACCAACCAAAAGAACCACAACCATGTTGATATACATGCAGAGATTCATAAGAGGGGTATTCAGAGCCACGATACATTCGGCTTTTGTAAAGTCCTTACGGATGTTGTCCGCCGCCGTATTGAATTTCTGCTTTTCGTATTCTTCCCGGGAGAAGCCCTTTACCACTCGCATGCCGCGGACATTTTCTTCAATAGATTCGTTTAACCGGTCATATTTCTTAAACACACTGCGGAAGGCAGGCATGGCTTTTTTGCCGATGGCAAGAAGACCAAAGGCAAGAATGGGAATTACCACAACAAAGACAAATGCTAATTTGCCGCCCATGACAAATGCCATGACCGTGGAGAAAATAAGAAGCAGCGGGCTTCTTATGGCAATGCGGATTAACATCATAAACGCCATCTGCACATTGGTAACATCCGTCGTCATACGGGTTACCAGGGAAGATGATGAGAATTTGTCGATGTTCTCAAAAGAATAAGTCTGGATGCGGTGGAACAGGTCGCTCCGCAGGTTCTTGGCAAAGCCGGTGGAGGCTTTTGCACAGGTAAAGCCGGCAAGACCGCCGCAGACCAAAGAGATGGTTGCCATTATAATAAGAAGAAGTCCCACTTCCATAACGCTTTCGATGGAAGCGCCAGCCTTAATCCGGTTGACCAGATTGGCGGTGATAAAGGGGATAATCGTCTCGATGACAGCTTCGCCTACAATGAAAATGAGCGTAAGAATGGTAGGTCTTTTGTATTCTCTTACGCATCCGGCAAGTTGTTTTAACATACTTTTTTTCCTCTTTCTATAAATTGTGCTCTAATATTTTACTATAAAGCTTTGCGGAAAAAAAGGCAAGGGAAGAGTTGCTAAGGCGGCTTTTTTATGCTAAACTTTTCACAAGTGAGTAAATTTTTACAACTAAAAATTTATAATAGAAAACGGAAGAAAGGTTCAAATCATGATTAATAAACTGATTGCCAACATCAAAAAAACCAATGCCCCTATTGTAGTGGGCTTAGACCCCATGCTTTCTTACATCCCGGAGCATATTCAGAAAAAAGCGTTTGACGAGTTTGGAGAAACTCTGGAGGGA
>ERZ1034976.1868-NODE-1868-length-15348-cov-42.344144_pt1 | contig 15348 bp, 10 predicted proteins | sample MGYA00520623_ERZ1034976 | MGnify/ENA primary metagenome ERZ1034976 (study PRJEB33766, sample SAMN09781774) | gut metagenome | biome: gut microbiome | host: Homo sapiens | place: Madagascar | study: EMG produced TPA metagenomics assembly of the PRJNA485056 data... | reverse complement strand
CTAACGACCGAAGGGAGTGATAACTTCTTTAACTACTATAACTTCCGTACATGCGGAACTTCAGTAAAAGAATAAACATGCATCATTAAATGATCTATAACAAATAATCATTATATATGAAACAACTCATTTTATCATGCGTCTTGACGGCAGTAGCATTTGCTACTTCGCAAGCACAACAAACAACAAATCGATTGCCAATCTATCTCGATCAAACAAAGTCGGAAGAACAACGCATCGATGACGCTATTTCGCGCATGACTTTAGCAGAGAAAATTCGCATCATCCATGCGCAAAGTAAATTCTCATCAGCCGGAGTGCCAAGATTGGGATTTCCAGACTTCTGGACAGACGATGGACCTCACGGTGTTCGCCCAGACGTATTATGGGATGAATGGGAACAGGCTGGACAAACCAACGACTCGTGCGTAGCCTTCCCTGCCCTCACCTGTTTGGCAGCATCATGGAATCCGCAGATGAGCCGCATCTATGGTGAAGCATTGGGCGAAGAAGCTCTATACCGAGGCAAAGACATGATTCTTGGACCTGGCGTAAATATTAACCGTACACCGCTCAATGGCAGAAACTTTGAGTATATGGGCGAAGATCCATTCCTGGCAAGTGTCATGGTGGTACCTTATATTCAAGGTTTGCAGTCAAAAGGTGTAGCAGCCTGTGTTAAGCACTATTGTCTTAACAACGAAGAAGAATATCGCCACCAGGTTAACGTGATTGTAAGCGACAGAGCCCTACATGAAATTTATCTTCCAGCCTTCAAGGCTGCTGTAGAGAAAGGAAAGACTTGGGGCATCATGGGATCCTATAACCTCTATAAGAACGAACACAACTGCCACAACCAATGGACATTGAATAAGATTCTCAAAGGCGACTGGAAATATGATGGTGTGGTGGTGAGCGACTGGGGCGGTGCCCACGATTTGGAACAGTCTGTAAAAAATGGACTCGACATAGAGTTTGGTACATGGACCGATGGGCTTACTATGGGTGCTACAAATGCCTACGACAACTACTATCTCTCACTTCCTTATATGAGAGCCATACAGGAGGGCAAGTTCACCCAAAAGGAGCTGAACGATAAGGTACGTCGCGTATTGCGCCTCTTCTATCGCACCACGATGAATCCAAACCGTCCTCATGGTTTTCTCTGTTCTGAGAGTCATTATGCTGCTGCAAAACAGATTGCTGAAGAGGGAATAGTTTTGCTACAAAATAAGAACAACGTTCTTCCTATCAACACCCAGAAGGCTAAACGCGTACTGGTAGTGGGCGAGAATGCCATCAAAATGATGACCGTAGGCGGAGGTTCATCTTCGCTCAAAGTGCAGCGTGAGATTTCGCCTCTTGAAGGATTGAAAACTCGCCTTGCCAAAGATGGTATTGATGTAGATTACGCTCGAGGATATGTTGGCGATGTAACGGGCAATTATAATGGCGTTACTACAGGTCAGAACCTCAACGATAATCGTAGCGAAGCTGAACTGATAGCCGAAGCTATAGAGAAAGCAAAAACTGCCGACTATGTTATTATGTTTGGTGGATTAAACAAGAGCGACTTCCAAGATTGCGAAGGACACGACCGCAAACAATTCGAGTTGCCATACAATCAAGATAAGCTCATCGAAGCTTTGACCAAGACTAATAAGAATTTCGTTTATGTCAACATCTCTGGTAATGCAGTAGCTATGCCATGGAAAGAAAAAGTGGCTGGCATCGTGCAGGGATGGTTTATAGGTTCGGAGAGTGGCGAAGCCTTGGCAAGCATCCTTACTGGCGATGCAAACCCTTGTGGTAAACTGCCGTTTACATGGGTCAACTCGCTAAACGAAGTTGGCGCTCATGCCCTTAACACATACCCAGGAACCTGGCGAAAGGAAGGTGGAACAAATACCAAGGGCAACATCATCGACGAGGAATATAAAGAAGGAATCTATGTAGGATACCGATGGACCGACAAGGAGCGCATAAAACCTACTTTCGCCTTCGGTCATGGTCAGAGCTACACACAATTTGCCATTTCTAATCTACGTAGCGACAAGTCAGAGCTTACACAGGACGACACAATCGCCTTTACCGTAAACGTAAAGAATACAGGTAAGCGTGCAGGCTCAGAAGTTGTTCAGCTTTATATCCACGATGTGAAATCGTCTGTGGATCGTCCAAAGAAGGAATTAAAAGGATTCCAAAAAGTTTATCTCCAACCTGGAGAGAACAAGGATGTAACCATCACTATCAACAAAAAGGCTCTCAGTTTCTACGATGAGTCATCATCATCATGGAAGGCTGAAGCTGGAAAGTTTGAGGCTCTTGTCGGTAATGCATCCGACAACCTAAAGCTGAAAAAAGTATTCGAACTTAAATAGTAAACACAATATCTATAACAACCACGCCAAAAAGGTGCCTTTCCGTAGACTAACATCTTCGAAAAGGCACCTTTTGTTTATGGCGACACCAGTTGTAGAAATTTATGGCTCATCCTATAAACTCGGGGACAGCTAAGACTTGCTTATGTTTTGTCCCACACGGATTGCACCGATCGCACGGATTTTTAGGACCTCTGGTCCATGTTGCTTGGCGATGGAACACGAAGCACTTGAGTTTTAAAGGAACACGAGATTGCGTTTTAAAGAACACGAGATTTGTCGTAGACCCACTGACCAACGGAAAGTAATGAGTCGAATCTACCGAATATTGATTAAACAGCAAGCAAGAAACGCAAGCTAAAGAGCCCACAGGGCTCAAAAATCCGGGCTCTCTGTGATATCTGTGTGCGACATAATAAATGACAAAGGCAAAGGCTTCCCTAACTGGTTGTAATCAATATTCCCCAATGTTTATCTGGTGAGCCGATTTATAGGGTGAGCCAATTTATCTCATTCCAATCAATTTCACGCGCTGCTCAAACTCTTCTCTATCGCATATTGCACTATTCTTAATCTTAGCACGATAATTATATATTGTGTTTACAGAATAGTGTAGAAACTCAGCAATCTTTGAACTATCCTCTATACCCAAACGAATAAGGGCAAAGATACGAAGTGTGGTGGAGAGAGAATTATCATCTTCGAGTATAATGCGCTCCTCAGGCTTTAAGAGAGCATTAAACTCCTCTACAAAACTTGGAAAGAGATTTAGAAACGTAGAATCGAAATACTTGTATAGTTCACCCATATAAGCCTCGCCTGTCTGCATCTGTCCCAACAGTTTGGTGAATTCTCGAGCCTTAACCAATTTCACTACTCGCTTGCGCATAGTCTCAATCTTATCAACATAGATTGCACAAAGGCGCAAAAATCGTCCAATATAAACCTCTTTCATCTTGTTGCTCTCATTCAAAAAATGGTTCATCTCATTAAGACGATCATTAGCCTCGTTAATACTACTGTTTGCAAGGTTCAATTGTTCAATCACGCTATTCAAGTTTTTATTTGCCAACTGCAAAGCATGGTTAGTATCCTTCTGTTTATAATGAGCTACAGCAATACGCTTGCGCTGCTTGTTTACATAGCAGAGCAAAAGCACAACAACGATGATAAGCAAGACAGACCATGCCACCATTATTTTCAATCGCTTATTGCTTGATGCTAATTCTTTCTGATAGCGATCTTCAATCTGTGTAAGCACAGGCATAATCTGTCGGCTACGAATAGGAGTATTAAAAACAGTAGCCGACTGCCAAGCAAACTTAATATACTCATGCGAACGCTTCTGTTCGCCAGGTTTAGCATTGAGCAGATTGGCAAGTTCCCACAGCGACCCCTGATCCATTACTGCCAACTGAACATCGCAGATGGCAGAACGCAAGAGGCAACGAAGAAACTGTTCTTTATTGCCAAACATATTATAGGTCAAACCACGATAAAACTGCACAATAGCATATGTGTGAGTGCCAGGTTTAGTCATTGCCAATCGCTTATCGCTCAGTCGCAAAGCCTCTTTCATATTTCCTGCTTCTCGGGCTTTACTTTCCTGCATCTGCAGATAAAGATCGTCATCATGGCTGAATGTGCTATCAATTGCAGTTTGATAAGCATTATGCTTCTCTGTATAGTATTTCTTCAAAGAGGGTACATTGCAATAATATGCCATCTCGCCATACAGGTGCTGGCAAGCCCAGAGGTAGTTACGTTGTCCCTCAGAATCAAGATTTGACGGGTTAACAGATTTCAATAGATCGTAAGACTCTGCAAAATTACCAGTAGTAGATTCTTGGAAAGCAAGCAACGACTTGGCATTTTCTTCCTTCTGCTTATCACCGATTTTTATTGCCAACTCAACACATTGGTTAATATATTTTATGGCAATATCGTTCTTGTACGAACGGTATTCCTCAAAAAGTGCAAAGCAAGCATTATATTTTTCGCTTACCTTTTTAGCCACCTTTAGTTTCTGTTCCAAATTGTGTATGCGGTCTTCACGTACTTTTACATAATCTGGGGAATGAACAATAGCATCGTCCAACCTCTGAAAAAGCTGCTCTATATTATCTGTTGGGTTTGCAAAAACAGAAGTAGACAGCAAGACCAAAAACATGAAGAATAATGTCTTTCTCCATAGTTCATTTATACTATCCATTAAATTGATTTAGTTTTTAGGAATGGTTTATGTTAAAGGTTTATACATGCAAAAATAATATAAAATTCAGAAACAACCAAATACATCTCATAAGATTTGCTATTCTAACCCCATTATTGTATTTATAATATCCACTTTTAAACAAGCTCCCGATATCCATAAATAGCTAATTATCAGATGCTTCTAAATAAAAAGTTCAAAACAATATCCACATTTTATTATCAACTTCTCACTTAATATTGTTCTTTTATATAACTTTGCATTTAGATAAGCAACATATCAGCAACTTATTATATATAATAGTATATACGGATATATTACACTTAACAATATAAACAATGAAGACAACACTTTTATCACTAATGTTTCTATTGGTTGGCTCTATAGGGGCACCTGCTATTGCCCATAATTCAGCACCAAAGAAAAATGAAACTACCACAACCAAGAAAGCCAAGATGCTACCCATGAATGAGTTTGTTGACCAACTCATGGCAAAAATGACACTACAGGAGAAGATTGGACAGCTTAACCTTATGGTAGCTGGCGACATCACTACTGGTGGCGCACTCAACACTCAAGTAGGTAGCGACATCGCACAAGGCAACATGGGAGGCGTGTTCAACATCAAAGGCATTGAAAAAATAAAAGCTTTGCAAGATGTTGCCATCAAGAACTCTCGTCTCGGAATTCCTCTTCTTGTAGGCATGGACGTTATTCATGGCTATGAAACAATATTCCCAATTCCTCTTGCCCTATCCTGCTCTTGGGACACCGAAGCAATGAAAGTTGTTGGCGAAATATCAGCAAAAGAAGCAAGCGCAGACGGCATCAACTGGACTTTCTCACCAATGGTAGACATCGCACTCGATGCACGTTGGGGACGAATAAGTGAAGGTAATGGCGAGGACCCTTATTTAAGTGGTGTACTCGGTGCTGCCATGACTCAAGGCTATCAAGGCGTAGATATGCGTACCGAAGACATTCTGAGAGCCAACCATATCATGGCTTGCCTTAAACACTTTGCTCTATATGGCGCAGTAGAAAGCGGTAAGGAGTACAATACAGTTGATATGAGCCGGGTACGAATGATGAACCAATATTTGCCACCATACGAAGCTGTGGTTAAAGCAGGTGTAGGTAGCGTGATGTCATCATTCAATCTTATCGACTATATACCAGCTACCGCCAACAAATGGATGATGACCGATGTGTTGAGAAAACAATGGGGCTTCAAGGGTTTATTGGTTACAGACTACGCTTCTATCTCCGAAATATTGCAGCACGGAACAGCAAAAGACCTCAAAGAGGCATCTGAACAAGCATTAAAGGCAGGAACAGATATGGACATGTGTTCAAATGCTTTTGTAAAACACCTTGCCCAAAGCCTACAAGAAGGCAAAGTGAGCGAAGAAGAAATAAACATTGCCTGCCGCCGAATACTTGAAGCTAAATATAAACTGGGATTGTTCATCGACCCTTACCGCTATTGCAACACCAAGCGTAGTAAGAGCGAGATTTACACAGCAGAGAATCGTCAGGTAGCCCGCGACGTAGCTGCCAAGACCTTTGTTCTCCTGAAGAACGAAGGCAATATCCTGCCACTGAAGAAGAAAGGGAAAATAGCCCTGATAGGTCCGCTTGCCGACACTCGAAACAACATTGCCGGCACATGGAGCGTAGCACAGGTACCATCTAAATATACCACCATCAAGGAGGCAATGGAGCATGCACTTGACGGAAAAGCCACTTTATTATATGCTCAGGGAAGCAATATCTGGCGCAATCAGGAACTACAGAAAAACGGAGAACTCGGAAAGCCTATCAACTGGGGCGATGAGACAGAGATGAAGAAAGAAGCCCTAAAAATAGCGAAAGAAGCTGACGTAATAGTATGTGCAATGGGCGAATGTGCAGACATGAGTGGCGAATGTGGAAGCCGTACCAACCTGGAAATGCCTGATGTGCAACACGAACTCTTGGCAGAACTCGTTAAATTGGGTAAGCCCGTAGTGCTCCTCAATTTTGCAGGTCGACCAACTGTACTCACTTGGGAAAAACAGCATGTACCAGCCATCATGAACGTATGGTTTGGAGGCTCAGAGATGGGAGATGCACTCTGCGATGTGCTTTTCGGAGATAAAGTACCATCAGGTAAACTCACCACATCAATGCCTAAAACCACAGGACAAGAGCCTATCTATTATAATCATCAGAACACCGGTCGCCCTGTAGCTGATGACAACAAGAAGTTTGCCAAATTTGCAAGCAACTGCCTCGATGTAAGCAATGGTCCACTCTATCCTTTCGGTTACGGTTTGAGCTATACCACTTTCGAATATAGCAACTTCCGCCTGAGCAGCCAGGAAGCAGACATCAATGGCAACCAAGAAGCTACAGAGTGGCAGAATGGGAAAAATATAACCGCCACTATCACCGTTAAGAACACAGGAAATCGCGATGCAGACGAGATTGTGCAGCTCTACATCCGTGACATGGTGGCAAGCATCTCTCGCCCTGTAAAGGAGCTGAAAGGGTTCCAGCGCATTCATCTGGCAGTAGGTGAAAGCAAACAGGTAAGTTTTGAAATCACACCAGATATGCTCAAGTTCTACAACGCAGATCTGAAGCACATCATAGAACCTGGTGATTTTCAAATAATGATAGGAGCCAACAGTAAAGAAGTAGAAGCCTTGAACTTCAACGTAAAATAATATGCATGTGTACGAAATCAGTTAGGTTCAAGCGTTATTTCCACCATCCATTACGTAATAGCTTCGACAGGAACGATTCTTGACTACATCCCCTTATGGACTATCGGCGGCTATACCATTATGATAAACGCAATCTCCGTATTGCTGCAGATTCTGATTCTGAGAAGAAACTTTGAGTGGGTGATAACCATTCCTGGCGATGGCATTTCCATCGCCATCCAACAAGTATTAGCAAGGCAAGATTGTTTACTCTTAAACTCTGTTTGAAAATACAAAATAAGGGCATGTTCAACCATCACGGTTGTTCATGCCCATTAATGTAAAATATGACTTATTCTAAAATAATTAATCTCGTCTATTTCAGTTTCTTGTAACCGTAAGCCGCGTTATTTCCCAACTGCTCTTCGATACGGATAAGCTGGTTGTACTTTGCCATACGGTCGGTACGGCTCATCGAACCGGTCTTAATCTGTCCAGAGTTTGTAGCAACAGCAATATCAGCGATTGTTGTATCCTCTGTTTCACCAGAACGGTGTGATGTAACAGTTGTGTAGCCATGACGATGAGCCATCTCGATAGCATCCAAAGTCTCAGTAAGCGAACCTATCTGGTTCACCTTGATGAGGATAGAGTTGGCAGCACCCATCTTAATACCCTTCTCCAAAAACTTCACGTTGGTAACAAAGAGGTCATCGCCTACCAACTGACAACGGTCGCCAATGGCAGCTGTAAGCTTCACCCAATTGTTCCAATCGTTTTCGTCAAGACCATCCTCTATAGAATCGATAGGATATTTGGTAATCAGTTCCTCCAAGAATTTGATCTGCTCCGCAGCAGTCAGTTTCTTGCCGTTAGGATCTTTCTTCTTGCCGTCCTTCAGCTGGCGGTAATCGTAGAACCATTCACCATTCTCCTGAACAGCAAACTCGCTGGCAGCGCAGTCCATGGCAATCTTCACATCCTTACCCGGTTCATAACCGGCATCCTTGATTGCTTGACAGATGCTCTCAAGCGCATCCTCTATGCCATTGAGCGCAGGAGCAAAACCACCCTCGTCGCCGACAGCTGTAGAAAGTCCGCGATTCTTCAGAAGCTTGGCCAAGGCATGGAACACCTCTGCACCCATACGGATGGCCTCCTTCTCATTAGGAGCACCCACAGGACGAATCATGAACTCCTGGAAAGCAATTGGCGCATCAGAGTGAGCACCACCGTTAATGATGTTCATCATAGGAACGGGAAGGGTGTAAGTATTGCAACCACCAATGTAGCGATACAACGGAATGTGGAGATACTCGGCAGCAGCATGAGCTACAGCAAGCGATACGCCAAGAATTGCATTGGCACCCAAATTTGACTTCGTCTTAGTGCCATCAAGCTCCAACATCTTATAGTCGATAGCACGCTGCTCCAAGGCTGAGAATCCAACCAAAGCTGGTGCAATCACGTTATTAACATTCTCTACGGCCTTTAATACGCCCTTGCCACAATAACGGCTTTTGTCGCCATCACGAAGCTCCAAAGCTTCATTTTCACCAGTTGAGGCGCCAGACGGAACTGATGCACGACCAACAACTCCAGATTTTAATGATACCTCAACCTCTACTGTAGGATTGCCACGAGAATCCAGGATTTCTCTTGCATGAACATTTTCGATAATCATAATACAATAATATCTTTAACTTTATAAACATATATCTAAACCGCATGAATACAACACAGGTCGCATAAATACGATTCTTTTTCTGAGTGCAAAAATAGTAATTATAAAAATAATCGCCAAATTCAGAGCATACTCAAAAATTGGTATTCCACTAAAAATACCTACTTGTAAGTATGATCTGGCATCTTGTCCTTGCTGAACACAGGATTCTTACCCTCCCTCTTCTGTTGTCGATAGTCCTGCAGTAAGAACACGGCTTGGCGTGAAAGCAAGACTATTGCCACAAGGTTAGCACTATGCACATAGTGGCAGGCTCGATGCCAAATGCTTTCGTTACTTACAGTTTTTGTTCCGATGATTCAAACATACAATCATATTACTTTCCGTTTTTGTTCCGATGATTCAATCTTCAGCAAGACTCTCAAGCCCGAGAAATGAAATAAAATAAATAATTCTTCGCTTTTCCGCTCACTTAGTAGTATCTTTGCACTATGCAAACATTAAGATCACACATAATGCAAGAAATCTTAGACTTCCTTCGCGAATTGGAGAAGAACAACAATCGCGAATGGTTTAACACAAATAAAGAGCGATACCAAGAGGTATTAAAGAAATGGTACGCATTCTGCGAAGAACTCATCACAGAAATCGGACGCTTTGATGCAGACATTGCCCCACTAACAATCAAAGACTGCACCTACCGCATTTACCGCGACACAAGATTCAGCAAGGACAAGTCACCATACAAAACCCATTTCGGAGTGTTCCTGGCAAAAGGTGGCAAAAAGTCGATGCATGCAGGGTATTATTTCCATATCGGAACAGGTAACAGCTCAAAATATCCACAAGCCCACATGCTTGCTTCTGGCAACTATTGCTACGACAATAAGGCTGTCAAAATATTGCGCGAAGATATTAGCGACGAATGGGAAACATTCAGCACCAGCATCCTGGGAAAAGCCAACAGCATGTTTACTCCCGACATGGAAGGAGCATTAAAGCGAGTGCCAAGAGAATACGCCCCAAATGCGCCATACGCAGATTGGATGCGAATGAAAGCCTATTGCCTAACAGCCCAGGTCGACGACAACTTCTTGCTGGACGACAATCTCGCCCATCGTTTGGCAGAACTATTCAAAAACACCAAACCATTTGTCGATTATATAAACCGTGCCGTGGACTACGTGAAAGAAGAAATGGAAGTGTGATAGTTCAAAACAGCAATAATCCGCAACAACAAATTATAATTCTTACAAAAAATAAATGGAAAACAGAATAACAACAATGGAGCAAGAAATGCAGAGACGCACCCAACTGCTCCTTGGAAAAGATAATCTCGAAAAACTTCAGTCTGCACGAGTACTCCTCTTTGGAGTAGGAGGCGTAGGCTCATGGTGTGCCGAAGGATTGGTGCGTAGCGGAGTCCGCAACATCACCATCGTGGATAGCGACCAAGTATGCGCATCCAACTGTAACCGACAACTGATGGCTACAAGTCGCACCATAGGAGAAGTAAAAGTCGACGCCCTGCGCCAACGACTTCTTGAAATAAACCCCGATGCCAACATCACAGCCTATCAGAAAGTCTATAATGCAGAAACAGCAAAAGAGTTCCACATGGAGGAATACGACTTCATCATCGACGCCATCGATTCGCTAAAAGATAAAGCCGACCTCATACTCCGAGCCACCGCCCTACCCAATCATATCACCTTCGTATCATCCATGGGGGCAGCCCTCCGCCGCGACCCATTCATGATCAGGAAAGCAGAGTTTTTTAAAGTAAAAGGCGACCCATTGGCACGTGCCCTGCGCAAGAAGTTTAAGCACAACAAGACAACTCCAAGCCGCAAGTTCATGTGCGTATATAGCGAGGAAAAGCCAATGGAAAACATGAGCAACCAGCAACTGGTAGAAAACGAATGGTGCACATCAAAAGCACAAATCAACGGTTCCCTCTGCCACATCACCGCCTCATTCGGCATGGCAATAGCCGGAATCGTCATCAACGACATCATCGACCGCTAAGCTCCAACTTCGTAACAGTAGGATAAGTCTACAGCCACACTGTGTTTGACATATTTTTGCGTATATCAGCATTAATAATTCTGCTTCAGTTTTGTCATTCCGCTCGTTTGCACTATCTTTGCAAAACACATAATTAACCCAAAGAAAACCTATGCTATCAAGAAAAAACAGAGGAAAGCTATTGCGCCAATTACGCGACTATGGTATTATCACTATCGCCATGCTACTGGGCGTTATCGGAGTCAACCTATTCCTGCTACCCAACGAAATAACCACAGGCGGACTTATGGGCATTGCCTCAATAGTATATTGGGGCACAGGCATCCCTATGCAAAACACATTCTTTGTGCTCAATGCAGTGCTCCTTATCGTAGCACTCAAAGTATTGGGATGGCACTTCTGTGCCAAAACCATCTATGCCGTAATAGTCTTCACCGTAGGCTCCACCGTGTTACAGAGTTTTATGCCACCCAGCCTCCATCTGCTTGCCGACCAAAAGTTTATGGCGTGCATGGTGGGAGCAGTATTCCTTGGCTCCAGCATTGGCTTAGTTCTCTCAACTGGAGGCTCCACAGGAGGCTCCGACGTAGTCGCTGCCATGGTCCACAAATACCATGATGTGTCGCTTGGTCACATCATCCTCTTCTGCGACCTCGCCATCATCACATCCTCGTATGTTGTGCTTAAAGATTGGGAGAAAGTTCTATATGGCTATGTACTGCTCTTTGTCATCTCCTTTGTTGTCGACCACCTTGTCAACTCGCTACGCCAGAGTGTGCAGTTCTTCATCATCTCCGACAAATATCAAGAGATTGGCGAAGCCATCAACGAGATTGCCGACCGTGGTTGCTCTATACTCAACGGTAGCGGCTTCTTCACAAAGAAGGACATCAAAGTGATATTCTGCATTGCTAAGCGCAGCGAGTCGAGCTTTATCTTCGAACTGATAAACGAAATAGATCCTAACGCCTTTGTGGCGCAGTCGGCAGTAGTAGGAGTATACGGTCAGGGCTTCGACCGAGTGAAAAACCACCGCAAACTCAACCTCAAAGAGCTAAAAGAAAGAGTGGCAAACGAAAACTCAGCTTCGCAACAGTAAGGCGCTACAAAATTTCAAAAACAAAAACAGCCTTCAGGCATGGGACGAACCCTATGTCTGAAGGCTGCTTGATTGTAATCCCCCACCCTATATTGCATAGGGCGCAAGATAGTCAATATGGTTATGCGGTTTTCTTCTTAACCACTAATGAGCCAACGATGCTGACTACGAGGACTAAGACTATGAATACCAACGACCAAACGGCATCGATCTCGATGAAGTCGTGGATGAGGAGCTTGATACCTATGAAGAGCAGGAGGAATGAAACTCCTGGTTTTAAGAGCCAGAACTTGTCGGCTACGCCTGCCAAGAGGAAGAACATAGCTCGCAAGCCAAGGATGGCAAAGATGTTGGAGAAGAACACCACGTAGGGGTCGATAGTGATAGAGAATATGGCAGGAATGCTGTCGAAAGCAAACACAAGGTCGCTAAACTCTATGAAAACGACGGTGATGAAGAGAGGGGTGATGAATAGTTTGCCGGCATTGCGCACAAAGAAATGGTCGCCCTGGAATTCGCTGGTGACACGGAAATGGCGCGACAGGAATTTTACTACAGGATGGTTGGCAACATCGACTTCTTCATCTTTCTTTTTCTCGAAAAACATCTTGAAGCCACTATACACAAGGAATAGACCAAAGACGGTGAGAAGCCAAGAGAAACGAGTGACGAAGGCTGAGCCAAGGAAGATGAATATGCAGCGCAAAACGATGGCTCCAAAGATTCCCCAGTTGAGCACATGCTGGTATTCCTTTTTGCTAACGCCAAAGGAGGTGAAAATCATCATCATAACGAAGAGATTGTCGACAGAGAGTGTTTTCTCGAGCAGATAGCCAGAGATGTAGGATATGGTCATGTGGTGGCGATATTGCTGTTGGCTCCTCTCGAAGTCGTCGGGATTGAGTTTGATGTGGGATGCGTATTTCGTGGTGACGGCTTGGAGATCGCTGAAATTGTTGATGCCATGGACTAAGTCGCCATGAAACCATAGGAAGACGGAGAACAAGAGGGCAAGGATAATCCAAACGGCTGTCCAGATTCCAGCTTCTTTCATAGAAACTTCGTGGGCTTTCTTATCAATGACGAGGGTGTCGAGAAGTAGGATTGCTATGACAAATATTGTAAAGCAACCAAAGAATATTAATTCTGCTAAATGCATAAGTGTGAGTAATAATGGTATTAAAATAAATTATACGGTGCAAAGGTAGTAAAAAATATAGGGAGATGATGATGGATTTTAGATAATTATTGTTACTTTTGTAACCATAATCCTAAAAATAAACAAAATGAACAAAACTCAACTTGCTGCCGCTGTGGCAGAGAAGGCAGGCGTCTCGAAGGCTGATGCTGCAACTTATGTGAACATGGTGTTAGGCGCAATAGCTGATAATATATGCGAAGGTGATGGCGAGGTTTCGATTCCTGACTTCGGTAGATTTTTTGTTAAGGAAGTGCCAGCACGCCAGGGTATGAATCCACAGACAAAGGAGAAGATAACTATCGAAGCGCATAGCAAAGTGGTGTTTAAGCCATCGGACAACTTGAGCATTTTCTCGAGAAAGCATGGATAATAAAGCATGGATAATGATGTATAAAGAATCAGCCTCACTCCCTACTTCTTGGGAGTGAGGCTGTTTTGATTTTTTTATTTCTTCAAGCTCTTTTTGGTTTTAAGAGCAGGTATTTTGATTTTTTCTCCAGCTTTAAGTTCGCGATTGCCACCATTGACAGCTTCAAGGTAGCATTCCATACCTGGACCGAGGTAGGTCTTGCTGAGAGAAGACATGGTTTGACCAGCTTTGACCGTAACGGTGTTGGCAATGCCTGTGATGACATAGGCACCTGTGCGAACACGAGGATCTTTGTCGTAGGCTGACTGCGAAAGGATAGAAGGTGAAGACTTAGCAGCATGAGCCTTGGCTTCTGCTGTTGGCTTGGTTGCAGCCTTTGGTTTCGCCTTAGGTTCGGGCTTTGCTTCTGCAGTTTTGAGATTATTTTCCTTGTCGGCTTTTTGGGCTGCCTCTATTTTCTGCTCGTTGGTTGCCAAGATGTTGTCTGCCTCATCATTAGCGGCAGGCTGATTGGCTGCGGGAGCTGGCGACATGTGAGTCTTCATCATGCGGTCAGCAAGAGTTGCTGTTTGGGTTTCGAGGTGTGCGATGCGATTGTCGCGCTTTTCAATCTGCGAGAACATGTAAACGAAGCCTACTACAGCAAGAATGACTACGCAAGCTAACGAGGATGCAAGAACAATGATTGTATTCTTGTATGACTTTGATTTAGCTTCAAGCTCGTCGGTATCTGAGTCTGAATCTTCGACTGCTGGAGTAGGCTCGACTACTGGAGCTGGCTCAACGACTGCAGGCCCAGGCTCTGCTACTGGAGTAGGCTCAACGACTGCAGGCTCTGGCTCTGCTGCTGGAGCTGGCTCAACGACTGCTGGCTCAGGCTCTGCTACTGGAGCTGGCTCTACAGCAGGTGTAGGTTCTTTGGCTTCTGTATTATCAGCTTCGTGTTTAGCGTCGATTTCGGAGAAGTCGACACCATCGTTGACGATGACGGTCTCGAACTGAGCGAAAGGAGCGTTTACGAGGTCGCGCATAACAGCCTCTGCTGTGAACGAGATTTTGTCTCTACCCTCGATGACGATGGCTTCACCTGTATTGACATCCACGCTCTTACGGGCGCTAACGGCTTGGACCTTGAATGTGCCAAGACCTTTTACTTTTACTGATTTATCATTTTTTAGTCCGTCGTTGATAACACCAACAAACTGGCGGATAAACAATTCTGCCTCGGTACGCTTAAGGCCGTGTTTCTCCATAAGCTTAGAGGCGAGTTCAGTGATTGATACTTTACTCATCCTGCAATCCTCCATTCTTTAAGTTTTCTTTGATAGAAGCTATGGGCTTGAAGTTGAGAACGAGCTTTGGCGGCACAAGCATGCGCTGCTGGGTGCCAGGGTTTACCACGACCCTTTCCATGCGTTTCTTAACTTCGAAGGTGCCGAAGTTGTTGAGGTAAACACTATCGCCTTCGGTGAAACGGATTCCCATTTCATCTACCAATGTGCGGACAAGCTTCTGAGTGTCGGTCTGAGAATATCCTGTCTGTTGTGCTAGTTCAGCAATTAGTTCCTTATTATTCATATTTAATATAAAGAGATTAAAGAATGAGGGGGGGAGAGAGGGATGAGCGATGTCGTAGAAACGACATCGGACAAGGACGGAGGGGCGCAAAGAGGGGGCGAGGGG
>ERZ1034976.1864-NODE-1864-length-15380-cov-5.847896_pt1 | contig 15380 bp, 10 predicted proteins | sample MGYA00520623_ERZ1034976 | MGnify/ENA primary metagenome ERZ1034976 (study PRJEB33766, sample SAMN09781774) | gut metagenome | biome: gut microbiome | host: Homo sapiens | place: Madagascar | study: EMG produced TPA metagenomics assembly of the PRJNA485056 data... | reverse complement strand
ATATCGGGGCGGGTCCCAAGGTCTTTCCCCCACCTATGAGCAAGCTCATATGGGCTTAGACCTTGGAACCCGGCATCATAAGTTATTATAGTGTAGTAAATTAAGGAAAGTTGGGGAATTTATGGAATTTGTACCAAATACGAGAAACGACATTGACAGCTGGAAGGAAGTCCAGCTTGTATATAATTCTGCATTAAAGGAGATCGGGACAAAGCTGGAGATCTTAAATGATGAATTCCAGCATGTGCATCAGTATAATCCGATCGAACATATCAAATCGCGTATCAAATCACCGGAAAGTATAGTAAAGAAACTGAAAAAGCATGGCTATGAGTCCAGCATCCAGAATATGGTAAAGTATGTCAATGATATTGCGGGAATCCGTGTTATCTGTTCTTTTACATCCGATATTTACAGGATTGCGGAAATGTTGATCAATCAGAACGATATCCGCGTGCTTTCTGTGAAGGATTACATCTTGAATCCTAAGCCCAGCGGGTATAAAAGTTATCATCTGATCGTGACGGTACCTATTTTTCTGTCGGATCGTATTGTGGATGCAAAGGTAGAGATCCAGATCAGAACGGTTGCGATGGACTTTTGGGCAAGTCTGGAGCACAAGATCCATTACAAATTTGAGGGTAATGCACCGGAGCATATTAAGAAGGAACTGGTGGAATGTGCCATGATGGTTTCGGATCTGGATGCCAGAATGCTTTCTCTGAATGAGGAGGTTCAGGAACTGATCGCCAGACAGAAAGAGGAGGCGGCTCAGACAGAGGCGGTCAAAACAGAAGAACCGGTTATATAAAGAAAAAGTACTGCCGGACGGCAGTATTTTTGGTTATGACGACATTCCTTTGGAAGCACCCATACGGTAAAAGCAGGCTTGCAAAGATGCAGAATCATTTTGACAATATAAAAAACCTTATAAAATGAGGAGTGCCGCGAAGCCTTTCGGCCCCGCGGCTATTATGAAAAAATTTATCTTTCGGTAGATGTCTTTTGTTAATAAAGGATTGATTCCTTTGATTTAAGTAAAGTATACCAATCAATTATGAACGAAATATGAACATGATATGAAAAATGAGTGAATTTACACAAAGCATAAAAAGACTATATGTAAAATCTATGCAAAATGCACAAAAAATGTGCAATTACAATACGCTTTGCTAGTGTTGTAAAAGGACGGAAATAATGTTAGAATGATAAATATTCAGAACCATGCAGATCCGTAATTGACTGACCGTTATGGGAAGATTTTTATGGATTTATATGGAGAGAAAGCCTCGTAAGCAAAAGAAAGGCATCGAAGATGCGATTTGCGATCAGGGGCGGATGATTTACGGATCAGTGTGCGGAAAATCAGGATGACGGAGGGTAAGCATGGATAATTTTATGGACAGGCTGACGAAGCGGTTTAATGCCGGTGAACTGATACAGGCAAACGGTGAAGCGGAAGCGCGCGAAAATGAGAGACTGCGAAAACAGACTGCGGAATATGAAAAAATGATGCAGGAGATCCGGCGCCTGAATTTAAAAACGGTCGAAGTTTCCGAACAGGTATCCCAGATGCTTTCCTGCGGGATTGAGCAGCTGGAAGAGTATGAGGTAAAGCTTCACGGGCTGATCAAAGAGGAAGAAACGGATAAAACAGAAGCTGCTGCGGATGCGCAGCAGATAAATCAGGTGATAACACAGGAACTTGCACAGCAGAAAAAAGAGCTGGATCTGCAGATTGCGGGAATGCAGGAGCTGATGGACGCACAGCTGAAAAATCTGCAGGACAGCATGGGTGTGCAGCTTTCCGGAGCAGATGAGAAACTTCTTGGTGTGGACAACAGGATTTCCGGCGTAGATGAGAAGCTTACGGACGTAGGCGACAGACTTTCCGGCGTAGATGACAAGCTCGTGGGTGTAGGCGACAGGCTTTCGGTTGTAGATGAGAAACTCACCGGCGTTGACGGACAGATTTCAGCGGCGGTAGAAAAGCTCCTTGCAGAAAATGCACAGAGTCTTGCAATGCTTAAGGAGTGGAATGAGCAGAAGCAGCAAGGGGATCAGACAGAAACACTTGATACGGTCAGAGCAGTAGAGGATAAGCTGGAGCATCTTTCCGGGAATATTGCGGATAATGCTATCAGACAGCACAGCCTTTTGCAGGATATGGCAGTCAATACGGAAAATGCATTGCAGGATCTGACACGGACAACAGAAGATGCCCTCCAGAATCTGCAAAATAAGCTGGAACAGCAAAAACCGGCAGATAATGCAGAGCTGATTGAGGCGACAGGTCAGATCAAGGAAATGATCGTCAATATCCGATTATATCTGGATGATGTGCAGAAGCATATCGAAGATTATGTGCATAAAGAAGATGTCAAGGTATATCGAAATGTACAGGCTGTTTTAATGGAGCAGCTCAGTAATAAAACAAGAGATCTGAATGATCATATGGATGCACTTGAAAAATCCGTACAAAAAAGTAAAGGAACAAAGCCTCTGCTCGTATTTGCGATCCTGCTTTCCGCAGCGTCTCTTACGATCCAGATCCTGCAGATGCTGGGAATTTTGTAATGGCTAAAATAGATTTTAAACCGGGTAATATGCTTTACCCACTGCCGGCAGTCCTTGTGACTGTAGCAGATAAACAGGGAAAATCCAATATTTTTACAGTTGCCTGGGCAGGAACGGTCTGTACGAATCCGCCTATGGTAAGTATTTCTGTCAGAAAAGAGCGCTTTTCACATGCAATGCTTCTGGAAACAGGAGAATTTGTCATCAATCTGACTACAGAAAAGCTGGTATATGCGACCGATTATTGTGGCGTGAAGAGTGGCAGGGATGTGGAAAAGTGTAAAGAGCTGGGACTGCACCTGCTTCCGGGAAAGGAAGTGAAAGTACCACGTCTTGCGGAGAGCCCGGTCAATATTGAATGCCGTGTCACAGAGGTAAAGGAGCTTGGCTCGCATGATATGTTCCTGGCCGAGGTGGTAGCGGTCAGCGTGGATGATGCTTATATGGATGAGAAGAATTCTTTCCATCTGGATCAGGCAGATCCGATCGTCTATTCGCATGGCACGTATTATGCCATGGGAAAAGAACTGGGGCGTTTTGGGTACAGTGTGAGAAAAAAGTCTTGACGAAGCATGTGAAAATCAGTATGATGATGACAAGAACGAAATAAAGCACAAGATAACTGGTATAATAGAATAAACAGTAATTGCCACAAAGATGTAGCATCAGGAAAAATCCTGATGCTATTTTCTTTTTTCGGAGGAAGGAAACGCTTATGGATACAATCGATAAAAATATTTCCATTAATTTAAGAAAGATCCGGAAAGAACAGAACATGAGTCTGGATATGCTTTCGGAGCGGACGCTTGTCAGCAAGAGCATGCTTGGACAGATCGAAAGAGGCGAATCCAATCCGACGATCACAACAGTAGCCAAGATCTGCGAAGGACTGAAGATCGGGATAGAGGATCTGCTTTACCGGGAAAAAGATCCGATCTCACTGGTCAAAAAAGATCAATGCCGCGTGACAAGAAGCGCACAGAGCCGCTATGCGGTCAGGCTTGTTTTTCCGTTTGACAAAGACAGGAACTTTGAAATCTATACGATCAGTATCGAATCCGGTGCACAGATGCAGCTTCCGTCACATGGAGCGCACACAACGGAATATGTTACGGTCACACAGGGAACACTGATACTACGCCATGAAAATAAGGAGCTGAAGCTGGCGTGCGGAGACTCTGCATGTCTGTGCGCGGGCGGAGAATACACATGGCAGAATATGGGAGACGGACAGGCGCAGATGAGCGTTGTTATGACGGTGTCCTGACTTTACAATTACATAAATAACTGATAAAATGGATCTGTTATGAAAATCACGAAATACTACAGGCATGTGAAAACCACATATTGGAAGACGGCTTTTCTGATTGCATTAGCAGGTCTTTTTTTGTTGCCTTCTTATACAAAAATAGAAAAGACGGGAAATAATGTATATGAGATTACCTTGAATGGGGAACAGGTTGGAACTGTTTCCGATACAAAAGATGCAGATTCTCTTTTGTGGCAGGCGAGAAAAGAAATCGCAAAGGAGGAAGACGTACTGTTTCTGGCAGATGCAGAGCTTTCCGTGACAGGACGTGAGGCATATTTTGCACAGTTTACCGGCGAGGATGAGATCATTGCCAACATGAAAGAGGTGCTGACAGCATCTCAGATCAGTACGATCCGGCCGGCATTTACGATCAAGATCAATCAGCTTATGATCAATCTTTCCAGCGTACAGGAGGTTTCGGAAGCACTGCAGGCTGCACTTGACCAGTATCAGGAAGGGAAGCAGTTTGTCGCACAGCTTGGACCGGATCAGACAAGAGAACTGAACGTGCTGACAGTTGAGGCAAAGAGTGCGGAAGAAAAGAAGACAGAAGAAAAAGAAGAACAGGACAGGCCATTGGTAGCAGGATGTACAAGGGCACTTGCCGATATGGTAAAAGACACACAGGCCGCAAAGGAACTGACCTTTGACGATTTTGACTATGGGTTGACAAGGCTTTCCTATGCGGATAATGTGGAGATCGTAGAATCTTATCTTCCTGCAGATCAGATCCAGTCGTTGTCCGATGCAAAAGATCTTCTGACAAAAGAGCAGGATCAGCAGCAGATCTATGAGGTACAGCAGGGAGATACCCTTTCTGAGATTGCGATCAACTGTGACATTCCGCTGGATAAGATAATTGAGCTCAATGACAGTCTGGAGGACGAAAATTCCATGATCCGTGTCGGAGAAGAACTGGTCGTTACTTCACCGGAGCCGGCACTTTCCATTGACAGGCAGGAAGAAGTCTATTACGAAGAGGATTATGAGGCAGATATCCAGTATGTTTACAATGACGACTGGTACACAACAGATACACAGGTTCTGCAGCAACCATCTGCAGGACATCGAAAAGTGGCTGCACTGAAGTCATACCATAATAAAAAAGAAACAGAGACGGAAATTCTGAAAGAAGAGGTTACAGTCGCTGCAGTTCCGAAGATCATTGAAAAAGGAACGAAGATTCCGCCGACTTACATCAAACCAATCTCCGGAGGGCGTCTGTCTTCACAGTTTGGCAGAAGAAAAGCCCCGACAAAGGGGGCATCCACATACCATAAAGGAATTGACTGGGCAACACCGGTTGGTACCAAGGTTGTGGCATCCAGCGCGGGAACGGTTGTCAGAGCGGGCTGGGGAAGCGGCTATGGCTATGTAGTTTATATCAATCATGCGGACGGCAGACAGACAAGATACGGACATCTGAGCAAGGTGCTTGTACGTGTGGGAGATCAGGTCTCACAGGGACAGAAGATCGCCCTTTCCGGTAATACCGGAAGAAGTACGGGCGCGCATCTGCATTTTGAAATTCTGATCGGCGGTACGCAGGTAAATCCATTGCAGTATTTGAATTGATAAGAACGGTCGGATAGCAGCAAATACTCAATATAATCCAATATAAGGAAGCGAATGCAATGGATTTACTGAATTTTGAGGATAGAAATGCGTAAATCTGTATCAAAATAGACAATTTACAAAACTATCTGTTGTGTTATATAATTAGTAGATAAACAGGATACACTAAATTTGAGGTGTGACATGGAACAATATGTGATTAAAGGTGGAAATCCGCTGGTTGGTGAGGTGGAGATCGGCGGTGCGAAAAATGCAGCACTTGCCATCCTGGCAGCAGCAACTATGACGGATGAGACCGTTACGATAGAAAATTTACCGGATGTCAGAGATACAAATGTGTTGATGCAGGCAATGGAAGAGATTGGTGTGCATATTGACAGGATTGACAGGCATACCGTAAAGATCAATGCAGGCAATATCAATGACCTGGTTGTAGATAATGAATATATCAAAAAGATCAGAGCTTCTTACTATTTGCTGGGAGCTCTGCTCGGCAAATATAAAAAGGCAGAGGTAGCACTCCCAGGCGGCTGTAATATCGGCAGCAGACCGATCGACCAGCATTTAAAGGGATTCCGTGCACTTGGTGCCAAGGCAGATATTTCGCATGGGCATATCTGTGTAGAGACAGACAGGCTTGTTGGTAATCATATTTATATGGATGTGGTCACAGTAGGTGCGACCATCAACATTATTATGGCGGCAGCACTTGCGGAAGGTCAAACGATCATTGAAAATGCAGCGAAGGAGCCACACGTAGTCGATGTGGCAAACTTCTTAAACAGCATGGGAGCCAATATTAAGGGCGCAGGAACGGATGTCATCCGTATCCGCGGTGTGGAAAAGCTTCACAAGACAGAATATTCCGTGATTCCGGATCAGATTGAGGCCGGTACATTCATGTTTGCAGCAGCAGCCACAAAGGGTGATGTGACAGTCAAGAATGTCATTCCGAAGCATCTGGAGTCCATCAGTGCAAAGCTGATCGAGATTGGCTGTGAGATCAAAGAGTCTGATGATGCAGTCCGTGTGGTATCTTCCAAGCCACTGACCCATACGCATGTCAAGACACTTGCCTATCCGGGCTTCCCGACCGATATGCAGCCACAGATTGCTGTGACGCTGGCACTTTCAGAAGGAACCAGCATTGTAACGGAAAGCATTTTTGAAAATCGTTTCCGCTATGTGGACGAGTTGACAAAGATGGGAGCTAATATTAAGGTAGAAGGCAATACAGCCATTATTGAGGGCGTAAAGAAATATACGGGAGCCCATATTGATGCACCGGATCTCCGTGCAGGCGCGGCGCTTGTGATCGCCGGTCTTGCGGCAGAGGGCATCACGGTTGTCGATGATATCCTGTATATTGAGCGCGGATATGAAGATTTTGATGTCAAGCTCAGAGGCTTAGGAGCTCAGATCGAAAAAGCGGCAGATGAAAAAGAAGTCCAGAAGCTGAAATTGAAAATTGGATAAAGAAAAGAAATGGGACGTTCCGAGGAACGTCCCTATTGTTTTATGTAGGTGAAATTACAGCAGCCGTTCGATAGCGATATCTTTCTGCTTGGAAAGATCGACAAAGGTATCTCCGCATTTGACCATAGGGCGGGAGAACTGCTGCGGATTGATGAAAACAACGTCACCTTCCTGCCCATTCGTTAAACGGACACGCTGCCCAATGTAGGTGAGAACAACATTTTTCAGGAAGCAGAGAATGTATTCGGATTCATATTTCTGCAGCCCTTCTTTTTCAAAGATATCAATGACAGTAAAGGGGCAGAGAGGTCCGCGGTACACACGCGCAGCTGTCATAGCATCATAGACATCTGCAATGCTGACGATCTTGGCGAATTTGTCGATGCGGTTTCCGGTCAGACCGAAAGGATATCCACTGCCATCACAACGTTCGTGGTGCATAAGGGCGGCATTTTTGATGTGATCGTTGACAGGCTGGTTCTGCAGAAGCTTGTAGCCCTCGATCGTATGCGTTTTGATCACATCGTATTCCTCGTTGGTCAGACGATCCGGTTTTTTGATGATCGAATCGGGAATGCAGAGCTTGCCAATATCATGAAACAGACCGCAAAGTGTCGCAAGCTCAATATCTTCCTGCGAAAAATGCAGCCAGCCGGCAAAAACATTACAGATCAGGGCAACATTCAGACAATGCGCGTAAGTAAGATCATCGTAAGCGCGCATATTGTGGAGCATGTTAAAGAAATTCACACTTCCACCATCTGCCTGCAAAAGCCCCAGTGTGTCATCGAGCATGGCAGATACATCGATCGGAGCCCCTTTTTCCACGATATCATTGATCTGATCTTTGAAATCGACGATCGTTGTGTCGAAAGTTTCCTTAAATTTATGGAACTCCGGGCTTGCCTGAATACGCGCAGAATAAGGATCGGATATAGTTGGCTCCTGTACTTTGTTTCCCATAATGCGGATACTCGGAACGGAATAAAATTCCAGCCGGGTAATGATCTTATCAGTCAGAACAGTGCCTTTTGAGACAATCAGCTGATTGCTGTAAGAATAAACATCTTCCCCGGTGACCATGCCCGGTATTAAATTGGCTATAAAAGTTCTTTTCATTCTGTCAGCCCCTCGATCATAAACAATTAAAATTAGTTAAATTATACGTTTTACACGTTTATCTGTCAATTCATGGGTGGAAAAGAAAACAGAAGGGTGTAGGGAAAAGAACAAAATAAACGATAAAAAGTTGATATAAAAACAGGAACATCATATAGACGCAATCACGTTTGGCTACCTTGCGAAATATAATGAATTTGTATAACAAATTCATTATGTAGCCACCACACATCGGCGAAGCCGATTTTATATGTGTGGTGGTTCACGTATATCTTGCTCGTATTTTACCCGGCTCTGGTCGAAAAAGAGCGTTTCGATCTCGCCGTCAGGTAAACGAGCGATAAATCTCAGTCGCCTGCACTATCGATTGCTTGCTATATGATGTTCCTGTTTTATTATCTACACTTCTACAGTTGACTTCAAGGTTCTCCTCTGCTATCATAACCATATTCGTCGCCACTTTTCAGGTAGCGATTATCTCAGAGCTATGGCTCGTCATGAAAGGGCATTTCGCCCGGGTTTTCAATTTTAAAGTACAACAGAGAAAATAGTAACAAGTGTTGCAACAGGATTGAAATTGTCATGTTGATAAGACTGTTGGAATGACATATAATAAGGTAAGTCTTATTTCATCTATGTTTTTCTCTGTTTTTATATAGAGGTAACTATAAACAGACAGAGAAAGGAAAGAAGAATGGGTGAAAAAGATATCACGGAAAAAGTATTGGCTGATTATAACGATATTTTTTCCGATATAGTGAATGTACTTCTATTTCAAGGTAAAGAAGTGGTACAGGAAAATGAACTGGAGAGTCAGAGTACAGTCAGTATGTATAAAACTGATGGAAGTATCCATGAGCAGGAACGGGATGTTTCAAAAGTTTGGAAAAGGAAGGATATTAAAATATCAATACTTGGATTGGAGCATCAGACAGGATATGATGCTCTGATGCCGCTTCGGGTAATGGGATATGATGGAGCCTCATATCGTGCACAGTGTCTGGAACCAAACGTAAATAAATGTCCGGTTATTACAATGGTTCTCCATTTTGGAAATAAGAAATGGGATAAAAATCGCTTTTTGTCAGAGTGTTTTAATATTCCAGTAGAACTGAAATCGTATTTTTCGGATTACAGGATCAATGTATTTGATATTGCATATTTATCAGATGAGCAGGTTTCCTTATTTAAGAGTGATTTTCGTATTGTGGCAGATTATTTTGTCCAGATGCGAAAGAATAGGACATATAGTCCGTCAAAAGATACAATAAAGCATGTAGACGAAGTGTTGAAGCTGATGTCTGTTCTGACAGAGGACACCAGATTTGAGAATGTGCAAAGAGCAGAAGGGAAGGTGGACAATATGTGTCAGTTTCTTGATGAAGTTGAAGCAAAAGGTGTTGAAAAGGGCGAATTTAAAATGCTAGTTAAATTAGTATCGGATGGAACAATAACTATACAAAAGGCAGCAGAGACGGCAGGTATGGATGAGGATGTATTCAAAAGGAAAATGAAAGAAGTGTAGAAATTTGTTTGAGGGGAAAGGGCAGGAGAACGAAAGTGAATGCAGTAGAAAATTACGGAATGCGCTATTTGGAAACAAAGGATCTGGATCAATATAATGCACTGCTCCGTTATACCTTTCAGGTAACGGAGGACGAGCTGACGGCGACAGGCTGGAAGGACGAGGAGATCAAGCAGTCAAAGTTCCCGGTGTTGGAGCGTGCGGATGTGCTGGGGTGCTTTGACGGGGATTCCCTGATCTCGCAGTTTGCGGTCTATCCGCTGAAAATGAATATTTACGGAGAGGTTTTTCAGGTAGGGTTTGTAACGAGCGTCTGTACCTATCCGGAATACACCGGACAGGGTATTATGAAGAAGCTGATGTTTGAAAGCCTTTCTCATATGAAGAAACAGGGACGGTCGTTTGCCCTTCTCTATCCGTATTCGATCCCTTTGTATCATCATCTGGGCTGGGAGATCATTTCCAACAAGATATCCTTTAATATCAAAGACCGGCAGATCCCGACCAAGGTAAAAGCACCGGGCTATGTACGCCGCGTGGACTGGGAGAGCACGGATTTCCATGAACTGCATTCCCATTTTGCGTCGATCACACATGGCTGTCTGTTCCGGAATGCGCTTGCATGGGAAGAATACTGGCGCTGGGATGAGGATGATACCAATGTCGCGGTTTATTATAATACGAAGGACAAGCCTTGTGGTTTTATGGTATATCTGATCAAAAATGATATCATGCATATCAAGGAAATGATCTATTTAAACAGAGAAGCGAAGAAGGGACTCTGGGAGTATATCCATGCACACGATTCCATGATCGATGAGGTACATGGCAATACCTATTTCAGTGAACCGATCGCTTTTGAAATGGATGACGGTGATATTAAGGAAACAATCCGCCCCTATGCCATGGGACGGCTGATCGACATTGAAGGTTTTCTGGAAGATTATCCATGTGATCCGGATGGCGGTACTTTATATATGGAGCTGGAGATCGAGGATAAGCTTCTGCCATGGAATAACCGTTCCTTCAGGCTCTGCTTCTCGGAAGGTGCCTGTCATTTGACGCAGGAAGAACCGGAATATAAGCTCAGTATGGAGATCGGAACGCTGACAACACTTCTCTTGGGCTATAAAACCGCAGAGCGTTTGTATGCACTGGAGCGTATTGAGGGGAAACCGGAAGCGGTAGACCGCCTCGATGATGTCCTTTTTCACAAAATACCATATATTTCAGACTACATATAGCAGGGAAGGAAACCGGGTACATACGAAGTATGTATTTAGTTGCAAACGAGTAGAAGATGGCAGGTAGAAGATGATAAAAATTCCGCTTGACGGCGCCTGTATTCTGCCGTATAGTAGCTATAGCAATGTAGTTACGTAGAACTTCATATTGGTAAATTTCTCTTATTCAGAGTGGTGGAGGTACAGAGGACCTGTGAAGCCACGGCAACCCCCTATCGGGAAGGTGCCAACCTGAGCGAGCTATCGAACAATAAGAGGACTTCTATGTTTATTGGTCCGCTTGTTTCAAGCGGACTTTTCTAATGTCAAAGGAGGACAAAATGGACAAACGTTTATTTACTTCAGAATCTGTTACAGAAGGACATCCTGACAAAGTCTGCGATGCCATTTCCGATGCGATTCTGGATGCCTGCATGGAGCAGGATCCAATGAGCCGTGTGGCATGTGAGACATGCTGCTGTACAGGTTTTGTACTGGTAACAGGTGAGATCACAACAAAGGCACATCTGGATGTACAGAAGATCGTACGTGAAACTGTAGATGAGATCGGTTATAACCGCGGTAAGATCGGTTTTGATGCAGATACCTGCGCAGTTATGGTAGCACTGGATCAGCAGTCTGCTGATATCGCGATGGGTGTTGACAAGGCACTTGAAGCTAAGGAAAACAAAATGTCTGACGAGGAGCTGGAAGCTATTGGTGCAGGCGATCAGGGTATGATGTTCGGTTATGCAACAAATGAAACAGAAGAATATATGCCATATCCGATCAGTTTGGCACACAAGCTGGCGCGTCAGCTTACAAAGGTTCGTAAGGATGGCACACTGCCTTACCTTCGCCCGGATGGCAAGAGCCAGGTTTCTGTAGAATATGATGAAAACGGAAAGCCGCTCCGCCTGGAAGCAGTTGTACTTTCCACACAGCATGACCCGGACGTATCGCAGGAACGGATCCATGAGGATGTCAAAAAATATGTATTTGATCCGATCCTGCCAAAGGAACTTCTGGACGCAGATACCAAGTATTTCATTAACCCGACTGGTCGTTTCGTCATCGGTGGACCTCACGGTGATGCAGGCCTGACAGGACGTAAGATCATCGTGGATACTTACGGCGGATATGCAAGACACGGCGGCGGCGCATTCTCCGGTAAGGACTGTACAAAGGTTGACAGAAGTGCAGCATATGCAGCAAGATATGCAGCGAAGAATATCGTGGCAGCAGGTCTGGCAGAGAAATGTGAGATCCAGCTTTCCTATGCGATCGGTGTTGCACAGCCGACTTCCGTAATGGTTGATACATTCGGAACAGGCAGGCTTTCCGATGAGAAGCTTGTAGAGATCATCCGCGAGAACTTTGATCTCAGACCTGCCGGTATCATCAAGATGCTTGACCTGAGACGCCCGATCTACAAGCAGACAGCAGCTTACGGACACTTTGGCAGACACGATCTGGATCTGCCTTGGGAGAAGCTGGACAAGGTAGATGCGCTGAAAGCATACTTGTAGAATGCAACTTTGCGCATGTGAGTATGAATTATTACTACTATATAAAAAGGTGGAAGCAATTTCGGTTGCTTCCATCTTTTTTACTGTACAGGAAAAGCAAGCTTGCAAAGATGCGCACCTTTATTATTTTTATTGTTTGAAAACGCCGGAACGTGTATACTAATGAATAATAGCACTTTGTTTTACAGCCGGTGCAGAAAAGGGTCACATATACATATATTGGATATCTGACCGGTTACTATTGAATAAAAGACAAATCGTGAGGAAATTATGGCATTTACGCATTTACATGTCCATACAGAGTACAGTCTGCTGGATGGTTCCAATAAAATTAAAGAGTGTGTGAAACGGGTAAAAGAGCTGGGCATGGATTCAGTGGCAATCACCGATCATGGTGTTATGTACGGTGTGATCGATTTTTACAGAGCTGCAAGAGCGGAAGGCATCAAACCGATCCTGGGCTGCGAGGTGTATGTTGCACCCAACTCCCGCTTTGATAAAGAGCTGACAGGCGGAGAAGAAAGATACCATCACCTTGTTTTGTTAGCCGAGAACAACCAGGGCTATGCCAACCTGATGAAGATCGTAAGCCGCGGCTTCACAGAAGGCTATTACTATAAGCCGCGTGTTGATATGGAAGTACTGCATGAGTTTCATGAGGGTATTATTGCCCTGTCAGCTTGTCTGGCGGGCGAAGTGCCGCGATACATAGAAAAGGGTATGATCGAAGAGGCAAAGCAGGCGGCACTGAAATATCAGGACTGTTTTGGGAAGGACAACTATTTTCTGGAGCTGCAGGATCATGGCATTCCAATGCAGCAGACTGTCAATGCGGCGCTTCTCTCCATGAGCAGAGAGCTTGATATTCCCCTTGTGGCAACGAACGATGTGCATTATACACGGGCGGAAGATGCACAGGCGCATGATATCCTGCTCTGCATCCAGACCGGCAAAGTCGTAACGGATGAAAACCGCATGCGTTATGAAGGCGGACAGTATTTTATCAAGAGTGAAGAGCAGATGAAAGAGCTGTTTCCTTATGCGCTGGAGGCTTTGGAGAATACACATAAGATCGCGGAGCGTTGTAATGTCGAAATAGAATTTGGCGTAACAAAGCTGCCAAAATTTGAAGTGCCGCAGGGCTATGATTCCTGGACATATTTAAATAAATTGTGCATGGACGGTCTGAAGGAGCGTTATCCGGATGATGATGGGACATTAAAGGAACGGTTGGACTATGAGTTGTCTACGATCCGGAGAATGGGATATGTGGATTATTTCCTGATCGTATGGGATTTTATCAACTATGCAAAAGAAAACGGAATCCCTGTAGGACCGGGACGAGGTTCCGCCGCGGGGGCAATCGTTTCTTACTGTCTGAAGATCACAGACATTGATCCGATCCGCTATAACCTGCTTTTTGAACGATTCCTGAATCCGGAGCGTGTGTCCATGCCCGATATCGATATTGATTTCTGCTATGAAAGAAGGCAGGAGGTCATCGATTATGTACGACGCAAATACGGAGCAGACAAGGTGGTGCAGATCGTTACCTTTGGTACGATGGCTGCAAAGGGTGTGATCCGTGATGTGGCACGTGTGCTGGATCTGCCGTACAGCTTTGGCGATACGCTTGCCAAGATGATTCCGAACGAACTGAATATTACACTGCAGAAAGCACTGGATATGAATCCGGAGCTCCGCAGCAGATATGATACAGAGGAACAGGTGAAAAATCTGCTGGACATGTGTATGAAGCTGGAAGGTTTACCGAGGCATACTTCCATGCATGCGGCAGGTGTCGTAATCTGCCAGAAACCGGCGGAGGAATTTGTACCGCTGTCCAGAGGATCGGATGGTTCCATCACAACGCAGTTTACGATGACAACGATCGAAGAACTCGGACTGTTAAAGATGGATTTTCTGGGATTGCGGACACTGACGGTCATCAAAGATGCAGTTGATCTTGTCAGACAGGATACGGGAAAAGAGTTATCCATGGGTAACATTGACTACAATGATCCCAAGGTGCTTGATTTTATCGGAACGGGAAAGACGGATGGCGTGTTCCAGCTGGAAAGCGGGGGAATGAAGAACTTCATGAAGGAGCTCCGACCACAGAGCCTGGAGGATATCATTGCCGGTATTTCGCTGTATCGTCCGGGACCGATGGATTTTATCCCGCGTTATATCAAGGGTAAAAACAATCCGGAATCCATTACGTATGAAACACCACTCTTAGAGCCTATCCTGTCACCGACCTACGGCTGTATCGTCTATCAGGAGCAGGTTATGCAGATCGTGCGGGAGCTTGGCGGATATACGCTGGGACGAAGCGATCTGGTCAGACGTGCCATGAGTAAGAAAAAACAGGCAGTCATGGAGAAAGAAAAGGCTAACTTTGTATACGGTAACCCGGAGGAAGGTGTTCCGGGCTGTATCAGCCGCGGGATCAGTGAAGCGGTGGCAGATCACATTTATGAAGAAATGATGGATTTTGCCAAGTATGCGTTTAACAAGTCGCATGCAGCGTGCTATGCGGTTGTTTCTTACCAGACAGCCTTTTTGAAATATTATTATCCGCTGGAATTTATGGCAGCGCTTATGACGTCAGTTATAGACAACTCAGCAAAGGTAACGGAATATATCATGAGCTGCAGAAGCATGGGGATCGAAATACTGCCACCGGATGTGAATTACAGTCTGGCAGGCTTCTCTGTGCAGGATGGCAAGATCCGTTTTGCCCTGACTGCGTTAAAGAGCGTGGGCAGACCGGTTATCGAAGGCATTGTTGCGGAGCGGGCAGCAAACGGTAACTATAAAACGTTGGAAGATTTTATTACAAGAACGAGTGAGCTTGACATCAATAAGCGCGTGATCGAAAATCTGATCAAGGCAGGTGCGTTTGATTCCCTGACGGGCACCAGAAAACAGAAGATGTTTGTATATGCCGGACTGGTAGACCGGCTTGTAAAGGATAAAAAGAATAATCTTGTCGGACAGATGAGCCTGTTTGATCTGGTTGGAGAAGAAGAGAAAAGCGA
>ERZ1034976.1852-NODE-1852-length-15477-cov-6.327519_pt1 | contig 15477 bp, 13 predicted proteins | sample MGYA00520623_ERZ1034976 | MGnify/ENA primary metagenome ERZ1034976 (study PRJEB33766, sample SAMN09781774) | gut metagenome | biome: gut microbiome | host: Homo sapiens | place: Madagascar | study: EMG produced TPA metagenomics assembly of the PRJNA485056 data... | reverse complement strand
CCAAGGGGTGTGCAAATGCCGGACACCCCATTTGCAGGAGAGCGTCATACAGCAGAGGTTTCAGGTAGCCGTTCAGGAATTGCTGCAAAAGCGAAAAGCAGTTCTGGAAAACTGTCAGGTGATGCTGGAACTGCTTACGGACTGTACAGATTTAGAGCGTCAATTGCAGGAACTGGAAACGCAGAAAATGCAAATTTCGGAACAGGTGCAGGGATATGTTCGGGAGAACAGTGAAATTGTGCAGGATCAGGAAAAGTATGAGGAACGGTATCAGGCACTGGTGGGACAATACGAACCGCTGCAGAAACAAGAAACCGCTCTGCAGGAACGGCGAGCAGAGCGATTGGCAAGACGGGAACAGATTCAGGGCTTTCAAAGAGTATTGAACGGACAAAATGGGATGCTGCCGGAATTTGATACACAATTGTGGCTGGCTGCTGTAGAAAAAGCAGTGGTGCATCGAGATGGAAAAATCGTGTTTGTTTTGAAAGATGGGACGGAGTTGGTGCAGAAAATTTGAGGGGAGTGGGGTGCAGAATGCACTCCCTTTGCTTTTCGGGTGTGCATTGTATCATTTGTGACGTGCGTTTCCAAGAAAAAAGGAGATGATTTTTTTATTTTTTAAAAAAGTTGGAACGAAACGACATAAAGCACGCCTTTTTTGTCGTTTCGTTCCATGTTTTTACCGGAAGGGTTTATCGCCACCGTACACATCAAGGTCATAAGCGTGAAATAAATACAACCGCAGTGCAACCAGAATGCAGGGAAACAAATTCTATTATGACAAATTGCTATTGTACTTAGATCCTGTTGACATTCGCAAAAAAAGTCGAAATGCACTTGTCGGAGGAAACTGTCACGATGCACCACAAAGAAGAATTTCCATCGAGTGCCGATCAACCAATTTCATTGATTGTTATATTTTAAAAATAGTATCATTCTGTCATGAAAATCAAAAACAAGGGCATGCAAAACACTGTACTTGCATGCCCTTGTTTGATCTGAAATTTCTATTTTTATTCTGTATATCCGTTTGGATGCTGTTTGTGCCAATTCCAAGCACTGGAAATGATTTCTTCCAAGCTGTCATGCACCGGATTCCATCCCAGCACACGCTTTGCTTTTTCACTGGATGCCACCAGTCTGGCTGGGTCACCGGAACGGCGTGGCGTTTCTCTTGCAGGAATTGCATGCCCTGTCACTTTTCGTGCGGTTTCAATGACTTCTCGAACGGAATACCCGATACCATTGCCCAGATTAAAGAGATTGCTTTCGCCGCCCTGCATCAGATATTGCACAGCAAGGATGTGTGCCTGTGCCAAATCGGTCACGTGAATGTAATCCCGAATACAAGTGCCGTCCGGAGTATCATAATCTGTCCCGTAGATGGAAATGGCATCTCGCTTGCCGTTTGGCACTTGCAAAATCAATGGAATCAAATGGCTTTCCGAATCATGTGCTTCCCCAATCGTACCGCTTGCATCTGCTCCGCAGGCGTTGAAGTACCGCAGAGAAACATATCGCAACCCACTGGCTTTTGCAGTCCAGTGGAACATTTTTTCCATGGCAAGTTTGGTTTCACCATAAGGATTGGTAGGACACGTACGGTCGCTTTCCAAAATTGGAATATTTTCCGGTTCGCCATAAGTTGCAGCGGTTGAAGAAAAAACGATCTTGTCCAGCCCGTGGCGTACCATGGCTTCTAAAAGCACTTCCGTTCCACAAAGGTTGTTGTTATAATATTTCAATGGATTGGTGACACTTTCCCCCACCAATGAAAATGCTGCAAAGTGAATCACTGCATCGATTTTTTCTGTATCGAACAATCGATTCAAAAAGGCAGCATCTCGAATATCACCTTCATAAAACGTCGCCTGTCTTGGAACAGCACTGCGATGTCCTGTTACCAGATTGTCAGCAACAATGACAGTATGGCCAGCTCTCACCAACTCCAATGCTGTATGAGAACCAATATAACCTGCTCCGCCTAATACCAAAATACGCATGTTATGCTTCTCCTCTCAATGAAAAATGAAATTGTGTTTCCTGTTGATAAGGGGTATTTGCACGCAAAACCGGAGAAGGGAAATTAGAATGATTGATCGCATCCGGAAAGTTTTGTGTTTCCAGACAAAATGCACTCCGTTTTCCATAGGCACAGTTGTCTTTCCCCAGTTCTGTCGGAACTGCTACAAAATTTGCAGTATACACATGAATAGCAGGCTGTGTGGTCTTGCAGGTGAGCAAAATTCCGCTTTCTGTACTGTATACAGCTGCCTGAATCGGGGTATCTGCTGAAACAACAAAGCTATGATCCAAACCAGCAGCATTCTGAACTTGTACACAGTCTGCTTGAAAGGCTGCTGAAATTGGCTGATATGACCGGAAATCAAAAGGCGTTTCCGCAACAGATGCAATTTCTCCCAACGGAATGGATGTGTGATCGATGGGAATATAAGAATCTGCAATGATTTTCATCCGATGATGCTCCAGTGTTCCGCTCTGGTGCCCATCCAAATTAAAATAACTGTGATTGGTCAGATTACAAATCGTATCCCGATCAGAAATCGCATGATAAGAAATGATCAGCGTGTTGGTATCATCAAACGTATAGGTAACGGATACAGTTACATTCCCCGGATAATGTTCCTCACCATCCGGACTTTCTGTGGTAAAAACAACACGATTTTCCATACATGTGGCTTTCCAGATTCGGCGGCTCAAATTGCGGTAGCCGCCGTGCAGGTGATTCTTTCCATCATTGCAATTCAACTGTATCTGCTGCCCGTTCAAAACAAATCTTCCATCACAGATACGGTTACAGCACCGCCCTACAGATGCTCCGAAATATTCACCACCGGTTTCATACCCTTTGATGTGTGCATATCCAAGCACCACATCTCGAAGCTGGTGGTGCTGATCCGGAACACACAGGGCAATGACAGAAGCTCCATAATCACAAAGCGTCACACTTGCACCGGAACGATTTTTAATGCAATAAAAATGTGTCATCTGTCCGCTGGAAGTGGATTCAAATTCTGAAATCTGCACATTTCCCATAAGATACACCTCCGTTTATTATTATGCGAACTGTACGCCGCCAATATTCCGAATATGCAGAATCTGACAACTGCCATCTCCAAATAACTGATCCATCTGTTTGCAATAATCATTCGCCATTTGTACAGGAACAAATGCCTGAATCGTTCCGGCAAATCCACCGCCATGCACTCGATATGCTCCTGCATTGCCGAGGATCTGTTCACTTTTCCAAAGTCCCAGTGTAATACCCTGCTCTGCCGGCTTGCTGCAAGAATAAAGATTCTGAAGCCATTTTGCAGAAGAATCTCCGGATGCTTTCACCAGTGCCAGAAATCTCGGGAAATCATTGCTGGACAATGCGTTTGCTTCTTCAATTGCACGCCGATTTTCTCCATAAAAATGTGCGGCTCTTAAAATTGCACGGTCGGAACAAGCCGTTCTCAATTTTGGAAGTGCCTGTAAAAATTCTTGCTCATCTACTTCCCGCAGATGGTTCTTTCCGAACTGTGCAGCGACTAAATTCATCTCTGCCGGAATGGAAACATAGTCATCCGTTAAATCTGCATGACTGCCCTTGGTATCTGTAATACACAGAACATAGCCAGCATCTTCAAACTGACAGGACAACTTTTCAATTTTGGGATTATCTGTATCTTCAAAATCAATAAATACAAATCCGCCCACGGAGCTGACCATCTGATCCATCAGCCCACTCTTCTTTCCAAAGTAACAGTTTTCTGCAAACTGTCCGATTTTAGCGATCTCTACCGCTCCGGCAGCTCCTGCATGATAATGCTGATCTATTATTGTACCGAGCAGAACTTCAAACGCTGCGGAAGAAGAAAGTCCGCTGCCGCTCAGAACATTGGAAGTCGTATAGGCATCAAAGCCCTGCACGGGAACACCCATTTCTTGAAACCGGGAAACAACACCACGAATCAATGCGGCGGAAGTCCCTTTTTCTTTCGGCTGTGCAGTGAGATCGTGTAAGTCTACATAGTCCTGCGGATAACCAGCTGATTGCAGCCGAATCACATGTTCATCGTGAAATGCCACAATTGCAATTACATCCAAATCCACAGAAGCCGCCAATACGCAGCCGTGCTGATGGTCGGTATGGTTGCCGCCAACTTCTGTTCTGCCCGGTGCAGAGAATACAGCGATTTCTTCCCGTTCCGGATACAGGCGAGAAAAATTTTCTATCGCCTGTAAATAACGTGCATGCTGTGCAGAAAGAATCTCATTGGAATCTCCATACAGCTGACACAGCTTTTCATCATACTTTCCATGCTCAAAATCTGCTTGAAATTGTTTCAGTTTCATGATTATGCAATCTCCTCTGTTATCATGTCTTCGTTGACGGATTCTGTCTGCACAGAAATGGCAGAAACGACTTTTTTCATATATGCATCATTTAGCTTATATTTTTTGCGGTATACAACATATGCCAGCAACATGCCCACTGCCGGAATTACACACATCAGCACCCGAATGGAATTTTGGGTTGCGAGAGATTGTATTTGATTTGGCACATATCCAGTCAAATCCAATGCAAAACCAATGGAAAGAGAAGTAAAGGCAGCTGTCAGCTTCACAATGAGCGTTTGCAAAGAGAATACCACGCCTTCATTCCGAATGCCCAGCTTATATTCTCCATAGTCTACGACATCAGCCAGAAAGACGGTTGCACAGCCCAATTCCAAGCCAGTACCAGTTTTAACAATGATTCCTGCAATAACAGTTAAAATGATGTTCTGCGGTGCAAAAATACCAGTCAGCAGCAAAATGGTCAAGCCGATTGCCGGAAGAATGCATGCAAGCAGGAATGCTTTCTTTCTGGAGAGCATCTTGGTAACCTTCGGGAAAATGATCAGACCAACAACTTCTGCAATTGAGGCACTGATCATGAATGCAGAAAGCATCCCGCTGTTGTTGCAAACATAAGCGAAATAATAGGTTGCAACACCCATGATGAGCTGAATCCCTACATTATACAGAAGAATCAGAGCCACTGCCCAACGAAGTTGGTCATTTCTCTTGATGATAGAGAAAATATCCTTGAATGAAACCTTTTCTGCTTTTTTACCAACTTGCTTTTTTGGCAGATTGATGACAGTAACGGCAATGGTAAAGATAAACGTAGCTGCGATGATCAGAGCGAACCGATGATAACCAGTGTAATCACCGCCCAGCCCCTTGATGATTTGCACACCAAAACCAGCAATAATCAAAGATTGTCCGATGCTGGCAAAAATACGTGGCAGTACGGAAACCTTTTCTCGTTCGTGCGGGTCTGAGGTCAGATTCGGAACGATCGACCAATACGGAATATCCATAATGGTATAAGTCATACCCCAGAGGATATAGGCAACAGCAGCAAAGACACAAAGTGCAACGCCACTTAAATGGAAATCTGTAAACAGAATAACAAAGACAAACGCATTGACCAGCGTTCCGACTACCAGCCACGGCACAAATTTTCCGAAACGGCTTCTGGTATTGTCTACCAGCATGCCCATAAACAAATCATTAAAAGCGTCCCAGATCTTTGCGGCAAAGAACATAATGCCGATGAATGCTGGTGCAACTTTAATGATGTCGGTGAAATAGATCATGGAAAATGTTGCAATCATTCCATAGATCATGTCCTTGCCCAATGCACCGAATGCAAAAGTGTACTTGACTCTCCCCGGAACTTTTCCGGGATACATGACGTTTCCGCCACCTGTGGATTGCATATTGTTTTTACTCATAAGAAAAACCTCCTTAAATCAGAACCTGTTCTCGATCCGGTTCTTGTTTTTGTTTGCATCTTTATCATAACATAACGGACTGCCAAAAGGAATACGTTATTCCATACAAAAAATACAAATTTCAACACGATTCAGAAGGTTTATTTGTTATTATGGATTGGTATAGGAAGATTGCGGAAGATAATAGAAAATTTCTTCCGGAAGCGGTTCTTCAGGGTCGAAAATTCCCTGAAGAATGGAAAAAATAGTTTCTGCCTGTTTGGGAACATTCAAGTCTACGGTTCCATAAACACTGCCAGTATCAATGGCAGTTTGCATCTCCTGAATGCCATTGATCCCAATAATGACGGGTGGTGTAAGATTTTGCTGCACATAAAAATCCGATACCCCCAATGCCATGCTATCATTGCTGCAAATTACAGCTTCTATTGTTTCGACTTCTGCTTGAGTGAGCGTTTCCATCTCTAAAAAGGCAGAATCCCGCATCCAATTTGCTGAAAGGACATGAATCTGATTCAGAGAGAGCGTAGCGGAAGCCGTTTGCAAAAAAGCATCCGTTCGATTGATGACATCCGCATGTGCCTGCTCCCCCTCTATTAAAATGTAATCCAATGATCCATTTTGGTTCTTATCCATGGCAAGCGTGTTCCATGCCCGTATCAGCATTTGTCCTTGTAGTTTGCCGGCTTCTTTTGCATCTGTGCCAACGTACCATACAGATTTTCGTCCCGCTAAGTCCGCTTTTGCCGGTTCTCGATTGAATAAAATGACAGGAATTTCTTGTTTCTGTGCATCTTCTAAAAAGCCCGTGACAGTTGTCGGGGAAACCGGATTCCAAAGCAGCATATCATATTGCTGCTGCATCATTTTATAAAGTTGTGCATTCTGCTTTCCGGCATTGCCGGAAGCATCAAAAATATCATAGAGCAATTCTTTTCCTGCAATTTTTTTCCCGTTCAATTGGTTGCAAATCTCCTCCGTCAATGTCTGTATATAGGGGTCTTCCAAATCATACACGGCAATACCAACTTTCAGAAAATGATTTGCCCGCTGTTGATAATAAGCATAAACACTGCCTGTTGCCACCAGAAGCGTTAAAAATCCAACACCAACTAACCCAAGAATACCGTTCTTTTTCTTCATACCAACCTCCTATTCAAATAACAGGGCATCTTGTCCGGCATCAAATAAATTATCCCTCGTGACTTCATACAGTTCCGGTGGAAAGAATGCCGCATTTTTACCTTGTATCCGATTTTTTAGATATGCAATTGCCTGATACCCAAATTCATAATTATTCTTCACAATGATTTTATCAACTGTTCCATTGGTCAATCTCGTATAATCCGGCTTTTCCGGACAAACCTGAATTACTACAGCCGCTTGACCGGGACAGTTTGAGGAGTCGATTTCCCCACAAACGATTTGTGTTTGCTTGCTTTCCGCTGCACCTGCATTGAAATCATATGCTGCACCATACTGGGACAAACTTTCTTCCACACGGGTAGCAATTTGTGTTTGTTTTTTCTGTGTTTGATCGACAGAGAGGAAAAAAGCGTTTTTTTCTGCATCTTTTATCTGCGGAGCAAGAACCTCTGAGAGCTGTTCCATTCCGTCACTATACGCTCCATGGAAAAACGCTGGATCATAGGTGACGGAAAAAACAGGAATATGAATCTGATCGAGAGATTCTGCATAAAAAGACTCCCTGCCAATATAATATTCTTCTGGGCAGAACAGCAAAATCCCATCACAACCCTGCTTTTTTTGATGATAGAGCAACGCTTCCCATTCTTTCTCGGAACATTCTGATGCATGAACAATCTGCAATGCAAACGCATAATCCTCCGCACCATCATAAATTCCCTCCTGAAATGAGCCAAAGCTGGGAACTGCGTTTTCAGACAAAATTACAGCAATCTGTTTTTTCTCTGTTTGCAAAAATGGCTGTACAAGCAGGAACAATAGCAGCAACAAAACTCCGCCGAAAAAAACCAAAAGCTCTTTATTTTTCAGTTTCATGTTCTTGTCTCCTTATGGGAAAATAAATTCGTGCGGTTGTGCCTTCATCCAAAGCACTGAGAATTTGTACGCCATACGCTGCACCAAAATACAATTTGATTCGATCATTGACGTTTTTAACGCCAATTCCAGAGCCACGCTTACTGGAAACCACGTTGCCTTGCATCATTTTTTGAACTTGTGCTTCTGTCATGCCCTCGCCGTTGTCTATTACATCGATATAGACCAACGCATCCTTGGTATAAATTTTAATTTCAATTTCCCCATCTTCATACATGCCTTCCATGCCATGATAAATCGCATTTTCCAGCAACGGTTGAATGATCAGCTTCGGACACAGACAATCCGCCAGAGTTTCATCCCAATCCACCGTAAAGGTAAATTTATCCTGAAACCGCACATTTTGAATCGAAAGATAGCTGACAGCATGTTCCATTTCCTTTTTCAGCGGAATAATATCTTTTCCCTGACTCAGGGAAATACGAAAAAATTTCGCCAGCAGAGAAACCATATTGCCTGCTCCCTCATATTTTTTGCTTTGAATCATCCAGATGATAGAATCCAACGTATTGTATAGGAAGTGCGGATTGATTTGAGATTGCAGCAATTTTCGTTCGGTGATCTGTTTTTCTTTTTCCTCTTTCAAAAGCCGTTCCATCAGCTGATTGGTCTTATCTGCCATGTCATTAAATCCATGGGCGAGGACTTTGATTTCTCCGCACCCTTCAACATTGGCACGCACCTGTAAATTACCATGTCCGAATTGTTTCATTGTTTCAGAAAGCTTTGAAACAGGTGCAATCATCAGCCGCTGAATCAAAAGATCCAATATTGCAGAAATCAATGCCATAAATAAAATGATCACCGCAATTCCCATGCGAAGTTCCGTGCTGTTCTGTAGTTCTGCTGTCAGGGAAGCAACTGCAATCAATTTCCATCCGGTATAGCCGATGGTTTGCTGTTGAATCAGCCATTTATGCTGTTCTTTTACAACTACTTGATTTTTGGGTGCTGACAGTGTCCATTCTGTTCGGATGCCGCTTTCTCGTCTTTTTTCAAAAGGATCGCAGATAAACTGTTCGTTCTCATCAATGAGATAATAATAATCTGTCTGTGAGGATGGATAGATGTTCCATTGTTCTTCCAGATTGTCCATACAAACATCCAACCGCAATATACCAGAACGATTTTTTCCATCGTCCTGAAGTTCCACATAACGGGAAACCGGCATTGCTTTTTGAAAACCGGTTTCTGTTTGAACGTAACGAGGAATATCAAAGGCAACAATATCAATTTGTTCGGTCGCTCTTTGAAACCATGCAGCATTCTGAACAGATTCTTTCGGGCGGCAGTCTGTACTCTGCCAAAGCAGTGTTCCCTTCAAGTCATAGATGGCTGCATACAAAATTTTGTTTTTGTGCAGCTGGCAGAAGTCAGATAAAAGCTGTTCCGAGAAAAGATCCTGCAATTCCCTGCTTTTGATGATTTGATAATATGCCGTGTTGGCAAGTTCAATGGTATCTTCAATTTCTTCTTCCATGCTAAAACTCATCCGACGAAGTTGCTGCACATTCTTTTCCTGCAAAAAACTGGTGATCTGTGCTTTGGTAGATTTGGAATAAAGCGAGAGAATCAGCATGGTAAAAAGGCTGATTGTCAGAAAAAAAGAAATAGAAAAGAGCAGGCGAATACTTTTTCCGTCTATTTTCTTTTTCAACCAGCTCCGGATGTTTTTCATATTTTTTCTCCTATTCCATGTTCTTTCCGAAATTTTGCCGGCGATATGCCAAGATTTTTCTTAAAAACATAACTAAAATAATTGGGTTCGGGATAACCAACCATTTCACCAATCACTCTGCTTTTTTCATCTGTTGTTTTTAGCAGGCGAACGGCTTCATCCATTCGCTTTTTCGTCAAGAATGCCAGAAAGCTCATGCCGGTTTCTTTTCGGAAAAGATTAGAAAAATGAGAGGTGCTAACATGCAGATAGGCACAAACTTCATCTACAGACAATTCTGCATTGTCATAATGCTGCTGGACATATTCCATGGCTTTTTGTGCAAGCAAACTATTTCGATCTACTTTTCTTTGATGAATTGCACAGATAATATAATTACAGTAATTCAACAGCCATGCATTCAGCTGTTCTCCTGTTTCCAATGACAAAACCTTTATGGTCATACGCTTGGCATCGGAAAAAATGGTATCATCTAACATATGATACTGCCGAAAAATACCAGAGAGAGAAAAAATAATCTCTAAAATGGCAGACTGATAGGCATTAAACGGATAATGGCTTTCTTCCAGCTGTGCAATCAATTTTTCCACTTCCTGTTGTACTTTTTTCTGGTCTTCCAATTTGATTGCCAATTCCAGTTCTTCTGTAGAAATTGAAAGATACACTGGATTTTCATACAGTTCCACATCCTGATAAGCTGTCACCGATTCTTCGGCAGATACCAGACTATATTCCAAAGCTTCCATTGCCTGTGAAAACGAAAGCGGCAGATTTTCCAACTTGTCACAGATGCCGCCGATTCCGCAGGAAAATGTTACTTGATTATAGTGCTTGGAGATATGTGATGCCTCATTCAACGCTTTCTGAATCCGCAGCATTTCCGACGGCACAGAAAGCAGCAGCAGATAAAGAATTTTATCAAGGTATCGAAATGTCCGAAACGGACAAACCTGTTCGAGCATTTCATTAACAGATTCTGTCACAGAGAATTGCGACAAATAGTCATCATTTTCCGCTGTTGTTTTCATGCTGACCACACAAAAATGATTGGCATCGAATGAAATAGATAAATTTTTTTGTTGCCGCTGAACCTGCTCTGGCGTGAGAGAGCCTTTGACCAACTGTATCATAAATTGCTCCTGCAACAGCGGCAGACTTTTTTGATAGATTTCTGCAAAGCGTTCCTGATTTTGCCGCTGTTCCAACTCCGTTTCCAATTCCCGGTGAATTTTTTTCAACAGGTTTTGCATTTCCTGAAAATCAATGGGTTTCAGCACATATTCAGATACACCATACCGGATGGCAAGCTGGGCATATTCAAAATCATCCCATCCGGAAAAGAGAACTATTTTAATATGCAATAGATTTTCATGCAAAATTTTTGCCACTTCCAATCCATCCAGAAAGGGCATTTTAATATCACTGATGACCAAATCAGGGCGGAGTGTTTCCGTCAGTTCCAGAAGTTCTTTTCCGTTCAGTGCGGTTGCAACAACATGAAATCCCAATGCTTCCCATTCCACAGAATCCCGAATGCCTTCCAAAATCTGTGGCTCATCATCTGCTAATATTACTGTAAAACGCATGATTATTCCTCCATTCGCTGTTCCTATCCGTATGATTATAGCATATTTTTTTGAAGTTGACAATGTGAAACCGTAAAACGGTATAACAAAAGCGACCGAGATGGTTACTCAGTCGCTTTGCAGAAAGATGAACATAGGGCGTTTAATGTATACCAACCTCTACATCAAATCAAGCACGTATTACTGTCTAAACACTGAAAATTGAAAGTAAGTAGTGACGAAAGTTCATCCTGGAAATGCAAGTGTATATTGGCAAGGAAATCATGAATGGAATCAAAGAAGTTACGGAATGAGCTGTAGTATTTATTTGCAAGGATTTTACTGCGAAGGAATTTCCAAAGACGTTCAATCAAATTCAAATTCGGGGAATACGGAGGCAAGAAAATAAGATGGATATTCCTAGCGGCAGCGAAGTCTTTTACTTTTTTACAGTGCTGATATGCTGCATTATCAAGGATCACATAGAGCCAATCATCAAGATTTTGTTCTCTCAGAAGCTTTAAGCCCTTGCAAACGCTGTCTGCATTCAAAAATGTATCCATGCAGAAACGAAAGTGCCTCGTACTTATCGAATTGACCGCATGAAACAAATCCAGCCTGGCGAAACGGTGTCTGAAATGCCAAAGCTGCCGAAACCAAACGGGGCGATTTTAGATATTTTTGACCCAAAATATTATGAAACAGTCACACTCCGTATCAAATCTTTTTTAACAGGAGAGATGAAAGAAAAATTTGGTGCATATTTGCACATCATTCCGGGAGAAACCACACCGGAAGAAACGGTTATTCGGGTAACTAACCTGCAAATAAAAGTCAAGAGATAAAATGAAAGTTTCACAAAATTTTCACAAAAGAAAATATAGACATGACAATAAGACCGCCGAAGCGATCTGAAAAATGAAATGCAGTTATATCCGACCGGCAACCTTGACAGAACATTATAAAAATGCTGTGGGTGTCGTGCCGACGGTGAGGAACTCATGAATAGATGAAATTAGTCACCGTCGTGAAGAACACTGTAGCATTTTTATGATAACCTGTCAAGGTCAAGCGGCTACGCCGTGCCTGCCTTTTGCCTCTGGTTCAGAATCTATGAATAGATTTGCTGTGTTACGTAATTTGTTCCATCACTTTTTTTACCTTTGCATAATAAATACGCAGAAACTTCGCTGATCCTGCAGCCATGTAAGAGTAATAATTCTTTCCTTCAGAACGTTTTTTATCAAGAAATTGATAAACAGCATTATCTGGCTGATTTTGCATATGTGCCACCATCACCAGAAACAAAGTTCGTCGAAGATATGCAGAACCTTTCTTCGTCATCGGGTTCGATTTTGATTCATGGGTACCTGACTGATCCGATTCAGAATCATAACCGAAATATGCAGTGACCGCCCTTCGGTTTTGAAAACGGCGTACATCACCGACCTCTGCCATCATCTGAACGGCAAGTGTGCTGCCGAGACCATACATTTCGATTACTGTATCGTATTCAGGCAAAGTCTGTGCAATCGCGGTCATTTTTGTGCGGATATTCTGCATATGTTCAAGGAGTTGATTGACCATTTTCGCCTGTTCTTTTACCAGAAATCGCATTTTCTCATCGTTCTGCACAGCACAAACACATTCCCTTGCAAACTGGTGAAGTTCTTCCGCCTTTGATTCACAGAACCGATACTTTGCCGTTTTACACCAGTTTTTGTATTTGAGGCGGAATTCATTCAGGCTGACTTTTGCGACCATATCTGCATGCGGAAAACGAACAAGAAAATCAATCCATTTTTCATGTCCATCACTGTTGCGTATGTGAGAAGTAAACATTTTATTGATCTCCGGAAACACAAGTTCTAAATAGCTGATCAGCAAATTCTTGTGCATCGTAAGTGTCTTTTCTGCCAGACTATACTGACGATTCAGGATTTTAAGTGCACTGCGTTCATCATTTTCTGGCGAATAATTGGGAAGCTGCACACGATAAGTCAGTGCATAGCGACAGATTTTTATCGCATCCTTTTTATCGGTTTTGGGTTTACACAATGTATTATCGCCGAAATCACGAATTAATTTTGGGTTTACAACACTCACGCTGAGACCTTGTTCACAGAGAAAGTTGGCGATTGGTTTGTGATAGTTTCCGATCGCTTCCATGACAACACAAACGTCATCTTTACATTCTTTGATAAGCTTTGCTAATTCTGACAATGCACATCTTGTGTGCGGTGCATCATACGGCTTTTTAAGGACTTCTCCAGTATCACTGAGCAGTGCAACTGTGCTTTTTCCTTTAGATACATCAATGCCTACTGCGGTCATTTCATTCTCCTATTCTTGCTTGTTTTTCTGCATTTCGGATGTCATACTTCACTTGCTACAAATTCAATCAGTTTGGTGACACGTACACACAGCCTCCTGCGGAACAACCTGCAAAAACCGAACGCTATAACAGAAGTATGGACGGCGGTCATAAGCTCGGGCTCATTTTCATGGCACTTGGTAATATACACCGTTCCGATACTTCTATTATAGCCTAAGCAACAAGTACGAGCAACCCCTCACTGGATGCGAAGTTTCACCCGCCTTATATATATTGTAACTGGTGCTATTCTTACCAATCTCTATTAAAATTTAAAGGTATCCTTCAGTCCTAACCACTTTTGGTCCTTATCACTCAGATTCAGTGCAGTACCATCTTTCAGCGTGTAACCTTCTGCACTTGCGCTGCCCTTGTATTCGCCCTTCAGTTCCGGCCATTCAATGCCAATCTCCGGGTCGTTCCAAGCCATACCACCCTCATCGTTCGGATGCCAGAAGTCATTAACCTTATAGCAGAACTCTGCTTCATCGCTCAAAACAAGGAAACCGTGTGCAAATCCCTCCGGAATGAGGAACTGCTTTTTATTCTCAGCAGACAAAGTCACACCATACCACTTACCATAAGTTTCGGAATCGCTTCTAAGATCAACAGCGACATCAAACACAGTTCCGCGCACGGCGCGTACCAGCTTGCACTGCGGATACTGCTTCTGGAAATGCAAACCGCGCAGCACGCCCTTCGTGGACATGGACTGATTATCCTGTACAAAATGAATGTCTATGCCAGCTTCCTTCATATCTTTTTCGTTGTAGGTTTCCATAAAATAGCCACGGGCATCACCGTGCACAGCAGGCTCAATCACACAAAGGCCCTCGATGCCACCTACATTTTTCTCAACTTTAATCTGTCCCATCTTCTCTATCTCCTCTTACTGCTCGATTTCTTTCAGGTATCGGCTCAGTGCATCCTGCCAAGTCGGAAGCGGAGTAAATCCAGCTTCCACCAGCTTGCTCTTATCCAAACGGCTGTTGAACGGACGAGCCGCCTTACTCAGACCGTACTCTGCCGTGGTCACCGGCAGGACTTCCGTCTTATATCCAGCCTGACGATAGATTTCTTTTGTGAAATCATACCAGCTGATATAGCCGCCCTCGTTGGTTGCATGATAATAGCCGTATTTCTCGGTTTCATTCATATCGACGAGCAGTCGAGCCAAATCATATGTATAGGTTGGTGTGCCGATCTGGTCATTGACCACACGGACAGTATCGTGCGCCTTGCCGACATTCAACATGGTCTTAATAAAGTTCTTACCATTCAAACCGAACACCCACGCAATGCGGACAATGAAATACTTCTCCAGCGTCTGGCTGACTGCCAACTCACCTTCCAGCTTCGTCTGACCATACACATTCAGCGGCTTGTAGTCCTTGCAGTCCGGCTGCCAAGGCTCTGTACCCTGACCGTCAAACACATAGTCCGTACTGATATAAGTCATCTTGCAGTTCAGTTTCTTGCAGACATCTGCAATGTTCTGTGTTCCACCAGCGTTGATGGCACGGACTTTCGCTACTTTATCGTCATCCTCTGCCATATCCACAGCAGTCCATGCTGCACAGTGGATCATGGCATCCGGGTTTGCTTCTGTAATTACTTTTTCAACGGCATCTTTATCAGTAATGTCCAGTGCTACATACGGTGCTTTTGTTACTGCGGAGCCGTCTGCCACACCACTGTAATTTTCCTGAATATCAGAACCTACACCCTCATGACCACGCTTCAGCAGCTCGTTCATTACATCATGTCCCAGCTGACCGCCAACACCTGTTACAAAAAACTTCATGTTCTTTCCTCCTCTGGCTTCTTAGCGGTTGCTGTACATTTTCTCATAGTAGTTCTGATACTCGTCGCTGATGATGGTCTCCCACCACTCACGATTATCGAGATACCACTGGATGGTCTTTTTAATGCCGTCCTCAAACTTGGTCTCCGGCAACCAGCCCAGCTCATTGTGGATCTTGG
>ERZ1034976.1842-NODE-1842-length-15536-cov-38.175635_pt1 | contig 15536 bp, 15 predicted proteins | sample MGYA00520623_ERZ1034976 | MGnify/ENA primary metagenome ERZ1034976 (study PRJEB33766, sample SAMN09781774) | gut metagenome | biome: gut microbiome | host: Homo sapiens | place: Madagascar | study: EMG produced TPA metagenomics assembly of the PRJNA485056 data... | reverse complement strand
GTCGAGCGGCCTTGGAAACGATTGCCTTACTATTATAGCACGAATCGGCCAGAATTCAAGAGGGAAATTTAAGTTTTTTACAGCTTTTGCAGCGTCCAGCCTTTTTTTGCTGCCAGTTGCTCCAGCTCTCGGTAAGAAAGCCGCAGCTGCGCGATGTTGAAGCCCGGCAGCTCTGCAAAGCATCTGCCGTCCTGTACCCGGTGCAGCAGCTTGCGCACCGGCAGCTCCGGTTCGCCGTCCAGCGTATCCAACCCGGCTACATATTCTCCGCATCGTGGCAGCGGCTGCTGCCAGTCGATAGTTTTGCAGACCCTCGCAAGCGTAAGGTGGTTACAGGTCACCGTCTGCCGGAATTCCAGTTTCATGATGCTCTCCCCTTTTGCGCCGGAGATTCACAGCTGTTCCCGGCGCGATACTATGATATAACATTTTGTTTTATATGTCAATATAACATTTCGTTATGCCTATACTTTACCTTAAATAAAGCCTTTGAGGTAAATACCATGTATCAACGTATCCGGGATCTGCGGGAGGATCGCGATCTGCTGCAAAAAGACGTTGCAGCGTATCTGAAATGTACACAGGTCTGCTACTCCAATTATGAGACCGGCAAGCGGGATATCCCCACCGAGGTGCTGATCCAGCTTGCCGGTCTCTACCATACCAGTACCGATTATATTCTCGGCCTTACGGACGACAGCGCCCCTTCCATTCCCCGTAAAGCGTAAAACTGCCCCCAAAGCAGCGCGATTTGATGCGAGCTACTTTGGGGGCAGTCTGTTTGATATAAAAATATTTCACTATGGCCCCGCATGGAAAGGTTCTTGTAAACGCGTCCATACGGGATTATCTGTGTAAGAATGATTCCTCTCACCTCTTCAAAGCTTCCGGAAAACGGAGCAAAAAGAAAGTCCGACAATCATTCGAATCAACGAACAATTCTGAGATTTTACATGCCGCCGACGGGGGTCGAACCCGTACTCTGTCGCCAGAAAGGGATTTTAAGTCCCTCGTGTCTGCCAGCCTTCGGCAAATTCATTTTTTGTTCGTTGTATCGTTTGATTTATCATTGCGAGAGGGATTTTTCCTCCGCGAGCGAGAGGGATTCGCATTTTTTTAACAAGATAATATTACCACCTTTTTCGCTCCATGTCAATCATGTAAAATTGTTTCATCTTGTCGTGCTTGATCTTCGGAGCGTCCGGGACCCGGGGCTTCCGCCGGGGGCGTTCGCCCTGCCCAGATGCGCTCCTCAGGATGGGGGTGATAAGGGGGTGGATGAGGGCTTGATTGGTACATTGATGGACGGAATTGAGTGATGGATTTCCTCTGATTTTTGAAGAGGTTGAAGCTGTTTTGATGTGCTGATTGCCTTGATTATTTCTTATCTGTGATGTTCATTGCTGTTTATGCACGATCATACCGTTGCGGAGCAGTAGGATTCAGCCGCATGGTATGAATCATGAAATTGGTCGTTATATACTGCTCATAATGTTTACCCATGCCAACTTTCCGCTGAACCGATCATAGACTTATAAGGGCATCCGTAGCAACTTGGTCGCAACACAGTATGCCCATAGAAAAGCTCTTTGAATATACGACTGCTCGTAGACTTTCCATTTTCAAAATAGAGTGTTTCTACATGGTCGTGCCATCCAAAATCTCTATTATTTCGGAAATCCACACTTGCAACCTTAGAGTGATTTTTCTGCTCTTGCCAACGCAGATATTTATGATTGTTAATCATATCCACTTTCGCTTGCACAATGTCAACAGCCATCACTTGGTTATGCTGTGCTAACAGAACGCTAAGGGAGAGGCCGACGTATCCAGTTCCAGCCACGGCGATTTTATAAGTTTTCATATTTTCATTCTCCTCACTTTTCTCTTTATAAAACAGCAACAAACCCACGGCAGACCGCTTTATAGCGACCTACCGTGGGCTTGAGTTATCCTCCTATTTTATTTGTTGCTCCTTTTTGTGGGTCAAAACAGAGCTTCCAAAAGCCTCCTACATATAACCCCCAGGATTTCCCGCTTCTTGCAGTTTTTCAACAAATAAAACATTTGAAGGACAACTCAAGCCGTCAAAACCCTTTAGTTATCGTAGTTTTTCTTGGTTGACCCTATGCGGTTGTCAAGTAAGGAACAAAAAATTTTACAAAAAAATAAGCCCTACAAGGCTTTCAGTCGGTTTCAAACCGATCTGAACCTTGTAGGGCTTGACTGTTTGCTCTATATAATTCTTATTTTATACCGTCTGCAGTGGCGTATTTTCCAAGATTTTCTTGAACTCTTCTACTGTCATTCCAGCGTCTTCCGCTGCTTCTTCAATCGTCACACGGCCCTTTCTCACCTGCTTAACCAGCATCCGCATCTCACCAATGCTAATGCCTTCGGCCTTTACCCCCCCCTGACTAAGGTTGCACATAACAAGCACCTCTCTTTCCAGTTCTTCGTTCATTGCAACGCCAAATTCTTCTTCAAGAATTTTCTTTTTCTCTGTGACTGCTCTGGTCGAATGGAATAACGAACCAGAGTGTTCTGGAACTCCTTGGTTTGGTGTGTACAAACCCAGATACAGATTCCTCATCCCAAAAGCCAGGCGATGACATTCACAGCTTTTATGCCATCGTAATTTCCGAGTGAAAAACGATCCAGTGTCAGGACAATCTTTTCATAGTTATCCTGAATATCATACGCAGAACATCAAATTATTTTCCCGTTTCGGAAACTTTTGTTTTATCGGGTTCAATATTTTCCAATTTCAGAAACGCATCAGATACGAGTCACGGAAAAGTGCTTAACTCCAGCTCCACCAAAGCAAATCTGTTCGCATGGGTAGAAACTCTCAACCTGTACCGCTCCCATTCCTACGGAATGAAACACCCTCATAGCCGAAAAGATTTACGAATATCAAGCTGACAGATGTAAAAAATTCAACATAGATTTGTCTATATCGGATTTTCCCGCATCATGCCGTCCATTAAATCGATAGCTTTTTCCTACTGCTAAATCCTTTGCCTCTCGTTGTCTTCAGCTCTTCTTCAAGGTAATAGTCACCATGATAGAATTTAGAAACATCCATATCAAGGACAGGCCAAGCCAAAAGAGGAAGTCAAAATATTTCTTTCCCCAGATTCCAGCCTTTGATATTGACGTAAAGTTATATTGGCTCGATCAGCAACCTCTTGTTGCGTCATCCTTAACATTTGTCGTCTTACCGATAAGACAGCCGCTGCTGTTGGAATTATCGTTTGAAAACCATCTAAAATCCCACCACTCATAGGAATCGCCCCCTCCATTACGTCCATTTGGTCATATTGTACGACCAATCGGACGTAATGTCAAGTCAAATACTTTTAGAGGTTCAAGCCTATTTTCGATTGACATTCGTTCTCAAATTCATTTTCTTCGAGCGAAATAACAACCGCATTTTTCTCAGCATCATACCGTCCTTTAAACTGATGGTCTTTTCCTGCCGCCAGACCATTTGCTTCCAGCAACACCTGAATGAACTGTATTCCGTTAATCATCATCCGACACTGCCCATCGGTCAGCAGCCTGTCCGGGACCTTAAAGGACATGGGATGCTCCGCAGCACACGGCGTGATTGCAATAGACTTCCGATCTTTCCTCTGCAAAACACAAATATAGGTCGGACTCCCAAGAATACGAATAACATCTTTTCCCACATTCATTCTTCGGCTTTCTGCCGGAATCGTCACCAACAGATTCATAATTCGTCCAGAACTCATGTCAGCATCCCCCTCTCAGCACCCGCACTGCCCGGTCGTTGTACATTTTCAGGCTGTTCCGGTAAATCTGGTAATGGTGTATTTTCTGAGCCTTCACCTCGCGGTATCGGTACTGAAATAGTATCTGTTTTCTGTTCAGGCTCATCCAATACAACAGAGCCCTGATATCCAATAAAATCCTCGAACAGATTCATCTGATGACCAGCGATGTAATCATTATAAGATTTCCCGATCCGATCCTTATAGACATCTGGGAAGAACTTTATCTGTTTCTTCTTCATCTCACCAGTAAGCGGATCCGTGTATTCCTGCGGTTTCGGGGTGAACATGATTGCTTCTTCCAAATCAAACAACATACAAAGACCCTGATCTGAATTAGCCACCCGTCCAAGCACTTTATAACGGCATTCCCGATTCCAGTTCATGAGCCTGAAGATATTTTCCACAAATTCCAAAGAGGTAATATCCTTATTCACCCAGTTTTCGTCCTTCTGTCTTGCCCATTCAACAGACGCACTGTCCTCTTCCGGACACATGATCAGCGCAAGCCGCTTCTTGTTTGGATGCAGAATTGGAAGAACATACTTAATTCCTTCAAAAAGACGGATACAGGCCATATTGAATTTCATAACGCCATATTTTATGCTTACTGCTGGCTTGTTCAGCATGGAAAACTGTGTGCGTGGCGGCAACTCATAGCCATCAAATTTTTCGTACTCCAGTTCTCTTTTATACTCTTTTCGTATCTGTGCCAACTCACGAATCAGCGAGATCTCCCGAGCACTCATTTCCTGCTCCCTGCTTTTTTCTTCCATTTCTCAAATCCTCCTACATCGACATTAAAAGGTCATCCAGTTCACGCTGAACTTCATTTCTGCTCGGAATCGCGCCAATCATGGGATTTTCTACGACTTGGCCGGATTCCATCACATCACCGGCCGTAATGCTCTGAACCCACTTATGCCGATACAGCCGACATTCCAGGTTCATCGAGTATCCCTCAGCCTGTTCATAATGATTTTTCCCAATCAAAATCCGGGACTCATCTAATTCAAAAATCAGAAATTTTGCATTTCCCTGACCCCGGCAGATACCACGGCACTGGTAACGGCAATTCATTTTCCAGTTCAACGTTTGAAGAATCAGGCCAGAAAACGCTCTGGCTGAAAAGACACTATGAACGTTATTGTCATCTTGCCAGCGCATCGCCGTTGAAGAGCCCTGATCTCTCTTTCGCAAAATCACGACCTGCAGAATCGGATGATAGAGCAGTTCCACATATTCGCAGTTGTCCAGCCGGGTGTGGCAAGCCTTGCTGAAACGGATTCCATTTTTAGAAATCGTCATAACCGGGCTGCTTTGATTGATAAAACATATGCCAGATACCGTCAAATAATCAGATGGCAATGCCATATCCGACTTCTTTCCAGACCGCATTTCTGCCATCTTGTTCAGTTTCGCCACCTCTTCCGGCAGATAGGTGCTCAGGCAAAGGCTGCGGATGCTTTCGGCATTGATACCGTTCCAGTTCGGATGGATACCCACAAAGCCTTTCAATGCTCCCTGCCGGATTACCACAATATCCTGCACACCGCACTTTTTGCTGCTGGATGCCACAAGATGTGCAGCCCGTGCAATCTCCGGCGAAACAATTGCTTCGTGATGTTCCGGGACATAGGCAGAGCAGCGATTCCCATTATTCTTTGTGACCTTGCCCAGCTTGTAGTCCACCACGATGCTCTTCCGGGCTTCCAGATCACCCCAGCGGCGTTCATTTTTCATGATGTTTGCTACCATCACACCGTTCCACTCCTGCCTGCCGCGCAGGGTGCTGCGCTTTTTCTGCGTCAGGATCATTGCAATCTGATCGTAGTTATACTCTTGAATAAATGCCAGAAAGATAAACCGAACCGCCTTTGCTTCTTCCGGCTCGATCACCAACTGGCCATCCTTAGTATGCCGATACCCCATCAGGTCAGCCACCGGGTACTGACCTGTCATAATGCGCTGATCATACGAAAGGATCATCCGGCGGCTCTTGTTGCCCGATTCCCAGTCTGCCAAAAGAGCCTGAATGTCAAGACTGTATTGACTGCTTGGATTCAGCGTGTAGATGTTTTCCGTTTCAAAGTACACACCGATGGGATGTGCAGGATGCATAGTTTTCAAAGCTGCGATCTGTGTCATGCAATCTGAAAAATTCCGAGCAAAACGTGAAATGCTGGCACAGATAATCAAATCCATCTTCTGGTCTTTGGCATCTCGCATCATGCGTTTAAACGCATCACGTTTCCGCAGCGATGTGCCGGATTTTCCTTCATCGCTGTAAATGTCCTGCAAATTCCAGTTTTCCGTTTCTGCAATCTTTTTGGTGTAATATAGAGTCTGGTTTTCAATGGAAGAAATCTGTTCTTCGCTAGAGGTGCTGACACGGGCATAAACCGCTACACGCTTCAGGTCACTGTCGTAAATCGACGGTGTCGGTTTCGCCGGACGAAAGTAGTCTTTTGCCGTTTTCTGGCCCTGTTCTGCCTGCTTATGGATTCTGTCCCGAATTTCAGCTTTTCTCTTTTCGGACTCCAAATGCCTACTCTGCCAGTCTGCTCCACACGGCAGCATGTCCACATCTTCTGCTGGGATATGTTCTACGTTCATTTTTCTTCAGCCTTTGTCATTTCATCTTCCAGTCGAATTCTCCACTCAAGATAATCTTTCCTTCGGATTGATGTGTATTTTTCGGCCAATTCTTTCAAGTTCTGACGCTGATTCTCAACATCAAGAATCGTGTCAATTCTCTGGTCGTCATCATCTGTAACAATGTCCACCCGCATCGGCAAATCAAACAGATATTTCAGCAGAAAACAGAAATCACAGGTATTCGCTGCAAGGTAGGCCCTTGTCTGTGAAAAAATCAGATTGACGGCGCCCTTTTTGCAATCTTTGAGAAGATGCACCATTTCCGGGCGTTTATAAATTTCCTTATTCCCTGTGATGTCAATATAGACACCAACCAGCCTTTTATCCGCATCATCCCTAAACTTTTCAGCATAGTAGGAACTATGATAGGCTACCACTGCATCCTTGGAGCGTTCCCACAATTTTGCAAGTTTCACATAGCCACCAACCTTATACTTGCGGTCCATTCATAGCACCTTCTTCCAGCTGAACACTCCAATACCATCTCCGCTTCTTCTGGTAGCAGTGGATTCCCATTTCCGTTTTTACCATCCGCGCCACTCGTTTGCTGACACCCTCATTGTCCAGACGGCAATAAATTTCATTTGCGCTCATATCGCCTTTTTCAAGGAAATGCTTGATCCAGTAGGCAGCTTTCTGTTGCTCTGTATCAAATTTAGGTTCGGCGTCCGGCTGTTGTTTTTCAAAGAGCTGTGGCCTGCATTCCAGCCATCGAAAGCCCTTGTCGGCAGAAATGGAAAAGCGGATGTCTTCTGCCGTAGGCGCAAGACTGTTTTTGATTTGATGTACGATTCTTATATCAGGATTCTCGGTATCTCGCTCCACCTGCAGGACGCTTCGTGCTGCTGCCACAACATCAATGCTGCCAAGGCTGCGGTACAGCCCTTTGGAGCCTTCTTTTTTGTTGAGGTGTCCAATCAGAACGATAGCGCAGTCGTAACCAGCAGCCCACATTCCAAGGCGGCGCATGAGTTTCCGTGCTCTGCCTGCGATTTGCAAATCCGAATCGCTGCCAAGATAAGCCTGAATCGGATCGATCACGACCAATTGAGGCCGAAATTCAATGATTGCCTGACGGATGCGCTCATCATCCAATGTGAGGCCGTTATAAACCTCTTCATTGATGAAGGCAATCTTCCGGCAGTCTGCTCCGTAGCGTTCCAAACGGGGCTTTATCGTGTCTGAAACGCCATCCTCCGAGCATTGATAAATCACTTTTTGCGGCACACCAATTTTGCATCCGTCCGGAGTCTTACCTCCTGTTGAAAGTTCCGCAATCAGATTCATCATCATGGTAGATTTTCCATCGCCGGGATCACCCTGCAGAAGTGTGATTTTCCCGATTGCAATAAAGGGATACCACAGCCACCGTACATCCGTTGACTGAACTTCGCTATACAGTGTCAGCAGCCGTTCCATTTCGTTTTCCCCACTTTATTTTCGCAGCTTGATTTCATGCTTTTATTATACTCTTATCAGATGATTTTTTCTGTGAACCAGCGGTTCACTTGTTGCTCAAAATGTGAACTGTTGGTTCACATTTTGGCCTCAGAAGCCATCTCCGCTAGAGGGAAAAAATAAGAAATCTGACTTCTATGCAAATTGCCTATTTGTTTCCTCTTGATTCATTTCTCTATAAGTCAAATAATTAAAGTATCTTATGCGGGCATTTGAAAGGAAGATCACTATATGTCCGTAAATCGTACTTCTCTAGGAAAACGAATCAGCTTCTACCGTTTAAAATCGAATCTGACGCAAGAAGTTCTTGCCGCAAAAGTCAACTGCAGTCGTGAATACATTGTCCAAATCGAAAATGGCACAAAGGTTCCAAGCCTTTCTGTTCTTGTCAAAATTGCCAACACGTTATCCGTTTCCGCGGATGAGCTTTTGCTCGACTGTCTTGAATATTCATCTTCCTCTGCAAACTCTGAAATTCATCGCTTGCTGTTGGACTGTAATGAAGCTGAACAGACTGTCATTATCCGCATGGCAAAGGAGTTAAAAGCCACTCTTGTCAGCCTTGGAATTTAACATCCATCCGTATTAAAATCACAAAATAGAAAGGCCCGCATAAGCCGCAGACGCACCCTCGAATCATCTTGGGTGCTGTCTGTGGTTTATGCGAGCTTCTCTTATAATTCTTTTTCTGTATTTTAACTCATTTTAAGTTATAATACAGAATTCAAGTTAAGATTTGCTGTGAATCACTTTTTCTTTACCATGCAGCGTTTTTTAAAGAACGAAATACCGTAGCAAAGAATCTGATCGTAATCATCCTCATACTCCTTTGCATACATCCGATCATCAATTTGCTGCAAGGCCGTATCACACTCGTTTTCCAGATTTTCCAAAACCTTCGTGTACTTTGCTTCAAAGATTGCAACGCGGGCATTGATGGAATCGTAAACGACCACATCACTTCGGCCTTCTCCATGCTCCTTATTGGAATCCACCATATATCCGGCACCTGTGAAGATGCCTGCAAGGAAAGCATGATAGAAGTCTTCCCGGTAGTCATGGTAGCTTATGGTGCGCCGGAGCAGAGCATTCATTTCCCTGGTAATGCCTTCACTGTCACCGTTCCAGACTGCATCAAACAGCGCATTTCGATTCCACTTCTTCGTACTGTCATCAAACCATTTGATAACTGTTGTTTCAAAAATCTCTTTGATTTCTGCATTCGGAATCATAAGGGCAACCATGCCATCCGGCAACTCACCCTTATAATCTTCTTCACGCGCCTTGGTCAAGTACCCTGTCAGATACAGCGTACTCCAAAGATTATCTTCTGAGGAATGCAGGTAATCATAGGTCAGGCTTTCATCCACACGCTGAACAATGCAGCCGCCAGCCATCAGGATTTCAAGTTTATTTGTGATTGTACTGCCTGCATAGTCAATAAAGGAACGGATGATGGCATTGTCACTGGTATTCTTCCAGTAGCTGATAGGCTTAGCTTTCGGGTTGCGCTGCAGTTCCAGCAAATAATTCATTACATCCCACGGGCAGTAAACATCAAAGGCTCCGAAATGGTATCCATCATACCATTTCTTGATGTTCTCAGCCTGCGTTGTCAAGTCAGCATCCTTTAGCAGCAGGTCAACCTCACTCTGTACAAATCCGAAATACTCGTTCAGACGAGAATTTGTGATAGTATCCGATACAAAATTATTTGTTCCCGTAAAAATGCTTTCTTTCGCAATCTTTAAGCAGCCCGTAACAACTGCAAACTGAAGTGCTTGATTGTCTTTTAGGGCCTGCATCAAGCCTTTCATAACATCGAGCATTTCATTATAATAACCGTTGTTATTCGCTTTTGCTACAGGGACATCATACTCGTCTATAAGAAGAATTACAGGCTTTGCATAATAGCTCTGCATCATCGTTGTCAAAAGCATAAGGCTGCTTTTAACTTCTTTTATAGAACCATTGCCATGTGCAAGATGCTCAAACGCTGTTTTTTGGAATTCTGTAGCACTTTTACTATCAAGCAAATAAAGATGTTTGTTGTACAAATCCGCTATCACCATTGTGAGCATATCGTATGCCCCAGTGAAATCCAGACCGTCTACCTGTCGGAATGAAATAAAGACTGTAGGATACTGGTTCATCCACTCATCACATAATGTCTGATGCTCTGCAATTTCCAGTCCCTCAAACAATTCTTTGCTGTCTTTACGGATATCAAAGAAGCTTTCTAACATACTCATGCCAAGCGTCTTACCGAAACGCCGTGGTCGAGTGATAAGTGTCACTTCTGCTTTTTCGTCCAAAATTTCCGTAATCAGGCCAGATTTGTCAATATAATAAAACCCACCGTTCCGAATCTTCTCAAAGTCCGAAATGCCAACTGGGATGTTCAATTTTTTCATCTCTGCTGCTCCTTTCGCGTAGCCACACACAGACTTTTTATTGCTTCTATGATACCATGAATCTCATGTTCTTACAAGAAAAACTGTGCTTACTGCATTGATTCTGGCTACGACTCATTCGGCATAGTCTGCCAACACATTTTCAAATGTAAAATGAATTTTCACACGTTCATCGTTGAAAACCTCGATGCGGTCAATAAAGGTTTCCACCACATTCTGTGATAAGTGCATCACATCGCCTGCTTCTTCTACAGTACTTATGACAGTCTGCAAATGATCGGTGTCCCTCTTCACAGGCTGGAAAGCTTGATTTTTCTCGGTACGCAGCCTTTGAATCTGCTCCATCTTTTCATCTTCCTGCACTCTGTAGGCATCTCTCTGCCGGATGAACTCTTCCTTACTCATATTCCCGTCGGCGTATTGCTCATACAGTGCAACGCGCTGTTTTACAATCTCTGCCTTTTCTGCACTCAGCTTTTCTTCCTGCCGTTCCAGTGCGGAAAAGCAAATCAACGCTTTGCGTTCCCGTTCGTGCAGGATTTCCAGTACATACTCTGCCTGCTTTATCTGCGCTGTCAGCGCATTTCGGACGATATGTTCCAGCAATTCCTCGGAGATCGGGATTCGCTTGCAAGGGCTGTCCACCGCTGTGGCCGAAAATCTGCAGTTAAACGAGGGGCCAAGCTTCTTGAGTACACGATATTTCATCAGCTTCTGGCAGTAGCCGCAATAGACCTTGCCTTTCAAGGGATACTGGTGTTTTGTGTGGTTCCCGGCCTGATGCTTCCCATGCTGCAGCATAATAACCTTTTGTGCTTGTTCAAATTCCTCCTGGGTCACAATGGCGGCATGACTGTCCTCAATACGTACCTGCTGTTCCAGCGGAGCGCGCAGAACCCGATGCTTACAGGGAACCGGCATAATGAATTTCGCGCCCACATAGGTTCCCTTATACTTCTCATTTTTCAGAACATGGTAAACCGTTCCACTTGTCCAATGGCTGCGCTGCAGATCCCATGCTTTCTGCTCGCTGTACACATGGCTTTCCGCCACATGATACGCTGCCGGAGTTGGAATCTGCTTTTCATTCAGGATTTTTGCGATGGTGCCTGTTCTGTTGCCCTGCAATGCCAGTTCAAAAATCAACCACACATATCGACTGGCTACCGGGTCGAGGATCAGCTTATGGCAATCGTTCGGGTCCGGCAGGAATCCAAACGGGCGGTATCCTCCGAGATACATTCCTTTTTTCTGCATCACATGGTCTGCTGCTGCGATTTTAGCGGAGAGGTCCCGGCTGTAGGATGCGTTGATGATGTTCTTGATGGCCACTTCCAGTCCGCTCACATCGTTTCCGACTTGAGCTCCGCTGTCATACCCATCGTTGACGGAGATAAAGCGAACGCCCAGCAATGGAAAGATGCGCTCCATGTAATCGCCTGCCTCAATGTAATCACGGGCAAACCGGGAAAAGTCCTTTACGATAATCGTTTTCACCTTTCCGTCCTGTGCATCTTGAATTAGCCGCTGAAACGCAGGACGGCTTGTAGATGTGCCGGAGTAGCCATCGTCCACGTACTCCTGACGCGGCTCTGTTGCCAGTTCGGGGCGGGCCATGATGTACCCCTCTACCAATCCGCGCTGGCCCTGAATGCTGTTGCTCTCAGCCTTATCAGCACCCACATCCTCGTCCGCAAGAGAAAGCCGGTAATAGGTTCCGATCATCTGCTGCTCACCGCCTTTCAAACGTGTAGATCAATTCTGCCTTTACGATTTCTGCTGCACGATTTTCCAGATTGTTCATGCGGCGTACCCACTCCATCTGATTTTCTTCTTTCAGTTTTTCCGAAATGTTCTCCCGCTGGCTCATCTGCTCGATCAAAACCTCATATCGTTCTGCTGCCTGTTTTTCCACGTCTGCCAAAACAGTATCCAGTTTTCCACTCAGCAGCAGGCTCTGATAATAGGCTGGTTTTCGCAGTGTCAGGTACGCCTTGTGCAGCATCCCCCAGCGGCCAATCGGACGGGTCCGTGGCAATTTCAAGGCTGGCAGATAATAATCACCCACCAAAACATATTCCATTCCTGTCCGGGCATCATAGATCTTCTCTTTCATTGTCTGTTCTCCTCGTTAAAACACAAATTCCGTGTAAGTATTTTTCTTGTGATCCACTTCAATTTTCTTTACATACTGCTGCAGATTATCTGCTGTTAAAAGAACCTCTGTGTTGCCTGCGATTTGCTTTTTCTGCTGCAATTCTTCTTGAGCAACGGCCAGTTCTTCCTCTTTTTCAGCTTTTGTCTGTCTGAATGCCTCAATTTCATTTTCTGCATCCTGCTTCAATTCCAAGAACTTTTCTTTTGATATTTTTCCAAGGACATACTGCTCGTAGCCGCTGCGCTTCTGTGATTCCAGTCGAACGATATTGCCTGACGCCTGTTCAATTTCACGTTTTGTAGCTATTTCTTTTGATTGGAGTTTGCTTTTTCCAGAGCTTTTCCGTACCAGCTTCTGCAAATCACGGTGTTCTTCCATCCGCTGGTGCAACTCCTTGTTAATGCCGTTCCAGAGGTCTTTCTCTGAAATTGAAATATGGCAAGATGCACAGTAAAAATACAGCGTGCCATCACTTTGCCAATGGCAAATCAGCTTTTCTCCGCACTCTTTGCAAAATATCCGGCCTTTGAAGATGTTCGGATTGTTCTTTCTGCGCTGTCTGCACCACTTTTTTCGCTCTTCCTTGACTGCTTGCTCAGCTTCCCGTAATGTGGAAACTTCATCAAACAGTTCCCAGCTGATAATCGCCGGATGGCTGTCCGGCACCATCCGCCAGCTTTCCCGTGGATTCTGCCCGATTTTCCGATACGTTTCATCGTAGGCAATACGGTTGTAGACCATTGCTCCTGTGTAGATTGGATTTTCCAGCACCTTTGTCACGAAAACAGTCTGCCATGCTGGGTCCTTTACCCGCAAGGTGTTTTTCAGGTATCCCAGCTGACAGCGGCGTGTAAAAGGTGTCTGGATTCCCTGCGCAGACAGCTTCTTTGCAATCTCGCGCTCTTTCATGCCGGATTTTTTCCAGAGAAAAATCCGAACTACCACATCGCTGACTTCCTCATCCAGAACCAAATGATTCTTCTGATCCTTTTTGTAGCCAAATGGAACAGGAGTATAGATTTCTCCCCGTGCTTCCTTGGAACGAAAGCACGACTGAATCTTCTGGGACAGGTCTTTCGAGTACATCTCATTGATCATGCTCTTGATCGGCACCAGCATCCCGTCACGGCTCTGGCTGTTCAGGCTGTCATAGTTATCGTTGATGGCGATAAATCTTACGCCGAACAGCGGAAACACCTGTTCCAGATACTGGCCTGTTTCCACGAAATTGCGGCCCAAACGCGAGAAGTCCTTTACCACGATGCAGTCGATTTTCCGCTCCTGCAGTGCTTTTAGAAGCCTCTCAAATTCCGGGCGGTCAAAGTTCATCCCTGTACACCGCTTGTCCGCAAATACATCCAGCAGCATCAGATCATCCCGGTGGTTGATATACTCTTTGATGTAAGAAATCTGCACTTCCAGCGATTCCGTATCCCGAAGTACATCATCAAAATCGGACAATCGTGCGTAAATTGCGGTTTTCCAGATACGGTGCTGCGCGTTCTCAGCTTCCCGCTGCACCGCACTTACTTTCTTGCTTACTCTTGCCATAAGTCGGCTTCTCCTTTCATGCAGATACTTCATGCTGCCCCATCTGCTTTTGATGCAGTTCCTCCAGCAGGTCTGCAATTTCATCCTGGAATCGGAACGTAATTTCCACCCGATTGCCCTCATACACTTCGATTTTCTCAATCAGTTCCACGACCATCGGACGGGTGATTTCTTCCAATTTTCGATACTTACGGTACACATCCAGAAACGGATAAGTGTTTGGAGCAGTCTGTAGGTTTTGCCGTTCTGCTTCCAGTTCTGTGATTTTGCGGTCATACTCTTCGATCCGCTTGCTGTACAGTTCGTTGTAGTTCAAAAAATCCTCCCGTGTGAGGATTTCCTCTGCGTAATCCCCGTACAGTTTTTCCTTAATGCCCTGGGTATGAGCCTTTTCTGCAGTCAGCTGCCGAATCTGCCGTTCGATGCGCCGCACACGGTAGGGTTCCTGCTGGGCCTGCCGGATGCTTTCCACAAATTCCGCTTCCTCCATCACAATCTGGATCTGCATCTGGAGCGCATTCCGCACAATGTTATAGAGCTTTTCATCCCGCAGATTATGGCTCGTGCAGCTGCCCTTGTTCTGTTTGCTGCTGGAGCACTGATAATAGATATACCGCTTTCCCTTATAGCTGGCCGACCTGCGCACCAGCCGGCTGCCGCAGTCCCCACAGTAAAGAAATCCCGCAAACAGGGCCACCGTTTCGGCATCGTTCGGCCTGCGAGTTTCGGTTTCCAGAATCCGCTGCACCAGTTCAAACTGCTCTGCCGAAATGATTGCTTCATGGGTATTGTCCACGATTACCCTGTCCCTCATCGGCACGTTCATTTTCTTTTTGGAGCGATAGTCCAGTCTCCTTGTCTTTCCCTGCACCAGTTTTCCGATATAGACCTCGTTGTGCAGAATGCGGTCCACCGCCTTGGCAGACCACGGCGGCTCATCGCTCTTGCGGAAATGCAGGCTCAGCTTTGCACCGCTCTGCAACTTTCGTGCTGCCGGGGACGGCACCTTTTTCGCATTCAATCGGTCTGCGATGCTCTGATTATTCATGCCACTGATCTTCCAGCGGAAAATATCTTGCACTGTTTCCGCTGCCAGTTCGTCCACGATCAGCTTGGTATGATTGCTGGGGTCCTTCTGGTATCCATAGGTTGCAAAACTTCCCACAAAATCACCGCGTTTCCGCTTGACCGCAAGCTGGCTCTTGATTTTAACGGAAATGTCCCGGCAGTACGCATCGTTGAGCAGGTTCCGCATTGGGACCATGATGGAATCGCTGGTCTTCCACGCAGATTGACTGTCATAATTATCCGTCACTGCAATCAGCCGGACCCGCATGACCGGGAAAATACGTTCCAGATAACGTCCCACTTCAATATAGTTTCGCCCGAATCGGGATAAATCTTTGACCAGAATGCAGTTGATGGTCCCCTGCTCCAGTTCCCGAAACAGGTTTTGGAACGCAGGCCGTTCAAAGTTCGAGCCGGAGTAACCATCGTCCA
>ERZ1034976.1838-NODE-1838-length-15551-cov-51.044011_pt1 | contig 15551 bp, 20 predicted proteins | sample MGYA00520623_ERZ1034976 | MGnify/ENA primary metagenome ERZ1034976 (study PRJEB33766, sample SAMN09781774) | gut metagenome | biome: gut microbiome | host: Homo sapiens | place: Madagascar | study: EMG produced TPA metagenomics assembly of the PRJNA485056 data... | reverse complement strand
GTCTGTGGCGGACTACCTCGTAGTAGTGTTGAAGTCTCTGTAATGGGGATGGAGCAAAGGAGGTAGCGTGCTTAGCCAAATTCAAAGTCCAGCTCCAGAAAGTGGAGAATGAGACTATGAATAAGGCAGCCTTTGTAATACCATCTTTAACAGAGATTAGGTGCGAAGAGTCGTGTGAGGGGGAGACACTCTCAAGCTCGGTTTCGAGAGAAGGGTGGGTGAAATTTCCTCCCCTTACTCGACGATAAAAAATACGTACTTTTAAGATAATATAAAAGCCCTGCGATGCTAAATGTGTTAGGTTTCGGATTGAAAACAAATTCCATTGGTGCCAGTCTCCGTTGGAATACCAAGGAGAAGCAACAAGAGTTTCGCAAATACATCTACAATTCTCCTGCCATCAATTTTGGCAATCACCTCGCCCCTGTCATAGACAACTAAATTGGAGTAAATTCTTACCAAGGCATCTCCATTAAAGAAGAAAAGATTGTCTATCCTTTAAACAGTACGGAAATCAAATTTACGATTACGAATCATAGTGGCAAAGAATTTCGGTATGGAGAACGGTTTTTTTATGACAACACATGGAGACGATAGTAATTTGTTCCGTCTGCCATCAGAAGATGTATTCCATAATGTGGCATATGGAATCGAGGATGGAGAAAGCGGTACTCTTACTACCATTTTATTTCCAACGGTACTTCTCCACAAATCTGGCACCTATCGCTTCTTTCAAGAAGAAACGTTAAACGGAAATAATTTGTTGCTTATGGCAACCTTTGAACTGAAATGAATATCGCAAAGATTAACATATATTCGTTTCTGTCTATAATCAAGCGTTAAATATTACTATTCACACGGACAAACAAGTTAAAAAATATGTTTATTTTTTGGATAGCAAAGAAAAAAAAGTATTTTTGTGACATTAAGTCAAACCGTAAAATAACATGAGTATGAAAAGAATATTTTTTATGTTTCTTGCCCTCTTGTTGTGTGGAATGGTACAAGCACAGGACAATGTTGAAATTACCTTAAACAACGGGAATGTGGTTAAGGGAGTCACAAAAACTTTATTTATGCTTGATGATGGTGATGTCGTTGTTGCTAAAGATTCCAAGTATAGAGAAAAGAAAGAATACAAATCTACAGAGATAAAGAGCATTAAGTACTACGATTCAAAATCTAAAGAGTGGATAAAGTTCGTTCCGCTTATGGCGCAAAAATCAGCCGTTGTCAGCACGGCAAACAAAGAAAAGTCCTTGGCAGTATAGTCTTGAAGCATTTCAAGGCATACCGCCAAGGATTTTTCTTGCCGTGCCATAGTCGGAGAAAGTTAGTCTGAGGTACGAGGACTGTCTTTCTTCGACGACGGCTGACTGCACCTTCTGCACTGTTAGAGCGTGTGGAGCTTACTTGCGAAAGTTCAGTGGGCTTATAAACTCTAGAAAAAAAGAATCTATGAAAAAGTATGATAAACTATGAGCAAGTATGAGCAACTGTGAGTTGACCCCTCACCGATTTCGTATCTTTGCATTGTGGTTCAGAGATAACATCTCATACCACCAAGAGGCAATGCGCAGCGCCCCTACAACACAAACACAATTTATTAACCTTAAAATGAAGACACTATGATTCTGTACACATTGAAGAAGTATGTCAACGAGAAGTTGAGCGCCGCTTACGGCAAGTTTTTTGCCTACCCTGTAGTCACCCAGACCTATGGTCTTGATGAACTCGCAGAGCACATGTCAAAGCACAACACCCCGTTCTCAAAGGGAGCCATCATGGGTATGCTCACCGACATGGTGAGCTGCGTAAGAGAACTGGTTCTGCAGGGTATCGCCGTGAAGATTCCTGACCTCGCCATCTTCAGCATCGGCATCAAGAACAAGGAAGGTGCAGCCTCAGAGAAGGAGTTCACCATCACCAAGAACATTGCCGGACTGAAGCTCCGTGCACGTGGCACCGGCGAGTTCAAGGCTTCCAGTCTGAACCTCGATGCATCCCTGAAGAAGGCTACAGCCGTAACAGGCGAGGTAATCCCACCGGATGACGGCAAGGACAACACAGGCGATACCACCCAGGGTGGCGGAACAAACCAGGGAGGTGATTCAACACAGACTGGCGGATCCGACAACACCGAGAGCGGCGGCTCTGATGGTGACGGCAACATGGGCTAACCCATCCGCCAGCAGATGAAGAAAGAAGGTTTTAGGCAGGATGCAGTCCGGGATTCGGCTATAGCACCCCAGACTATTCATCCATATAGCAAGCAGCATTGAAACACGCGCTATCAAGCCCATCTGCTCATCCTGTCAGCCTTCCTTCTCAAAAGTATCGCCCGGATATGGGAATATCCGAGCCCCCAATCCATTTATTAACCTTAAAAATCAAATGAAAATGAAAAGAGAAACACTCAAGAAAATTCTGAATTTCGTCATTACCGTTCTCACCGCCATAGCCTCTGCCTTTTGCGTGCAGAGCTGCCAGTAGTATCGCTCGCAAGTCCGTTAGGCGTTAGGGAGAAACGCCTAGCGGACTTGCGTATTTCAGACTATCAACTATAAACTGTTAACTATCAACTATTACCTCCCCCACTTTTATCTGCTCCCGGCATCTGTCAGCCACTTCCTTTCTATGCGTTACACAGATGATGGTCTTGTCGGCATAAGCAGCAAACAGACGGTCGAAAAGGAGCTTCTCGGTTTCGGCATCCAGCGATGAACTGATTTCATCCAACAGCAGAATGTTACCTTCGCGCAAAAGACTGCGGGCTATGGCAATGCGCTGCGCCTGACCGCCACTCAAACGGGTGGCATGCTCTCCTATCTTCGTATCCATACCTGCCGGCAAACTGAACACGAAATCGGCACAGGCTACATGAAGGGCTTCGGTAAGCTGCTCATCTGTAGCCCCGGGATTGGCAAGAAGAAGATTGTCGCGAATGGTTCCGCTCATCAGTGTATTACCTTGCTCTATATACACGATATGCGAGCGCATACCGGTTCCTTCTACCGCTTTGCCCTGTGCATCATACAAAACAATCTTTCCGCTATCGGGCTGAATGATACTCGACAGCAAGCGGAGGATGGTGGTCTTGCCACAACCGGTTTCTCCCACTATCGCCACAGATGTGGCGGGACGGAAATCATAAGAGAAATGGCTGACTACCATCTTCTTACGTTCATCGGGATAAGAATAACTCACATCCTGAAGCCGGATACCACAAGCATGCTGCAAAGGAATCGGAGCATCAGCCTGCGACTGAGACTTCTCCTGTTCGGTATTTTCGATCTCTACCAACCGGTCTACACTCGCTGAAGCATGAATCAGTTGGGGAATCATGCCCAGGAGCGACATGATAGGACTCTGTATCTGTCCTACCAACTGCAGGAAGGCGGTCATCACACCAAAGGTTATCAACCCATTCTTGAGTTGGATGGCGCCATAGACAAAGGCTCCGAAATAGCCGTAACTGAAGGTGAAGGCAAGGAGCAGGCGGGATATCAACGTAAAGCGGATTCGACGGCGTACCAGATGATGCAAACGCTGCTGCATGCTGCCTACCAGACCGGAAACCGTGTTTTCTGCCTGCAAGGTCTTGATGGTCAGTTCATGTTCTACCGTCTCCTGAATCATCATCTGTATACTGCTCTCCTCCTCGCGTATCGCCAGCGTCATCTTCTTGAGTCGGCTACCCAGATACTTGGCACAAACTGCAACCACCGGCGTAAGCACAAGAAGACTCCATGCCAGGATGGAATCGATGGAACGCATCAGGAAGAAGGCTCCAAAAAGCTGCACCAAGGTAACAATCATAGTGGGCAATATACCCGTAACAACCGATGACGCAGAAGACAGGTCTCGCTCCAGGCGCTGACTGATATCGCCCGAAAGCATTTCCGAAGACCGTTTCTCTGCACCAGCCGCAGCCTTCCGGTTTTCAGCATAGAGTTTTCTACCAAGCACAAACTGAAAGAGACGGCTACGCATATCGTTCTGGAGGATTACCTCGGTGATGCCGGAAAGATAGAATACCAGCTGGCGAAGGGCTATCAATAGAGCGATGACTGAAAAAAGCACGATGGTTTCGCGCAGCACGTCGCCCCGCCAGATCACGACATCGATGAACCGGCGACACAACCAGACGAGCCACAAGCCTAAAGCTACTTGCAGGAGTCCTGCTATAATACGCAACAACAGACGTCCCCTGACTGCAGCCATCTGGCGGAAAAACCAAAGCGCATACTTTCTCATAATACCAGACCCTCTTTCTGCCATTGAGCCACAACAGCCTCGCAGTCTTTTTCTGCCTGAGCCATGACTACGTCATACTCATCGCATAATGCCTGAGCCAACGAAGCTACCGTAAATTCGCCCTGTTTCTCAGCCGCCTTCCAGAGAAAGGCAGCTGTTTCATTGAGACTGATCAACTTGGTAAAGTCTACAGCCTGCATACCTTCGGCTGTTACCACATACTCACCGCAAATCTCGCGGAGCTTGAAATCGTTCTTGATCTTCATTGTATCTTGTTTTTTAGTTTTTATATGATAAAAGGATATAGAGTTTGATTATTTTAAGCAAGACCCTACGTACAGGCCTCAACCTCTGCCATCTGTGCCAGTTTCTGAGCGCTTTCTGCGAGATGAGACTCTTACGGCTGCCATCGGGACAGATGACAGCATGCGCCTTCGCAATGACATCCTTGCGCAGGCAATGCTCCTTAAAGCCGAGATTTCCATCACCCGTGAGTATGATGCGGCAATCATCTGCTGAAAAGGATGCGGGGGATGCATCTCCTGCAACAGGCTCTATCCCGATGATGCGATGCACCACCGGATAGCCTTCTTCTACCCTTGCCATCACGATATCGCCCACCTTCAACTCTCCTTCTACCGGATAGAATTCAACGCAATCCCTACCCCCTACGATAAAGGGAAGCATACTGGTTCCCTTGACTGGAAACTTGACAGGTCGACCTTCACGGATGAATTGTTCAAGCGCGGCTATTGCCTTATATTTTGAATCGGATGTATTCATCTTTCTGTTGTATGATTGTTTTTACTGACTGATGGTCTGACAGCAAAGGAGGGCTGCACCGGCATCTGGCAGACAGTCGAGCTGATAAAGTCGGGTGCCCCCGATTATCTTCTCTATCGTCTGATGCTGACCGTCAGCAATATTCTTCTCCCACGCCTTGCCGGAAACCGAAGACTTGAGAGACACATAAGCCTCTATGACGGTCTGTTTTCTGATTTTATTCTCTGGTGCCTGTCGCAACTGGACGATTCCCCCTACCGGATATTCCTCGTTCTTATAGCAAGGTGTCTTTCCGCTCCAAGGCGAACCACTCACCATGGGCGTTCCTTCGGGCGTTACATATACCACCGGGTTGTCATCATTCAGCAGTCGGGTTCCTGCTATATGCTTGAGCCACAGACCGGAATGCGTACTCTTACCCGTTCCGCTCTTGCCCAGAAAGAGATAAGCCTTACCCTCCTTTACTACGGTAGAAGAATGAAACAGGAGTGTATCTCCGGTTGCCGAACGCATGGCATAGAGCAGCATCAGCGAGGTATCAACAGTTGCCTTGATGGCACCGAAAGCCGATTTCAGACTGAAGACGCCAGCAGGGACCTGAAGACTGGAATGCTGATAATCAAGACCGGTAACCAGTATGGATTTCATATCAGTCATCGCCATCAGAAACGCCTTCTGTGTTTCTCCCAGACTACCGCTGCTAATGAGCTGTCCCTCCTCATCCTGTCTGCATTCCTCTCTGAATCCGGCAGGTTTCCTCAGTTCTTCCCCGCTTTCTGACAAGGTAAGCGTGAAGGAGGTTCGGGCAGCAGATGCGACCTGTTCATCGCATTCAAACCCCTGATAAGCCCCCAGCAAAGTATCCATAACCTTCTGACAGTAATCAGGATAAGAAAGGCTGAACCCGACATGGGCTACCTGATAATGCTTTATAATGGATTCCATTTTTATTCTTTCATTTATGCTCCCAATGAGGAGCGGTTCGAGATGTTCATTGCTGCAACGAAGGCCTCAGAACCCGCATTGTCAGCAATTTTGCAACAAAAATACAACTTTTATCTGAAAAAGCCAAATCTTTCTCTATCTTTCTTCAAATTGGAGCATTTGCAGATGGAAACCTGCGCACAAAAAAAGAGATGAAACATTATTGATTTTGCTTCATCTCTTTTTATAATCTACTGAACTTTCGCAAGTAAGCTCAGGATTTATAGTTTTTTTCATATTTATATCCCTACTGACGTGCATCAGCCAGCTCATTATATCCCCAAACCATGATGAGGACAACGATGCCAGCCAGCACCATCAGGAGATTCTGAGAGTGAGCGATGGAATCTGCCACATGCGTAAGGGCACGCGAACCGGAGAGGAGGAAATCTATCTTCATAGAGAAAAGCCATCCCTGAATCTGTTCCCATCCCTGACAGACTACTGCTATGATGATGCCTGCTGCCACACAGGCTGCCGTCCATAAATGTTCCAGGCGCTGGCGCTTAACCAGCGACATCGCAGTATCAGTTTCGGGTAAAGCCGGCAATGCCTGCATCACCCTGTCGGAGAATCCGTCATCAGGAATCTCTGACATCTGGCAATCGGAAAAGAACATCTGCAAGAGTTCTTCATCCTGAGGGTTCAACGGTTCCCCTTTCATGCTTTCCAACTTCTTATCATTTATCTTATCGGTCATAACCATTCTGTTTTAAGTAACTTGCAAGTTTCTGTTTTCCACGAGAGAGATGCGACTTGATGGTGCCTTGCACCATTCCCGTCACCTCTGCAATCTTATCTATAGAGAGTCCATCCATCAGCTGCAGCGTGATGCATGTACGTTCATTTTCATTCAATATCTGTAATGCCTTGAGCAAATCCATCTTCAATCCGGCATGGGTGCCCTGTGCATTCTTACTGGAAACGGCAGGCGTATCGATGTCCTGCGTCTCCTTATGGCTGCGGGTATAATCATACCATACATTATAGGCGATGCGGTAGAGCCAGGTGGAGAAGCTGGCTCTACCCCTGAAACTAGACAGATGGGTATAAGCCTTTACAAAGGTATCCTGAGCCAAGTCGTCACTCAGCTGCGCATCCCCCAGTGTCTGCCGTAGGAAGAACCCACGAATGGGTGACTGATACTTCCTGACCAGCAGGTCGAACGACTTGCGGTCATGAAGCATCACCACCTTCGTGACGAGAGAGATATCGGATAACTTTTCCACCTTATATATATTAACTAATAATTGTTGTTCTTTTCTTTGTGACTTCCCCTCCTATTGAGAAGCCATGATATATTGAATGTCGGCTGCTAGACCGGAGTACCATTATAGCCCGTGCCCTGATCGCCGTGACGGTTCTTCCACCAGTCCTTGATGGCAGGAAGCGAACCGATAACGGTCTGACCGATGCCATAGAAGAAGACCAGGGCTCCGATGCCAGCCAGGAAATCAACATCCCACCAGGCAAACATGGCGCATAAGCCGGCTCCCAGGAAGGCATTTCTCAATCCACGCTTCACCAGATATTCATCGCTCTGCTTGTCTATCGGCCGGTCGCTTTCCGGAACATTGATGCCCTTTTCCATCGCCATCTCTGCCAGCTTCATCCGGTCGTTGTGGCGGCGAATCAGATATCTGATAACCAGAAATACGATGATCAGCGGAGCAAAGACAAACAGCAGACCGAAGATGATACAGAAGATGATCATAACAGCCAGCGCTCCGCCACCAAATACCGAACCGATGAAATCGAACGGATCATCATAGTTGTCTAAACTGTATCTAGAATGAACAGACCTATTATCATTCTCATCATAATCATCATAGTTGGCCGAATCGGTACTGGTGGTATCAGAATAAGCCTCCAATGCCTCGTCGTCTTTATCCTTCGAAGCAGATGGCTGTGCGGCAGATGCAGGAGCAGCCTTTGGGTCTACCTGTTGGGTAGTTGGATGATAACGATGTTTTGGAGCAGAAGACGCCAAAGACACTTGGGTGGCTCCGATGCTCATAACGAGCGCTAATGCCAATATTGCTTTCTTCATATCATTATTTTTTTATTGTTTTTACCTTGTTATTTCATAAATTTCTGCTTCTTAGACGCATCTCTTCGCGATTTAGTTGCAAAGAAACGAAATTTTTCTTATTTTTGCAAACAAATTAAAGAAAAAGAGACAGAATGAAGACATTACCTGAAGATTTCAGAACATATACGCAGGCGCTGATGGGCGAAAAGCTGTATCAGCGTCTGGAGCATGCTATCCTCGAAGAGGAGGCACCAACCAGTATCCGCATCAATCCTTTTAAATGCAAGGATGCAGTAGGCGAACCGGTTCCCTGGTGTCCGGAAACCGGCCGTTATCTCTCTACCCGTCCCGGATTCACCTTCGATCCGCTGCTGCATGCCGGCTTATATTATGTACAGGAAGCCTCATCTATGTTTGTAGATATGGCTATCCGACAGTACGTAAAAGAACCGGTGATGATGCTGGATCTCTGTGCTGCCCCTGGCGGAAAGTCGACTGCCGTAAGAGCAGCCTTGCCGGAAGGGAGTCTGCTCTTCAGCAACGAACCTATGCGCACCCGCTCACAGATTCTTGCCGAGAACGTACAGAAGTTCGGTCATCCGGATATGATTGTTACCAACAACTATCCCCGCGATTACAAGAAATCTAAGTTGCAGTTTGATGTGATTCTTACCGATGTTCCCTGCTCCGGCGAAGGAATGTTCCGCAAAGATGAAGGGGCTATCGGCGAATGGAGTACCCAGAATGTGAACAACTGCTGGCAGCTGCAGCGCGAAATCGTATCGGATATTTGGAACTGTCTGAAGCCAGGCGGTATCCTGATTTACTCTACCTGCACCTTCAATGCGCACGAAGATGAGGAGAATGTGGACTGGATATGCGAAGAACTTGGCGCAGAAGTGATGGCACTGGAGGGTGTAGAAGATGCATGGAACATCACCCGCAACCTCACGGGCACCGACTTCCCTGTTTACCGGTTCATTCCTGGCGTTTCGCGAGGCGAAGGTCTGTTTATGGCGATTCTGAAGAAAGAGGGCGAATGGGAAGCAGGTTCTTCAGCCAAGGAGAACAGGAAGGATAAGAAAAAGAAAGACAAGAAGGTGGCGAAAGGAAAGGGACCGGAGATTCCGGACGGCTGGCTGAAGGCTGATACAGAATGGATGCCTGCAGAAAGCAACGAGACGGTTTACGCTATTCCGGGCAGATGGAAAGACATCTACGACCAGGCAGAAAAGAACCTGAAGGTGCTGCATGCCGGTGTGAAACTGGGAACAGACAAGGGAAAGGGACTTATCCCCGACCAGGCTCTCGCTCTCTCTACGATGCTCAACAAAGAACACTTCCCTCAGGTGGAGTTATCCTACGAAGATGCCATTCGCTACCTTCGTAAGGAGGCTGTGAATCTGCCTGCCGATACGCCTAAGGGTTATGTACTGGTTACCTACAGGCAGGTTCCGATAGGATGGGAAAAGAACATCGGCAACCGTGCCAACAACCTATATCCGCAGGAGTGGAAGATCAAGAGCAGCCATGTTCCGGAAGAACAGTTTACAGTTAACAGTTTATAGTTTATGCTTAGCATCATCGCCTGTATATCAAAAGTGCATAGAGCTATCGGGTACAAGAACCGGTTGCTCTACGCCATCCCATCGGACATGACCCGATTTCGTATGCTCACAACTGGACATACGATCATCATGGGCAGGAAGACATTTGAGTCGCTGCCGAACGGAGCCTTGCCCAACCGCCGCAATATTGTTATCTCGAAGACAAGAGAGCAGATAACAGGGTGCGAAGTATGCAGCTCTCTGGAAGAAGCGCTGGCAGCAAGGAAAGAAGCGTTTGGAAACAAAGAAACGGTTGGAAGCAAAGAAGTATCAGAAGAATGTTTCATCATCGGAGGAGCCAGCATATATGAACAGGCTTTGCCTTTTGCAGACAAGCTTTATCTCACAATCGTTGAAAAGGAACCTGAACATGCCGATACCTTCTTTCCGGAAATCAATCCGGCAGAATGGGAAGTGACAGAAAAAGAAATGAGGAATGAAAACGGCTTACCGTTCACATTCCTCACCCTTTATAGAAAGCAGTAATCCCGCAGGGAGCTACTGCTTTTTTTCTTTTTATATCTTATTTCTCTGCTGCAGCCTCCTCATCAGTTTCCTCTTCATCATCGTTGAAACTCTTGAGATCCTGCATAGAAAGCTGACGGTTGATAGATGCATTGAAAGAGATGATGGTCTCGCTGCGAGACAATCCCAGTGGCTGCAACTTATCATGGATGATTTCCAGGAGATGATGGTTGTTGAGCGCGTAAATCTTGATAAACATATCAAAGCTGCCTGTAGTATAGTGGCACTCTACAACCTCAGGAATCTTCTTCAACTCCTCTACAACCTGGTCAAACTTCTCAGGCTCCCTCAAATAGAGTCCCATATAGGCACAAGTTTCGTAACCTATCTTTTCTGGGTCAATGATAAATTGTGAACCCTTGATGATACCAAGATTTGTAAGTTTAGCTACACGCTGATGAATGGCAGCACCGCTAACATTGCAAGCGCGTGCCACTTCCAAAAATGGAATACGGGCATCCTGAGAAATCAGCTTCAGAATCTGCCTATCTAATGAATCTAAAATTTGTTTTGACATAATACTAATAATTTGCTTGCAAAGATAATACAAAAAATTAATAAAAGCAATTTTTTAAGAGAAAAAAATGATAAATTAATATTATTTTCCTTTTTCTGTGGCAGAATAACTGATTTTTAATGCTTTTGCCTGGCGCAAAGCCTGCTTTACATCGGTTATCACACCCATCTTGGTTTCCTGATCCGCTTTGATTGATACGGTCATCTGCTTCTGATCTTCCGGCGACATACGCTTCTTTTCTGCCGAAATGTAATCCATCACTTCGGGAGCCGAAGCAAACTTGTCATTCAACTGAATCTGGATACCGGTACCATACTTTGCCTGCATCTCTTTGGTTGGTTTACCAATATAGATATGGCTCACAGCTGATTTCTTGGTCAGACGGGTGAGTTCCTTACCTTGTGGCAAACGGCAGTCTACCTTCAAGGTAACCTGGCGCATGTGGGTAACAATCATAAAGAAGAACAGTACGGAGAAAATCAGGTCAGGCAGAGAAGATGTATTCAACCCTGGCACTTCATGCGATTTCTTATGAAAATTCATCATTGTTTACCTCCTTTCTGCTGTTCAGTAGCTGTTTCTATAGAATTTTCTTCCCCTTGCTTTTCTTCAGCATTGACATCAACACGCTGGTCGGCATGAGTCATCGCATTGGCATACGACTCTGTGATGCGCTGCGGACAGATATTGCGCACCTGTTCTTTCTGGTCATTGTTCAAGAGGGCATAATCCCTGTGATATTTCTTCTGGGCTGTTTCGTTGCGAAGCTGGCTATATGCCTCCATCAGCTGGTTTTGCATCTGGAAATAGAGATTGTAGTCGGCATCGCGGTCACTCTCGATAGAGATGAGATGTTTCTTGCCCAGACGGTGAACAAAGCGGATGGTTTCTTCCTTGAGCTGGCTTACCTTCATCGGCTTGTCGTTAACCAAAAGCGTATCGCCAGCTGTCAGGCGCAGCGCCATCAGGTTAGCCTTGTCTACCATCGTCTGTTGCTGCTCCTTCTTCTTCGGTTCAGGTGAAGGGAGTTGGCGCAACAGTCCCTTATCCACATCCATTGATGTGGTGACAAGGAAGAATATCAACAGCATGAACGAGATGTCGGCTGTAGATGTGGTATTCAATCCCGGGGTTTCGTGTTGCTTCCTTCTAATCAGCATATTTAATCCTTATTTATAGAATAGAGAGCCCAGAGAGCTCTCCTTATTTTTTCTTCCGAATATAACGTGTGGCACCGAAACAGACGGCACCGATTCCTGCCACCAGCATCAGGAGTGATGTGATGACAAACATATCTGAAAGCTTGAGCCAGAGCCAGTCGGCATAATTCTCGCCATTGATGAGCATCGGAGCAGAACCACCCAAAAGGAAGGTAAGCAGCAAAACTGCCAAAGTTCCGATCCATGTAATGCGGAAGATGCGACGCACGGGAATGCCATTCACTACAGCCTCCGACTTGCTGCTGCGATAATCTCTGATCATGGAAAAGACAGCCAGTCCCACACCTCCTATCAGGAAGAGCCACATCAGCAGGATGAGCACATCGGTAAAGAGAGGCGCATTAAAGTCGGGGTTCTCTTCGAAAGGCAAATCGTAGCCTACCAAAAAGAACAGACCGAAAACCAGCACCGCCAATCCTATCATGATATAGAACACCTGCTGCGATATCTTTTCGGCCGACTTCGTCTTCTGCTTTGAAAATTGAAATTTAACCATTTCTCTCTTCGTTTATTTAGTCTTGGCAATAATATCCATTAAAGTAACCGCCGACTCCTCCATCTGGCTTGTCAGGTGCTCCACCTTAGAAAGGATGTAGTTATAGAAAACCTGAAGGATGAGGGCTACGATAATACCGAAGATGGTAGTGATGAGCGCCACTTTCATACCCGAAGCAACGATAGTAGGACTGATATCGCCCGCCTGCTGAATCTGGTCGAACGACATAACCATACCAATCACGGTTCCGAGGAATCCGAGCGATGGAGCCATTGCGATAAAGAGTTTGATCCAGGAGCATCCCTTCTCCAGGTTAGCCGCCTGAACGGTACCATATCCGCTTACCGAGCGCTCGATGTCATCAAGACTCTCGCTGATATGCATCAAACCCTGGTAGCAGATAGAAGCCACCGGTCCGCGGGTATTCCGGCAGAGCGTCTTAGCCCCTTCCACATCTCCCGCCGCCACCTTCTGGTCGATATCCTGCATCAACTTCTTGGCGTTGATTTCAGAGAGACTCAGATAGATGATGCGCTCGATACAGAAAGCCATACCCACGATGAGGGCGATGGCAACGAGAGACATAAATCCCGCATTACCCTCTATAAACTTTGTCTTAAGAGCTTGATGAAATCCCATGTTCTCTTCTTGGGCCATCATAGGCAGAGAACACATCCAAGTGAAAACCAATATTGCAAAACGTGCAATAGCTGTATTATTCTTCATATACCTTATTATATATATAAAAGCGGAAAGAGGGGGATTCGAACCCCCGAACCGGTTTTGCCGGTTACACGCTTTCCAGGCGTGCCTCTTCAGCCACTCGAGCACCTTTCCATATTCCGAAGAACGATTCTCATTGCCACAACATGCCGCTGCAACAATTTCGAAGTGCAAAATTATTGCTTTTCCTCCGAAATACCATAACTTTCATTGTTTTTTATGTTTATTTAAGGAGTTTTGAACGCTTACTGCCTATACTGGGGATACGGATAGCGGAAAAACACGCTCTGCATTGAGATTGGTCTGCCGGGCAAACTCCTCTTCGCTTACGCCATAAGCCTTGGCGAGCGTCTTCATCACTTCTAATACAAAAGCGCTCTCATTACGCTTGCCGCGATAAGGAACAGGCGCCATATACGGACTATCAGTCTCCAATACGATGCGATCCATCGGAACCACAGCCGGTAAATCTTCTCTGAGATGGCTGCTCTTGAAAGTAGATACGCCACCGATGCCCAATACAAACTTATCGAAGGAGAGCAGTTCTTCGGCTTCCTTCTGGTTGCCCGTAAAGCAATGGAAGACGCCACCCGGCAGTTCTTTCTCATACTTTCTGAGCAGATGTACCATCTCGTTCTGCGCCTTGCGGCAATGAATCATCAGCGGGAGCTGGGTTTCTACCGACCATTTTACCTGTTCCTCGAAAGCCTCGAGCTGCTCGTTTTCGAACTCACGGCTCCAGTAATAATCAAGTCCTACCTCTCCGATAGCAATCACGTCTGAAAACTGAGGAGAACCACCCTCCTGACAGGCATTACCGGTCATGCGATGTTCCTCCAGAATCTTCCGGAGTTCAGCCAGCTGCTCCTTCCAGTCAGCCTTCACCTCTTCAGGATGCAGACCAATCATCGGATAAGCATAGCCTGGATATTCCTTAGCCAATGCCAGTACCGCGTGTGTGGTCTTCACATCGATGGCAGGCAAGAACACCTTACCTACCCCCGCTTCCTTGGCACGGGCGAAAGCCTCCGCCCTATCCTCATCAAATTCTTCCGCATCGAAATGCGTATGTGTATCTATTACTTTGAACATTGCCCTATCAACTGTCAACGATAAACTATTAACTATCAACTAGTACTGTCGCTTCATCATTTTCTGAGCATACTTAGCCAGTTCTTCCTTGCGCTCAGCAGGCACGCTGACAGCATCGAGATACTTCTTGCTCTGCTCGAAATAATAAGCAATCTTATCCTGCGCCAGTTTGTCGATACCAATCTCGTTGTAGAGACGGGTAACGGCAGCCACCTTCTCCTTGCGGTCGAACTCCTTGGCATCAACCCATTTCTGCAGTTCTGCACGCTGAGCGTCGTTGGCATGGTTGAAGGCATTGATGAGCATGTACGTTTTCTTGTTAGATGTGATATCGCCACCTATCTCCTTACCGAACACCTTGGTATCGCCGTAAACATCGAGGTAATCATCCTGCAACTGGAACGCCAAGCCAATCTGCTCGCCAAACTTATACAGGTTCTCTGCATCCTCATCAGAAGCATCGGCAAGGATAGCACCCATCTTCAAGGCACAAGCCAGGAGTACGCTGGTCTTGAGGCGGATCATCTCGATATATTCCTCCTCCTTCACATCGTTGCGGTTTTCAAACTCCATATCAAACTGCTGACCTTCACCAATTTCCAGGGCAGTGGTTGTAAAGAGTTTCAGCACCTTGGCAAGATGCTTTTCATCACACTGTGCCATACGCTCATAAGACAACACAAGCATGCTGTCGCCCGAGAGAATCGCCGTATTGGCATCCCATTTCTTATGAACCGTTTCATGACCGCGACGCAAATCAGCATTGTCCATCAGGTCATCATGCAGCAAAGTATAGTTATGATAAGTTTCCAGGGCAACGGCATTCATCAGAATCTTCTCCGGATTGTCCTTGAAAAGATTGTAGCCCAAAAGCATGAGCGTAGGACGAATACGCTTACCACCCATAGAAAGTACGTATCTGATAGGCTCATAAAGAGACATCGGCTTTCTTTCGTAAGGCAAATTAGCCAGAAACTCATTTACCATACTTAAAATTTCTTCTGCTGTCTTCATAATAATGTATAATTTATAATGTATAATTTATAATGAACAATTTATAACTGGAACACTACCGGGATGGCAATCATCGTGCGACAGACCTTGCCTTTATCGATGCCCGGCTTCCACTTCGGCATCATCTTCATCACTCTCAAAGCCTCGTTGTCGAGCAATGGATCAACCGAAGTGCTTACCTTGATATTTGCCACACTACCATCCTTGTTCACGATGAAGGAAACCACTACGGTACCCTGAATCTTGCTCTTCTGGGCAGCTACAGGGTACTTCAGGTTCTTGGTAAGCCACTGCATGAAGG
>ERZ1034976.1837-NODE-1837-length-15553-cov-21.170538_pt1 | contig 15553 bp, 9 predicted proteins | sample MGYA00520623_ERZ1034976 | MGnify/ENA primary metagenome ERZ1034976 (study PRJEB33766, sample SAMN09781774) | gut metagenome | biome: gut microbiome | host: Homo sapiens | place: Madagascar | study: EMG produced TPA metagenomics assembly of the PRJNA485056 data... | reverse complement strand
CCATAAACCTAAGCTTTGGCACAAGCAACGGCTCGCACAGCGGCACCTCACTGCTTGAAGCATACCTGGACTATATAGCAGGAAACTACCGCTGCGCTTTCTCAGTCGGCTCAGGTAACGACGGAGCCGGCTTTGGCCATGCAAACGGCAGGTCATACCCTGCCGATGCAGAGCTTGCGATAGGCTATCCTGAGCCGTCTCTTTCCATTGATTTATGGAAAAAATACTGGGATGATATACAGCTGCAAATTACCGCCCCAAATAATGATATGCTGGTGCTTCCAGATACAATTACCAATCAGGCAAAGGGCTTTACATACAGATACAATCTCGATGGGACAGACATATATATAACAGGCGGCGGTCCCTCTCCCTACTCTCCTTTTCAGGAAATATTCATTGAACTCATGGGATCACAATACATCTCACCCGGCATCTGGAAAATATCACTTGAACCCATATCTGTAAAGGACGGCTCATGGGATATATGGCTGCCGTCAGGTGCTCTGCGCAATGCACAGACCTCATTTATCCATGCATCGCCTGATATCACCCTGACCATCCCCTCAACCGCTCAAAATGTCATATCTGTCGGAGCCTATGACAGCCGAACAAACCGCACAGCCGCCTTTTCCGGCCGAGGCTATACCTGGGCCTTTGACAGCATAAAGCCTGATATCATTGCGCCCGGTGTGGACATTATTTCATGCTCAAACACGGGAGGCTATACTTCAAAAACAGGGACATCTATGGCTGCACCGTTTGTGACCGGTGCGGCAGCGCTCCTGATGGAATGGGGCATTGTGCGTGGAAATGACCTCTATATGTATGGCGACAAGCTTAAAGCTTCTCTCATAAAAGGTGCAGGTGAAAATGTATTCACAGCTGCCTCAAAGGCAGTCTCTGAAAATACATCCAAAAACACAAAATACCCCAACCCTGTGACGGGCTGGGGTACATTGTGCTTACTGGATAGTATTCCTTAGTGGAAGCGCTATTCGTATACATGCTTCTGATGCTTCTTTGCATCTGCCTTATTCTTTTTCTTCAATGGATGCTTTGGGTTTTTATCCATTATAATCGCTTCCTTCCGTTCGTTCTGACTACGTTATACACCTGCAATCAGCACTTGTCAAGCAAGAGTGCTATTTTTAATTAATTATTTATATTTAGTTTGAAATCTCAATCATTTTGATGTCAAAGCATCGATTTGTATGCACAATTATTGACAGTTTGCTATATTTAATTTTAAACACAGTCATCGCAATTCAAAAAATACATCATTACATAGCTGCCAAATATACAAAATATGCCGCATAGCAAAGCAGCATCACCACTCCACATGGCTTTCTAAGCTCTTTATGTCTTATCGTACCGCCCCACAGGAGCACACCGCACAGGATTGCCACAACTGTATCAATCACAAACCTGCTCTCAAACGGTACCGGGCAAATGAGTGCAACTGTTCCGATCACAAAGAGTATATTGAAAATATTGCTGCCGACTATATTTCCAATCGCTATACCGGCATTTCCCTTTCGTGCTGCTGAAACAGATGTGACAAGCTCCGGCAGTGATGTGCCGAATGCAACGATTGTAAGTCCGATAAAGCGCTCACTCATGCCACAGGCTCTCGCTATGGTCGTGGCACCGTTTACGACAAGCTGGCTTCCAATTACGACACACACACCGCCCAGCACAATAAAGAGCAGGCATTTCCATACCGGATATAGCTTTACCGGCTGCTCATCACCGCTGTCATTGCCCTTTTTTGCCAGAAAATACAGGTAAAGCAGATATGCAATAAATAAAACCCACAGTATAACACCCTCAATGAATGTGATTTCATTGCCTGTCATTCCCATCACGAGAAGCACCGCTGTGATAAGAAGCATATACGGTATCTCGTATTTGAAGGTGGTTTTTTGTATGGCTACATTTGTGATGAGTGCGGTCACTCCCAGGATTATAAGGATATTTAGTATATTGCTGCCGACAATATTGCCGACTGTAATCCCCGCATTACCCTTTATTCCTGCAGTGATGCTGACTGCCGCCTCCGGCAGCGACGTACCCATCGCCACAATCGTCAGTCCAATCACAAGCTGCGGAATACCAAATTTCCCGGCGAGCGCCGCAGCTCCATCCACAAATACATCCGCGCCCTTCACCAGTGCTACAAAGCCTGCTACAAGCAGTAAAATTGCTACAAAAATCATAATTTTCCTCCTTCTGCTGTTCCTTTTTAAGGATGCCTGTTTAATTGATAGTTACAGCTATGTCTTATCAGCAGAAGGTTTTTGTATACAAAAAAGGCGACACTTCTGCTGTATAAAACAACAAAAGTCTCGCCATTTAATCACTCTCCGGATTGCTGTCATATATGTATGATATGTATGAGCAATCGTACTGACGGATAAGTAAGCACTCTCGTGCCGGCTACTCCCTTTCACTTATATACTATGATATGTCAACGCAGGGTATTCGTCAATAGGGAAATGTGCTTATTTTTCATATTCCTCTATGACGCAGGTATGATGCTTTTTTTCACCATTTTGACTATCATAATTGATTCCAACCAAAAGAAGCTTTCCCTTATAACCTGCCAGTGCTCCCTCATAGTGCCTGTCCTTAATCTGTTTAACTGCAGCCTCGGCAGTCTTATCACATTTTAATTCAATTATAATTGCCGGGCGTTTTCCGGCATTTTCTCTTGGTATAAATACCATATCTGCATATCCTTTACCCGCCGGCATTTCTCTGACAATATTGTAATATGCAGGTGCTGTAAAATAAGCCATTGTCAGAACGCAACTTAATGAGTTTTCATCATTATATCTCAAAACAGATGTATATGATTCATGTGCAAGCTCAATTATTTCTGCCACTTTATCACTGTCACAATTAATTGTAGCCCTTAACAATTCATCGCATCTGGCAATTGATTTTCCAATTTTCCCCCAATTTCCTGTGCACAGAGCTGCCTGATATGCCTTTTTCACTTCATAATTTGGAATAAATGCACTCTCTTCCTCTCTGTCATATCCCAGATATCCCAAATGAATCAGAGCTGTCAAAGCTTCATCCTTTGAGGAAACAGTAGAAAAATCATTCTGAAAAGTTTCGGTGTTTACATATAATTTTTTCCCTGACAGCATATTTACAATATCATCCCTCAAGCCCTCATAATTCATGTTTATAAATGTATTGATTGACTCAAATGATGATGTGTTTTTCCAATAAGAATCAAAATCCCTGTAATTAAGTGCCATCGACACAGAATTCGGATTATACATATGCAAACCATCTATCAGATAGCCATTGTACCAGGCTTTCATGCTCTCATAATCCATGTTGTATTGCCTGCACAGCATCATGACTTCTTCTTCTGTAAAACCATAATATTGTGTAATCGGTCTGGATTTAAGCATTGTAAACTCCTGAAAATTATTCAATGCCGATTCGTCCTTTATTTTTTTAATCGGAAGTATCCCGGTTATATATGCCAAAGCAAGGAAGTACTTTGATTCCTCTGACTTAAATAATGAATGAAGAAACTGTAAATAATTATGAATCAGATTCTGGTCATCACTATTTCTGATTACACAATCCCATTCATCTATAATAATTACAAACTGTATCCCGGTAAGCTTATAAACAGACATGAGTATAACACTGAATTTCTTTGAGAAATCAACATTTTCTTCAAATTCATCCCTTAAATCCGACACAACGTATTCCTTGATTTTTTCAATGATATTTGCCTTATAATCATCCCAAAATGATGAAATATCAAGATGTATGACATTGTATTTGTTCATATGTTTTTTATATGCCGGATTTGTTGCAAGCTTAGTGTCTTCAAACAACTCTGCTGAATCACAGCCCCTGCTATAATATGCATCTATCATTCCGGCAGCATGGGATTTTCCAAATCTCCTTGCATGGCTTACTGCAACACATTTATCATCTGTCGATAATCTGCTATTTAATTCATTGATCAGTTCTGTCTTATCCACATATATTCTACTGTTTTTTGACTGTAAAAAGCTCTCATTTCCAGGATTAAAGTATATTCCCATCCCGTTTTCACCCCTTTAACATATATAAATCAGCTATACTTTTTTATAGTATAGCTGATTATCTATACAATTACAAATATTAAATAAATCTCAAGATAAGTTTAAATACACACCTATTATTTTCCTACCACTGCAAAAAATGCAAAAAGAGCGATGTATGAACAACATCGCCCTTTTGTTGGATTACTTATTAAATTAAACCTTATTTTAAACTTTTCGAAATTTGTCAATAGAAGGTTTTTCTTGCCTGTAAACTAAATCATTTACCTATATTATTTACGGTTTGGCTTTTTCGCAAAAAGTGCCGCTCCCACAAGACTGATTGATGCAAATGCCAATGCAAGCATGCCCATAAGAGGGTTTGTATCACCTGTCTTTGAAGCCTTCTTTACTGTAGCTTTTTTAGCTGTGCTGCCTGTTGTGTTAGCAGTCGCAGAATTTGCCTTGTTACCTGTTGCTACAGTTGCATTCGTACCGGCTCCATTAGAGCTTCCTGCACCTCCGGATATCGCACCTGTGCTTCCTGTACCGGTTCCAGATGTTCCCGGATTTACAGCTTCCTTCTTCTTTAAGCCTTCAATAGCCTTATTGAGTGACGCAACTGCATTGTCAACCTTTGTCTGGTCATCCTTCTGCTCAAGCACTGCTTTTGCACTTGAAAGCACCTGTGAGAATGTCTTCCAGCTGTCTGCTGTATAATCAGCCTCTTTGAGTGTATCTGCTTTTTCAATTGCACTCTCAAGTGCTTTAGTATCAATGACTACAGGCTTCTCATATGTAAATGAAAGCTCATCCTTATATCCTGTTGCTGACACCTTGATTTCAAAGCTTGAGCCCTCAGCAAACGGAGCCTGAGTAGTATCAATTGAACCATCTTCCTTGATAAGCTTTACTTCACCCTTGCCTGTTGCCGGATAATCATTACCATTTACATTTACAGACTTGATTTTTCCAATAAAATCTGCAAACTGTGCTGCTGTTGCTCCATCTGCCACTACAAGCTTCGGTGCTGTTGCATCATTATTGTATGCTGCAGAAACTGCCTCTGCATAGAGCTCGAATGTGGTAGTGATTGGTGCATATTTATTGCTCTTATCGGATACTGTCAGCGTATACTCTGTATTCTCTGCATACTTAGGATATGTGATTACAAGCTTCTTAGTCTGAGTGTAGCTTGCTGCATATGTTGACACTGCTGATGCTGAAGCTTCCTCTGCAACATTAAATCCCTTTACTTCATTTCCTTTTGCATCTGTAACTGCATATACTGCCTTAAAATCATCCGGAAGTGCAACACCAAAATTAGTCTTTCCTGCTGATACAGCTGCATTTTCTACATTTGCCTTTGAATCCTTAACGTGCTCAAGCACCTTAAATTCTACAGGTAAAGTGAAGATTCCCTTACTTGTATAGTATGTTACATTTTTGATTGTCTTTCCAACCATGGACTCGTAATGCGAATATGAAAGATTACAACCGTGAGACTCTGTAACAATTCCAACACTCCATGCAAGATCCTCTGTTTTCCAGATATTTTCTACATGACGCATAGCATAATCTGTGTCATCAGTGCTTACAATAACACCGTAAACCACATCATCATCTTCAAAGTCCATAGCATCCTTTATGCCATCGAGATTGAGCTGATAGTCTCCATACTTTGTTTTTGTCTTAAACTTTGTTTTTACCTTGTCAGAATCTATCTGCTTCTTAGTTCCATTTACAGCACCAAATGACAGTTTTTTATCTGTGCCTACTGTTGCTGTCTTATAATATGAAGGCACCTCACTAAGTACATAGTATGAGTAGTCAGCACTCTCAAAAAGAGCATTCTTTCCTTCATATGTTGTTGTAGAAATCTTGCCCTTCATATTTGTTGTGATATCTACCTTACTGTCATCTGTAATCTGTGTATAACCCTTATTGTTATCGTAGAACTCATCTGTGACCTTTACCGGGAAAGTTACACCGTTTATATGATCTCCTTCTTTATTAGCATGATATGAGCCTGCTGCCAGAGTATTTCTGGTCTTCTGCTTTGTGGCAGATGTAGTGGCATCTACTGCGACTGAATTGTTATTAAGATCAGCCTTGTAGAACTCATCATATGGAATGTTCATAAGAACATACTGTGATTTAAGATTTGAAATTGCATCTGTAAGATGAGAAAGAGCCTCTTCTACGATTGGTTTCGCATGCTCTGTCTTTGCAATTTCTTCTTTAGCTTCATCAAGCTCACCTTGTAAATCTTTAAGTGAAGATGCTGTATATACATCTGTCTTCTTAACTAATTCTTCTGCTTCAGCTACTTTTGCTTTAAGAGCTGTGATATCGCCTGAATCTGCACTTGTTACGATATTATCTGATGTAGCAACAAAATCATATGTGTAATCTTTATATCCAAGTGCACTTAATGTAATAGACCAGTATCCAGTTCCATCATATCCTGATGGGATGGTGCATCTGTATGAATCTGTCAGACCGAGCTGGATTCCCATTTTTTTATGCATCCAGTTATCAGCAGCAAACTTTGTACCATATGTTGCTACAGCATTTGTTCTTGTGCTGTCATTGCCATAATATGTCCATTTTACAGTCTGTAAGTTTGATGCTAAATCTCCATATTTTCCATTGAAATCTACTCTTAAGAACTCACCATATGATCCATCTGCGTCCTTAACAGTTGGCTCAAGATCTGTAGCAGTCTTAAGCGACTGATCTTTTATACCAGAATCTGTTCCTGTCTGCTTTGCAGAAAATGTAAAGCTGCCATCAGCATTCTTTGTAGCGTTCTTAAGTCCGTTTGTGTTTTTTGTAACATTAGCCACTTCATTTATTGTACTAAGTACACCTTCTGCGTAGCCACCTACTAAAGTTGTTCCATTTTCATATACCGTATATTTAGCTTTGAAATCATTATAATCCTCTGCTTTTACTTTTACCGGAACATATTTTAGACCTGTTACCTTATAATCTTTTAATGTGAGAGTTGTGCTATCTTTTGTAAATTTCCCTTTAGCATATAAATATTCCGTACCATCGGACATTACTGCTATCTGCTGTATTGTGTCTTTTCCATCCGAGCCTTTAACAGTATTTGTCTTCCAGTATGATATCTTAAGAGTTGTACCTTCCTCAGTATCAACTATAGCTGTACACTGGAAGCTTCCTCTGTGAAGTCCATGATTTGTTGTAGCACGTGTTACTGTATCAAATCCACCCTTATCAGACTCACCTCTTAAATCAGTCTTGGAATTTGAAGAAGTATTTGTAGAGTTGTAAACGCTTTCATTTGCCCAGTACTCTGACCATGTAAGTCCTGCATAGCAGTATATGTATTCCTGCTTGGCAAGATTATCAATTGCATTGTTTAGGTTAGTTGCCGCAGTATTTACTGCGTCCTGTGACTCTTTTGCTGTAAGTGCGCTCTTTGCTACTTTAAGAGCTTCTGATACCTTGCTCCATGTAGCTGCTGTATAATCAGACTCTGTAAGTGCCTCTGCTGACTTGATAGCTGACTCAAGAGCTGTAGTGTCCACTGCTACTTCATCTTTTTTCTCTGATGCCTTACCAAGAGCTTCAAGGGCTGCTGATTTTACAGATTTAGAAGTGCAGGTAGCACCTGAAACTGTATCCCAGCTATTTATAGTTTCAGCAGTTGCAGCCTTACCTACTAGAGATTGATAACCAACCCACTTACCTTTTTTTGTCTCTTTTCCATTTTTTACCCAATTAAAATATTTATCACTCTCGCTGTCATACGTACTGTCATGTGTAACTGAAATATTGCTTATCTTTCCATCCTTTACAGCTAAAGAGACAGAAACATTATATTCGCTCCAGCCTTCCTCTTCCTCATCTGTAACATGAGAAGTACTTATGTACGTTCCATCAGCCGCCACCTGGCTGCCTGTCACTGCAAATGCACTTGTCGGAAACATAGTGGCTGTCACCGATGCTGTCAATGCAAATGTAAGAAATTTCTGTGCTAAAATCTTCCTCTTCATTTTTTCCTCCTTAAGATTTTAATAATTTATAGTTAATGTGGCTGCCTTCTAATTTGCAATCCACAATTGCTACCTATTTCAATATTAAGCAGATATACATAATTGATATCTTTTCTCAATAAGTTAGTCCTCGCTAACCTATATTCAAAAAATTTTTCCCGCTTAATCCTACTGCGGGAAAGACCTTTTGTGCGACAATTCCTATCAAAAGTCCTGTCAGTGTGCCAGCCACAAGAAGTGGTGGCAGATAATACACCACTGCAGTGCTTTTAAGCACCATCGCAGCGGCCAAAAGCTGTCCTATGTTGTGGCTGATTCCACCTGCCACACTCACACTGACCATCGAAAATTTATCTGTTTTCTTTATAATAAGCATCACTGCAAGACTTATCAGACCACCTGCCAGACTGTATATGATGGAAACACCATTTCCAAACATAAAGCCCACGAGAAATATCCTCATTATCACTACTGTAAGTGCCTCACAAGGCCCAAGGAAAAATATTCCAAGAACAGTGACCAGATTTGCCACTCCTAGCTTAATACCCGGAATGCCTATGCTTATCGGAATAAAGCTCTCCACATAACTGAATATCATCGCAAGTGCCACAAGCATGGCGCCGTATGCTATTTTTCCTGATTTAGTCATATTTCTTTTCATTTAGTTTATCTCCATAATACCTGTACGCTACACACCCAGCCATATACATATAGCTATAAGTATCGCAGCCCTTATGCCTGTAAACCACAGCTCATTTCCACGAAGCTGCCTTATACCTGTATGAATATTGCTTTTTGGACATATTCCATTGCATTTCTGACACTGGAAGCAGTCACCTGATATCCTGCCTGAGCCATCATCCGGTAATCCTATATCACACGGACATATCTTCTCACAGGCTCCACAGCCCTTTATGCAGCCCGCCCTGTCCCTTTGCAGGGTAAATGTAGTTGCTATAGGCAGTATTGAAAAAACAGCTCCCATCGGACACATAAACCTGCAGAAAAACCGCTCCTGAACACACATACCGATGATTATAAGCACAAGAAATACTGCTCCTATAATATATGAACCAAGACCTAAATTTCCTGCCCGAAGCATTGAGAAAACATCCCACGGACTTGTGCCCTTTAACAAGCTATACGCTCCCAAATAGCATAGTATCAATATGATTGTAAGTATCACATATTTCATATATGTAAGCTTTTTTGCAGCCTCTACCGGTACACTCACCGGCTTTTTCTTAAGCTTGCGGCAGCATGACACATATATTGCATGCACCGCATCACCAAAGCTTCCGAATGCGCAGGCAAAACCACAGAAGAATCTGCCAAATATCATTGTATACACGCAAAGCATCAGAAGAACCGCCACAAATGATGTAAGCTCAATTCTGTTTCCTGAACCAATCTGCGTAAAAATATACTTGACGCCATTGAACGCTGCCGTGAACATTGACGGAAATAGTATGAAAAATAAAAGCTGCACTCCTACACGAAACCAGGTCTGTATCTTTCTCTTTCGAAGCTTTGGATTCATATCTTTTATTCTCATCTATTTCACCGCCTTATCAAGTGCCTGCTTAGTGGCATTTCTTATTGCAGTTGAGCTGAATGTCGCACCACTTACAGTATCCACATCCGCGGACTGTGCCGAAATGATGGACGGTATGATATCCTCTGCCATCGCCAGGTATGCACCATCCTCCTTCTCTGCCGCTGTAATGTCAACCGATGATATTTTCCCTGCCTCGATTGTCACCTCGACATCCACATTGCCTCCAAAGCCCTCTGCACTGCCTGTGTATGTGCCATCCTTATATGCTCCCTCACTGTCTGTGCTTTCAGTTTGTGAAGCAATACGCTGTGTATTTTTATTTTCCTGTTCTCTTTTATCTATTGTCATATTGTATCCCCATAGTGATGATACAACTATAAACAGGCTTGCCAGTCTGATCCAAAATTCCTGCATGTTATCTCCATCCTGTATACATCCTTGCGGTTTTATTTCTTCTTAGCAGCTTCAAGTACGCTCTTACAGCCATTAATTATAGCCTTTGATGTGCATGTGGCACGGGAAACAGTGTCAATGCTGCTAAAGTCGATGTTTGCTGCATTTGCCTGTGATGTGAGCACAGAAACCATACCCTGCTGATTTTTTGTGCCATCTGCAGCCTTCTTTATATAAGAAGCATTTTGTGAATCTCCATCTCCCTTTACATCAGTAATGGAAACTATCCTGTCATTTGCTATAGTCACCTTCATGCTCAGATTATATGCACTAAAGTCCATATCATCATCCGGTATGCACAGTGTAGATACATCATATGTGCCATCCTCGTATACATTTGTGGATGTATCATTTTTCTGAAGTGCATTTATTGCAGCCTGAAGCTTTTCCTGTGCGCGACTTACATCCTTCTTAGTGGCCTCTGCGGATGACAATACTTCGTTTGCATCCTCCAGACGTATCTGAAGCAGGTACCAGCTAAGCTGTGTGTACTGTGTGCCATCAAGCGATGCCTGTGACTGCACAAGCTTTGACAGGACCGCCTTGTCCTCATCTCCTGCAATATTGCTGTTATCCGAATTATTACTGCTATTATTGTTACCTGAATTGCTGTCACCGGTATTCTCACCTGCAGTTGTCTTTCGTGCTTCCTCAAATGCAGCCTTTACTGCTCCTATTAGCCCCTTAGAGCTGTAGGTAGCTCCGGATACCGTATCAACATCCGCACTCTGCTTTTTCATCATATTTTTTAACACATCCATAGCATTAGTGATAAAAGGCTCATCATCCTGTTTTTCAGTAACAAGAATTGCTTTAAGAGTCTTGTCCTGAATCACAACCGCTACCTTTATGTCGCCCTTGTAGCCCTCTGCCGTACCGTAGTATATACCGTCAACATATGGAAGTGTGCCTCCTGTGCCCTGTTCAGATGCACTTCCTGATGGATTTTCATCTGTCTGTCCATTTCCCGATGTCTCTGTTGCATCCTGTTTATCTGTAATATTGTCCGCTGTATTTTGGCTCACAGCCGCCTGGCTAAGTGCACTTCTTACAGCAGATATGATTCCGCGCGAGCTGAATGTCGCACCTGAAACTGTATCCACGTTGGTGCTCTGTTTTTCAACTATCGTATCAAGCAGTGATGATGCACTCTTTACATAGCTGTCACCATCCTTTGTGCTGACTATGCTTATAGAGGCTATTTTACCGCCTGCTATATCAACCTTTACCTTCATAGTGCCCGCAAATCCTTTTCCAGTGCCGTAATATGTGCCATCCTTATATGCGGACGCGTCCTGTACAGCCGCTATCTCTACCGAAGAGCTGTCGGACTCTGACTCCGATGCGCTTTCCTGTTTTGATTTTCCTGTAACACCATTATCCTTCTCACCTGTCAGGGCATTTTTCACTGCTCCGATTATTCCGTTTGAACTGTATGTAGCTCCGGATACAACATCCACATCAAAAGACTGTGACGATATAATTCTGTCTATCACACCCTTTGCCCTATTGAAAAATGCCTCATCATCCGTAGATGAAAGAATATCAATGGAAGTAATCTTCTTATCCATGATAGTTACAGCCACTGTCACAGGTCCGCTAAAGCCTGTCGCAGAACCCTTGTACACACCATCTGCGAGGTCAAACGAGCCTGTGGCTGTTTGTGTATTCTCTGTTTCAGTATCAGTCACCCTCTCTGAAACCTGCTGCTTTTTATCCTTTGAAGGTTCACTCGCCTTTGTCTGATATCCACTCAATGAAATCACCACACATGCAGCAATCACAAGTGACACTCCAAGTGGTGCATATACCTTTATTTTTTCCAAAACTTCCTTGAACTTCATATATACCTCTTATATTTCCGATAGCACAGCTATCTGTGCAATATTACTTTTACTCTGCTCTATTTTTTATTTACTACCTCATATTCATAGTCAGATGAATAGTCATCCGCTATCCCCTCTGAAATATACATGCTGTCATCATCTGTAAGCAGTACGAAATCAAATTCATCACTGTGTGCCTTCCAGAACTCACACGCCTTGTCCTTTCCCATAATAAACAGCGATGTTGACAATCCATCTGCGAGTGTTCCGTCATCACTCACAATGGTGACAGATTTAAGTCCACTCTCTGCAGGATAGCCTGTAGCAGGATCTATGATATGGTGGTAGATTTTTCCATCCTGCTCAAAATAACGCTCATATCCACCGGAGGTGATAACCGCCTTGTCGCTCACATCAACCACTCCTATATACTGACTTTCATCCTCCGGGCTTTGCACAGCAACTCTCCACTTGCTGCCATCAGTCTTGGTTCGGTAAGTCTGGACATTGCCTCCCAGATTCACAAGACCGCTATCCACGTCATACTCCTTGAAAATATCCATAATCCTTGATGAAGTATATCCCTTTGCAATACCACCAAGGTCTATCTCCATACCTGCATCCTCAAAGGAAATCTCTCTGCTTTTATTGTCGTAATCTATTTTTGAAACGTCTGCAAGCTTTAGCAGCTCTTTTAGAGTTGCATCATCCGGCACCTTAAAGTCCTTCGTCGGAAATCCCCACTCCTGCATAACAGGATATATCGCTATGTCAAAGGCTCCATCCGTCATGGCACTAAGCTCAATTCCTCTCTGCACAAGATATCCCCCATCCTCTGACAAAGTGGCTGACTTATTCACATTCAGCTTTGCTATTTCACTGTCTTCATCTCCTGTTGAAAGCAATGCATCAAGTCTCTTTATCTCTGCTATAGATGCATCCACAGCTTTTTTCGCATTTTTGCCGTATGCAGTCACTGTCATATATGTATCCATTGCAAATACTTCCTGTGAGGACTCTTTTGCGGATTTTAAATCACTATTTATTCCTTCCTGCGAAGCTGTTGTATTCTCTGTCGCATCACTTCCACCTGAGCCACAACTGGTCACTGCCAATGCGACTGTCAGTAATATCGCAGCTGCTGTCTTCTTTTTCACCTTATTACCTCTTAATCAAATATATATTTTTATTAATTCATACACTTTTGTGTAAACCTGTATAAATGTCAGCCAGGCCTATATAGCACTTACTTATATACATCACGCCAATCGATTACATTATACTAACTCGTGTACATCATCCTAACTTATATACTATATTTCTATTTCTAATTAGTTCTTGCTAACTTCGATATTTTATTTTAAATCATGTTTTATGTCAATAAGAGTCCATACAAAAAAAGCCTGTTGATTTTTTTTATCATTAATTTTTTCTTGCCTTTATCACGCTAACGTGGTAGCATGGTTACTAAATAAACTATTAAAGAGGTACTACAAATGAAAACATCAGAAATTATTGTATTTATCGTCTATCTGCTGTGCATGCTGGGTATCGGTATCTTCTTCTTCGTGAAAAACAGAAACGGCGGAGAAAAGACCTACTTCCTCGGCGGACGTGAGATGGGACCATGGGTTGCGGCGCTGTCAGCCGGAGCCTCAGACATGAGTGCATGGGTACTCATGGGACTTCCTACTTCTATCTATGCACTGGGCTTAGGTCAGGTATGGATTCCTGTAGGACTTGCAATCGGCTACACTATAAGCTGGCTGCTTGAAGCACCGAGACTGAGAAAATTCTCGATTGTAGCAAACGACTCAATCACCATTCCGCAGTATCTGACCAACAGATTCCTGTCCAAATCACTTGCACTGCAGGTGATATGTGCAATTGTGTTTTTGGTTGCATACACTATTTATGCGGCATCAAGCGTAAAGGCATGCGGTACTCTTTTCCACACTGTAATAGGAATGGATCCGCAGATTGCCATGTATCTTGCAGCAGTTGTCATCGTAGGCTATACCTTCCTCGGCGGCTTCTCGGCTGTATGCTGGACCGATTTCTTCCAGGGCATGCTCGTGCTTGGTTCTATGTTTATAGCACCTATTTTTGCAGCATTTATGCTTGATACATCATCTATGTCATCACTCCCGGGCGGTTACTTAAATCCATTCTCAAGCTGGCAGGATATCGTGTCAGGACTGGCATGGGGACTTGGTTACTTTGGTATGCCACATATCATTATCAGATTCATGTCCATCAAATCACAGAAGGATTTGAAAAAATCAGCAAAAATCGGCATCACATGGACATTGCTTATTGTATTTTTTGCAACCTTAATCGGAGTAATCGGAAGACTTTTCCTTGGCTTTGACGAATCTATAAATGAAAACTCTCTTGTTTTCATCCAGATTGTAAGAAAGATTTTCCCGGGTGTTATCTCAGGTATACTGCTCTCAGCAGTGCTTGCCGCTTCCATGAGTACCGCAGACAGCCAGCTGCTTGCTGCTTCATCTGCATTCTCAAGTGATGTGTATAAGCCTGTCATCAGAAAAGGCAAGGCAAGTGATAAAGAAATGATGTGGACCGGCCGTATCGTTGTTCTTGGAATCTCTGTTGCAGCACTCATCATCGCATCAAACCCTAATGCCGGCTCTATCATGGCACTTGTTTCCAATGCATGGGGTATCTTTGGAGCTGCCTTTGGACCTGCAATCATGCTCAGCCTCTTCTGGAAGCGCTTTAACTTCAAGGGTGCTGTTGCAGGAATCATAACAGGTGCTGCCGTTGATATATTGTGGTATGCATTCCTCACATCAACCGGAATCTACGAGCTGCTGCCGGGATTTGTTTTCGGACTTATCGCAGCCGTTGTTGTGACACTTTGCACAAAGGAGCCTTCAAAAGAGGTTTATGAGCTCTTCGATAAGGCCGAAAAGTTTGATGAATAATTAAAGTAATTAATCAGTAAAGCACATAAGTAAAACCGTCGTACCCTGCCATTTACGGCCCGGTACGACGTTTTTTTTTATTTTTCTTATGCGTTATGTTGTTTTTTTAGAAGAGCTGCTAGGCCTGCTCCTTTTTGCGGCTCATAAGAGCTGCGATTGATACGCCAAGACCTGCCATTGCGATAACAAGCCACATATACATATTGCTGTCATCTGAGGTCTTTGCTGCGCCTGCAGCAGCTGCTTTAGTACCTGCATTGGCATTTACCTTTACAAAGGCAAATGTGCTGAAATGGTCTGTCTCAAATACAAGCTTTCCATCTGCTACCCTTGATGTGCATGCTATAAGCTTGTCTGAATCTACACGGAACACCTTGACTGCCTCATTGTCAGCTAATGCAAACGGCATATCCATAGTTACCTGAACCTTGTCTGCAAGCTGATGAAGCTGTGTAGTGCCATCTGTCAGATTAAGTTCATATATTGAAACATCCTTTACTCCTAAAATTTTATTCTTTACTACATCTGCAACCTTTGCCACTTTCTTCTCATCAGTTACCTTCTTTGACTCGAATTTTACTGTATCCGGAAGGATTCCCTTAGTATCCTTTACAGTTGTTTTGGTGTCGGATGTGCTTGATACAACCGCTCCCGGTGTAAGAGCCTTTGCAGGCTGTGT
>ERZ1034976.1829-NODE-1829-length-15575-cov-5.964111_pt1 | contig 15575 bp, 17 predicted proteins | sample MGYA00520623_ERZ1034976 | MGnify/ENA primary metagenome ERZ1034976 (study PRJEB33766, sample SAMN09781774) | gut metagenome | biome: gut microbiome | host: Homo sapiens | place: Madagascar | study: EMG produced TPA metagenomics assembly of the PRJNA485056 data... | reverse complement strand
CGTTAGATCTTGTGGTTACTGGTTTTGTCGATTTTCTGCTTTAAAACTCAGGTTTAACACAAGCCCGTAGTAGGCGCCGTGTGCTTCAACGTCCTCCGATACGGCGGCTCTGGCGGCCTCCCGGTCGCTCACGTCAAAGGTGAGCGCCCGCGACGCGGGGGAAAGCGCCTGCACTTCGGAAAGCGTCGCTTTTAAAGCGTCGCTCATCGTGCGGCCGTGCACCACGACCGTGTAGCCCTCGCGCGCGAGCCTTATGGCGGCCGCGCGCCCGATGCCGCGGCTTGAGCCCGTCACCAATACCGTCAATTCGTCCATGCTTTCAGATCCTCGGGTTCATAAACTGTGAGGCTGGCGGTGCCGATGACTTTCCCTCCGGTCATCGCCGTGCATTCAAACTGGCTCGGAAGGGTCTTGTCCGCAAAGTACACGCACTTGGCGCGGATTGTGACTTCGGTGCCCTTTGTGAGTTCGGCAACCGCTGCCTCAAACTTTCGGGTGCCCAGTAAAAATCCGATTTTTGGGCTCTCCCCGCTCTGCCGCTTGGTAAGCCCCGCATAAAGTCCCACGGCCTGCGCCATCAGTTCCAGAAGTATCCAGCTGCCGTACCTGCCCTCTTCTGTTTCAAAAAGCGCGCAGTTCCCGGACAAGACCGTGCGGCCTTCAACCGTCTCACCGTCAAACGCGGTGCAGTCATCAAGCAGCAGCATCGGGGGCTTGTGCGGGAGAAGTTCAGCCGCCTTCATGGGAAAAGTCAGTGTCATCGTTTTACTCACCCGTAAAAACCAGCGAAGCATTGGCGCCGCCGAAGGCAAAGGCGTTTCCGGCCACGGCTTTGATCTTTCGGCCGATCACCCGGGGTTCGGTCACAAGGTCGATGGCAGCCAGTGCCGGGTCCTTCACAGGACTTAAGGTGTTCACGGGGAGCCGGCCTTCCGGGTTCATCGTGAGAAGAATCCAGGCGAAGGCCGCCTGAAGCGCCCCGGCCCCTGCAAGCGTGTGGCCCGTAAGTCCCTTTAAGGACGCCACCGGCGTTTGGGCGCCGAACACGCGGTTCACGGCTTTGGCTTCCATCGCGTCATTTAAGGGTGTTGCGGTGCCGTGAGCACTCACAAAGTCAACGGCAGTGGGCGCAAGGCCCGCGGCCGCAAGGGCCATTTGCATGGCTTTGGACGCTTCTATTCCTTCCGGGTCGGGCGCCGAAGGGTGGTACGCGTCACAGGTGTGCGCAAAGCCTGCAAGCCGCACGGGGCTTTCTTCTTTAGTAAGAAGCATCAGTGCGCCGCCTTCGCCCAAGTTAATGCCGCTTCTGTCGGCCGCAAACGGACGGCACTGCACGAGACTTAAGACCCCCAGCGCATAAAAGCCGCTCGTTGTAAAGCGCGAAAACCCGTCGATGCCGCCCGCGACCACGGCGTCTGCCGCACCGGCCTTAATAAGCGACGCTGCAGAGGCCAACGCCAAAGCCCCGGACGCGCAGGCGTTACTTACCGTATAAACGGGGCCTGCGGCGCCCACGCGGTCGGCTAAGTGCAGCGCAGGACCGGAGAGATTCAGGACGTCAGGCGTAAAGCCCCCGGGGGTTTGTCCGGTCTGCAAGAGAACCCGCACGCCCTCTTCGAGTTCGCGCATTCCCGAGGTTGTGGCGCCCACGACCACGGCAATCCGCTCGGGCGCGTAACGGGCAAGCGCGTCGGTGAGACCCGTCATGCCTTTAAGGCACAGGTCAATGAGGCGGTTGGTACGGGTGAGATCAAAAGCGAAATTGCCGGTCACAGGTCCCGCTTCCTTCACGAGCCCGTAGGCAAGCGCGATCTCCCCGAGCAGTCCCGGGTACACCGTTAGTGCCTTGGGCTCATCCGAAAAAAGCGCCTCTTTGGTCGCTTCCAGCGTCACGCCTGCGGCACTGACGCAGTTCACGCAATGCAAATAAATGTGCGGCTGATCCGGCACCGTTTAACTCCGCCCTGCAAAATTCTGATGGTCTTAAATTATGCCCTCTGCATCATTTTGTTACAACGGCTGCGGAGCGGGAAAAACCTGCTCCGGTTAGCTCTTTTCTATGGTTGGGGCGTTCTCAGAGTAAGTCACCTTCGGCAAAGACCGCAGCCAAAACGGGATCGGCAACGGCGTAGACCGCTTTTTTGCCCTTCGCCTCGCGCTTTTCAATGAACTCAAGCATTACGAGCCGGGCGAGTGTGTAGGTAAGCGCCGCACCTGACCTGATACCCGTTGCCGCGAGGATCTGAGAAAAGTGCAGCGGCCCCGGCCGCAAGTGCCGTGAGGATCAGGTTGACGTTGTTTACCCTCTGAAACTCCCGGCAGAGGTAAATCTCAAGAAGCGTTCTGAGATGAGCAGTGTTTCCGCCTGCTAGCTCTCTGAAATTTTCCTCTGCCGTAACAGCAAGATCAACCGCCGCGGCATAGGCCGGGATGCCGCCGCAGAGGGCGTAAAGACGCCGCTGATCGGCCTCAGAAAACCCGGGGCAGAAGGCTTTGACTTCACAAAAGCCATAGGCTGCAGATGAATCAGAGCGAAGACGGTCGAAAAGAAAAACCGCCGAAAGCCGTTATTTCAGGCTTTAAGCGGTTTTCGCCCATCTGCAGAAGGCTGGTGGTCGCCGAGACGGGAATCGAACCCGTACGCCAAAGGCTGCGGATTTTAAGTCCGCTACGTCTACCAATTTCGTCACTCGGCGACTCTGTCCATAATTACGGCAGAGGTCCGCATTTTAGCGAAAAACTCTCTGCCGCGGGCAAGCCCTGTCGCTTGGGCAGCATAACCGGGGATCGTACTGCCTGCTTCTGAGTCCGTATTGCCGGAAGAGCCCTTGAGAATTCTTTCCGGGAGGGGCAGTTTTACAAACAGGCAGCCGGTCGGTGAATGTAGAGATTCACTGGGGCCTTCCGGGTCAGCTTCGTTCCGTCGGCAAGCTCCAAATGCCAGGTTAAGTCGTTCTTGGTCTTAATGCGCCAGCCCATTCCGTCCGGTGTAATGTCCACATCTTTCTCTGAAAGGTCTTTTTTATTCGTGTAAAAGACGCCCAAAGTAACAAACGACGAGGAACTGGAACCAATATTCTTCTTAACAGCAACTTTGCCGATGCTGTTGAGCGCGTCGGCAACCTTTTTCGTCGCAGGATCGCTCAACGAAGTATTATTCTGAAAAGTTTCCGTGAATATCATCCCATAAGCATCGAATCCGGAAGCAAGCAGCAAATCCGCTTCGACGGCATACTCGGCATCCCGGCTTTCGATGAAGACCTGAGAATCCAGCATCGTCTTAAGAAAGACGGCCATACCGGAAAAGAAAAACAGCACGGTAAGCGCGAAGATCAGAATGCTTCCTCTTTCACGCCCGGGGCAACGATGTCTGACAGCATCCGTCATAACGGCGTTTTTCATTTGTCAGCCTCCCAAAGCGGATGGAATTCATAAACAATCTCGCCGCTGTTGGAACCCTGCAAGGCTACTGCAAGCTTGACAACCTTGCGTGAATCACTCCCTACAGATACGGAGACAGGGGTAATCGTCCACGTGGTAACGCCCTCCAGAAAAACGACCTTTTTCCCGGAGATGTTCCAGTAAACCGTGCCGTTCTCAAAGGGAAATTTATCTACCACTACGTTGAGGTTTTTCAGCTTCGTCTTCTCCACCTCCCGCTTCACCACAGCTGCGGCAACGTGGACCTGGCTCGTGCCAACGCTTTGAATGCGAAGCGCCTGATAAATCTTGACGCCGTAAGCCATGGTTGCCGTAATAACTGCCCCGATGAAGCCGGCAATCACAAGCGTTACCACGCACTCAAGAAGCGTAAAGCCTCTCTTAGGGTAAGCGGTATTTGAATATGCCTTCATCACTCGCCCTCCTGCGTTTCCTTAGAAGACGAGAGGACCGGAAGGCCAGAAGTTGCGTTGAGCGTAGGATATGAAAAGAGGCGGCGATAAGTATGGCCGTCGGCCTTGACGGTAACAAGCCTAAGAGAACTGTCGTTGCTGGTATCGAATTTGGCGGCGTAATTCTTTCGTTCGTCAGAATCCTTTCCGTCGTCATCCATTGACATAAACGTGACGTCTACAGTGACGCCAGGCTTGCAGACGGAGGCCGCACCACTATCAAGTTCGTCAAGTTCGGCAACCGGACGTCCTTGAAAAGCCGCTTCGATTCTCGCCATGCAGTTTTCAGCCGCAAGGCTGCGGTTGTCTAGAGCCGTGCGCATCTGAACGACCTTGACCGCAGTGCCCAGAACCATAGCAGCCGTACCCATGGCAAGCCCCACAATGATGATCGTCATGACGACTTCAAGGAGCGCAAAGCCTGCCTTCGAGCGAAGGCCGTTTCTTTGATCAGTTCTCATGGCCTTCCTCTTCCGGCAGCGTTCTTCCGATATAGCCCGATTCATAGATCGTGACCGAAAGCGTGTTCGAACTTTCCTTCTTGGATCCCAGATCAATCTTTACGCGCTGGCATGTCGAGCCAGAGCATGGACGGCCATATTCGTCAAACTTGATTTCGCCCGAAGGTTGGAGAGACTTCACGTCAGCATCGGACCACGTGAAGGTGCGAGTTGTTGATCCGTGCTTGCAGGTCGCACCATTCTTGGAAATCGTGAGCGTGGTCTTGCCATCCTGATGCAGGAGCTGCTGATTGCGAGCGAAGACAACCGCTTCGCGAAGCCTGCTTTCACACTCCATGAATTCGCTCTCAAAGGTGAAGTTCAGCTTCGGAAAGTGAGCGGCAAAAATCGCAGAGAGCGTGCCCAAGAGCACCAGCACCAGCACGAGCTCAAGAAGCGTGAAGCCTGCATTCTTTCTCATCCCGCACCTCAAATCGAAAGGATGAATTGAATCCACAGACGCCAGAGATCATGCCCACAGAGGAGCGTCACCCAGGCCGCGAGGCAGAGATAGGGACCGAACGGCATCTCCATGGAGCCGAGCCCTTCAGCAGACTTCCTCAAAAGCGCCGCAACGGCAAAGCCCAGCACGGCGGCAAGCCCCGCCATGATGATGATGAGCGGCAGGAGCTCCGCCGTCACAAGAAAGCCGATCATCAGCATGAGCTTCACGTCCCCAAAGCCCAGGCCTTCAACGCCTCGACGACGAAGATAAAGCACGCCCACGAGCCAGAAGACAGCGGCGCCCAGCACGCCGCCCAGCAATACATTCAGCCAGTCGTTGCCGAGCACGTAAATGGAAACGGGAAGCGCAATGACGGCGCCACCCAGCGTAAAGCGGTCCGGAAGAATGGTTGACTGCGCATCAATGAGCGACATCACGATGAAGATCGCCGTCACCACCCAGACCCAGAAGCAGGCGGCCGTCGGACCGTAAACCCAGCCGACGGCGGCCATGGCCGCGCAGGTCATGAGTTCGGCGAGCGGACAGCGAATGCCGATCTTTGCCCCGCAGGAGAAGCACTTTCCACGCAAACAGACCCAGCTGACAACCGGAATAAGCTCCCAGATGCGAAGCCTGTGGCCGCATTCGGTGCAGTGCGACGGCGGCCAGACAATCGACTCATTGCTCAGATATCGATCCGAAACAACGTTGAGAAAGCTGCCGATAAAGAGACCAAGAACCGCACTGAAGATCGTCCAGTCGCTTCGCGGCACATAGTCGAGGATGGAGAGAAAGTCGCTCATCATGAATCAATGGTCAGATGCGCCTGACATCCTTGAGAAAGTCGGAATCGCGAGCGTAGTGCGCAGCAGTTTCGCGAGAGATGATGCCTCGATCAAGCAGATCCTTGAGCGCATCGTCCATCGTGCACATGCCCTGGCCTCGACTCGTCTGGATGACGCTGTTGATCTGCGGGGTCTTGCCTTCGCGGATGAGATTGCGAATGGCGCCGTTCACCAGCATGATCTCCATGGCCTGAACGCGACCCTTGATGTCGCAGCGCTTCATAAGCGAAACGGAGAGGACGGCCTTGAGCGTATCGGCGAGCACCATGCGCATCTGCGCCTGCTCGGCTTCAGGAAAGATCGAAATGATGCGGTCAACGGACTGAGCCGCAGTACGGGTATGCAGCGTGGCAAAAACCAGATGACCGGTTTCGGCTACTTGCAAGGCAAGACGGACCGTTTCGCGGTCGCGCATTTCGCCCACCACCACAATGTCCGCGTCCTCGCGAAGCGCAACGCGAAGAGCGGCCTGGAAACTGGTTGTATGAAGGCCTACTTCGCGCTGGCTCACCATGCAGCCGAGGCTTTCATAACGGAATTCAATGGGATCCTCTATCGTGAGGATGTGTTCGCGGCGATGCTCGTTCGCATAGTTGACGAGAGCGGCCGTCGTGGTCGACTTGCCGCTGCCGGTCGGGCCCACAAGGAGCACGAGACCGCTGTTGAGCATGGAAAGCTCAGTGAGCGAATTGGGAAGTCCGAGCTCTTCGAGCGTCGGAATGGTATTTGGAATTTCTCGGAAAGCGGCAGCCGCTCCGGCAAGCGTCTGAAAGACGTTCACACGATAGCCCGCAAGTCCGGGAATTTCATAACGTAGATCGGCCTCACCCTTCTCCTCTAAGATCTTCTTGTGACGTTCGTCGAGGATCTTGTCAAAGACAGCCTCCATGTCAGCAACAGTGATCTCTGCATTACCAACCGGTTCAAGCTCGCCGATGACGCGAGCCATGGGAGGTTCGCCTACGATGAGATGGAGGTCGGAACCGTGGCGTTGATGGACTGTGCTGAGAGCGGAATCTAAATCGAACATTGAGAGGATGAATTAGGGACGAGTATCCCAAAGGTCGATTGTGAGTTTCGCCATTTCAAAAACAGAACGGAGAAGCGTCCGACCCAAGTTGAAAAAAACAATATTTATGGGACGCCTGCAGCGTCCCACAAACTTAAAAGATATATGGCTTTTCCGTTGATATCTTTAAATTAATCACTTTTCATTGCCGCAATACGGAACAGCGACATTAAACGGACCATAGGTAGAACCCTTCTTGACACCAAGCTTGTGCACTCCACCCTTTGCCGATGTCTCAATTTTATTGGCAGGGTCAACCACAAAACCATGACCGGCTTCAGTAAAGAGGGTATTAGCCTCAACAATAGCGTTCTCACGAGCCTTTTCACACGTAATAGCAGTAGTTACACCAGCCTGATTTGTTTCGGTAGAAAGCAACTGCTCTGCAAACTTGGCATTGAGACGAGCCTGATATTCAGACACCACTGCCTTAGCAGTCTGTTCTTCAGCCTTAGCCTTAAGATCGTAGTACTTCGGAACAGCTACAGCAGCCAGAATACCGAGTAGCACCAGCACCATTACGATTTCAATCAAAGTAAAGCCACGATTGTTGTTATTCATTTATTAACTCCTATAAAAAACAACGAGAAAAACCAAACAGAATTCTTAACCATGCCAGATTACGGTGTCGAAACAGGAATCACCTTATCGCAAGCAAGAACACCAGAAGGAACTTTTATTTCTTTCAATGCTGCCCCACCCTGAGAAACATAGACTGTAATCTCAGAAGGATAATCTGTATAAAAGGGAGTCGTATTAATAGCTAAGCCTTCAGAATTATATCTAGTATATTTACCACCTATTGCTTCAAGGGCTTCCTCTCTAGCAGTCAGGCATGTCTTTCCTTCAAGAATCTTTTTAGAACATACTGTATTTAGTTCTGCAGAAAATTGATTTGCGTAGGCACAAGCTCGAGCATATTCAGCCTTATCCCTGAGATCGTAGTATTTGGTAGCCGCAACTGCTGCCAAAATACCCAATAACACAAGAACGAGAACTATCTCGATCAAGGTGAAGCCTTTTTTATTTCTAAACAAAAGCATTTCTATATACCTTTAGAGTTGAAAAATAAATCCTTCTTTATTGAACAAACTTAACCAGATCCCACATCGGCAAGAAGATCGCCAATGCAAAGAAAAGCACTACAACACCAAGAGCCATGATCAGTATGGGACCAATCCACTCGGTAAGCTCCTCCACCGCCAACTCAACTTCATTGTCATAGTGCCTGGCAAGGTCGTTGAGCATCTCATCCAACTTGCCGGAATGCTCGCCCACCGAAATGAGATTCACCGCAAGAGGGGTAAACCCATTTACAGATTCCACAGCAGCTACGATTCCGCTACCTGCCTGAATCTTTGACTTGATGCCTTCGAACTTCGTCTGAAAGAAAGCGTTGTCTACCGTATCCCGGATGATGTCCAGACTGTTCAAAACCGAAAGGCCGCTTCGCTGCAGAATGCTGAAAATTGCAGCAAAGCGCGCAATGGCCGCCTTCTGAACAACCTTGCCGATCAGGGGAATCTTGAGCGCCATACTGTCACGCCAAAAAACTCCCTTTTCAGTCTTCATATATGCCTTCCAAGCATAAATGAATCCGAAAAACAAGGCCAGGATAATAAACCAATAATCTTGGAAGAACTGATTGAGCCACAAAGCAAACTGTGTAGGCAACGGCAATTCGACCTTGGCTGACTGAAATATCGAGGCAAACTGCGGCACCACGAAATTGAGAAGCACAAGAAACGCAATCACCATCGCCAGCACAACCATCTTCGGATAGCGTAGAGCGGACGTTATTTGCTGCTTCGTCTTCGCGTCATGTTCGAGCAGATACACCAGACGTTCAAGCACTTCCGGAAGCGCACCCGAGCTTTCGCCCGCCGCGATCATGGCACAGTAAAGCAATGAGAACACCTTTCGGTTGGCCGAAAACGCCTGATGCAGGCTCTCGCCCTCCAACACGCGACGCTGCATGTCGCCCACGACCCACTTGAACTGCTTGTTCTCCGCCTGGTCATGAAGGATGCGCAAAGCCTCGGGCAGCGAAATGCCGGCCATATAGAGCGTACGAAACTGCTGCGTAAAAAGAATCAGCTCCATCGTGCTCAACGGCTTATTGAAAAGGCGGCGCCAATCCCAGCTCGTCTTCGCCTTGGCTTCACCCTGAAGCTTCGAGACAACGAGCCCCTGCTCGAACAGTTTGCGACGAGCATCCTTTTCGGAATCCGCCGTCAACGTTCCGTTGAGACGGCGTCCAGCGGCATCGACGGCTTCGTAACGGTAGTCAAGAGGCATTTCTCAGTCCCCGTTACGCCATCGTGACGCGCAGCGCCTCTTCGCAGGTCGTAAGCCCCGCGCGAATCTTGTCCGCAGCGTCCCGACGCATCGTGTGAAGGCCGTTTTCAAGCGCATGACGGTAAACCGTCTGCATCGACTCGCCCTTCAGCACCATTTGATTGATTTCCTCCGACATGGGCATCACTTCGAAGATGGCCATGCGTCCCGAGTAACCTGTGCCGCCGCACTGCGGACAGCCGGCGCCGTGATAGAACGGACCATCCTCGGGCTTGAGGCCAAGATCGCGAAGCATGCCTTCGGCGGGCACATATTCCTGGCGGCAATTCGGGCAGATCGTGCGAACAAGACGCTGGGCAAACGTGCACAACAGCACCGACGTCACCAAGTAGGAAGGCACGCCCATGTCGACGAGACGATAGACGGCGGAAAGCGCATCGTTCGTATGAAGGGTCGACAGCACAAGGTGGCCCGTCATGGCGGCCTGAACGGCAATTTCGGCGGTTTCCTTGTCGCGGATTTCACCCACCATGATGATGTCCGGGTCCTGACGCAAAATGCTGCGAAGGCCCGACGAGAATGTCATGCCGGCTCTGACGTTCAACTGAACCTGGCGTACGCCGGGAAGACGGTATTCGACCGGGTCTTCAAGCGTGATGATGTTGACGTCCTCGCGATTGAGCATCTTCAGAATGGCGTAGAGGCTCGAGCTCTTGCCGGACCCCGTCGGACCGGTCGAAAGGATCATGCCGTAGGGCTTGCGGATGCAGCGGGTGATGGTCGCATAATCGGCCTGGTTCATGCCGAGCTTCGGAAGGTCGTAGATGATCCCCGAGCGGCTGTCCAAAAGACGAAGCACGATGTTTTCGCCGTACGTCGTCGGAAGGGACGACACGCGAATGTTCACCTCGCGGCCCTCGGCCTTGACGGTAAAGCGACCATCCTGCGGAAGACGCGTTTCCGAAATGTCCATGTTGGACATGATCTTGATGCGGGACGCCACGGCGGAACCCATGGAGACCGGAATCGTGGAGGCTCGGCGAAGAAGCCCCTCGACACGATAGCGGACCTTGATCTCCGTCTTTTCCGGATTGATGTGAATGTCGCTCGCACCGGCCTTGAGGGCTTCGGCGATGATCATGTTGACGAGCTTAATGACGAAGGCTTCGCTCACGTCACCTTCGAGCTCCTGATCCTTTACGGCGCTCTGCACCGCAGTCTGCACGGGCGAAGTCTCAGCGGCGCCGGCGGCATTGTCAAGCATTTCGCCCACGGCGGAGTATTCGCCGTAGACAGCCGTAAAGAGACGCACGAAGTCCTTCTTGAGACAGAGCACGGGCTCCATCTGGCAATGCGCAATTTCCTCGATTTTGTCCAAAGTCTGGAAGTCGTGCGCATCGAGAAGACCCACGCAGAGCACGCCGCTTCGCATGCACAGAGGCACCACACGGTGACGGCGCGCGAACTCGGCCGGAATCACCGAGCGCAGCTTCTCGTCGATCGGAAACGCCTCGCGATTGTAGACGGGCACCTGAAGCTGACCGGCAACAGCCTGCAGCACCTGAGCTTCCGTCACAATGCCGGCGGAAACGAGATACTCGCCCAAACGCTGATCCTCTTCACGGACGCGCTTAAGCGCATCCTCAAGCGCGTCGGCAGTCAGAAGGCCTGCAGCCACCAGCTGCTCGCCCAGACGCATCTTCACTCGACCGCTTTTATTGAATTCAGCCATGATCAGACTCCTTCACGACTCTCGGCTCAACGGCTGCCGGGCGTAAGCACGGCCGGAGACTGAGGCAGCGGAGCGGAACGGCGGCCGGATTCGGCGCGCGTCGGCAGAATGGTCGGGGTGATGAAGATCAGCACCTCTTCCATCGAGACATTGCGGTTCGTACTGCCGAAGGCATACTTGCCGCCCGGCAGATCGCGCATGCCGGGAACGCCGGCTTCCTGATTCGTGCCCTTTTCCTTCGTAAGACCGGAGATGACGATCGTCTCGCCGCTTCTCACGAGCACAGTGGTTTCCGTCTGCTTCTTGACGATGTAGGGATTGCCCTGCACGCTGCGGCTGGCATCCACTTCGTCCTTCTTGATCAGAACCTTGAGCTTGAGGTTCGCCGGGTCGATGACGTTCGGCGTCATTTCAAGTCGCAGAACCGCGTCCTCGAACTTGACGCTCGTATCGCCGTCGTCGTCCTTGCTTACATACGGCACCTTCTCACCGTTTTCGGTGTAGGCCATCTTGTTGTCAAGCGTCGTAATGGACGGAGACGACAGAATGTTGAGCACGCCTTCGCTTTCCATCAAGTTGAGTTGAGCTTCGAGAACGGAAGTTTTGCCAAAGGCCAGGCCAAGGGTGCCTGCACCGGAGGAATTGACAATGCTGCCGTAGCCAAGCCCAAGCGGGAAGCCGCTGATGGTATTGGTACTTCCATCCCCGCCCTTCTTAAGAGGCGTACTGCCGGAACCGCCGATCAGCTTCTGATGCTCGAAGCGTCCGCCCCACTGCATGCCGAGCTCGCGAGCCTTTTCCTTCGTAGTTTCGACAATGTAGGCCTTCAGCTGAACCTGCGGACGCGGACGGTCAAGGCTGTCGATCAAAGCAAGGATGCGGGCCTGTTCGGTCGGCGTTCCCTGAATGACGAGCGCATTGTTGTGCTGGTCGATTTCAATGACGGCATCCTTGTTGCGCGAAACAAAGCGCGTCAGGCTGTTCTTGAGCGAAGCAGCATCGGAATAGCGGACGTTCACGACCTGCACCATCATGTCGCCCGAATGAGCGGCCGTCTGGTACTGCTCGGAAAGCTGGTTGTTGAGCGTGAGAAGGCTCACTTCCTTCTGCTTGTCGGCGGCCGTCATCACCTGCAGGATCTTGCCCTGCCAGCGATAGTCGAGACCGTTGGAGCGAAGGATGGACTGGAAGACGTCGCTCCAGCGGGCGTTCTTCACGTTGAGGCTGATCTTGTCCGAAACGCCGCTGCTCATCATGAGGCTCACGTTGGCTGCGGAGGCCATGGCGCGCAGAACCGACTCGACGGCTGCATTCTGGAGCTTGAGCGTGATGGGCTGATCAGGCAGCGCGCGCGGCGTGCCGTGCAGATTTACAGACTGTTGCTTCATCAGAACGCGGGGTTCGGGCGCCAGATCCTCGAGCGCGGGCGAGAAGCCCTGTCGGTCGACGGACTGGTTCTGCCAGTGCTGCATGAACGCATCGTCCTTGCCGATGCCGTCCTTGTCGCGGGTTGCGCATCCGGAAAGCACGAGCACCGCAACGAACGCGGCTGCAAGAGGACGCATGAGGCAGGTGTTGAGGTTGATGTGGAGTGCTTTCATTCGATTACCGGACCGGCTTGGCGGTCACTTGTGTTATGAGGTTGGAGTCGCCGGCTTTCGGCTCCTCGTAATTGGTTTCAAGATCCTGCTCGACGAAGTTGAGCGTGCGGCGCATGCCGGTGTCCGGAAGCTCAAGCACCACGGAATCGGCGCCGATCGACTTCACCACTTCGCCCGTCTCGGGGATCATGTCGCCCCTGGCGAATTCAACGCCGCCGAGAATGACGAGGTGGGTGCGGCCCATGTGAATTAAGCCGTCGACCGAGATGAAGGGAAGTTTCTGGCCGTTACGCGCAAACTGCCGGCTTGCCGGCACCGCCTGAAGCGGATCGCGCTTGAGCGGCTCGTTGGCGGCGGCGAGACGCCTGCGCGCTTCGGCGTTGAGCGGCATCGACGCCATGCGGGCGCTCATCTGAGCCACGGCGGAGCTTGCAGACTCGGCCTTCGAATCCGACGAAACGACGGCCCCGAACTTGTCAAGCGACGAATAGAAGAAGTTGCCGGCCGCCAAGATCAGGGCGACAATCACGAGCCCGAGCAGCTTTTTCTCACGAGAATTCATCACTTGCCTCCCTGCTCTTTAAGAAGGCCGAAACGAGCCCGGATCGTCACTTCATACTTGTTGCTGTCGGCATCGTTGCCGGCAGAAGCCTTGACGCGGCCAATGGACGAGATCCAGTCCTGGGAGCTCAGGCCCACAAGGAAGCGGCGGAAGCAGTCGGTCGAGCCTTGAGCCTTGCCCTTGAGGCGAATGTCGCTCTTGCCTACGACGGAGATGGCGTCCGGCAGGAACTGCGTGTTGTGAAGGCCCGCATCCTGCGCCACGACGCGAAGCGTCTTCAAAAGACCGCGCACATCCTTGGGCATGTCGTAAACAGCAGCAGGCGTAAGAAGCTTTTCCGTCTCGACGCGGCGCGCCTTGAGGCTTGCCACAACCGGCGCAATCGTGCGGTGAGCGGAGATCTCATCGTTGAGTTCGTTAAGCTCCATGCCGCGGGAAATCTTGGCAAAGTAGAGGCCGCCCGCGAGCACGACGGACACGGCAAAGACGACGGCCATCAGAAGCAGGCCGCCCAGACCCGCACCGCGCATATTCTTGAACACGTCCTTCATCAGAAGCCTCCGCTCATGCGAATGGCGTAGGCCACGCCGTTGTCCACGGAATCTTCCGTCACAACGGTCATCGTACCGCCGCGGTTGAGTCCTTCAAGACGATTGATGAATTCCGCAAAGGAAGCCTCGCGCTCCTGCGCGCTGCCGTAGAGGCTCACGTTCACGACGACCAGCGTCTGCCGTGCCTTTTCGTTCCGCTCATTGCGGGAAGACTTCTTCTTGTCTTCAGAAACAGCTTCACCGGCCGGCACGAGCTCGATGGATCGAATGTAGACATCATCGCCGCGCACGGCCGCAAGCTCGCCGAGCAGACCGGCGAAGCGGCGGCGCTCGAGAACGGCCACGCCTCGGCTTTCAAGCGCTTCAAGGCGCTGCATTTCGCTGTCGACGGCACGGGCGGTGAGCGGCGTGGATGGCACGAGCTGGCGGCGGCTTTGATCAAGCGCTTGGCCGTCCTCAACCCAGGCAAGACCGCACCAGGCGGCAATGCCGAGCATGCAGACCGTGGCGGCGCCGAGCGCAACCATGCCGGCGCGCACGAGGCGGCGCATCCTGGCGCGCATGCGGCGCTCGGCCGGCAGATCCAGCAGGTTGGGCGTCGTCTCGTTGCTGCAGGCGAGGCCCAGCGCTTCAAAAGCCGCCACGCACTTGAAATTTTCCGGAATGCCGTGAACGCGATCTTCGGCGCCTTCAACGAGGTAGGCGTTGGGCAGGCGAACCTTGCACGGGATGCCGAGCTTGCTTTCCAGACTGCGGGCGAGCACCTGGGCAAAGCCGTGGTCGGCCGTGAGGCAAAGACCCATCGGAGCGGCGCCGTGCTCGACGCGCTCGTAGTAGCTGAAGGTGCGTTCAAGGTACTTGATGCAGCGGTCGACGCCTGCGTCGAGGCTCGATGCGAGCATGTCGCCGTGCGTCTTCAGAAGCTCTTCGTCGGCGAAGATCTGCTTGACGCGAAGCATCAGGCGCGCGCGGCGATCGTCGGGCGATTCGTTCGGATCGTATTCTTCCGTGACGGACAGGCGCTCGACGGCGTCGGCAAGCAACTGGTCCATGCCGAAGTTGAAGTTGCGCTGAAGCGCGACGCGGCTGTTTTCGATGATGGTGAGCACGCTCTCGACCGCGTCGACCGTCATGTAGGCGTAGGTCGTCCAGCTTTCGTCGACGGGCGTGCGGCAGGCGAGAAGCGCCGGCACGAGCTCCTGAGAGCTCAAGCCCGCAAGCTTGATGCCGGCCTTTTCAAAGGCGGAACGCCAGACTTCGCAGCCTTCCTGAGATGCGCTCACGGCGATCGCGCGCAGCGAGGGCACGTCCGTGCCGGCCGTGCGGCCGAGAAGGCGGTAGTCGAAATTGGTTTCGTCGGGATTGATCGGAGAGATGCGGCTCGCGTTCAAAAGCGCAACGGCGTCGAGATCGGCATCCTTGACAACGGGAAGCGTCAGGACGTAAACGACGGATTCGGAGAGGTTCGCCCAGACATCGCAGTCGTTGGGCTTGTCGACAACGCTGCGGATCACCCTGGCGGCGAATCCGGCCCTGTCTTCGGGGGCATTGCCGCAATCGGCGGGATAGGCCACATAGGCCGCCCTTTCAATTGCGTCGATTCCCTCGCGGCTCTGAACAACAGTCACGCCGTCTCGGTCAAGCACAACGCCAGCCTTTACCCGGCCTCTTCTCGGAGCGACTCGGATGGCGGCGGATGCGGCAGCCTTGTCAGTACTGTTAGTCATTGAGTGAGCTTTTGTTCTTTTTTTGTCGCCCGCGTGCTACACGGCAGGCTCGATTGAAATTGATGCTTCCGCAACAGCGTTCAGGAATTCATCCGGACAATTCTGTTACAAATTCTAACCTGAATTTTGCATGAGCGCTGAAAAAAAAACAGCGCGCCTTTCATGGCTTAAATTCTGATTTTAATAAAGAAAAAAGGTCTTTTTTGTTAATATTTTTCTATCACCAAAAAACAAAAGACCATTCCATGAGTTTTACTCGAACAGCAACAACTGATGGGTTCGGCCGCAGCGTGCAGACAGGGCTGACGATTACTCATCCTTATCGTTTGACGTGCCGGTATAGTTTTGCAAA
>ERZ1034976.1828-NODE-1828-length-15577-cov-23.047739_pt1 | contig 15577 bp, 14 predicted proteins | sample MGYA00520623_ERZ1034976 | MGnify/ENA primary metagenome ERZ1034976 (study PRJEB33766, sample SAMN09781774) | gut metagenome | biome: gut microbiome | host: Homo sapiens | place: Madagascar | study: EMG produced TPA metagenomics assembly of the PRJNA485056 data... | reverse complement strand
AAGCCCATTGGTAGAATTAAGTATGCACTAAATTAATTCCGCCAACAGGTTTATTTTCTAATTTTACTTTTCTTTTTTTAGAAGGTCATATAATTGTAGTGCCCAACAGAAGTTCTCTATAGGTCTCACCCGATAACGTCCTGGGGGGAATATTGTAGATGTTAAAGCAATATGACTGAATAATAGTCACACTGCATGATTTTTGATAAAAGATTAACAAACAAGATTAACAAATAAGATTATGTAACATGATCATCGATGATAAAACAATAATTCAAGCTATTCGGGGAAGAACAGAAGTTGGTTTCAAACTCCTGATGCAGAAGTATAAGCAGCCTATATATTGGCACATCCGCCGTTTGGTTGTTTCGCACGATGACGCTCAGGATGCCACCCAAGAAGCCTTCATAAGAATATTTCGTTCCTTCAACCAGTTGAAGGATGAAAAATCTTTCCAAGGTTGGCTCTTTCGGATAGCTACTAACGAGGCTTTTAGGCTGATAGAATCTCGCAGACAGGATAGAGTTTCCTTGGAAGCTGATGGCTGCGAGGCAAATCGCTTCATAGCCGACAGCTATATTGATTTTAGCAATCTTGAAGTTGTGAGACTGCAAAGAGCTATATTAACTTTGCCAATCAAGCAACAGGTGACATTCAACCTCCGTTATTATGACGAGCTGAATTATGATGATATAGCAGAAGCTACAGGTTCAACTCCTTCCTCTGCCAAAGTGAACTATCATATTGCCAAGGAGAAAATCATCAAATATATAAATTCAAATGAGAACAATTATGAATAAAGATTTTGATATAACTAACAAACAGATGCCTTATACCACACCAGAAGGTTTCTTCGATGAACTGGAAGAGCATATTTGGGAAGAGGTAAAGGATGGTTATCTTGCGGACAAGCCAAATGACAATGAAATGCAATGTGCGCCATTGGGTGTTTCCGTTAGTAATAAGTCGTCTAAATTGCGCCTTGTACTGCGGAGTTTCATTTTGATGACTGCATCTGTAGCTTTGGTGCTTATTGTAAATATTAATCTCTCCAAGCAATCTACCGTCTCTATCAATGACGTAGATCAAGCATTCGGTAAACTCAGCACCGATGATCAAGCATATCTGCTCAATGTTTATCAAGAAGACATATTCATTAATGAGTGAAGAATAAAGGCTTTAGCCGTAAAATAGAAGTGAAACTTTCAAAATTAAAAGAATTATGACACGTATTATCAGAACATTACTTATCGTAATTATGATGGTTGCGTCTAATGTAGTCGCAATTGCACAACAACCTAATCGCCAACAGCAAGTATCTCGTGAGCAATTGGCAGAAATAGAAGCCAAGCACATCGCACATGAATTGGCTTTCTCAGACGCTGTCAGTGGAAAATTTGTTGCCACCTATTGTAATTATAAGAAGGATATTTGGGCTTTAGGTCCTCGCCTACGTCCTAATCGCAGAGGTGGAGCATCTGAGCAAGATAACGAAAAACGCATCAAACAACGCTTTGCTAGGAGTGAGAAAATTTTAAATATCCGCCAGAAATATTATAAGGAATACTCCAAGTTTCTCACACAAGCTCAAATTGAGAAGGTGTACGAGCAAGAGAGAATGCTCATGAAGCGACATGCGAAACGAGGAAAAAAGATGGCAACCCCTAAATAATACTACTTATGAAACACAAGTTTTTTCTGTTCTTCTATATGCTGAGTATTCTTGGTTGGGGCGAAGGTTCTGCACAAGAAATAGAATTTTCTAAGGAGACTTTTATTAATGATGTGATGAGCCTGCCTTATCGCAAAGCTACCATCCCGGGTTATGGCGACAAGGCTTCGCTTGTCATATATTTGCATGGAGGCTCAAGTAAGGGTGACGACAATGAGGCACAGATGCAAGAGCCAGGTATCAGCGCCATCGCTTCTTGGTTGTCTGCCAACAACTATAAGGCCATTATGCTTGTGCCACAGTGTCCTACCGACAAGGCATGGCTTGGTTCGACCCAAGATGTGTTGGTTGCTCTGCTCAAAACTTATATAGACAGAGGTGTGGCTGATGCTGACAAGGTTTATATCTTTGGTGGTTCTATGGGAGGAACCGGTACATGGGGTATGCTATCCAATCATTCTGATTTGTTTGCTGCAGCCATGCCTGTTGCAGGCAATCCTACAGGCTTGGATGCCGAGGCTATTTCACAAGTGCCGATTTACACGGTAATGGGCACTATGGACAGAATTATGAAAATCTCAAATGTAGAAATGTTCTTGAATGAAATGGACAACTATAAGGCTGAATACAAGTTTGATATTGAAGATGGTTGGACTCATGAGGATGTATGCAAAAATAGCTATACCAGTGAACGTCTTTCATGGGTGTTTGAGCACACCAAAAGACAATTAACGGGGATAATGCCTTTATCCTACGATGACTGTAATTTAGTAAATATAGTTTGGTATTCTATCAATGGACAAAGGTTGACATCTGAGCCAACTCAAAAAGGTTTTTATATCAGGAGTTATCGGTATAGAAGTGGTAAGGCCATAACTGGAAAGTTTTATTTGGACAGACCATTCTAATTGAGTTAAAAAGAGACTGAGGTTGTGTCAAAAGTCGCAATTAGTACACCCCTTGTGGTTAGTATGGAAGATACCCTCAAATCATGGAAGATGCAGCGAGCATCTTCCATCCCTTATCCCTTTGAAACGCAACGCGCTACGCAGAAAATGGAAGATATGGCAGATGTTTTCACCTACATCATTTTCTATAGACTATCCCAATCTAAAAATAAATATATACCTTTGTAGTTATATTAAACATATAGCTATGGATAAACAATCAAGATACGCAGAACTGATCTCTCAGATAGAAGTATTCGCGAATGATGCTGACCATCCTATCAGCGTATTGTCTAATTGTGCTGCAGTAATGAAGACAATCTTTCCAGAGGAATATTTCTGGGTCGGTTTCTATATTGTAGATGGTGACGAACTGATACTCGGTCCGTTTCAGGGTACACCGGCATGTACACGCATCAAGTTCGGACGCGGAGTATGTGGCACGGCATGGAAGGAGCAGCGCACACTTGTTGTTGAGGATGTCGAGAAGTTCCCTGGTCATATAGCCTGCTCGTCGCTCTCCCGATCGGAGATTGTCGTTCCATTGAAGCACAATGGAGTGGTGGTTGGCGAAATAGACATCGACAGCACCGAATTGGCTACATTCGACGATGTGGACAGACAGTTTCTTGAGCATGCGGCAGAGGTGATTGCACCTTATATGGCGAAACTCGCCATACCTTTATGAATCTACAGTGTGCGTGGGTATGGCAAGAATGCCATACCCTCCTATAATGCTGCATAAGTATGGCGAGACAGTTCTGTTTTATATAGATCTTAGGGCTTAAAAGCAGAAAAATGTAAGTTTGTAGTTAAAAAGTTGCGTGATTGTTTGGTGGTTTCAAAACTAATACGTACCTTTGCAACCGCTTACAGAGCAATACGGGTAAGTCTTGCACGGCCAGCTCCCTTCGAACCCTCCAGGACGGGAACGTAGCAAAGGTAGTTGGTTGTAGCGGCGCGATGTAAGTAGCTTGCCCACCCGCCTCTTTAGCTCAGTTGGCCAGAGCACGTGATTTGTAATCTCGGGGTCGTTGGTTCGAATCCGACAAGAGGCTCAAAATGATGACGAGACAAGACTTTAAGTTTTGTCTCGTTTTTTTGTATTTGCATATTTGAGGTGTTACACGGTTGCGCCTCGGATGCAATGTGATGGTAAAACATGATGCGGTGGAGCTTGTCACTTCTGCTGCGTTTAAAAAAAAGAATTATGGAAAAGATTGACATTACGACACTCAACGATAATGTGTTCACTACTATTGGTAAGGAGTGGATGCTCGTTGCTGCAGGCAACGAAAAGAAGTTCAATATGATGACAGCCTCTTGGGGCTGTCTTGGCTGGTTATGGAACCGCCCAGTGGCTATTGTGTACATCCGTCCGGAGCGTTACACCCACGAGCTCATTGAGGCTAACGACACGATGAGCCTTGTTTTTCTCGGCAACTCGGAGGAGGCACGCAAGGCGTATGCGTTCTGCGGTGCTAAGTCGGGCAGAGACTTCGATAAGGCGAATGAGGCCCATCTCACACCCGTTGCAACCGAGAACGGATGCGTTACATTCGACGAAGCACGCCTCACGCTCACCTGTCGCAAGCTGTACAAGACGCAGATTCGTCCAGAGGAGATGCTCGACAAGTCGATAGAGCAGTGGTACGGTGCGAAGGGTGGCTTGCACGACGTGTATGTGGTGGAGATTCTTGACGCTTACAAAAAGTAATGCGCTAATAAGCAAAACCATTTTATATACATAATATTATATCGTACAGGTCAATTAACATCCAAACCGAACTTTGATGACAGAGAAAATAGATAAGTATAAGGTTCAGGCGGCTTTGGTGCGCTCGTTCTTTGACGCCTTCTCGCATGGCGTGATAGAGAGTCAGGTGGAAGACCGGAAGGAGAAGACGACACCGCAGTCGGTTAAGAAGCTGATGTTGGAGCATTATGAGCACATCGCGCCCGCTTTCTTCGATATCATGTTCTTCCCGTTGGCAGCCATGAACTACAAGTACGAGGACATAGCAGCACTGGCTCGCGAAGCGCAGCAGCGTGGCGACGACATGATGGCACTTGTGCGCACGGCGTGTGGCGACGAGGCGTACTACAACGCTATGGTTGAGGAGTACAAACGCAACTTCTCGATGCTGCTTGCAGGCAAATATCTCTCAAATGCCGACCATCTTGAGGGTTATGTGCGCAAGGCGAAGGAGGAGACGGAAGCATCGGTAGACTCCGACCGTGCCATCGAACTGACCGTGCGTGTCGTGATGTTCGCATACGTTCGCGGTCTGCGTCAGACGGGGGAGAGTGCACGTTTTGATAGATCGGTGCACTTGGGACAAGTGCACCCCCAGCAGGAGGATGCACGTTTTGATCGGTCGGCGCACTTGAGACAAGTGCACCCCCTACGTGGGGCTACGCTCTTCCGTTTGATGCTCGACGCGATGAACATCCTGCTGCTCGATGAGGCTGTGGATTTTGCTGACGCGGAAGCATCCGACCTTGCTTCGCTCTTTTTGAAGGTTTGTCAGACGCAGCATAACTTCACGGTTATGACCGACGAGATGGATCGTACATATTCTGAATTAATGAAGGAATAATAACATATACTATGACACAGATTCCGGTATTGCTGCTCACAGGTTATCTGGGCAGCGGCAAGACAACATTGTTAAATCGAATCCTTTCTAACGAGAAAGGCATTAAGTTCGCCGTTATCGTGAACGATATCGGCGAGGTGAACATCGACGCCGACCTCATCCAGCAGGGTGGAGTAGTGAACAAGCAGGACGACAGTTTGGTGGCTCTGCAGAACGGCTGTATCTGCTGCACGCTGAAGATGGATCTCATCGACCAGTTGCGCGACATTGTGAATATGAAACGCTTCGACTATATCGTCATCGAAGCGAGTGGCATCTGCGAACCAGCACCAATCGCACAGACAATCAGTTCGATGGCGACACTCGGTCCGCAGTACATCACCAACGGCATTCCGCGTCTTGACAGCATCGTGACCGTAGTGGACGCGCTGCGCATGAGAGACGAATTCAACAACGGCGACGCTCTGAAACGCGACGGACTCGAAGACGAAGACCTCGAAAACCTCGTAATACAGCAGATAGAGTTCTGCAACACGATACTTCTCAACAAGGCTGCGGAGGTGAGTGCTGAGGATTTGCGCAAGCTCACCGAGATAATCCGCGCCATTCAGCCTAAGGCAGAAATCATTCCGTGCAACTACGGCGACGTAGACTTGGAGCGTCTGCTCAACACCGGTCGCTTCAACTTCAACGAGGTGGCTACATCGGCTGCATGGATCAACGAGATTGAGAACCATCACGGCGATGAGGAGGATGATGACGACGATGAGGAGGAGGAGCATGAGCACCATCATCATCACGACCATGAAGATGAAGAGCATGAACATCATCATCACGATCACGATGATGAAGAGCACGAGCATCATCACGACCACGACTGCCATAGCGGTTGCGGACACCACCATCACCACCACGACCATGAAGGTGGCGAAGTGGAGGAGTACGGTATCGGAACGTTTGTCTACTATCGCAGAAAGCCGTTCGACATGAACTTCTTCGACAACTTCGTGGCGCGTCTGTTCCCGAAGAACGTCATTCGCTGCAAGGGATTGTGCTGGTTCAAGGAAGAACCCGACATGTGTTATCTCTTTGAGCAGGCAGGCAAGCAGATGGAGCTGCGCAACGCCGGACAGTGGTACGCCACAATGCCGAAGGACGAACTGCAGCAGATGCTCGAACGCGAAGAAGGACTGCGCAGAGACTGGGACGAGAAGTATGGCGACCGTATGCAGAAGCTCGTGTTTATCGGTCAGAAACTCGACAAGAAGGCTATAAAAGAACAGCTCGACATGTGCCTTACGGATGTAGAGCTGTAAAAGAAAAACCGGTATGGCATGAGTGCTATACCGGTTTTTTATGTTTGTAGGCTGCGTGGGTATGGTAGGGATGCCATACCCTCTTATATTAGAGATGCTTCATGATGTCGAGCAGATGATCCCAAACCATCTGAACGGTCGGGATGTGCAGACGCTCATCAGGAGTATGCACGTCGCGCAGCGTAGGACCGAACGAAACCATGTCGAGGTTCGGGTAGCGCTCCGAGAAGAGACCGCACTCCAAGCCGGCGTGGATACCCTTTACGATAGGTTCCTTGCCGAAGAGTTTCTTGTACGATTCAACAGCCACCTTCGTGAGCTTGCTGTTCGGGTTCATCTTCCAAGCCGGATAGCCGTCGCTCATCTTCACCTCAGCGCCAGCCAGTTCGAAGGCTGCCTTCACGGTGTTTGTCTCGTTCTCGAGGTTGCTCATCACGTTAGAACGCTGCGAAGCCACTACGTTGATCTCGTTCTCTGCGGTCTGAACGCTTGCCACGTTGTTGGATGTCTCAACCATGTATGCGAGTGCTTCGTCCTGGCACATAGCGAACACGCCGTTGTCAACAGCCTGCATGCAGAGGATGAAGCGGCGGCTTGTATCCTTCGGCAGTACGCTCTCAGCGTCGGTGCTACCGAGGTTGAACTCCATAACCGGCTCGGTTACGTGGAACTCCTCTTCGATGTTAGCTGTGAACACGTTCCAGTCGGCACGTACTGTCTCCTTCTCGCTTGCCGGAACTGCGAACACGATGCTACCGTCGCGTGGGATAGCGTTGTGCAGTTTGCCCGAGTTGAACTGAGCGAGGCGAAGATCCATCTTCTCCTGCTCCTTGTAGAGGAAGCGAGCGAGAATCTTGATGGCATTAGCGCGTTTCTTGTTGATGTCGTCGCCAGAGTGTCCGCCCTTCAGTCCCTTTACAGAAGCTGTGAGGAAGAACATACCCTCGGGAGCAGCCTCACGCTCGAATGTGAAGCGAGCCGATGTTGTCTTGCCGCCAGCGCAAGATATAAAAATCTGTCCTTCGTCCTCAGAGTCGAGGTTGATGAGCATATCGCCCTTCATGAAACCTGCCTTCATGCCCATGGCACCGGTGAGGCTTGTCTCCTCGTCGCGTGTGAATACGCACTCCAGCGGTCCGTGCTCGATGTCGTCGCTGTCGAGGATAGCCAGTTCGATAGCGCAACCGATGCCGTCGTCAGCACCGAGTGTTGTGCCCTTAGCGTTGAGCCATTCGCCGTCGACGTAAGTCTGGATGGGGTCGGTGAAGAAGTTGAAGTCTACGTCTACGAGTTTATCGCAAACCATGTCCATATGACTCTGCAGGATGAGTGTAGGTGCGTTCTCGTGACCCTTTGTGGCCGGCTTGCGGATTACTACGTTGCCCGTCTCGTCGGTCTCGGTCTCGAAGCCGTGGCTCTTGCCGAACTCCTGAAGATACTCTATCATGCGCTCCTCGTGCTTTGAAGGGCGCGGAATCTCGTTGATTTTAGCAAACTGCTCGAACACGCGAGCAGGTTTTAATTCGCAATTGCTCATTTTCCTTAAATTTTTTATGATGATGTTATAATAATCTGAATTTTCGATAAATTATTTTGCCATGCCACCGAATTGACGTACCTTTGTAGCGATATGTAATGGTGGGGCTATCTTTTGCAAAGATAGTGTAAAAGGAAGACACCACAAAATATCTTCACTTATTTTAAATATAGGTAGACATCTATTTTAGTCAAAACAGATACAAATATGATAAAACTAATGCTTATCAGCCTCGCTGTAGTGGCAGTAGCCTTCGCATTGTTGTCGATAAAGGTTCTGCTGAAGCGCAACGGCAAGTTCTCTTCGCAACACGTACACGACAACCCGGGCTTGCGCAAGCAGGGCATTCACTGCGTGATGGATCAGGATCGCGAGGCTCGCGAACGCAACGGTGCCTATTAAATCAGCTTGTTATATATAATGTATATACGACAGGCGTATAAAACGATAAAATTAAAAACAGAATAAAGATGAACAAGAAAAACATTTTCGGCGCACTTGCACTCGCAACTGTTGCCGCTTTCGCAATGACTTCTTGCGACAAGTCGAAGTGTCAGGTTGACGAGAAGAAGGTAGAGGGCAAGCAGGCTGTGCCTTCAGACGTTAAGATTGCGTATGTAGAGGTAGACAGCATCATGTCGCAGTACAAGTTCTGCAAGGACTACTCGCTCATTCTGCAGAAGAAGGGTCAGAACATCCAGAACACACTCGCGCAGAAGCAGCGTGCTCTCGAACAGGCTTACATGAACTTCCAGCAGAAGATTCAGCAGAACGCCTACACACGCGAGCAGGCTGAGCAGATACAGATGTCGCTGCAGAAGCAGAATAGCGACCTTCAGGCTCTTAACCAGCGCTTGAGTGGTGAGTTCCAGGTGGAGACAGAGAACTACAACAACGCCCTGCGCGACTCTATCCAGCACTTCCTTGCTGTTTACAACAAGGATAAGAAGTTTGGCTTGATTCTGAGCAAGGCAGGCGACAACCTCCTCTATGCCGACAAGGCTTACGACATCACCAACGAGGTTATCGCTGGATTGAACAAGGCTTACAAGCCGGCTGCTCCTGCAAAGGAGGTGAAGGCAGAGGCAAAGAAGAAGTAATAGTACAGACGAATACATAGTTTAATGGGAGGTGCTGTTCTTTCCGCTCAGCTTTGATGCTCGACGGAACAAGAACAGCACCTCCTTTTTGTGTTCGTACACCACTGCTGTGCTGATGACAAATTTATGGTGCGAGTCTCCGTTCTGCAATAAAATGACAAAATAACTGCAAAAAATCGTGTCAAATATTTCTTTGTATTAAAATATTTATTACATTTGCAATCGTATAACATACGTTTAGTATAGTTAATACATCTTTAGTTAGTGACGAAAGTATGTAAACATAAATATATTAACTTTTAAAATTTGTAGTTATGAGAAAGACGTTACTAAACACAATGGGGCTTCTTCTTGCGTTGTTTGGCGCAACGAATGCTTCTGCCCAGAGCACTGTAGAACTGCCTTACTCTATCTCGTTCAATTCTACTAATGACGTTTGGACCAATATTGATGCCAGCGGAAATTCTGGTACACCATGGTTCTTCAACGCCGATTGGGGTAGTGATGGTTTTTGCCCTCCAGGTTCGTGGTCGGCTATACCAAGCTATTGCATGAAGACGAGTGTAAGTGGAGCAAATGCCTATTATGTTTCTCCGGCTTTCGACCTTAAGAAAGACAAGACATATACCGTAAAGGTAAATACAGGTAGAATGTATTTTACGAAAGCCCAGCTCTCTTTGGAATACGGCAAATCGGCAACCGATGCGTCTGCTTTTACCACGGTTAGCGATATTCAGATGCCCGAAACAAGCGTGCAGTACGATAACTCATACGATGTTAATGTGGCTGAAGACGGTGCTTACTACTTTGCATTTCATGGAGTAGGCACGTTCGCTTCTTCTTCTAACGAATATGTTTATGCTTTCAGTTTCGATATTGCAGAGAAGACAGGCGGCGAGACTCCTGACCCAGTTGACCCACCAGCTGTAGACCAGGACGGCACACTGCCTTACGATATGACATTCGACTCGGCTGAGAAGTTCGCCACATGGACAACTCTGGACAACAGCGATACTCCGGGCGTGACATGGGCTTACACCGCATCCGACTTTGCTGGCAAACCAGCTGCTCACATGGGCGTAGACGCTAAGTCTGGAACTTGCGACTGGCTCGTCTCGCCGAAGTTCGAGCTGAAGGAAGGCAAGTCGTACACCATCACCATGGATGCTGCTTCGGGCGAAGGTAACACGATGGACCTCATGCTCGACTACTTCGTAGGTGGCAAGGAGATAGGTAAGCAGCTATCTATCGACTACATCGGTTCTAAACTCCCAGCTAAAGTTGGTGAGAGTGGTGAGGTGAAGAACAAGTGGATACTCAATGTTACCAAGGACGACGTATATCAGATCGCGTTCCGTGCTCTCGGTCATACACCTAACACCACAACTGATGCTATCAGCATCTACTCTGTACAGATTGTGGAAAATGCAGAAGGTGAGCCCGATGCTCCTGCAGCATTGCCTTACGCAACTTCGTTCGCTGAAGAAAAAGGTGCAGAAGGTTGGACAGCAATGGACCGCAGTGGCAACGCAAGTTCTACATGGAGCTGGAATTCATGGGGCTATCAGGAGTACGGTTCCGACTGGAATCCGGTAGGCGACCAGCATCCTTGCGTTGGCTTCAGCAGCGACTGGGGTACTAATGCCAACGATTATTGGATTTCTCCACTATTTAAGCTTGAGCCAGGCAAGACATACGTAGCGAAGGCTCACACAGCAGTGAACCGCACCTGTCTTGAGGCTGCTACAACATCGTTGACGATGAAGCTCGGTACGAACAAGAAGGTACAGGGCTCGTTCGATAAGACCCTCGGCATTTTTGAACTTAACACCGTGTACGACCGCGATCCAAGCACGTTCGAGTTCACTGTAGAAAAGGCAGACAACTACTATGTGGCGTTCCATATCAGCGATGCAACTGGTGAAAATGCTTACGGCTATATCTTCGACTTCAGTCTTGCTGAGAAGGGCAGTGGCGAACCGGAGGTGACAGTGGCTACAGAGGCAGCAACAGGCTTCGCAGCAGCTGAACTTACTGCAGAGAAGAGTGTAGAGCTGACATGGACTAACCCGACTAAGGATGTCGACGGCAAGGATCTGCCGGCTGACGCATTGCTCACCGTGAAGGTTTACGAGGGCGAGGAAGTGGTTAAGGTATTCGAGGATCAGGCTCCGGGTAGCGCAGGCAAGTACACACAGGCTTACACCGACGAGACATTCGCAGGCGAACACAACTACAAGGTGGTTGTTGTCTACAAGGATAAGGAGTCGGAGGCTGCCACAACTTCTCTCACCGTGAAGGTCGTAGTAGACGCTATCAACGGCGTAATGGTTCCGGCTGACGCTAAGGTCTCTGTACACACTCTCAGCGGTGTAGCGGTTGGCAACAACCTCTCTACACTTGGCAATGGTACATACATCGTAAGAGTGAAGACTGCCGACGGTGCTGTGAAGACTATGAAGATTGCTAAGTAGTAGTCTGAATTGCTAACAATAATGAATGTAGTCCTACATATTCATAAACCACATAATTGATCTAAAAAATATAAAACTATGGAAGAAAAACTTCAGTTTGTGCCTTCTTTGAAGGATGCGTTTGCTATAGGCATGAAAAATCTTGTGCCAATAGTATTGTCAGTGTTGCTTTGGCTCGTCACCGTATGGATTCCGTACGTTAATGTGGGCACTACGATAGCTTTGGCTACGTTGCCGGTGAAGCTTAGCAAGGGCGAGATGATTAGTCCGATGTTCATCTTCGAGTCGAAATATCGTCATTGTATGGGTGAGTATTTCATCCTTCAGGCTGTCATCACCTCTGCCATATCGGTAGCCTTCCTGTTCATGATCATTCCAGCAATAGTACTCTCGCTCAGTTGGATGCTTGCTGTTTATCTTCTTGTAGGTAAGGGTATGAATTGGGCTTTGTGTCTTTCTGAGAGCAACCGTTTGATGATGGGCTATAAGCTGAAGGCGTTCTTCCTGAAGTTTGTTGTAGGCTTTGTGCTGTTCTTAGCCTATTATATTCTCTTCCAGATACTTAGTGACGCATCAGGCTTGTTAGTACTCATTTCGCTTGTTTATCTCCTTGTAAGCGTTTGCGTAATGCTTTCGGTCGATGCAGTTATCTATCGCGAGTTGGTGCTCAGTGAGGATAAGGTTGAGGAAGCTAAGCCAGAAGAAGCTCTTTAACGAGTTAATTGCAATGCAATAGGCATCGGTTCGCGTTCGGAATCTGATCGGTTCGCGTTCGGAATCTGATTGGGTTGCGTTCGGAATCTGATTGGGTTGCGTTCGGAATCTGATTGGGTTGCGTTCGGTGTCCGATGGCAAAACATTCATAAATCCACTGTCGAGAGGCAGGTGTTCTTTAGACGAATAAAGATTAAAGCATAAGAAAAGGCTGACTCTTGCTGCGGTTTTGCAGCTTAAGAGTCAGCCTTTTTTATTGTTGTATCTTGTAGCGTAGCCTTCCGCTACGTTTACGAGTTAGAAGTCAACGACCGTGATGCCGGCTCCGCCGAACTGCACGTGCTCATCCTTGCATTGCGTCACGTTTGGCACCGACTGCAGATACTGGCGTATGAGCTGTCTGAGTATGCCGTTGCCCTTGCCGTGGAGGATGCGCACGCGCGACATACCCACGAGTATAGCGTCGTCGATGAAGTGCTGCACAGCGTTTAGCGCTTCGTCGCCACGCATACCGCGCACGTCGAGATCCTGATGGAAGTTGAGTTTGTGCGAGTCGATGGTCTGACGCGTCTCGCGGCTGATGCCGAACGTTGGCGGTAGCGTCGACTCCGGTGTCTTCGTGGTGTGCTCCAGGCGCGATGTCTTCACCTTTGTGCGCACGTCGCCGAACACTACTGTTGCCTCTTTGCCCTCTACCGACTCCACACGACCCACCGTCGTCAGTCCGCGCATACGCACCGTGTCGCCAGCCTTGAAGGGGTGTTGAGGTGTTGAGGAGTTGAGGTGTTGTGATGTCGAGGAGCTGAAGAGTTGGGATGTTGAGGTGGCTGGGTTTGCAGCGTTCTCCTTCTTCTCCTTCTTGCGCTTCTCGCGTCGCTCCTTGCGCTCCATTATCTGGCGCATCTTCTTCTCGATGAGGTCGTCAGCCGACTTGGTGTCTATCTCGTTCACGTCCTCCTTGAACGCCTTCAGCTCCTCGCGCAGGCGCTTCGTCTCCTCCTTCTCCGCCTGACACTCGCGTATCTCGCGGATAGTGTTCTCGATGTTGCGGTTGCTCTCCTTCAGCAGTTCCTGCGCCTGTTCCTTCGCCTGGCGCAGAATCTCCTTGCGCTTGCGGTCGAGCTCGCGGATTTCATCTTCGTATTTCGCGATAGTCTTCTCCAAGTCCTTCTCGCGCTGATGTACGTTCTGTCGCTTGTTCTCCCAGTAGCGCTTGTCGCGTACAATGTCCTGCAGGTATTTGTCGCTCTGTATGTAGTCGGAGCCCACGATGTCGCTCGCCTCGCGTATCACCTCGTCCGGAATGCCCGTCTTGCGCGCAATCTCAATGGCGAACGATGAGCCGGGCTGACCTATGGCGAGCTGGAAGAGCGGCCGCATCTCGTGGCGGTCGTATAGCATGGCACCGTTGGCAATGCCGTCGTGCGAGTCGGCGTAGTGCTTCAGGTTCTGGTAGTGGGTGGTTATCACGCCCCACGCGTGCTTCTTTACAAACTGGTTGAGCACCGCCTCAGCCATTGCGCCGCCAATCTGTGGCTCGGTGCCCGTGCCGAACTCGTCGATGAGCAGCAGTGTGTGCTCGCCCGACTGGCGCATCATGTTCTTCATGTTCAGCAAGTGCGACGAGTAGGTAGAGAGGTCGTTCTCAATGCTCTGCTCGTCACCGATGTCAATCATTATGTCGCTGAAGATGCCTACCTTCGAACGCTCGCTCACGGGGATAGACAGACCGCACTGCAGCATATACTGCAGCAGACCCACCGTCTTCAGACAGACCGACTTGCCACCGGCGTTCGGACCCGAGATGATCAGGATGTGGCGGTCGCGTGTCAGCATGATGTCGAGCGGCACGATAGGTTTCTCCTGCTTCTTCAGCGCGAGCCACAAGAGCGGATGCTTCGCCGTAATCCAGTCGACAACAGGTTTTGCGCTCACCTCCGGCTCAATGCCGCCCGTGAGCTGTGCGAACTCGGCACGTGCACGAATGAAGTCTACCTCGGCAAGCATACGATAGGCGTTCACGATGTCGTCCACGTGCGGACGCACCAGCTTCGTGAACTCCGTGAGTATCACGATTATCTCGCGGCGTTCGTCGGCTTCCAACTCGCGTATGCGGTTGTTCGCTTCAACTACTTCCGTCGGTTCCACGAACACCGTCTTTCCCGTCGACGACTCGTCGTGTACGATGCCCTTAATGCGTCGCTTCATGGCAGGAGCGATAGGCACAACGAGACGACCGTCGCGCAGAGTCGGCGTAACGTCCTTGTCTACGAGACCCTCGCTCTGCGCGGCGTGTAATATGCTATATAATGTACGCGATACACTGCCCTCCGCCTTGCGCAGCTGCGTGCGAATCTCGGCGAGACGAGGCGACGCCGTGTCCTTTATCTTGCCGTATTTGTCGAGAATTTGGTCAATGCGGCGTATAAGGTCGGGGAAGGTGAGCACGCCCTCCGTAAGGTCGTGCAGAGTAGGGTAGTCGAAGTTGCCGTCGTCGTCGCTGCGGTTGAGGAAGCGCACGATGCCAGCCACCGTCTCGAGCGAGCGGCGCAGGTCGAAGATCTCGTTCTCCTCAAGGTGCGTGCCCTCGATGCGTATGCGCTTTATCGACTCGCGCATGTCGAAGAAGAACTGCAGTGGGAAATCGTCCGTCTCCTCCTGCATACGGCGGAACTCGCGCGTCTGTTTCAACGCCGTGTTGATGCGCTCCGCGTTGTCCGTGAAGCCCATAGCGTCCACCTTGTCCTTGCCCAACTGACTCAGACAGTAGCCCTTCAACAGCGAGCGTATCTCGCTGAACTGTATCTTGTTTTCAAAGTTGCTTGGATAAATCATAAGTGCAAAGTTACTGCAAACCGAAGACAATACAAAATATGCTTGCATATTTTTATTGTTGAGGTGCAGCGTAGCTTATTTAAAGTTACTGCAAACCGAAGACACTGCAAAACAAGCAAGCTTGTTTTTGTGCTTTTAAGAGGTGATATTATAGCTTTAGTAAGGTTCAAAGGAGCTGAAATCAATGATTTTTCGCTATCCGACGAAAAAAAGTAAGCCGAAAATTTGGAGGTGTAAACTAAAAAACGTAACTTTGCACCCGCTAATAAAGCAAAGTGAAACAGTAATTCACTGCGATTGCAAGACTACATCTATCGCATTTCCTTTATTGGAGAGATGGCAGAGTGGTCGAATGCACCGGTCTTGAAAACCGGCGTACTGA
>ERZ1034976.1825-NODE-1825-length-15597-cov-14.834835_pt1 | contig 15597 bp, 9 predicted proteins | sample MGYA00520623_ERZ1034976 | MGnify/ENA primary metagenome ERZ1034976 (study PRJEB33766, sample SAMN09781774) | gut metagenome | biome: gut microbiome | host: Homo sapiens | place: Madagascar | study: EMG produced TPA metagenomics assembly of the PRJNA485056 data... | reverse complement strand
CAAAAACATAGAGATGCGCCCCATAAGAAATAGAGTCCGTTTTTTAACGAAGTTTCAAATCGTAAGTGTTTTGCTGAAAATCGCTCCTTATCACATGCAAAAATTTGGTAGATGCCGAAAATCTTCGTACCTTTGCACCAGCAATCGAAGGAACAGCCTATTGTGCCGAAAACCGGTCATCTATGAAGACCGGGGCGGGGCTTAAATGATGGCAGGCGCCGGTCATCAATGAAGACCCAGAATCGGGGCTGAAAACAGGGGTTTCCGGGTAGTTGTGATTTCTAAGAACTCTTAAACACGGAACAGAGTATGATTAACTACAGCATCGTAATGCGGATTGCAAATTTTCGGTCATTGCCATTTCCGGTATTCCCAGTCATGGTTATTCCCAGTTATTTTCATTGTATATTGCTTTTTTTTTCGTATCTTTGCAACAAATTTCGTAAAAATGAGTTATTATATAATAAATAGCTAGTTATAGGATCATAAATGAATAGGAAAATCATGAAGATGAAGATAAATAAAATGAGGAAACAGTTCATCCTCTTCCTTCTGCTTGTGACGGCAGCAGGTTCAGCCTTCGCACAGACTTCCACCATGACCGATGATCAGGTGATGAGCTTGGTAGTGAGAGAGCATGAAAAAGGGTCATCAAATGCTCAGATAGTTACCAAACTGATGCAGCAGGGTGTAGATATCTCGCAGATTCGACGGGTAAGAGACAAGTATCAGCGACAGTTGAAACAAGGGGGTGTTACTGGCGCTTCCGCCCAACTGCAAGGGAAGGAAACCTCCCGTCTTCGCACCAACAATGGTAAACCCCGTGAAGATTATGGTAAGGGAATCAGCGAAGAATCGAAGAACTACAGTAACTATCGCATCACTGCACAGAAGGATGATCAGTACAAACATACTTTCGATGAGGATGACGAGGAGTATATGGATTTCCAGAACGAGATGGATGGGATTATTCCAGATACGGCGATGATGATCAAACGTCTTCTTGCTGAACGGGAAGCGAAAATCAAGAAGGTTTTCGGAAGAGACATCTTCAATAACAAGGAGCTGAGCTTCGAGCCAAATATGAATATAGCCACTCCACAGAACTATCGCCTAGGACCTGGAGATGCGGTTATCATTGACATCTATGGTGCATCACAGAAAACCATAGAAAGCACCGTTTCTCCTGATGGCGAAGTTACCATCGAAGGCTTTGGGCCTGTATCGGTAGCTGGTTTGACCGTAGCTCAGGCAAATGCCCGACTTCGCAATACACTGGGTAGCAGATACCGTTCGAGCAAGATTAAGCTCACTGTAGGACAAACCAAGACCATTATGGTCAATGTGATGGGCGAAGTGAAAACCCCAGGCACTTATACCCTATCTGCCTTTGCCACCGTTTTCCACGCACTCTATATGGCAGGAGGCACCAACGACTTGGGTACATTGCGAAACATCAAGGTTTATCGCCATAACAAACTGGTTACCGTGGTAGATATCTATGATTACATTCTCAATGGCAAACTGACCGGCAATGTACGCCTGGCAGATAATGATGTCATCGTTGTGGGAGCCTACGATTGTCTGGTTACGATTACCGGAAAGGTAAAGCGCCCGATGATTTATGAAATGAAGAAAAATGAGAGCGTGAACTCTCTTCTTAAATATGCTGGCGGATTTACAGGAGATGCTTACAAGAAATCAGTTCGCATCCATCGCAAGACTGGCAGAGACTATTCTGTATATAACGTAGAGGAATTCGATTTCTCCAGTTTCCATATCGACGATGGCGATTCTGTAAGCGTAGATTCCATTCTCCCTCGCTACAGCAACACCGTAGAAATCAAGGGAGCTGTCTTCCGGCCAGGTATGTACAATCTAGGAGATCAGATCAACAGTGTCCGCACATTGGTAGAACACGCAGAAGGATTGACAGAGGATGCCTTTACGGCACGTGCCGTCATGCACCGAATGAAATCGGACAGATCGCTGGAAGTGATAGCTGTAGATATTGCAGGCGTGATGAATGGTACTGTGGCTGACGTTCCACTCAAGGAAAATGATGTCCTCTTTATTCCGACAAGACAAGAAAAGATTTCAGAGAGAACGCTCACCATCCGCGGAGAAGTACAATATCCGGGAATCTATCAATATGCAGAAAATGAAACGATTGAGGATTTCGTTCTGCAGGCTGGTGGATTGACCGACAAGGCTTCAACGATTAATGTTCTTGTAAGCCGAAGAGTAAATGACGCCAAGGCAACAAGACCAGACAGCATTATAGCCAAGACCTACACGCTCGCCCTGAAAGATGGTTTCGTGGTGGATGGTACACCAGGATTCAAGCTGATGCCTTTTGATGAAGTGAGCATCCGCAAGAGCCCTGCCTATACGGAACAGCAGAACGTGATGATTGAAGGTGAAGTGATGTTTGGAGGCACCTATACCCTTGATCGCCGCAATGCCAGATTAAGCGATCTCTTCAAGAAGGCTGGAGGAAGCACAGAACAGGCATATATCAAGGGTGCCCGCCTGATGCGTAAGGCAAACGAAGCTGAAAAAACACGCATGGAGGCTGTTCTGAAAATGCAGAGAGAACAACAGCAGAAAAATCTTCTGCAGTTGGCTGCAAGCAGTAATAATGCCAGTGCCATTACCCAGACTGCAAAAGATGCGCAGAATGCTGATCTGTTGAAGTTCAGCGTTCCTGAAGAATATCCTGTAGGCATCGACTTAGCCGAAGCGCTCAAGCATCCGGGCAGTGATGCAGATATGATTTTGCGAGAGGGTGATAGGTTGATTGTTCCACAATACAATGGAACCGTGAAAATCAATGGTTCTGTGATGTACGCCAATACGGTAGCCTATGAAAAGGGCAAGAGCATTGCCAGTTACATCGATGAAGCGGGTGGATTTGCATCTGATGCCAACAAGAGCAAGGCTTATATTATCTATATGAATGGCAAGGTAGCTAAGGTGGGGCATGGTGCCAAGGCTCAACCTGGTTGTGAGATTGTTGTTCCATCCAAGATGAAACGCAAGATGACAGTGGCGGAAACCATGAGCATGGGTAGCAGCCTTTCCAGCATCGCTGCCATGATTGCAACAATTGCCAATCTCAGCAAATAATGATAATGAAAATCCATAGAACAAAAAAGCAGGTAACTATCTTCCGTTACCTGCTTTTTTCTTATACTTTTTATACTTTTTCCTTGTTCTTTGATTATTATATGGACATTTTACTGTTGCTTCAGATACTCTGCACACATCTCTGCACAGCGTTCACCATCCACACCTGCAGAAACAATGCCGCCTGCGTATCCGGCACCCTCACCACATGGGAAGAGCCCTTGGATACGGACATGCATCAACGTTTCTCTGTCACGTACGATGCGGACTGGTGAAGAGGTACGGGTTTCCATCGCAATCAGAGTTGCCTCATTGGTGAGAAAACCATGCGCATTCTTTCCAAAAGTCTTAAAGCCTTCCTGCAGGCGCTTGGAAACAAAAGATGGCATCCAGAAATGAAGCGGACTGCTGATCAAACCAGGAGCATAACTGCTTTTTGGCAAATCATAGCTCAAACGATTGTTCACAAAATCAGCCATACGCTGCGCTGGAGCAGTCTGCTTCATATTCGCCTGCTGCCAACACTGCTTCTCTACCCTTTCCTGGAAATGCATCATAGCCAGAGGATCCTTCAATTCCTCTTCCGACTGTACAACATCTTCAGGATGTGTCTCTACCACCATACCGGAATTACTCCAGGCAGTACCACGGTTGCTAGGACTCATACCATTCACCACCAGCTGCTCAGGACCTGTAGCAGCAGGAATCACAAAACCACCCGGGCACATACAGAAGCTGTACACACCCCGTCCATCTACCTGAGTTACAAAACTATACTCGGCTGCAGGAAGATACTTTCCTCTGCCATTCCTGTTGTGGTACTGTATCTGGTCGATGAGCTGGGAAGGATGCTCCAATCGAACACCGACGGCAATACCCTTGGCTTCGATTTCAATCTTCGAAGAAGCCAGATAACGATAAACATCACGGGCACTATGACCTGTTGCGAGAATCACCGGTCCACGATAATTCTCCTCTGCACCAGTAACCAGATTGACAGCTTCAACCCCAATCACACGGTCACCTTCCAGGATAAACCGAGTCATCTTGGTCTGAAAATGCACCTCACCGCCACTATTGATAATAGTATTGCGCATGTTCTCTATCACGCGAGGCAACTTATCTGTACCGATATGAGGATGGGCATCTGCAAGGATATTCGTATTGGCACCATGCTGGCAGAAGACATTCAGAATCTTATCCACACTACCACGCTTCTTGCTTCGGGTATAAAGCTTACCGTCACTATACGCTCCTGCACCACCTTCACCAAAACAATAGTTGCTTTCACTATCCACCTTCTGGGTCTTGGTGATGTTTGAAAGGTCCTTTTTACGCTCACGTACGTCCTTGCCACGCTCCAGGACAACAGGGCGATATCCCAGCTCTATCAAACGTAAGGAAGCAAAGAGACCGCCGGGGCCCTCTCCTACCACAATGACTCTCGGTCGCGAACTGACATCTGGATATTCCGTATGGACATACTGATCATCTTGAGGCATTTCATTGATATAGGCACGTACCTTCAGATTCACAAAAATGGTACGCTGGCGAGCATCAATACTGCGTTTCAACACACGCACCTTGTTTAAGGTTCTTGCATCCAATCCTTTTTCTTTAGCCAGATAGCGCTTGATACCCTCTTCATTGGCTGCCTGCTCTGGCAGAATTCTAATCTGATATTCCTGAATCATTTACTTTAAAATATGAACTTTGAAATTTGAACTTTGATTTCTAAAGTGTCATTGTTGCCAACACGTCAAAAGTATCTAATTGATACATTGTAAATTTACCATTCTCTAAAGTAGCAAACGTTGGCACATTACCACCCTTAGGGAAGGTGATGCTACCCGTGTTGACAATGGCTTTTCCTTCGTCATTGTGAGACAGTTCCCAAAGATGCGAATGACCATAAATCATGGCATCGTAAGGTCCCTTTGGCATATTCTCCTTATTATATATATGTCCATGTGTCAAAAGATAGCGCTTACCGTTATCTACCAACAAGGCGCTGGTCTCCATCATAGGGAAATCAAGGAGCATCTGATCTACTTCTGCATCACAGTTGCCTCTGACAGCAACTATCTTGTCAGCCAGATCATTCAGTCGTTCCACAATCCCTTTAGGATCAATACCTTCTGGGATTCTGTTACGCGGACCATAGTTGATGATGTCACCCATGATACACATCATATCACACTTTTCCTTCTCGAAGAAATCGAGAACTTTCTCCAGGGCTGGCAAGCAGCCGTGAATATCTGAGAATAATAAATACTTCATTGTGCTTATCTATATCTGTTTCTGTTTCAATTTAACATCCGCAAAAGTACGCAAATTATCCGAAACCTCCAAACTTTTCGAGAAGATTTAACGCTTTTATCATATATAATAATGTATAGAAAGTATTTTAAGCTATAAAAAACTACAATATAAGGAAAATCGCCTACATATTGCCACTTTTTTAAACTTTTCTTTGGCAGTTTGCTATAAATTTAGTACTTTTGCCCACAAGTTCTGCTTCGGCCCCGGTCGTTTCGGGGGGAGCATTACAATACCAACGCAAAATTCAATAACGTATGAAAGTATTAAAATTCGGCGGAACATCAGTTGGTTCCGTAAAAAGCATCCTCAGCTTAAAACGTATCGTTGAAAATGAGGCTAAGAAACAGAGTGTAGTGGTTGTCGTGAGCGCACTTGGCGGAATCACAGACAAACTCTTGCAAACCTCTCAGCTTGCCCTCAAGGGTGATGAATCATGGAGAGTCGAATTCGATGCCATGGTTGATCGCCACCATAAGATGATAGATACCATCATCACCGACACAGCGGATAGAGAAAATCTTTTTAAATCAGTTGATGCCCTCTTCGAACAGTTGAAGAGCATCTACTTCGGTGTGTATCTGATTCACGACCTCAGCGAGAAGACTCAGGATGCTATCGTGAGCTATGGAGAAAGACTCAGCTCGAAGATTGTTGCCACACTGATTCGTGGCGCCAAGTGGTTTGACTCACGTAACTTCATCAAAACAGCTCGCCTCAATGGCAAGGGGAAACATACCCTCGACAGCGAGTTGACTAACAAATTGGTGAAGGATACTTTCGCTGACCTTCCTCGCATTTCTCTCGTTCCGGGTTTCATCAGCCGTGACAAAGATACAGAACGTACCACCAACCTCGGTCGTGGTGGTAGTGACTATACGGCAGCTATCATTGCGGCAGCATTGAATGCGGAAGTCCTTGAAATCTGGACTGATGTGGATGGATTCATGACAGCCGATCCACGTGTCATCAAATCAGCTTATACGATCAACGAACTGAGTTATATTGAGGCTATGGAGCTTTGCAACTTCGGTGCAAAGGTTATCTACCCTCCTACTATCTACCCGGTTTGTGTCAACAATATCCCAATCAAGGTAAAGAATACCTTCAATCCAGATGCTCCTGGTACCATTATCAAGAATAAGATAGATAGTGACCAGAAACCTATCAAGGGTATCTCTTCTATCAATGGTACTGCGCTCATCACAGTAACCGGTCTCTCCATGGTGGGTGTCATCGGTGTAAACCGCCGTATCTTTACAGCTCTTGCCAACGAGGGAATCTCTGTATTTATGGTTTCTCAGGCTTCTTCAGAGAACTCAACCTCTATCGGTGTACGTGAGCAGGATGTAGATGAAGCAATCAACGTATTGAACCACGAATTCCACAATGAGATTGCAGATGGAGCCATGTATCCTATGCATGCAGAAACCGGACTTGCTACCATTGCCATCGTGGGTGAGAACATGAAGCATGCTGCCGGTATTGCCGGTAAGCTCTTCGGTACACTGGGTAGAAGCGGTATTTCTGTCATCGCATGCGCTCAGGGTGCTTCTGAGACCAACATCTCTTTTGTTGTCAAGAGCGATTACTTGAGAAAATCTCTCAACGTATTGCATGACAGCTTCTTCCTTTCAGAATACAAGGTTCTCAACCTCTTTATCTGTGGTGTAGGTACCGTAGGCGGAAAATTGATTGAACAGATCAAAAAGCAGTCTGCAGACTTGATGGAACGCAGCAAGTTGAAGTTGAATGTTGTGGGTATTGCTTCTTCCAAGAACGCCATCTTCAACCGTGAGGGACTCGACCTGGAGAACTATCAGGCAGAACTGAAGAATTCCTTGCCTAGTACACCGGAACTCCTTCGCGATACCATCCTCGCAATGAATATCTTTAATAGCGTATTCGTAGATTGTACAGCAAGCAAGGATGTTGCAGCCTTATACCAGAGTCTTCTGGAGCATAACGTAAGTGTGATTGCTGCCAACAAGATAGCAGCTTCAAGCGAATATGAGAACTACGAGAAGCTGAAGAAGACTGCCATTCAGCGTGGTGTATTCTTCCGTTTCGAAACGAATGTGGGTGCTGGTCTTCCTATCATCGGAACCATCAACGACCTCCGAAATTCCGGAGATAAAATCCTTAAGATAGAGGCGGTTCTCTCAGGTACGCTCAACTTTATCTTTAATGCCATCTCAGGTGTAGTTCCATTCTCTGAGACTGTGAGACTGGCAAAGGAGAAGGGTTACAGTGAGCCAGATCCACGTATCGACCTCAGTGGCATGGATGTCATCAGAAAGCTTGTCATCCTCTCCCGTGAGGCTGGATACCGTGTAGAACAGGAAGATGTAGAAAAGAATCTTTTTGTACCTAACTCTTTCTTCAAGGGTAGCATTGATGAGTTCTGGAAGAAACTGCCACAGCTCGATGCCGACTTTGAGGCTAAGCGCAAGACTCTGGATATGGAGCACAAGCGCTGGCGCTTCGTTGCCACCCTTGACAAGGGAAAGACCAGTGTAGGTCTGCAGGCTGTAGGTCCTGAGCACCCATTCTACAATCTGGAAGGTTCCAACAATATCGTATTGCTCACCACAGAGCGCTACAAGGAATACCCTATGATGATTCAGGGATATGGTGCCGGTGCCAGCGTAACAGCAGCCGGTGTCTTTGCCAACATCATGAGTATTGCCAACGTTTAATTTCACCGTATCAATCAATAAAGGATAACAATTATGAAGCATATTATTATTTTAGGCGATGGCATGGCCGACCACCCAGTAGAAAGACTGGGTGGCAAGACCTTGCTTCAATACGCCCATACACCATATATGGATATGCTTGCCAAGAAGGGCAAGACAGGAAGACTCATTACTGTACCCGATGGCTTTCTGCCTGGTTCAGAGGTAGCCAACAGCTCTATCATGGGCTACGACCAGAATGAGGTTTACGAAGGACGTGGTCCACTGGAGGCTGCCAGCATCGGCTACGAATTGAAGCCAACCGACCTGGCGCTTCGCTGCAACATCATCAACGTGCAGGATGGCAAGATCATTACGCACAATGGTGGTAACCTGGAGACAGAAGATGCTGATGTACTCATCAAGTATCTCAATGAAACCCTGGGAAAGGACTATCCTGATGTAGAATTCGTAACAGGTATCCAGTATCGCCATCTGCTCGTGGTGCATCATGGCAACAAGCACATAGAATGTGCTCCACCTCATGATCATCCTAACGAGAACTGGCATGAATTGCTCGTAAAACCTATCCTGCCGGAATCAGAAATAGAAGAGGGACATATCTCATGCAGCGATACTGCCGCTCTTCTGAACGAGTTGATTATCAAGAGTAAGGAACTCCTGGAAAATCATCCTTTCAATATAGAACGCAAGAAGCGTAGCGAGCGTATGGCAAACCTGATCTGGCCTTGGGGTGGTGGTTATCGACCACACATGCTGACTCTTTCGCAGATGTATCCTCAAATTAAGAAGGGCTCTGTGATTTCTGCCGTTGATCTGATTCGTGGAATCGGTCATTATGCGGGTCTTCGCAACATCATCGTTGAGGGTGCTACAGGCCTTTCTGATACGAACTACGAAGGCAAGGCTGCAGCTGCTATCCAGGCATTGAAGGATGGAGACGACTTTGTCTATGTCCACGTGGAAGCAAGTGATGAGGCTGGCCATGATGGTGATCTGGAATTAAAGCTCAAGACTATCGAATACCTCGACCAGCGCTTGATCAAACCTATCGTTGATGAGGTGAACACATGGATAGAACCTGTCTGCATTTCGGTTTTGCCAGACCACCCTACTCCAGTGGAGGTTCGCACTCACGTGAAGGAACCAGTTCCTTTCCTCATCTACTATCCGGGTATCGAACCTGATCAGGTAGAGGAATACGATGAGGTAAGTTGCGTAAGCGGTAGCTATGGATTGCTCCAGCTGCAAGACTTCATGAAAGCCTTTATGGCAATCAATTAAATAATAACAACTTAATGATAGTTTCCAAAGCTAATTAATGATAGCGTCCGAAAGCTAATCATCAAGTTCAAAGTTCAAATCTCAAAGTTCAAAGTAAAAATGAAATATTATTCAACAAATAAGAAAGCACCGATCGCCGATTTACATAAGGCGGTAGTTAAAGGTTTGGCAGAAGACCGTGGTCTCTATATGCCGGAAATCATCAAGAAGTTGCCACAGGACTTCTTCGACCATATCGAGAAGCTGAGCTTCCAGGAAATTGCATACAAGGTTGCTGATGCCTTCTTTGGCGAGGATGTAGATGCCGACTCTTTGAAGAAGATCGTATATGATACCTTGGCATTCGACTGCCCTGTTGTAGAGGTAGAGCCAAATATCTACTCCCTGGAGTTGTTCCATGGTCCTACTCTCGCCTTCAAGGATGTAGGTGCCCGTTTTATGGCTCGCCTGCTCCAGTACTTCGTTCGTCAGGAAGGTAAAGAGGAGGTCAACGTACTCGTAGCAACATCGGGCGATACGGGTTCTGCTGTTGCCAATGGTTTCCTCGGCGTAGAGGGAATCCACGTTTACGTGCTTTATCCAAAGGGCAAGGTTAGCAAGATTCAGGAGAGCCAGTTCACTACCCTCGGTCAGAACATCACAGCCCTTGAGGTAGATGGCGTTTTCGATGACTGCCAGGCGCTGGTTAAGTCTGCGTTCATGGACGAGGAGTTGAACAAGCACATGAAGTTGACTTCTGCCAATTCTATCAACGTGGCTCGCTTCCTGCCTCAGGCATTCTACTATTTCAATGCATACGCCCGCATGAAGGAGAAGGGCTTGGCTGACAAGTTGGTCATCTGCGTACCTAGCGGTAACTTCGGTAACATCACAGCCGGACTCTTCGGTCATGAAATGGGCTTGCCAATCCATCGTTTCATCGCTGCCAACAATGCCAACGATATCTTCTATGAGTATCTCCAGACCGGAAAATATAATCCACAGCCTAGCAAGCAGACCATCGCCAATGCTATGGACGTGGGTGATCCTTCAAACTTTGCCCGCATCTATGACCTCTACAAGGGTAATCACGATGCCATCGCTGCCTACATCAGCGGAGCTACATATAAGGATGATCAGATTGCAGACACGATGAAGAAGTGCTATAACGAGACTAAATATGTTCTTGATCCTCACGGAGCTTGTGGCTATCAGGCATTAAAGGAGCAGTTGAAGCCAGGCGAGGTCGGTGTGTTCCTGGAAACAGCTCACCCAGCCAAGTTCAAGGAGAAGGTGGATAGCATCCTTGGAACCGACATCGAAATTCCAGCCCGTCTTGCTGAATTCATGAAGGGTGAGAAGAAGAGCATCCAGATGACCAAGGACTTTGCATCATTCAAGAATTATTTGATGAACGAATAAATATGAAAATCGTTATCTTAGATGGCTATGCTGCCAATCCGGGCGATCTGGATTATCATCTTTTGGAACAGTTGGGAGAGGTAGTGGTTTACCCTCGCACTTCTGATGAAGAAAAAGTGGAACGTGCCAAGGATGCAGACATCATCTTGTTAAACAAGGTACAGATGGATGCAGAAACATTGGCGCAGCTTCCTAACTTGAAGTACATCGGAATCCAGGCTACTGGTTTCAATGTAGTGGATATAGCTGCTGCCAAGAAACAAGGCATCGTTGTTACCAACATCCCAGCCTATAGCACGGATAGTGTGGCACAGATGACCTTTGCCCTCATTCTCGCTGTTACCAACCGTGTAGAACATTACACTCAGGAAAACAGAAACGAGCGATGGGCTTACAATAAGGATTTCTGTTATTGGGATACACCTTTAATGGAACTTGCAGGCAAAAAGCTTGGCATTATGGGATTGGGCAATATCGGTATGAAGGTTGCAAATATCGCCCGTCAGTTCGGTATGGTCGTTTGCGCCTGCACCAGCAAGAACGCTTGCGACCTTCCGGAATGGATCCAAAAGGTCAGCAAGGATGGACTGCTTGCCACAAGTGATGTTCTCTCCCTGCATTGTCCTCTCTCAGATGACACCTATCACTTTATCAATGAGGAGAGTATCGAAAAGATGAAGGATACGGCCATTCTGGTGAATACCGGTCGCGGACCATTGGTAGATGAAGAGGCTGTTGCAAAGGCTTTGCACAACCAGAAACTCGGTGCTTATTGTGCGGACGTGATGACTCAGGAACCACCTCCTAAAGAGAATCCTCTTTTTAAGGAGCCTAATGCCTATCTTACTCCTCACATTGCCTGGGCTACCTTTGAGGCTCGCAAGCGCTTGAATAGGCAGGTAGCTGCTAACGTAAAGGCTTTTCTTGAGGGAAACCCTATCAATGTGGTGAACCCATAAATTGTATATTTATTTCGATAAAATAAGTAAACCGCTTATTCCCTAGATTTTATGGGGGATAAGCGGTTTATTTTTTTCCCTTAAGGGAAAATAAAAATATCCTTAAGGAAAAATATATTTTTCTTTAAGGGTAGGAAAACTTTTCCTTAAGGACATTATCGCAACAGAGTAGCGTTGTATATTTATTTCTTAGATGTAAACATCAGTTATCTCACTGGAACCTATCGTCTTCTTATCAGAATATAGATAATAACAGGTGCACCAAAAAGAGGAGTAACGGCATTGAGCGGAACGATTCCACCATCTGATGGCAGTGAACAGAGAAGATTGCATAGAAGGGCAATAGCCGCCCCCATCAGCATTGTAACTGGCAGAAGCTGTCGATGATTTTCTGTACCAACCAGCAGACGTGCTATATGAGGAGTGGCAAGTCCAATAAAGGCTATAGGACCACAAAAGGCAGTAACTACTGCAGTAAGCATACCCGTTATGACGAGCAGGGCTATTCGGAGTTTCCTGATAGGAAAACCTAGATTCTCCGCATATTGCTCCCCCAACAACAGGGCGTTTAGCGGCTTAATCAATAGAAGGGAAGCCAATAGACCGAGAATGGCAAATGGCACAAACCATCTCACCTCGTCCATAGAAACATTGCCAAAACTTCCCATTCCCCATATCATATAGGATTTCACACCTTCTGCCGTACTGAAGAAATTCAATAACGAGATGGCGCTGCTGGCAAGATAACCTATCATCAAACCGATAATCAGAAGGACTGTATGACTTCTAACAATGGTAGAGAAAGCTGTAATGATTCCCATCACCAGCATTGCTCCTGCAAAAGCTGACACCAGAATTGCCATGAATCCACCAATAACATAACCACATTCTCCATCCAGAAAACCCAGACAAAGATGATCCAGACTTATGTTGCCCCCAAAGGCTAACATAACGATGGCAACAGCCAATCCTGCTCCACTGCTGATTCCAAAAACATCCGGTCCAGCCAGAGGATTTCGGAAAGCCGTCTGGAGCAGTAAACCGCTTGTGGCAAGAGCTGCACCAGAAAGCAAAGCTGTGATGGCTTGCGGAAGACGCGATTCGAGGATAATATAGCCATAAGTATCAGAGACTGTCTGATTCCCCGTCAATGCACCGACCACCTCCCTGTAGGGAATGCTGACGCTACCCCATACCAAATTGCCGAAGAACAACAGCATAATGGCAACTGCCAAGACAATAGAGATAATGACTTTGTTCATAGTTTCTATTGTAATTGACGATGATAGAATCTCAAGGCTCCCAACATTCTGATATCCTTTGCATACTTCGAGAACTTAGCGTGATCAGCAGGATGTGAAAGGAGGATAAACTCACGAAGCAGGATTTCAGGATGAAAACTGGTGAGTTCAAAATAGGGTTCTATACTGGTATCCACCTCGTAAATCTGCGGATTGGCAAAGCAATGAAGAGCCTTGTAGCCATCATACTCCTGAAGCAATTGGGCACGTGTTAATGGCGCACCGCCGAAATACTTAAATGCCCAGACATCAATATCCTTGCCTTTTGAAAGAATCTGCTCCGGACTCATCGCAAGACTTCCACTGTGCAAATCGTCTTCAAAGACATAACGGGCATTGGCATCCTTTAACAAAATGCCTATAGTACTCCGTCCTCCAGGAACATACCATACGCTTCCCGTTTTTCTTTCGGTCAACACCGACAGACCTTGCGGTAACTTCTTGGCAACAGCCTTCAGATGCAGATAATCCTGTTCGATGTGAGTAAAGAGCGAATCCGCATTCTTGTCAAAAAGCATCCCATAAAACTTCATCCATTCAGCTCTTCCCAATGGCGAAGTCTCCATATAATCGGCAGCTTCAATCAGAGGAATATGAAGCTTATCCAGCTTACCATATCCTCCACTGTTCTCGAAAGGAGAAACCAGGAGAGCCTCCGACTTCAAAGAGATGATACGTTCAATATCCGGTTGCATGCTGGAACCACAATCCACCACTCTCTTCCTTATATCTGGAATATTGATATAATTCATATCACATACGCCACTAATGGCATTCTTGCAACCCAGTTCATACATCAGCTGACAATGAGGTCCCGTGAAGACCACGCTGCTCGTTACCGGTGTACGTACCGTATCTGTAGCGCATCTGGCTGCAGAAGCACGTCGCAGAGCAAGCCGTGCTACTGTTTCATTTCCCTTCTTCCCTTTAGGCACCAGAATGTAGCGATGCAGAAGAGTTCCCTCTTTCCAGGGATTGGCAAGAATCACCTCAGTATATTCTTCTCCGTGCTTCACCATCGTGAGATGCTGCGCATATTTTAACGGGATGGTATCCCCTGCATCCACATCATTTCCTGTCTGAGTCTTACTCATCTGACAGGATGCAAAAAGAGAAGCTAGCCCCAAGAACAAAGCTGACTTAAAAAAACTATAATTGATAAATATCTGTTTCATCATTAAACGTAATTACATAATCTGTCTGCAAAAGTACAAAGAAAAAATAAGGCAGACAAGTTTTCTGCAAAAAAAATGCTCCGGGAAAAGTCTTGGAACCTTTCCCGGAGCAATAATTATTATTTCTAAAAGAGTTCAGGCAATATTACTTGCTCTCTGCCTCAGCCTTCTTGGTCTCAGCTGCTGTTGGACCATAGTAGCCATAGTAAGCCTGGTAGCGAGTGTAACCCCAATTAGCCTGAGCCTTCTCTGGGTCGAGCTCCTTAGCCTTGTCGAGAACCTTGATAGCCTCCTGGTAAACCACCTTGCGACCGTTAGGGTCCTGCAAGTTACCAGCCTTGCTGTTGTAGCAAGCACCGAGGTAAACCAAAACTACAACGTTGTCTGGCTTTGCGTCAAGAGCCTGCTTGAGGCAGTTGATAGCATTGTCTGCATCATTCTTCTGGATATACATCATACCCTTGTTAGCGAGCGCAACGAAGTTCTTAGGATTCTTAGCAATAGCACCATCCAAAAGCTCCATCTGCTCCTTCTCCATCTTCAAAGAAGAATACATAGAGTTCAAACCGTCGAGGATAACCTCGTTAGTCTGGTCCTTATCAAAGAGAGTCTTCAACTTGTTAACGTAAGCCAGAGAATCTTCCTTAGTCTTCAAACCATCCTTCATTACATAGAGCTTGAGGTTGAGAGCATCCTTAGCCTCCTTCTCGCTTGTCATAGCGATGTCGCAATACTTCTCACAACGAGCAACATCCTTAGCCTGATAAGCATAACGAGCAGCGAAGAGAGCTACCTGACCGATATAATCCTTCTCAGCATCCTTCTGCTTAGCATCAATGCCAGCGAAGAGAGGATCAGAATCAGTATCGAGGAATGCACCCCAGTACTTCAATACCTCATCAGCCTTATTGTTCTGAGCAGCAGTCTGACCTGCGTTTACGAGCTGCTGACGAGCACCCCAAACACGTGATGCATTGCCATTGAACTTAGGAGCCACCTTACCCTTAGCGTTAGGAAGCTGATCGTACTTATAGCACTCAATAGCATTCATCAATGCATTGTAAGCACCCTCGTTCATAGCATTCTCATCCACTGGATCATTCTTCTTCATGATCTGATTGGTCTGCTGGATGCTCTGCTGGTCGTTGAAAGCCTTCATTCCGAGATCAACAAGCTTGTTGTAAGCCTTTGCCTTCTCAGCATCGTTAGCCAACTGACCCAAATTCTGCTTAACCAAAGCCTCAGCCTCAGCATAAGTCTTAGCCTTCAGCACTGCCTTGAGGGCATCGCTGTCTCCTGCGAATGCTGATGTGGTACCTAGTACCATCAT
>ERZ1034976.1815-NODE-1815-length-15666-cov-9.064698_pt1 | contig 15666 bp, 17 predicted proteins | sample MGYA00520623_ERZ1034976 | MGnify/ENA primary metagenome ERZ1034976 (study PRJEB33766, sample SAMN09781774) | gut metagenome | biome: gut microbiome | host: Homo sapiens | place: Madagascar | study: EMG produced TPA metagenomics assembly of the PRJNA485056 data... | reverse complement strand
CACTACCGAGGTAAAGACTCAAGCCGTCTTTGGGATAACCCTCGATAACACTTTCCAACATCTACGTTCTTATTCTTTTATGTAATTATTTGTTTATTAATACATTATTTTATATTAGAAAAGAATAAGACAATAGTTGTTGACACGAGGTAAAGACTCGAGTAGTCTTTGGGATAACCCTCTTACGTGTTTGGATATTCTGCACGAGGTAAAGACTCGAGTAGTCTTTGAGATAACCCTCTTGTGCATTTCTGTAAAGACTCGAGTAGTCTTTGAGATAACCAGAAACTCACTTGCCCGAACACCACTACCGAGGTAAAGACTCGAGTAGTCTTTGAGATAACCCTCGATAACACTTTCAGAATACCGCTACCGAGGTAAAGACTCAAGTCGTCTTTGAGATAACCCTCGATAACACTTTCCAACATCTACGTTCTTATTCTTTTTCTGTATTTATTTGTTTATTAATATATTATTTTTTATCTTTCTTTATTTTCTTTTGTTATTTATATTCACAACTTTTCTTTCATTTTCATTTCTATACACTATTTCAGCTTGTTTTGCTTCCTTTTTTTCTCTTCTGTATTGTAAATATCCCTCAATTAAAATAACTACAACTACTATTTTTATTACAGATATTATCCAACTACCCATTATCTAACACCTACCTTTTGTTTAAATTTTTCTTCATATGCTATTTGAAATGCTATGCAATTATACATTGTACAACATTCTTTCTTAGGCATATTCAATACTTCAATTATTCCTGATTTTGAATCAGGATCTTTTTCTATAGTAGATATTCCTTCATTGTGTAGTATATCTAAAATCATTCTTTCTATATTGCATATTGGTTGATTAAATTTATGACTGAAGTTATGCATAATCACATTCCAATCATTTGAATTCATTCTTATTACTTTTTTATTATTTTTTCTCATAATATCATTCCCCTTTTTATTAATTATTTTTTTAATTCAAACTCAATGATTTTATCATCCGTCTTTTGATAATATTTGATTAACCATAATATCACCTCCATGTATTCATCTATATAATATATAATTAAAAGATAAATAAGTTACATAAGTAACTTATTTATCTTCAACGTGTAAACCTTCATCACTTTTATAACTAATCTCACATTTTAATGGGTTTAATTTATCAGTTCCATTATCAAATATTTTTATTTCATAATCGAAACCTAATAATTCTGCCCATTGTTCAAAGTTTGTAATACTTGTTTTTGTCTTATTTACTAAAGCTGATTTAATATTATTCAAAGTATGAGGTTTACTGAATTTATTCTTATATGCTTTTAAGTTAATTTTCTTTTCATCTAATGCTTGTTTTACAAGTTGTTTTAGAAAATCATCATCTTCCTTAATCTTTGGTGTAAATACTTCAGAAGAATTATTAATTATTTCTAAATCTTCTTCTGTAGTATATTTTTTAGCTTGTTCTTTAATTGCCATTGATATGGAATCAATATCCATATCTATTACATTTGCAACTGAAAACTTTTCTTTATCTTTATAATTCCCTTGTTGAATCATTATCTGTCCTGTTTCTTTATCTTTATATAAACCTATACCATTAGGTTTATCTTTTCCATAGTATACATAAACGTAATCTCCGATTATATACCCATGGTTTTTTTGTAATTTTTTAAGTGATGGATGATACATGTGCACTTCATACACATATTCATCAACTGCTATTATCATTCTTCCTCCAGTACATATTTTCATTATCATTTTATTACCTCCTATTCATAATTATAATATATAATTATAATTCAAAAAATTCTCTATCACTTTTGTCTTTTTCTATAAAGCTTATAGTTTTTTCTTGTTTAGAATCATTAAACATAATTTGTTTGCGTGTATTTGTTTCAGTTACTTCAATTTTATCATTTTCAACACTTGATACATAATATTGTATCATTGACATTCCATATTGAAAGAAATCTACCTTTGATAAATTATAATATAACGACTCTGCTTCATCAATCGTTATATCATAGTAAATTGTTTTTCTATTGAAATAAATTCTAATTGCTTCTTTATATCCATTATCGTCCATTCTTACTGAAGGATGCATTATTATTCTTGGCATTTCATCACCAATTAACTGTAATTTTATTATATATTTTTCAATTATATTTTTACTAATACTAATTTTATCTGAACCATCAGCTTGTGTTGTATAATTATAAATATCTTGTTTATGCATACATAAATTAATCATATATTTCAATGAACTTAAAAACTGATGTATATTTTTACTTGTTAATGATATTCTTTGATCTGAATTCCATGCTGTTAAATCTTGCTTAATTTCTACTGTTAAATAAACTATTTGTTCTAAATTTAAATAAGTCCCTCCACCGTAGGTGAAGAAGTTATGGAAGCTTCTTACGACTCCATTAACTTCTTTTGTTAACCTACAATGAAATTTTATTATTAAATGATTATTTAGACTTAATATTAGTCTAGATATTTTGTCTACGTTCTTCTTCTTGGTCATAAGATTAACCCCCACTTTTTTTATTTATACTTTTCTGTTAGTAAATATTTAAAAATTAATCTATACCATTAATTATAATGATGAAATCATCATAATCACAATTTTGAAGAATTCTAATAAACCCTGTAGGCATCGCATTATAAGATTCTAATTCATATAATACATTATCCTTATCTAATAAATAATCAACATCAGTTACAATGTCATACTCATCAATTTCGACTTTTCTATGAACTTCTTCAATAGTAAAATCTTCAAATAATGCTTCAGGATTAAATCTAACTATTGGATCCTCACCAACAAATCCAATTATATTCCAATATTCTAAAGCATAATCTTCGAAACTATTGATGTTGAACTCATCTAAAAACTCTTTAGGAGTGGATTTAATAAACTCTTTATACTTCTTTTTAACAGATTTTTTTGTGATATAAGATTTATCGGTTATTGAAGATATTAGGTTAGCGGATTCCCTATAATTGTTTAGTTTATAATCAAGCACTTCATCAATTAAATCTTCATTAACTGATCCATTCAATATTACAATCATATTCATATTTAAGTTCACTCCTTCCTTATTTTATTAATAAGTTCAAAAAAGAAACTTTGCTTTCATATAAATATACTGAAAGCAAAGTTATTATCATCTATACATTATCATTGTCTACACTAAGATTAATATATAATTTATTAGTATTTTCTTTAGGTGTTGATGATAAATCACAAGTTAAATGATCTATCTTCTTTTCAAACTCTTTATAATCGTCGTAAGTACTAAAGCTATCTATAACTAAAGTACCATCTTCTTCATCAAATTTAGCATTTTGTTTTTCTATATTAAATTTGCCATCCTGAGGTTCAGATTTAGATGAGAAATATAATCCATCAGTTTCACAGAATGGAGTTAACACGCCACCAGTACCTGGGTCACTTGTACCTACTACATTTAAATCTATTCTTCCTAACATGCTAGGATGAAGTCCTCTAGAATAGGAAGATATAGATTGACTGTTCTGTCCACCCTGACTATTCGGGCCTTTACGAATTGTTCATATGAATTCGCTACATTCATACCGTTCATATTAATTATGAACTGCTATATGTTTTCCATATAAGTCCAGACTATATATTTATCTTATACTATATCTTATACAATATAAGATACCTCCCAGTTCCATTTAAAGAGGAATTATGTGATAATTACTCACCACCTCTACCCCAAACGCTTGGGCTGTACGCCTACTCCCTTCGTGTAACTCTATTAAAGTTACCTTATTCTCATTATGAGTTATATTTATTATTGGTTTCGGTAGTCGTTGATCGTTCTTCTTTATAATTTATAAAGAAGCTTCGATGCTGATCGTCCATTATACAATGACTTAGGTTTTCACCATATCACATCCTATAATTTTTTTCTACCTTTCGGTCGCATTCACGTTCATCTTTACAGATCACGTTGTAGCATTATAAGCTTTAGTTAACTACCAGCAATTTGAGAGGTTCACAATGCAGTATCACTACTACACGCGGCTAATTTTAACCGTATATTTGAGCTTACTAAAGAAGTCCATATCATTAACTTGGTCATCGTATCTAAATAATCCTGAATTATATAATTGTGTAATTAATATCTCACCAGAGAATTTAAATACATCTTTAATTTTTTCTCTAGTTAATTTTTTACCACTATTTACTACTGGTAAAATTCTTTTGCTCAATTCTTTATTTAAAAGAGATGCTATATATTCACTATCTCTTAAACGTTTATTTTCCATATCCATATTATCTTTCTTTTTAAGTTCATTAAAGTTTTGGAACATATAAAGCAATATTGAATACATAGATTTCTTATATTTAGGATCTATTCTTAAATTTGATTTAGTTGTTTCATCTAACATTCTGTCAAAGAACACTAATATATTTTTTCCTTTTTCATAATGATTAGTTGATACAGAGAATATATTTCCTATTTTTTCTATCCATAATTGTCTGCAATCCATATTGTCAATATTTACTTTTGAATTACATACATTCAATATCATAAATGCTACTGAACGTATATATTGTGAATCATTAAATGCATTTCTCTTAACTTTCAAATAAAATCCTTGTGATATTTGAAAGTATATAAAATGCTCAGTATCTTTCTTTTCGTTGGAAACTCCCATATAATGATTTACTGAAAAGTATCTTAATGCTTTAGTTAATCCAATCTTTGCAAAATAGAAATACATGATTGTTATATCATTTTTAAATACTTTTGTACTATATATAGGACATGTGTATTCATACCCTTCAGTATCTTTTTTAGTAAATGGCTTTCTTGTTAAGAATATTGGCATTATTGATTTTAATACTACACTATTCTTTGTAACGTAAGTCGACGCATCAACTAATTGATACATTAATATATATTTTTTACCTTTAATTTGATAATATCCGTATTCATCAGGTAAAGGTACTAATATTGGTTTTTCTATTATTTCACTTTTACCTTTAAACGTTATTTTAAATTTAAGTATTAACTCACCAACACGTGAGTCTTCAATACTTGTGTATTTGATTTCTTCTTTATTTTTGTTATCAACTTTTCTTCTTTTTTCGTATTTATTCATGTCTATTTCAGATTCATACTCAACGAATCTGGATCCTAGAAATTGAATATTTTTTATAACTTCAAGACTCTTTGCAGAGTCATTGATATATTCAATTAATGGTTTGTCATATTCTTTATTTATAAGCCCGTAATTAAGTCTATTAATATTAGGGTTTGAATTAGAATATTCTTTCATGAATTCTTTCATAAAATATTAAACCTCCAAAAAATAAAATTGGTATTTATAGTAGAAACTCTAATTATATAATTAGAGTTTCTACATTTATATTTAAATTATTTATTTATCTTCTTTGATAAGGAGTTTCATTTCTTGACCAGGAGTCAAGATGAATTCTCCTTCATTTTTTTCTACACTAAATAATTCTAATGCATTTAAAACTGCATCATCTTCTACTTCTTTCATTAGTTCCTTTATAAATACATAAGCAATTGTTGCAATTGCTTTTGATTGAGGAACTTTTATATTGAACTCTTCCACTAAAGTATCTTTTGCTCTTTCACCTATAGTTTCTAAATTTTCTTTCCCTTCTAAATTTACAAATTTAGCATTATTCATATTAACACCCTCCTAAAATTTTTTATTTTTATTTTATTTACTCATCGTCATCTGAATCATTAGATTCAGATGATGCTTCAATCAATTTGTTTAATTCTGTACCAGCCATTACAGTTGGCTCGAAATTATTTAGTTTTTCGTCATCTTCTGTATCTGTGAAATTTATACCTAGTGTTATTAAATCGAATAGATTTAAACGAGTATCTTCTCCGTCTTTCTTTTGTTCAGCCATAAATTCTATAGCTTCTTTTATAAATGCATAAGCAATAGTTGGTATTCCTTGAGCATGATTAATTGCGATATTATAATCATCACATAGTACATTACATGCAGCCTCTGCTGCTCTTGATATCTCCATATTGTTTTCTCTTATTTCTATAAATTTTGCATCCATAAAATTACCTCCTAAAATTATTTTTATTTATTTTATTTCACATTTATAATATATAATCATAATATTTCATTTTACATCTTTTTTACTTTTTCTTTTTTCTTGGTTTTTCCATTACAGGTGTTTCAAGATTTTTTAACATTTCATCCAATCTTTTATCTTTTTCTTCTTGTGTCATTTCTTTAATTTCGGGTTTTTCTTTTTTATTATATTTTTTCTTATAAGGTTTTTTATCTTCATATACTTTATCTAATTTATATAAAGTGTATTTATATTCTATTATCACATCATCAAGTTTCATTAAATGTGTTATTTGCTGATTATTTTTAAATGGTTTAACCAAAGGTACATTACAATTTTGTGCAACAGATAATAATCTTTTTAATTGTCTTGGATTTGATTCAGTAGTTATTACCATAACGCAATCATCTTTTATATTTTCTTTTGACAATATAAATGCTTCTGGTTTATTATCTATTGTGAATCTCACGTCTTCATCTTGTAATCCTATCATTTCTTTTATAACCTTCCAGTACTCCTTTCTTATTGTAAATTTACCCAAAATCATTATTCTTTTATTCATTCTTATTCCTCCAAATATATTAATTTAATTTTCCTATTTTAAAGTTACCTTTTAAATTAAAAAAAATTAAAGCTACGGAGATTACTCTCCATAGCCAAAATATTTATAAGCTTCATCAATTGTAATTATTAATATCCCTTTCTTTCTAGCTTTATCTATTTTAGAAGAACTTTCTTCTAAACTCGGAACTATTAATATATCACAATCTTTTTTCAAAGAATCTAATACTAATACATTGTTAGCATCTAAATATTTTTCAAATTCATTATCTCTTATTTTACTAAAACATACTTTCTTGTTATAAGTTTTTAAATTCTTTTCTATTCTAATTTCTTTAAGTAAGAATTTTATTAACTCTTTATTTGATAATACACCGTTTAAAGTTGCCATTACTGTCTTTTCACCAAACCCATTTATTTTCATCATTCTTTTATTTAAATCTAATACAATATCTTCATTTGGATTTTTTACTAATTCTATTATATCTTCACTTGGTATAACTGAGAAAACTTTCTTAAACATTCTTTCTCCTATTGATGGTATACCAATAGAACCAAATAATTCATAATCATAAACTTTACGTCTATTATCAATACCATCAATTATTGAATTGAATGATTTCTTACCAAATCCATCTAAAGATATTATGTCAGTTTTATGATCTTTTAATTTATATAAATCTTCAATACAATTTAGTATTTTATGATTAAATAAAGTAGTTATAGTTCCAATATCTAAATTTGCTATTCTCATTTTATTCACATAATTTAATATCTTTCCTATAACTCTTGATGAACATGATTCATTATTACATCTTAACAATGGATCTTCTACTAATTCTGAACCACAGAATGGACAATGAGTTGGAGCTTCTATTAAACGCTCACCTGACATTTCACAAGTATCATCTATATCTAAATAAGGTATTATCTCATATTTTATAATAACTTCATCACCTACTGATAATCCTAGCATTTTAAATCTTTCAACACTACCTAATGATATAGATTTAATTGTATTTCCTCTCAACTTAACTGGTTCTATTTTAGCTATTGGTGTTATATTACCTAAATTACCAACTGAAAATTCAACTGATTTTAATATAGATTTCTTTTGTTCTGGAGGGAATTTAAATGCTCTTTCGAATTTATTTACACCAGCAGTTTCATCTCTACCCATTAATTTTTGAATAGATTCATTTTGACATATTATCACTATACCATCTGTAGGTAACCCTAATTTATCAACTTTATTTTTAATAATATACATCTTTTCTTTTAAGTCATCTAAGTCTAATAAATTTGCTGTTTTATCTAATACATCACCATCTATGATTTGTTCAATTAAATGAACTTCGTCATTCATTTCATAACGTAATGGCATTATTGTTAAATATTCTAAATATTTTTGATCCATTTCATCTGAATTAAGTATAGAAGTAGTTGCACTTCTTGGTGATTTTTTATCCCCATAATCTTTACATAATCTTTTAAAGTTTTCTTCTGACATCATTACTTCAGTTTTAATTCCATGAGGTTCATCTACATCAACACATCCAAATTTAATTCCTTTAAATAATTCAGATATATCCAATGCTTCATTAGTTCTAACCTCACCCCTTAATAATGCGTGTTGGATCGTACAATTTTTATCCATTTCAAATACACATGACACTCCATCCCATTTAGGTTGAAGTGTAACTATTCCTTCAAATTTATTCATTTCGCGACCCAATTTTAACTCTATTGAGTTACGAAAATCTTCTAAAGATTTTCTTTTATCTTTACCTTTTTCAGAATTATATACAAAATGAGCTTTAGATACAGTTCCTCTCAATTTTGTATATTTATGGTTTCTTGTTTTCTTTTTCTTAGGTGTTGGTGCACCTACAAATTCACCAACATTAAATTCTAAAATTAATTCATATAATTTGTCGTAATCTTCATCTGTTATTGGAGTTTCCGAATCTCCATTATTATAAAGATATTGTGTTATTTCTATTATTTTCTTAATTGTAAATATATCCAAGTCATCTAAATTATTACTTGGAATATTGATATAATACTTAACTATTTTTTCTAAATCCATATCTTTTAATAGATTTAGAATCATCTCATTTTCATTGTTTTCTAATAATGCATTATGAATATCGTTCAATTGTTTAAATATATGAAGTTTCTTGCTCATAATTTATACCTCCTCTATAATATGTTATCAATAAAATTATTTTTAAAAAAATAAATCAATGAGAATTTCATCTCATTGATTTATTATATTATGCTACATTCTTTTCAATATAAGTTGAAACTATTGCTAACATTCTATCATTAGGTTTAGACATGAATACATAATCAACCCATTCATCTGTATTTATTTTAAATATTTTTTCTAATCTTTCTTTTTCAATATACAATGATTCTCTTATATAATTAAATAATGCTGCAGCTTTAGCCATTGTGTTGTCTTCATTATCCACTACTGCTTGCATTTCTTTAGCATTTTCTTTAAATATTAATTGATATTTTTCAATATCTGTTAATGTCGCATTCATTAATCTATTCACATTTTCTTTTGTAATTTGTAATATATTTTTAATTAATGAATAGCATTCTGGATATTTAGCCATAGCTTCTTCAACTAATTCAAATTTATTTTTGAATCGATCATTCATTATTTTATCTTTTATATCTGTATCTTTATCTTCTATTATTGCAACTATTTTATCTGCTACATTTATTTTTTCTTCTTCTTTATCTTCAACTTTTTCTTCTTCTTTAACTTTTTCTTCTTCTGTTTCTGGCTCTGGTTCTTCAACTATTATATTTCTTCTAAAATATTCTACAGATGCACCCAATATATTATCTTTGTCTTCTTTAACTAATTCATTTAATGAATCTAATGACAAATCTTTTACTTCTATTGGATAACCTTCTTTTCTAACATTTAAATCTAAAGTTATTTTATCATTTTGTACTTTTATATTACCTTCAGTATATTTTACATATTCTGCTTTTAGCTTTTTATTTTCAAAATAGAAATCAAATACAGGCATCAATATTACATCTAAAGGTATTATATTATCATCTAATTCAAGATAATCTTTATTATATTTAACTTCTGTTTCTTTACCATTTTCATTTTTAATTTCTACTGTTTTATAAGTTATATCTTGTTCTTCTTTAAATTTTATTTTTAAGTCTATTTTATCATTTCTTAATCTAACTTTTATTACATCTTTTTTAGTTCTTTTGTGTTTTAACTCAAACTCATATTTTTTATGCATCATCATTAATTGAAGATTCCACATAGATGATGATATTTTCATTATTTTATCACTTATTTTCAAATCTTCATTTTTATTGATTAACCATCCTGTGCTATTTTTATTAGTTTTTTTACTCTTTTGTAAAGATTTATTCACTTCATTTAATTTTTCTTCAGCTTCTTTTTTATTTTCTTTCTTAGCTTCAACTTTCTTTTCTTCTTTAACTTCATCTTTAGCTATTTTATTTAATATATTTTCAGCTTCTTTATCGTTTATGTTTACTTTTGCCTCTTCATTCTTTTGATTTAACTTTTGATTATTAACCTTTTGATTTCCTTTATTTGCCTTTTTATTATTTTTCTTTTTACTCATAGTAAAACCTCCTAAATTTTTTTATGGATCATATAAATATCCATTTTTATTTTTACTTCACGATTATAATATATAACTAAAATAATATATATTACATTAAAAAAATATGGATATATGCAATTGCATATATCCATATCTACATTATTTTATATTAATCATTGTAGCATCGACTTCATCTTTAACGTCTTTATATTTCTTTCTAATTCCTTCTTTCATTTCATCAACACTACCAACAAAGAATTCTTCATTAAATCTTTCTTTAGCTATAGCTTCCATTTTAGCTTCATTAATGTCATCCAGATCTCCTATTACCCACATTCCATCAACTTCTTCATCATAAATTTTACCATCATTTATTTCAATATTTAATTTTTCTTGTCCAAATACTAATTTCAATCCCATTACTTTAAAACGAGCTTGAAGTATTTCGACATTTCTATTTATTATTGTTTCATCTACTTTAAAATCATCTATTGTATCCATTTCTGTCATCAATGCTTTTCCTAATTGTTTACGACCGTTAATAGAATTTCTAAAGAACATATGAAGCTTAACTATTTCTTCTGGTGGTGTACATATCATTAAGTTTAGATCTTCATCTATACCTAATTTTACTGGTGTATCTTTATATGCCGTTTTATTTTCTTTAGCATTATCAGTTTTCTCAGGTAATCCTTTTTTGCTTAAACTACCTGTTGCTCTGCAGCTAAAGTTTTTATGTGCAGTTTGTTTTAATTTCATTACATACATTTGGGATACTACCATTTTATTCATCATTGGTACTAATCTTCCAAACTTTTTAATGAAAACCCTGTATGGTTGAATCCAAGGATAATCATCATATATTTTTCTTAGTACATCAAATATTGGTTCATCTTCCCATAATGGTGGTATATGAATATAAATACCATATTCTTGTATTTGTTTGAAGAATAATTCTTTTTTACTTTGTTTTAATTTCTTATAGAATTTTTTCATTGCTTTTGCTTGGTTCTTATTAAATCTACTAACTATATCAATTAAAAGTTTTTCTTTTTCTGACATTGTTTCTAATTGATTCAAACGTTGAACTACTCTTCCAGTTACAAAGTTTATTGATTGCTCAATCAATTGGAACGTATTTAATCTATTAGGAACACCTAATACATTAAATATTATTCCTACAGATTGACCATTTTCTAATATTGGCATTTCATCATCAGGAACTATTTTAGATACAACACCTTTGTTTCCATAACGTCCTGTTATTTTTCCTCCGACCTCTAATTTAACAGAACGTACAATTTCAAATTGGATCACGATATTATTAAATACTGACCCATCACTTTTTCTCCATTTATAGTGTTCATCTAAAATTTCTTTAGACTTTTTATACGTATAGTCAACATCTCTGCTATAATTAGCTCCAGATTCAACTATTTCTTTAGTTCTTTTATATAATTCTTCGTAATAACGTATTTCATTAGAATAATATGATTTAATTTGACTGTACATTTTATTATCTGGAACATCATCCAGATTTTTATTACAGAATATATTAATATCTGTAACTGTACCGTCACATAATGCTAATACATCACTACTATAATTTATTTTTCTTAGATTTGATTTTTTGAAATCATAAAGTATTTGATAGTTATTAATTCTTCTTTTACAGCACACTGTTTTGTCTTTAACTGCTTCACCTATATCTGGGAAACATTTATAATCATCATCGTCTCCGTATATATTACAAAGTATATCATTGTCATTTAAAGATACTGTTACTGTTTCAACTTCAGTACTCAATAATTCATTTGCAACTGATTCAGATATCTTAACAGCATCTTCAATTGTATCATTATCTATCAAATACATAAATGGAATATTTTTTCCATAGCAATAATTATTATCTTCATCATAAGAAGATGATTTATATAAAACTTCACCCTTTTGTATTTCATCTCCTGGTTCTAATTTATCTAAGTCATCATTATTATATTTAAAACCAAACTTTTCAGTAAGGTTTTCTACGTGCTTCTTTTGAACCACGTGATAATAATTATTTTCTTTATCATATAATATCAGCATATACATGCTGTATTTATCATCGTCAAATTTTACTATTTTATCATCAACAATCCAGTCTCTTTTAGCTTTCTTCAAAGTTGTATTATTATGTCCGACTAGATTTTCATAATTTGTACTTACTAATGGATAGTCTGGATTTAATAAATTTAATAGTTGCTTTAGATGGTTCGTAAACATTATTGATCTCGAACCTGATATATAACCTGGATTTGTTAAAAGTGTCATACCAAAAATATCATCTTTACAATGATACTTTTTCTCTGCCTCTTCTAAACCTTCTTTTAATTTAGCAGTGTGTTGATTTATCATAATTTTTTCAACCTCCTAAAATTTTATTTATATAATTTGTTAACTAGTTAATTAAAAAATAAAATGGCTGATTTATCAGCCATTTTAAATATTATAATAGAAGATGATCTCTAACTGCATCTTCTATCATTTTCATTTCATAATCTGTTAAGGTATAATTATACCCTAATATTCTTTCTTTGTCTATAGTTTTAATTTGTTCGCACAAGACTGTTTGTCCTGTGCCTAATTTAACGTGACAGTTCATGTCTTTCTTTTCCTTAGTTGTTAAGCATGCTACAACTAATGTTGTAGAACGTCTATTAAAACTATTCTTCTGTAGAATTACAACTGGACGTATTCCTCTTTGTTCAGATCCTACACCATCGAGATCTGCCATATATACTTCACCTCTTTGGTATTCTTGTTTCTTATATTCCTTCTTTTCCTTTGGCATTTCTATTCCAGTTAAATCATATAACTGTTGTTGTAAAGTTTGTTTCATAACTTAATCCCTCCAATATTTTTATTATTGTATTTCATATCTATAATATGTAATTAAAAATCATATGAATTACCCCTATCGAGTAATTCATATGATTATTTATTTTTAAGCTGATTTTCTCATATCTTCTCCTTCAACTGTAAATATACTATCTGCAACAGACATATTTATACCAAATTCTTGAGTGGATAAATCTCCACTAGTAATTCTGTACATATGATTTTCAAATAGTGGTAAAGCTACATCTAAAACTGCTTTTCTAATTTCAGGTCTACTGAAAAATTCATTATGAAAATCAAGTTTATTGAATTTAATATCTTCTACACCTTTCACATATTTGGCATTATTACGAGAACCACCAATCATACCATTTCTATCTAATTCATCATAAAGTGTTCTTGCTCTATCAAATCCAAGATTTTGATCATACACCATAGTAGAAATTTGACCTGCAGGTGCAGTTCTTGATTTACAAAATTGTATATCAACATGAAAACCACTAAATCCATCTTTATCAATTGTAGTTTTATCATTAGATACAAATTTAAATATATTGTTTGCATAATAACCATCATTCACAATAAGACGCAACTCCTATTGCAGTTCTCTTATGAACTTCCCTAAATTTCTTTAGGATAGTAGACTATATCTTCACCTTAGATTCTTTTACCAAATCTAAGAATGCCTCCCATTTCCATTTAAAGAGGAATTACAGGACACCAACCCTGACCTCTACCCCATACACTTGGGCTGTACTCTACTCACTTACCCCTCGTAGTATTTCTACCACAAGTTCGCTTTCGATAGTCGTTGAGCCTTTATAAGCTATATAATACAACTTACACTTGGCTGCTAGTTGACCTATAACTGCAAATTTTATAGGTTCGTTCCAGCAATTAAAGAGGAGATGCAATATAGTGTCACCACTATATGCGACCTTGATTAATCGGTGCACTTCCACCCGTTCGTAAACAGGAAATCTCAATATAGAGTCGTTAATTCTATACTAAAGAGATTCGTAGACTATATCATCATTTACATATTGTAAATGCTAGGCACTTCCACTCACTTGAGTGTACTCTACTCACTTCTTCTTTATATTATTATAAAGAATGTTTTCGATAGTCGTTGAACCTTTATAAGCTATATAATATAACTTATACTTGGCTGCGGATTATCCCAAAATTTAACCTTGTTACCATACCTAAGTCATTACACTTAGCCACTATACTATCACTAATATAGCTTGGTATTTAAATTTATACAGAACGTCCCCGCAATTCACCTAGTTTATACTGCCCAGTGGAAGTTTTGTTCAGGCAGTGACTCATCCATCTTTAGATATAATAATTGTGGTTGTTTCTTATCAAATGGATTTATCTGTACATTTGAATTTATATGATTTATTGCTATTATTATAATATTATATGCCTTTACTATTGGCATTAATTGTGTATAAAAATTCTTTAATGCTTTTGCATTTCTCATTGCTTCCGTTCCTGTTGCAACTTCACGTTGTTCTATCATAACACCAGATTCTTTATCCTTTTTACTTTCTGGTTTTGGTACTATACTAGGTATTGAATCTAATATAAATACTGTCGGAACATACAATTCAATCTTTTCTCCAAATTCATTTGTCATTGGAGGTGAATACATATAATCTTGCTTATTTATTTCCTTTTCATTTGCAACCTCCATTATCATTTCAAATATATCTTCTAAGTAACATTTTTCTTGTTTTAATATATAATGGTCTTCTAATTCCCTATTAGTAAAACCAGTTAAATTTCTTATACGTGTATAATTTGATGATTGTTCTAAATCTATATGCATTACAAATGCATTATCAAATGGTTTAACTATAGCACTACTCCATTGAACTGCTGCTGTTGTTTTTGCCGAACCTGAACGTCCTATTATAGTATTAAAAGAACCACCTGATATTCCTATATTAGCAAATTCACCAAGTAATTTATCATCCATATCTCTTGATTGTAATATATATCCATTAGCATAATCAAAATTTAAAAATCCTGTTGGATATGCAACGTGTGTACTTGTTTTATCAAACAATCCACTCTTTTTATTTTTCTCTCTTAATCTTCCTAATAATCTATTTGCCATTTATAAAATACCTCCTATTTATTTATATTTATTTGTAGTTCTGTAAATAAAAAAATAAAGAGAACTAGAAATCTAGTTCTCTATAATAATTGATGAGATTATATACAAGATATTATTATATCTTTATCTGAATAATTTTCAACAACATTTGATATCTCATCATTAATTCGTTGTAAAGATCCATCATTAGAATAATTATGTCTTATTACTATCATTGATTGATCTTCTTCAACTTTAAAATCAACCTTTTTAAATTTTGTGTTTAAAATATTTAATAACTTTCTGTTTGTGTGTAATATTTGTTGCATATTAAATTCCCCCTCATAAATATATATTTAAAAATAAATGAGAATCATATAATAA
>ERZ1034976.1811-NODE-1811-length-15678-cov-5.407284_pt1 | contig 15678 bp, 15 predicted proteins | sample MGYA00520623_ERZ1034976 | MGnify/ENA primary metagenome ERZ1034976 (study PRJEB33766, sample SAMN09781774) | gut metagenome | biome: gut microbiome | host: Homo sapiens | place: Madagascar | study: EMG produced TPA metagenomics assembly of the PRJNA485056 data... | reverse complement strand
CCCAGCGTGATCATCACAAACAGGGTTCCCAGAAGATAGATCCTTATGTAATCTGCCGCATAGGAAAAGGTTACATCACTGGCGCCAAACGCATAGAGGATCGGCCTGTAAAAGATAAGGCCGATGGCTGACAGGATCACTCCTGTGCCGATCAGCATCACAAAGGTGTTTCCCATGAGCATTTCTGCTTCTTCCTGGTTTCCTCTTCCTCGTTCCATGGAGCAAAGCGGTGCTCCTCCATTTCCAAAAAGATAGGTAAATGCAGTGATCAGAGTGATAATGGGAAAACATAGTCCCACTCCTGTCAGTGCGGTGGCTCCGATCTCGGGGATCCTTCCGATATAGATCCGGTCTACAATGTTGTAAAGGAGGTTCAGGACCTGTGCAATGATCATCGGCACAGCTACCTCCATAATGTTACGATAGACATTTCCTGTTGAAAAGTCTGTCTGATGTGTCTGCATTTCTTTACACCTTCCTGCTTTTTTACTATTGTAAATAATACTATATCTGATATGCAAAGTAAATTCAAGAAGCGTGTTGCTGAGAACAGAGTGACCAGTAACGTGAACAGTAACTATCTGATTATCCGTGTATTTATTCCTTGCTATTTTTGTCTAAAAAAGTTATAATAAAACCATAAAAACGGTAATGATTCCACGTAAAACCGGTCAAAAAACCACATTACCGGGAATCTGTTCCGCATGGAGGTATTTTTATGGATAATAATTATAAGGGCATGGCTGTAGGTGTTTTTGAGCTGGATAACCTGGTTGCCTGTTTTGTTGCTCTTGATGCTGCTTCCAAAGCAGCCAATGTCAGGATCCAGAGTGTTGAGCGTAACCGTCTGAAGAGTGGCGCCTGTGTCAAGATGCGTGGTTCTGTTTCTGACGTTAATGCAGCTATGGAGGTTGCGCTGGAGGCAGCCAAACCTCTTGGTAAGGTTGTTTCTCATACTGTGATCGCTTCTCCTTCTGAGGATACTGAGATCGCACTGAAGATGACGATCAATAAATAAAGGGGGCGACAGATTTATGAATTATGGTGCTTTTGGTTTAGTTGAGGTTGTTGGCAGCAGTAATGCGATCCTGGTGATCGACCAGATGCTGAAGACTTCTGATGTTTCTTTTCTTACCTGGCAGACGAAGTGTGGTGGTCATGCCACTGTTTTTCTGACTGGTGATGTTTCTGCTGTTACGGCTGCCGTTGACAGTGTAAAGGGGAATCCGCCTTGTGAGATCGTAGCTTCGGCAGTGATCTCCAATCCTTCCGGTGAGACAGTTCGTCTGGCTGAGGAAGAAGCAGCTAAGAATCATTTTATGTAGGATATTAGGATATATCTATTTGTATATTTAGTATATAACGAACGTACGCAGGGAACCGCCCTGGCGTAGCGGGAAGGGCTTCGTCGTCCGCTGGCTTCTAAGGTGCTGCCACACCACCTAAGAATCAGCAGGACTCCTGCAGAACATCCCACTACGCCAGGGCGGTTCCCTGCTGGCTTTTGTATGCGTGAAAATCGCCTCAGACACGGTGCTTTCACCCTAGCTCACTCTCTATGCCACACGTCAACAGCTCTTTTTGTCATCTTCTTCAACCTCACACCTTCACTCCAGCACATTCCCTCTGTCACACGTCAACAGCTCTTTTTGCTATATTCTTCAACCTCACGCCTCCACTATAGCCTTCCACTCCTTCGCACGTCAGCCGGCGAGGTACCGTCTGGTTTGGGCTGGCTCTGCAGGAGGGGTGCGCTTCTTAGGCGGTGGGAATCTGCGTTGCTGGAAAAAATCCAGCTGTTTGAGCGACGCAGGAGCGAGTTCTGGATTTTTTTCAGCGGTTTTAGCAGATTTCCGGCGCCTTAGAAGCCAGCCCCCGACGAAGCCCCAGCACAAACCAGACGGTACCTCACCGGCGTCCGTCCGAAAAATCCACATCCACCATCTCCCTTCCATCTTCCACCTTCATCACAGCCACATCCTCCCGATGTGCCACAACCACTCTCTTCCCTCCGACATCACCGGAAAGCTTCATCAGTTCCTCATAATACTTCTTCGAAAAAACACAGGGATTCCCGGTCTTCCCATCATGCTCCACACAGGCGATTCCCTTCCCATCTCTCAAAAACACATCCACCAGTCCAAAAACCGTCTCCCAGCGTAACCACGGCTGATCTGCCACCGTAAACAGACACGCATCCATCTCCCGGTTGACCCGCAGCCCGATCTTCAGTGAGGAAGATATCCCCTCATCCGGATGCAGATTGTAAAGAAACCGTTCGCCAAGCTTCTCTGCTTCCTGTGCGATCTCCTCATACTGTGTGACAACTGTGATCTCACATTTATGTCCCTGTGCCTCCAGTGCCTCCTTCACTTTTTTCAGTTCCAGAAGAATATGTCTGTACATCGGCGTTCCGTCTATACTATACAGCAGCTTATTGCTTCCAAACCGCCGGCTGTTTCCTGCTGCCAGCATGATCAGTCCCAGTTTCATATCACCGCTCCTCTTCTTTTCGATTCCAGCTGTTTACATTTCTCTGCAGGCTGCCGCAGATCACCATGATCCCAGCCTCCTGACCTTGTGCCATAAGCTTCTCCGCCATACCGGGATCCTCCAGAGTATCTGCCTTGTTCAGATACGCGAGGAATCTTCTCCCGTCCACGCCTTTTTGCAATCCGGCTTCAGACCGGATGATCTTCCACACATCCATCCATGTCACAGGCTCATCTGTACGCTTTCCCAGAAATCCCGCCACATCATCCGGACGGTGTGCCGTATCGCAGATCTTTTTGCCGATGCAGTCAAGACCGATCACTCCTACTACCATATCTGCAAAAGAAGGGATCACCGGCTCATGAACAGCCGGTACTTTAAGCGGCCGGCGCCTGGATCCGTCAGCTTCCACAAGAAGAAGATCACAAAAGCCGGGCAGCTTTTCCAGGATTTCCTTTTCAGGACCGGAAATCTTGGGCTGCCCGGCCTTATGATGTGCCGCGATAACGTATCCGTATTGTTCTATAAGCCGGCATGCTCCCGAAACATCCTCTGCTTCTGCAAAGGGATGTTCCGGTTCCCATGCCATATGTGTGGTTGTGGTCACGATCACTCGTTTTCCCTGTCCGGAAAATTTTTCTGCCAGTCCAAGGATCAGACTGGTCTTTCCGCCTCCTCCTGTGAATGCCACAGTAAGCGCTTTTTCATTTTTCTTCATGACACACTCCATTTATTCTCGTACTTCTTCCGAGGAAAAAAGCTCTGTATCGGTCACAGTTCCTCATTCTTTACAGCTTTCTCTTTTCCCGGAAGCACTCCGCAGGAAAGCAGCACCTCCAGTACTCCCCCTGCGATACACCTTGCCTTGTCTGAGATCGTAAAACAGTTTTTTTTCTGTTCTGCTCTTGGGTCAATGTCCGCGATCTTCATTCCCGCAAAAACAGGATAACCGTCCCGGATCAGCCCACGGATCACGCCGGAAATAGCAGCCTTCACCGGCGTATCACCTACCATGGCGATCACCTGGTCTTTTTCAACAAGATCTGCGATCTGACAGATGTTTTTCATGTTACCGGCTGCCGGTGAATGGATCACACGTTCCTTTCCTATCCCCGCGATCAGTCCCGGCACTCCGGTATTCGGCAGAGCACTGCCTTTTTTTATGATCCTTCCCAGGTTATGTCCACGCATGGTCTCGATCACATAATCCACATCCTCCCCTGCGGTAAAGCCCGGGCCAAGTCCCACAGTCAGTGGAGCCATGTCCCTGCTGGTCCCAAGATTCTTTTTTGCAAGGATGGCATCGATCACTGCCTCCGGCTCCAGTTCGCGGATATGTTTTCCATCGGTATCTGTCAGAAGGGGGATCTCTCCCTGGGCCCAGCATTTCCTGCACTGGGTCCGGATATCGTCCTCCGTGACCCTCCTGCACACAACGCCTTCTACCTCTGCAGTTCCGTCATAAACGGCTTCACAGAAAGCCACATGACGGCGGATAGCACTTGGACGGTCACATTCCAGGATCAGGATCTGATAACCACTCTGATGAAGCTTGTGGATCACTCCGGTGGCCAGATCTCCGCCACCGCGCACAAGAATCATTTTATCAGTAAATACCGCTGTTTTCATCTTCATACACCTGCTGTCCGTTTCCCGGCATTCCTGCCGCAAGAGTATCATAAAGTTCCGCATAGGTTGCATCCTTATACGGGGATACATAAAAGAGTCCCACGATCCCTGCCGTGATTGCCGAAAGGACAGACCAGGGAATAAAGGAAAGATCCAGGATAAAGGTATCCATCTTCTGTCCGTCCATCATCTCACGGCTTTTTGCAAATGCTTCCTTTGTGCTCATATCCGGATATTCCGCAAGAAGATAAGGTATCATCTTATATTCGTAGGATTTTACCACTCCGGGAATAATAAAAAGCAGCGTCCACAATACAAGATACAGGTCCCGTAAAAACATGGTTTTTACGATATTACCGTAATTCCTTGAACGAAATGCACTGAGGAGCTTTCCGGGCCCGGGTACAGAATAAAGGTTCTCAATGTAAAAATCTCTTCCGCCTACCTCCAGAACATTTCCCACAAAAAAATGGAAAAGGATTCCGATCAGAGCCACAGCTACCACGGCACTGGCACTCAGAAGCGCAAAAAGCACTGCCAGTGGGGAGCGAAATACATGGCTGACATAAGAAGTAACACCATTGATATCCGTACCCAAACGATACGTTGTAACACCGTAATCCGGACTTGCCGCATTTCCGGCACTGCCTGTGGCCGCACCGCTTCCGCCGGTTGCCATCACAATAGCCAGCACCAGACTTACCAGCACTGCTGACCAGTAATTTTTTTTGAATGCCTGTTTTCCACGCCATTTCAAGTCACTACGTTTCCAGCTAATCTTCTGCTCATTCATAACTTAACCCTCCATATATGCTTCACGGACACAGAGCTCTCTCCGGCCCTTCTGCCACAGCCAAGGCTCCAGCTCTGCCAGATAACCACCGCCATTTTTTACATGCCATTCATAAAAAGCCCTGGGTCTGTCCGCATATTCTTCCATAATGTTCATGATCGTACCGCCATGTATCACAAGAGCCGCTGTCTTTATGTTGTTACGGATACACTGTGTGACGGCCTTCTGAAATCCTGTAAGGCTCCGGTGCTTAAAAGCTTCTCGACTTTCTCCTCCCGGAAAAGGAAGCGTTCCATTGCTGTCGATCCACCTCTGATAATCCTGATTTCCGGAAAGCTCTTTATAATTTTTATTCTCAAACTCTCCAAAATCACACTCGGAAAGCTCTTCGATAATATGAAAGCTTTTTCCTGGAAAAAGGATCCCCGCAGTTTCCACACAGCGGCAGAGCGGACTTACATAAAGGGCCTCCGGCATGGGATAGGTCAGCTTTTCCAGAAATTCCTTTCCCTCCGTGCTCAGCGGTTCATCCGTTGTTCCGATATAACGCTGAAGCTTATTTCCGGGTGTCTGTCCATGTCGTATCAGATATAATCTAATCATCCTTCAGCACCGTCCCGATCCCGCATACCACTCTTGTGACCCTTCTGCTTTTTGCAGCCAGTGCAGTGCACACCCGGCCAACAGCTTCACGGTACTGCCGCTCAAAAGCATCCGCCGGAACGATCCCGTAGCCTACCTCCTCACTGACAAGGATCACATCCGTATCCTGCTGTGCCAGCTTTTCTGCCAGGCCGGTGAGATCTTCTCCTGCCTTCAGAGCTTTTCTTATGTATTCCTGAAATCCCAGAATGCCCTCTGCCTTCAGAAGTTCCTCTTCTGTGATCTCTCCTCCGAATTTCCAGTCCACATCCGGGAACTGCGCTTTTGCATAGGCAGCTTTTCCCTGATATGCACCTCCGATTATCATTTCCATATCTTTTTTACCTCATCCAAATCTTTATTACAGATTAAACGCGCCGCCAAAAGCAAGCACCAGTGCCATCACAACCTCGCAGATGCAGAGGAAAAATCCGGAAAGATCGCCTGTGGTCCCTCCAAAATATTTCAAAGCCATATGGTGATACCACCAGAATACCAGAAGTGCGCTGACAGCTGCCAGAACACCCAGGATCGGATCCACCCATATCATCAGCGCTGCAAGGATCACAAACATCGTGATAAGAACATTTCGCACTGCGATCTCCGACGCATTTCTGGAAAATTCTGCCACAGTCCCGTCTGTCCTTGCCTTGGGAAATGTGATCACACCGATCCCGGAAAGACATCTGGACATCATAAAGCCCAGGCTCATGATACAGATCCCATTATAATTTCCAAGGAGCTGATCCCATGCTCCCAGCCAGAGGATAAAATATACGCAGGCTGTGATAATGGCAAATGCACCTGCATGGGAATCCTTCAGGATCTCCAGCCTCCTTGTGCGTTCCTGCCAGGAGCTTAATGCATCCGATGTGTCCAGAAGCCCGTCTACATGAATGCCGCCGGTAATAAATACCGGGATCACAGTAAGGATCACAGCGAGAAAAAATGGTTCCAGAGCTGCATGCATTCCGAGGATTCCTCCTGCAAGCCATGTCAGAATACCGATGACAGTACCCACAAAAGGAAAAAAGCACATCATATATTTTATGTTTTCCTTCTTCCAGTCCACCATGGGCATGGGAATCTTTGAAAACATGGCAAAGGCTGCCTTAAAACTGTTCCATAAACTTTTCATGCTTCCTTTCCTCCTTTATGCCATACAGGGATCCCGTATACGACTTCCACAACCTCTTCTGCCATCTCTGCCAGTTTCTGATTGATCTGTCCCAGCTCTTTTTTGTACTGTTCTGATTCTTCCTCGTAGAGGATCCCGTCTGAAAAGATCTCGTTGGTGACGATCACCACATGCTTTGCCTGGGAAAGAAGATTTTTCACTCCTTCTGTGATCTTTTCTGCCACCTCCGGGTGGAAGCCGTCTTCCCGGAACATCTCATTTGCAACCAGATTGGACATGCACTCCAGAAGAACCACACAGTCCTTCGGGATGAGCAGCTCATTAAGTTCTGTATATCTTTCTATTGTCTCGAAGCCTTTTCCTGCACGCATGTGCCGGTGTCTGCGGATGCGCCTGTGGCTTTCTTCGTCAAAAGCCTGCATGGTGGCAATATAGATCCTTCTGGCTTCGCCAAGGGAAAGTATTGTTTCTTCCGCAAAAGCAGATTTTCCGCTTCCGCTGCCTCCTGTTACAACAACCAGCATATTATTTCAGCTCCTCGTACTGTTCTACATTGATATCACCAAAGGTACTCATAGAATTATATACTGCACAGGACAGATCCATCATAGGAAACAGTGCCACAGCTCCGGTTCCCTCACCCAGGCACATGCCTGCGTGGATGATCGCTTCCTTGCCAAGCTCCTTCAGGATCAGATGTGCTGCAGGCTCTTTGGATACATGAGACGCAATGATATGATCACTTACCTGCGGGCAGATCTTTATTGCGATCAGTGCAGATACGCAGGAAATAAATCCGTCCATGACAACCGGCATTCCAAGTGCTGCTCCTCCAATGAATACTCCTGCCATTCCTGCAATATCCAGTCCGCCTACCTTTGCCAGGACATCAATGGCATCTGAACGATCCGGATTATTCAGCGCAATCGCCTTTTTGATCGCATTGATCTTCCGGACAAGCCCTTCACTGGTTAATCCGGCACCACGTCCGGTCATATCTTCCACCGGTTTTCCGAGAAGCACAGCTGCTACTGCACTGCTGGTGGTGGTATTTCCAATGCCCATTTCACCGGTTGCAAGGACCTGATATCCTTTATCCTTCAGCTCCTCTGCCATGGCAATTCCGGCTTCGATGCCACGAATCGCCTGATCTCTTGTCATTGCCGGCTCCCTGGTCATATTTCTGGTCCCATAGGCAACCTTAAGATCTGTACGGACCTTTGTATCTGTGACCATTCCCACATCTACAGGAAAAAGCTCTGCTCCACACTGACGGCACATCACACAGCAGGTAGTAGTCCCTTCCAGAAAATTCTCAGCCACGACAGCCGTCACTTCCTGTCCGGTCTGGGTCACGCCCTCTTCTACAACTCCGTTATCCGCGCACATGACAACCACCGCTTTTTTCTCCACACGTATCTCCGGCGTACCTGTGATGCCGGCGATCTGCGTCAGCATATTCTCCAGTTCTCCCAGAGAATGCAGTGGCTTTGCAATACTGTCCCATCTCTTTCTCGCCCCCTCCATAGCCTTTTCATCCAGAGGGCGGACTTTCTTCACTGCCTCATCCAAAGTCATCATTTGCTACCTCCAATCCTTTTACCTGTGGTAAAAATAATAAATTTACTAAAAATATAATTCAACGCCAGCACGATAAATTGTGTGCAGAATTTTGCAAACATATCCTGCAATCCCAGGATCTCCGCCAGAAGCCATACACCGCCTACCTCAATGACCATGGTCACCAGACGGGCACTTATAAATTTCAGAAAGGGCTGTATATGATCCCTCCATGTTTCACAGCGGTCATGAAATACAAATCTGGAATTCACAACATAGGCAAACAGGATCGCCAGGATGATCGATATGATGTTGGCACTCATCAGCGGGATTTTCACTGCCCTCATGATATAAAAGCTTAACAGATTTACAAGAGTCGTACAACCACCCCAGAAAATATAACGGATCACATCATTTTCATAGAATTTAAGGATCCACTTTTTCATTGGTATCTCCTCCTCGTATGATCTTTGACACGATATATCTTGGACGGCGTTTTACTTCCTCATAGATCCTGGCGATATAATATCCGATGATCCCGAGGCTCATCATCACGGCACTTCCGATAAAGAGCATCACGATCAGAAGTGTGGTATAGCCTTCCACCGCATGCCCGGAAAAATACCGGATCAGAGAATAGACCAGAAGGAGCAGGGAACACCCAAAGCAGCCCACAGCACCGGCTGTTACAAACTGCAGCGGAAGTGTTGTAAATGCCACGATATTCCGAAACGCATAGCTGATCAGCGTTCCTGCAGACCATTTGGATTCTCCTGCCTCACGCTCCTGCACCTCAAAAGGTACGGAGATGCTTTTGAAGCCTATCCAGGACGATGCCGCCCGGAAAAACATGCTCCGTTCAGGCATGGCGAGAACACTCTCCACCGCTTTCCTGTCCAGCAGCTTGAAATCGGAAGCATTTTCCATATCAAAGCCGGTGGCACGGGACATGATCCGATAGAAAAATCCGGCACTTTTTCTGTGAAAAAGAGTTTCTTTTCCACGTTTTTTCTTGATACCCTCCACAACCTCGTAGCCCTGCTTCCAGAGCCGGTACATTTCCAGGAGGATCTCCGGCGGATGCTGCAGGTCACAGTCCATCACAGCCACCGCATCTCCGCATGCCTGTGCAAGGCCGGCCATAATTGCTGCTTCTTTCCCGAAATTTCTGGAAAAATGCACACCTGTCACATTTTTATCTTCTCCGGATACTTTTTCTATCGCTGCCCAGGTTCCGTCAGAGGAACCGTCATCTACCAGGACCAGTTCATAAAGGATCCCGGCCTGCCCCAGGAGCTCTCTGAGAGTCCGGCAGGTTTTCTCCAGCATCGGTTCCTCGTTACAGGCAGGCAAAACTACCGATAATCGGCTCATTTCTCCTGTTTTCCCCTTTCTTTTTGTTTTCCCCGGTGCCGGTAAGATATTACGATCCCGGCAAACAGGATAAGGCCGATCACCGTCAGTATCATTCCGGGCACAATATACGGTGTACAGTATCTGAGCGTGACCGTATGCCTGCCTTTTTTTAATTCCAGTCCCATATACATACTGTTTGCCTTCACAAGTTCTGTTTTTTCTCCATCTACATAGGCGGTAAAGCCTGCGCTGTAGGGAATGGAAAATACCAGGATCTTATCGGAAGTGGTTGTGATATCTCCATGAATGCAATTTGTCTCCATTTTGATATTCTGAAGAGCTTCTTTTCCAAGCTCCTCTGTCTGTTCTTCGACAGAAGACATAGGCTGACATACCACATACAGATCATCAAAGGTATATTCTCCCGGCATGGAGAATGTCAGTGTCATAGTTCCTGCAGAATAGTTTTTATATCCCATATTCAGAAGAAAATTATGTCTTCCGCTGTAGCCGTTGTATTTATCTGTAAAGATCCGGATAGTCTTGTCCACGGATCCCAGCGAAACATCCACTGCTGATTCCTTGCTTTCTTTCCAGTAGCGCCAGTTATTATCTTCATAACGTACTGTATTCTTCTCATATTCTGTCATGGAATCCCATTTTTTATCACTGACCACTGTACGTGGAGAATAGGCATTAAAATCCAGATTTTTTGCCACAAGATAAACCTCTGCCTCCGGTTCTCCCTGATATCCGATCTGTACGGTTGCTCCTTCTTTGGTCACAATGATCTTTCCGTCTTTAATCTTACAGCCTTTTCCTGCTTCCAGTGTAAAATCTGCTTTCTTATCATCAAAGGTCAGATCTGCCTCAGAAAGACTGCTGTCCTCAAGAACTGCCCCCTGCAGGAGTGCCTGCTGCTTTTCGGTCACGGAAAGCTTTTCATACTTTTCTCTGGGAATCCAGGAATCATAGGTATAACCAAGGGGAAGGGAATCCTCGTCTTCGTAGATCCTGTATTTTTTTGTGACTGCTGCTTCACTGTCATAGCCGTATGGCAGATACCCATATCCGCTTTTTTTGATGGCAAAATATTTCACGGAGGCAAGACGATCCAGGATACTCCGTCCGTCCAGGCTGCTGTAATGATAATCCCAGGGGGTATTCAGATACATCTCATCAAAGAAACGGCTGATATTTCCATTGGCCACACTGAAATAATAGGAGGTACTATTGGTTCCCATATACATGGCAGTGTTTACGTAAGAGCCCGTTTTGTACTGGTCATATCTGGTAACCGCTGAATCATCCATTGACCGGATTGCTTTGTCCGGTCCGGCCTGAAGCTTTTCCAGCGCCTGATTCTTTTCCTCAAATTCTGACAGGTAATCTTTTTCGTAAGAATACTGATATGAAACATTCAGAAAGATGCTGGTCACAAGCACTGCGACGATCATTCCACAGAGATATTTTCCCTGTGTAAATACGTTTCCGTAGGAAACCACTGTAAACACAGCCAGGACCAGCATCATCAGTGCCATAATATTGCGTTCCGTGCGGGCAGATTCCGAAAACAGTGCCAACCCGCCATATATCAGCAGCATCACAAATATCCGTCGTTTTTCCCTGATACCCAGAGTAAACAGTTCAGGATATGCCTGTACCAGGATATATGCGATCAGCATTCCATATGCCCAGATCCATCGATTGGACACGTATGAAAATCCGTTCAGTACATGACCTGTAAAGGGGATCAGCAAAAACAGGTTCAGAAGCACAAAGCCCAGCTTCAATCCCGTATATTTTTTCTTTTTGGAAAAGATCACAAACACGCCTGCCATTGCGACTGCGGAATATCCAGCAACGCCCCACTGGATCATATTTTCGCCGATCAGGCAGCCGAGATATTTTTCGTAGTAAATGCGGTCATATAACTCTGCGCCTGAAAGCGCTCTGTTCCAAACAGAGTCATGACCACAGGTAAAAAGATCAGTGCAGCGATCATAAGTGCAACCAGATAAAAGCCTGCAAATTTCAGGAACCACTGAAATACATCTTTTACTGAACGCCTGCGGAATATTCCAAAATACCGGAAAGCTGCATACAGCACCATAAAGATACTGATCATATAAAAGAAATAAAAATTAGACATTGCCGCTACAGCCGTCGCACAGATAAAAAGGTGTGGCTTTTCTTTTTTGTAAATCTTTTCAATTCCCATAAGGACCAGCGGCAGATAGATCGTGGGATTGGAAAAATATGGATGCTTCATGGACGCATAAATGGTCCACCCTGCAAAAATATAAACAAGGCTTCCAAGGAATGTGGCCTGTTTGGGATTTTTGCGGTAAAAACAGTAAATACTGAATGTGATACCCGACAGATAAATACGGAGAAAGATCAGGAGCTCATATAAGATCTCTGTATCCTTTTCCGGTACAAAAACGGACAGTAAGGTCAGCGGATCGCCGATCACATAATAATGAAGTGTCGTAAGGATATCGGAACCGTATCCGATATGCATATCCCACATAGGAAGGGAAAGATTATGCTCCGTCATCAGCGTCTGCAGAACATTCCGCAAATATTTTCCATAATAGGCAAGTGCATTGATGTGCTGCGGAACACCGTCATGACTCCAGATCAGGGATTTTCCATTGAAATAAAAACAACTGTAAATAAACAGCGAGATCGCTGCAAAAACAATCGTATACAGAATATAAAAATCTGCTTTTTTTTCTTTCCGGGATTTCTCCTTCGAAAAAACTCTTTTCATGTATGTCTCTCCTGTATATGAAAAAGGCCTGCGGTGCGCTAAACACCGCAGGCCTGTCACCTAATGCTTAATCAGCAAGCACACTGTATAAACAGCAACTATTGATCAATAATTAGTCTTCTTTCTTATCTGCTCCGTAAAGAGTGATAAGTTTCTGCAGATACTCATATCTAGCCTGAGCCTCAGACTCGTTCTTAGCAAACAGTCTTGCAGCTTTCTCAGGATTCTGACGCTGCAGAGAATTGTAACGAACCTCACCGTTCAGGAAGTCCATATAGTTCTCCATATCCGGTGTCTTGGAATCAAGGCTGAACTTGTTCTCAGCAGCCGGATTGAATCTGAAGTTGTGCCAGTATCCGCACTTAACTGCCAGCTCTTCCTCTGTCTGAGCTTTGCTCATACCTTTCTTGATACCATGGTTGATACATGGAGCATAAGCAATGATCAGGGATGGTCCCGGATATGCCTCTGCCTCTGCGATTGCTTTTACAGTCTGGTTGAAGTCAGCACCCATGGAGATCTGTGCTACATATACATAGCCATAGCTCATTGCGATAGATGCCATATCTTTCTTCTTAGTCTCTTTTCCGCCTGCTGCGAACTGAGCGATCGCACCTGTCGGTGTAGATTTGGAAGACTGTCCGCCTGTGTTGGAGTAAACCTCTGTATCGAATACCATAACGTTGATGTCACGTCCGCTTGCGAGAACATGGTCAACACCACCGAATCCGATATCGTAAGCCCATCCGTCACCACCGAAGATCCACTGGGATTTCTTGGAGAGGAAGTCTTTCTGTGCAAGGATCTCGTTAGCCTTGTCACATCCGCAAGCCTCAAGAGCTGCAACGAGTTTCTCTGTAGCTGCACCATTTGTTGCGCCTACAGCGTAAGTATCCAGCCATTCCTGACCAGCTGCCTTAACATCCTCGTTTGTTCCGTTAGCTACAAGGTCTTCGATCTTCTCTTTCAGACCGCCACGGATCGCACGCTGTGCAAGAAGCATACCATAACCGAACTCTGCGTTATCCTCGAACAGAGAGTTTGACCATGCAGGTCCCTGTCCCTTAGCGTTTGTTGTGTATGGTGTAGATGGTGAAGAGTTACCCCAGATAGAGGAACATCCTGTAGCATTTGCAATGTACATTCTGTCACCAAAGAGCTGTGTGATCAGCTTAGCGTATGGTGTCTCACCACAACCTGCACAAGCGCCGGAGAACTCAAGGAGCGGCTGTTTGAACTGGCTGCCTTTTACAGTTGTCTCTTTATATTTAGCGATAACGTCTTCCTTCTGTGGAAGTGTTACACCGTAATCGAAGAATTTCTGCTCTTCTGTGTTAGCTTCAAGCGGAGCCATCTCAAGAGCTTTGTTGCCTTTCTTTCCTGGGCAGACATTTGCACAGGAACCACATCCTGTACAGTCAAGAGCAGATACAGTCATTGTGAATGTATAGTCTTTCATTCCTGTAAGCGGAAGTGTCTTGATACCCTCTGGAGCGTTAGCTGTCTCATCTGCTGTCATAGCAACCGGACGGATTGCAGCATGCGGGCAGACATATGCGCAGCGGTTACACTGGATACAGTTGTCCGGAACCCATACAGGAACGTTAACTGCGATACCACGTTTCTCATATGCAGCTGTTCCGGATGGTGTTGTACCATCTACATAATCCTTGAATGCAGATACCGGGAGGCTGTTACCTTCCTGAGCGTTGATCTTGCACTGGATGTTGTTTACGAAGTCCTGAGCTTCCTGAGCACCGTGGGATGCGTGAGACATGAAGAGTCCCTCGTCCTCAGCGTTCTTCCAGCTCTCCGGAACCTGAACCTCTACGACCTGTTTAGCACCGGCATCGATAGCTGCCCAGTTCTTCTTAACAACGTCATCACCCTTACGTCCGTAAGTAGCCTTAGCAGCAGCCTTCATAAGCTCGATAGCCTGCTCCTCAGGAATGATTCCTGTAAGCTTGAAGAATGCGGACTGAAGGATTGTGTTGATACGTGTTGGTCCCATGCCGGTCTCAATACCGATCTTAACACCGTCGATGGTGTAGAATTTGATATTGTGGTTAGCGATGAAAGCTTTAACCTGTCCCGGAAGATGTTTCTCAAGTCCTTCCATATCCCAAGCACAGTTCAGAAGGAATGTACCTCCGTCAACAAGCTCCTGTACCATGTTATATTTGTTAACATAGGACGGATTATGACATGCAACAAAGTTTGCTTTGTGGATCAGGTATGTGGATTTGATCGGTTTCTTACCGAAACGAAGGTGAGACATTGTAACACCGCCGGACTTCTTGGAGTCATAATCGAAGTAAGCCTGAGCGTACATGTCTGTATTGTCACCGATGATCTTGATGGAGTTCTTGTTAGCACCTACAGTACCATCAGCTCCAAGTCCCCAGAACTTGCAGTTTGTTGTTCCCTCTGGTGTTGTAACAAGTGGTGCGCCTGTCTCAAGAGAAAGGTTTGTAACATCATCAACGATACCGATTGTGAATTTCTCTTTCTCAGTGTTCTCATATACTGCTACGATCTGTGCAGGTGTTGTATCTTTGGAACCAAGTCCGTAACGTCCTGTAAAGATCTTAACATCGCTGAACTTGCTGTCGCGAAGAGCTGCAACAACATCAAGATACAGAGGCTCGCCAAGAGCTCCTGGCTCTTTTGTTCTGTCAAGAACAGAGATCTGCTTAACTGTATCCGGGATTGCATCGATAAGAGCCTGTGCACAGAATGGTCTGTAAAGACGAACTTTAACAACACCGACTTTCTTGCCAGCTGCCATAAGGTAATCGATGGTCTCCTCGATGGTATCGTTTACGGAACCCATAGCTACGATGATGTGCTCAGCGTCAGCAGCTCCGTAGTAGTTGAACAGTTTGTAGTCTGTTCCGATCTTCTCGTTAACTTTGTCCATGTACTCCTGAACAACTGCCGGAAGAGCGTCATAATATGGATTACATGCCTCTCTTGCCTGGAAGAAGATATCCGGGTTCTGAGCGGAACCTCTCTGACATGGATGGTTCGGGTTCAGAGCACGGTTACGGAACTCTGCGATTGCGTCCATATCTGCCATATCTTTCAGATCTTCATAGTCCCATGTCTCGATCTTCTGGATCTCGTGAGATGTACGGAATCCGTCGAAGAAGTTGATGAATGGAACTTTTCCTTTGATCGCTGCAAGATGAGCAACCGGTGTAAGGTCCATAACCTCCTGTACAGAAGACTCACAAAGCATTGCGCATCCGGTCTGACGACAGGCCATAACGTCGGAATGATCTCCGAAGA
>ERZ1034976.1809-NODE-1809-length-15707-cov-26.200933_pt1 | contig 15707 bp, 14 predicted proteins | sample MGYA00520623_ERZ1034976 | MGnify/ENA primary metagenome ERZ1034976 (study PRJEB33766, sample SAMN09781774) | gut metagenome | biome: gut microbiome | host: Homo sapiens | place: Madagascar | study: EMG produced TPA metagenomics assembly of the PRJNA485056 data... | reverse complement strand
CCGCAGAGATCAACCAGACCAAGGTGGATTACGTCTGCGTCGTGGACCAGATCGGTATCCCCGAGAAGATCGCCACCGGCGCGGCCAAGCCCACCACCGACCAGCGCAAGATCCTGATGGCCGAGTACTGCACTCAGGTCGTTGCAAACACCCCCTACTTCAAAGATGGCTTCTCTTATCAGACCGGTGTCGGCGGCGCATCCATCGCCTCCACCATCTCTCTGTCCAAGATCATGGAAGAGAAGAACATCCATATGGGTCTGGGCGTCGGCGGTCTGACCAAGCCTATGTGCGAGCTGCTGGACCGCGGTCTGGCCCGCAAGCTGGTCGATACGCAGGACTTCGACCTGGACGCTGTCAACAACATCACTTCCAACCCCAACCATTTCCCCATCTCTGCCGGCGAGTACGCAAGCCCGATGAACAAGGGCGCTTTCGTCAACAAGCTGGATTACGTCATCCTGGCCTCTCTGGAAGTTGATACCCACTTCAACTGCAACGTCGTCGTCGGTTCCGATGGCATCATCACCGGCGCACAGGGCGGCCATCCCGATACCGCACAGGGTGCAAAGTGCACCATCGTCATCGCTCCTCTGCTGCAGGGCCGCATCCCGGCCATCTGCACCGACGTGACCACCGTCACCACCCCGGGCGAGAGCGTGGACATCGTCGTTACCGACTACGGCGTGGCCGTCAACCCCAAGCGCCCTGACCTGCTGAAGGCCCTGCAGGACGCTGACTGCGTGCCCCTGAAGACCATCGAGGAGCTGCGCGACATCGCCTACTCCATCGTCGGCGAGCCGGAGAAGGTCCAGTTCGGCGACCGCATCGTGGGCATCATCGAGGCCCGCGACGGCACTGTCATGGACGTCGTCCGCGAAGTCAAGCCTTTCTCTTTCCGCGAAGATTGAGTGATATAGTGTAAAAGCGGGAATGTGGCTTGCCAACCACGCTTCGGAATGGATTCACGGAGATTCCTTCGCTCTTCTCACCCCCGCTTTTGCGGCTAAATATGCACACAAACTTCATGCGATTCTCCTTTTTCAAGGTTTTGTGTTTTATACCGGCATAAAACCAGAGAGCAGCCGACTGCACCGCGCGCAGTTGGCTGCTCTTCTTTGTTTCTATGAAAAAATAAATGACGCGCTTACGGCACGAACCGATAGCCGACGCCGCGGATGGTGATGATGTGCTGGGGTGTGCGGGCGTTGTCCTCGATCTTGCTGCGCAGGCGGTTGATGTAGACCATGATGGCGTTGTCGTCCACAGCGATGAGGTTGCCCCAGATCTGCTCGTATATCATGTCCTTGGTGAACACCTGCTGCGGGTGGCGCACGAAGAGCAGCAGCAGGCTGCGCTCTTTCTCGGAGAGGTTCAGCTCCACATTGTTTTTATAAAAGCGCATGGTGGTGGTGTCGCAGAGGAAAGGCCCGCAGCTGATCTGCTGGTTGTTCTCCTGCGAGAAGCTCTTGCTGCGGCGGATGAGGGCCTTGACCTTTGCGCCCAAAATCTGGGGACGGAAAGGCTTGGTGACATAGTCGTCGGCGCCCAGCGAGAGGCCGTACATGAAATCGTAGTCCTCGTTGCGGCCGCTGATGATGATGACCGGCGTGGTGACGCCGTTGCGCCGGATGGTCTGGATGACATCGAATCCCTCCATGTCGCCCAGCGTGATGTCCATCAGGATCATATCCAGCGTGCTGCTCTGCCGCGCGATGAGGTCCAGCGCCGCCGCGCCGCTGTTGACGACGAGAGGGTCCATCTCATTGCTTATCATAACTTTCGATAAAAGTTTGCAAATTGCTGGATCATCGTCTACAATAAGAACATGATACGACATGATAACTCCCTGCGTTTTTCTGACCGGAAAATTTGTTTCACTTGCGATAAATAAAATTATAACATTTTTAGACAGGAAGAGCAAGACCGCCCCAAAGGAGGACTCGATATGAAGGAGAACGCCCCGAAAAAGATACGCTTCCAGACGCTGCGCACCCTGTGGGTGCCGCTGGCCATCGGCGTCGTCACGGTAGCCGCACTGGCTGTCGTGGTGGGTATGGTATGGAAGGACTACCGCACCGCCATGATGGACAGCCAGACGAGGCAGATGGAGCTGGTGGTGCAGAGCACCGCCGACAGCATCCGCGTCCTGCTGGAAGAATACGCCGACCGGCTGGACTCCATCGCCGGAAAAGCGGAGGCCAGCAAAGCGTTCCGCCCCACGGTGGCCCGGAGCGATACCATCCGGGACGTCTGGCTGGAAAACAGCAACGGCGAGGTCATCTACAGCTGCTACGGCATCAGCGCCGTCTGCGATGTCCTCATCACCCGGACGGAGGACATCTCCTACTGGCAGTACCACAGCGGTGACGAGCACTATCTTGTGATGAAGAAGAAGGCCGGGGATGAGACAGCCTGCCTCGTGGTAGACTCCACGGTCATGTATCAGCAGCTCATCTCGGAGATCCATGTCGGCAGGAACGGCTACATCATGATAAAGAATGACGATAACCTTGTGGTCATGCACCCCGAAGCCGTTCAGTGGGGCATCAAAGTCGTGGAGGGCCGCCAGCGCATCTATCAGGGGAAGGAACTGGACATGAGCAGTCTGAGTGAGCTGCTGCGCGCTCAGCAGGAAGAGGAATCCGGCACGCTGGACTACTACTCCTACTGGTGGGCCGACCCGGATCTGCCCCGGGTGCATAAGATAAGCGCCTTTCGTCATCTGAACGTGGGGGGCAGCTTCTGGATCGTCAGCGCCGTGGTGGACTACGACGATTTCTACGAGCCGGTACAGCAGAGCTTCGTGAAGGTGGTCCTCATCTTCGGCGGCGTGGCGCTGGTGCTGGTACTCTTCATGTTCCAGATGTTCCGACTGCAGGAGCGCGACCGCCGCAGCGCGACCGAGATCAGCGATCTGAAGACCCTGAACCAGACCCTCGAAGAGCTCCACCGCAGCGAAGAGTCGCTGGCCCACGGCCAGAGGCTGCAGATGATGGGGACCCTCACCGGCGGCATCGCCCATGAGTTCAATAACTTCCTGACCCCCATCACCGGCTATGCCGACCTCATCATGGCCGACGCCGACCCGGGCAGCGAGATCTATGACAACGCGATGGAGATCAGCGAGGCGGCCCAGAAGGCGCAGGAGGTCGTGAAACAGATCTCCTCCATGAGCCGGAAAAACGTGGAGACGGTCTACGACGCCGTGTCTGTAGAGGGACTGCTCCATCGGACCCGGAAACTGGTGGAGACGAACTGCCCGAAGAACGTGGAGCTGAAGGAAGAAAATGAGCTCAGCGGCGAATGCGTTCTGGGCAACGCGACCCAGCTGCAGCAGGTGCTGCTGAACATCAGCATCAACGCCATCCACGCCATCGGCACCGAGGGCGGAAAGCTGACCATCCGGGGCAGCGTTGTGCCGCGCAGTGAGCTGGCGGCGCTCTTCCCAGAAGAGAAGATCTCCGAAGAATGGTCGAGCTACGTCTGCCTGAGCGTCACCGACACCGGCTGCGGCATGGACAAGGAGACGATGCAGCACATCTTCGAGCCCTTCTTCACCACAAAGAAGACCGGCGAAGGCACCGGCCTCGGCCTTGCCCTGGCCGACCAGATCATCCGCACCCACCGGGGCCGTATCCGGGCGGAGAGCACCATCGGCAGAGGCACGACCTTCTATGTCTATCTGCCGGTGCTGGAACAGCAGCAGGAGCGCGAACAGCTGCAGTGGGGCGTGGACAGCAAGCTGCGCATTCTTGCGGCGGACGACAACAACAAGGTCCTCGACCTGCTGGACAAAGACCTCAGCGCGCTGGGCCTGAGCGTGTCCACCTGCTCCCGCCGGGGCGAGCTGCGCCAGCTGCTGGAGCAGCAGCCCTTCGACGTCCTCGCCATCGACGAGAGCCTGATGAGCAGCAGCGGCGTGGATTTCTGCATGGCCATCCGGGGCCGCTACCCGGGCATGACCCGCATCGTGATGACCAATGCCCCTACAAGGGAGATCGTGGACGCCCGCAGCCACGGCGTCATCGACGGCTATGTGGTAAAACCTGTGTCGGCGTCTACGCTTCTGGCCCAGATACGGAGCAGCCGGAAAGAATAAACAACGCAAACGGCGTCCGAAAGGACGCCGTTTGTGTTGCACTCTATTGTATCCAACCTTCCATACACAATCTTACAGGATATTAAGGAATTTCTTAACAAACCGTAACGAGAAGGGCTTTGGGCTGTAAGTTTGAGCCTGTATACTGAAACCATAACGAACGGGAATGATTCTGGATGATAAAACGGAATGCATCCCCGGTATATGAAAAAAGGAAAGGAAGTACAAACCCATGAGTGACACTATCCTCGCTCTGCTCGGCTTTGCAACGGTGATTGCGGTCATCGTCCTGCTGCTGCGCAATGTCACGGTCCCTGCACTGGCATTCGTCAGCGTCTCGACCATCACCGCAGCCATTCTGGTGGCTACCGGTGCTTTCACCCTGGATGAAATGGCTGGCTTTATCAAGGAGGGCGTCAAGGGCGTCCACGGTACGGCTGTCCTGTTCATCTTCTCCGTCCTGTTCTTCGGCGTCATGACCGATGCAGGCATGTTCGACAAGATCATCGGTGCGCTGATGAAGAAGGTCGGCAACAACGTCGTCGGCGTTGCTCTGATGACCTGCCTCATCGCCATCATCGGCCATCTGGACGGCGGCGGCGCTTCCACCTTCCTCATCACCATCCCCGCCATGCTGCCCGTCTACAAGCGCCTGCACATGCGCCGTGAGACCCTGCTGCTCATCTGCGTCACCGCAATGGGCGTCATGAACCTGATGCCCTGGGGCGGCCCCACCATGCGCGCTGCAAGCGTCATCGAGATGGAGCCCAACGACCTGTGGTCCCAGCTCATGCCCATGCAGATCGTCGGCTTCGTGCTGGCCATCGGCACCGCCATCTTCTGGGGCCTGCAGGAGAAGAAGCGCATCGCAAAGCTCGGCGATTCCATCGTTGCTGAGGACGCCGGCAAGTACGACGACTCCGACGACGGCAAGAAGGACGAGACTCTGGCTCGTCCCCAGAACTTCATCTTCAACGTCATCCTGACTCTGGCCGTCATCATCGTGCTGGTTCTGGACATCTTCCCCTCTTACTACGTCTTTATGGTCGGCTGCGCTCTGGGCATTCTGGTCAACTACCGCGGCAAGAAGCTGCACAACTCCATCATCAAGAGCCACGCCTCCGCTGGTCTGAGCATGGCTTCCACCATCCTGTGCGCCGGTGTCTTCCTCGGTGTCCTGAGCAAGAGCGGCATCATGGAGAAGATGGCAGTCGTCATGGCAAGCTTCATCCCGACCTCTCTGGGCCGTTTCCTGCCCATCATCATCGGCGTCCTGAGCGTGCCTCTGGCTCTGCTGTTCGATACCGACTCCTACTTCTACGGCCTGCTGCCCGTTCTGGTCAGCGTCGGCAACCAGTTCGGCGTCAACCCGGCTCACATCGCCATCGCAATGGTCGTCTGCCGCAACTGCGCTACCTTCATCAGCCCGGTGGCTCCCGCTACCTATCTGGGCATCGGTCTGGCCGGTGTCGAGATCAAGGACCACATCAAGTACTGCTTCGGCTGGCAGTGGGGTGTTTCCATCGTCTGCCTCGTCGCTGGTCTGATCCTCGGCGTCATCCACTTCTGATAAACTGAGCTCCCGCCCGGCTGCCCTTCGTTGGACGGCCGGGCATTTTTGTAGGATACTTTTTACCACTTTTTTCCAAGGAGGCTGCTGCAATGCGTGAGACCCCAGTCTGCACCGCGGCCGATGCCATCTACAAGCTGGCGGCGGGCAATCTGAAATATCTGAACGCGGAAAACGGGAGCGGCGATATTTCCCGCCGTATCCGGATGTCCACCTGGGCGAAGGGCCAGTCGCCCTACGCCATCATCGTCACCTGTTCGGATTCCCGGGTCATCCCGGAGAACATCTTCTCGGCGGGCATCGGTGAGCTGTTCGTCATCCGGCTGGCGGGCAACATTATCGATGACCACCAGCTGGGCAGCATCGAGTACGCTGCCGGCCATCTGGGCTGTCGGCTGGTGGTGGTGCTGGGCCATACCCACTGCGGCGCGGTGGATGCCGCCATCAACTCCGAGCCCGCCGGCTATATCCGCTACATCACGGACGAGATCAAGAAGGCCATCGGGGACGAAACAGACCCCTACAAGGCCAGCTGTCTCAATGTCCGGCACAGTGTGCAGGAGATCGAAAAGAGCCTGTGCATCCATAACATCGAGGAGGAAACGGGCCTGCGGGTCGTCGGTGCGATGTACCACATCGAGGACGGCAGCGTCGAATTCCTGTAAGGAACTCCCAGCATTGCGGCGGAACGGCCCTTTCCCAGACCGGGAAAGGGCCGTTTCTTGTGTTTGACAATCGACGGCTGTCAGTTTATACTAACGCTGAAAAAGCTGATACAACAGGAGGACAGGACAATGGTTCAGGTAGACCTTATCACAGGATTTCTCGGGGCAGGGAAGACCACCTTCCTGCGCAGATACGCGGCATGGTGGGCCGGGCAGGGCGTCAAAGTCTGTGTGCTGGAAAACGACTTCGGCGCGGTGAACGTGGACGCCATGCTCCTGCAGGACCTCGAGGCGCAGGGCGTGGAGCTGGAGACCATCAGCGGCGGCTGCGACTGCGACACCCACCAGCGCCGGATGCGGACAAAGCTCATCTCCATGGCCATGCGGGGCTTTGAGCGGGTCATCGTGGAGCCCAGCGGCATCTTTGACGTGGACGAGTTCTTCGACGTGCTGCGGGACGAGCCGCTGGACCGCTGGTATCAGCTGGGCAATGTCATTGCCATCGTGGATGCCCTTCTGCCGGAAGAACTTTCCCCGCAGGCAGAATATATCCTCGCTTCCGAGAGTGCATGGGCGGGCAGTGTCCTCCTGAGCCGCTGTCAGCTGGCCTCTGACGCGCAGAAGCAGGGGGCAGAAGCCCATCTGGCCCGTGCGCTGGAAGCCTGCAAGTGCTCCCGGAAGTTCGGCCCGGAGGAGATCATTGCGAAGGACTGGGCCGATTTGACCGGCGACGATATGGCCCGCATCGCAAAGTGCGGCTACCGGCAGGCCAGCTGCGAAAAGCTCCACTTCGACGCGCATGATGCTTTTACCTCGGCCTACTTTCTCGAGCTGGGTCTGCCCCGTGCTCAGCTGGAAAAGAACATCCCGTCCCTCTTCACCGACCCCGCCTGCGGAAATGTCCTCCGGGTGAAAGGCTTCGTGGAGGATGATGGCCAGTGGTATGAGCTGAATGCTGCCGCCGCCGGTCTGACGGCGGCCCCCATCCCGCAGGGACAGCAGGTGCTCATCGTCATCGGCGAGGGGCTGGACAAGGCCCGGCTGGAAGAAGACTTGAGACAATGAGTTTTCCACAATGAAACAGATAATTGTGCAATATTGATTGCGCCGACCCTCCTGCAGCGTTATAATAGAGAAAAATAAATCAGGAGGCCGTTTCATGAGCACTTCGACCACCCAAAAGCCGACCACCCGCCGCATCGTGGGCATGGTGGTGGGCATTGTCATTATTGGTCTGGGCATCGCCCTCTTCAAGCAGTCCCATCTCGGCAACGACTCCATCAGCGCGCTGAATATGCGCCTTGCCGAGCTGCTGGGCATCTCGCTGGGCGTGCAGAACGTCGCCACCAACATCCTCTTCTTTGCGCTGGAATTCTGGTTCGGGCGCAAGTACATCGGCCTTGGCACCTTCGTCAACGGCATCGGCATGGGGTTCATCATAACCTTCTTCTACGACCCCATTGCCGCGGCCTTCGGCCCGGCAGCGTCTCTGCCGGAACAGCTGGTGTGGGTGGTGCTGGCCGTCCTTGTGACGGCGCTGGGCGCGTCTCTCTACCAGACGGCTGACCTCGGCATTGCGCCCTACGATTACCTCTCGCTGGGTCTGCGGGACTACACGCACTTCCAGTACTTCGGCTGCCGCGTCTTCACCGACGCCTTCTGCGCCCTGCTCTGCTGGCTCCTGGGCGGTCTTGTGGGTCTGGGCACCCTCATCTGCGCGTTCTGCCTCGGACCCTTCATCCAGTTCTTCAACGGCCTCGTCTCCGAGCGGGTCCTGCAGTATAAGCCCGAAAAAGCATGAGCATAACGAAAAAGACATCCGCCGACGGCAGATGTCTTTTTTGTATCTTACTCGAATTTGAACAGCGGCGTGCCGGTGGAGACGATGCCGCCCGCGATGATATGGAGCTTTGGCAGGTCGTCGGCGTTGGTCACGATGACGGCGCTCTCGGTGGAGAGCCCGGCGGCGCGGATGGCGTCGAGATCCACGTTCAGCAGGGGAGTTCCGGCTTTGACGGCCTGTCCTTCCCTGACCAGCGAGGTGAAGCTGCTGCCCCGCAGGGCGATGGTGTCCATCCCGATGTGGATGAGCAGCTCGATGCCCTCGGTGCTTTCCAGCCCCACAGCGTGGAGGGTAGGGACGATGGAAGTGACCTTCCCGTCGAAGGGGGCGTAGACCGTGCTGCCGGTGGGCTCGATGCCGCAGCCCGGGCCGAGGATGGCTGCGGCGAACGTCTCGTCCGGGAGCTGTTCCAGCGGGAGAACGATGCCGTCCATGGGGGCTTTGACGACCATCTTTTCACCGGGGAACCGCGTCTCTTCCGCAGTCTTTGCCCTGCCGCCGAAGAGCCTGTCAAAAAAGCCCATAGAGAAAACCTTCCTTCCACTCATGTTTCTTTCAAAGATAGCATACTGACGCCCCAAAAGCAACCGGCGTTTCGCATAAAATGGAGAGGAAAGTTTTGGCAGTTACATCAGAGCGATGAGCTGCTCGATCTCTTCCATCTTAGTGGCCCAGCTGGTGGCGATGCGGACGACGGTGTGGCTGTCGTCGAACTTCTCCCAGAAGCCGAACTTTGCCTTGCCTTCCAGCGCGGCCAGCTGGGTGTTTTCCAGCACGACAAAGAGCTGGTTGGTGGGGGAGTCCATAAAGAAGCGGTAGCCCTTTGCGGCGAGGCCCTTCTTGAGGGCGTTGGCCGTCTCGATGGCGTTGCGGCTGATGCGGGTGTAGAGGTCGTCGGTGAAGAGAACGTCGAACTGGATGCCCATGAGGCGGCCCTTGGCCAGCAGAGCGCCCTGCTGCTTGACCATCGTCATGAAGTGGGCCGGTGCGCCGTGGGGGAAGACCACGGCCTCGCCGCAGAGTGCGCCCACCTTGGTGCCGCCGATGTAAAAGATGTCGGTGAGCCTGGCGAGGTCGGCCAGGCTCACATCGGTGCCTTCGCTCACCAGCGCATAACCCAGACGTGCGCCGTCCACGAAGAGGGGCATATGGTAGGTGTGGCAGACGGCGGACAGGGCCTCGAGCTCAGCCTTGCTGTACAGGGTGCCGTACTCGGTGGGGTGGGAGATATACACCATGCCGGGGAAGACCATGTGGTCGTGGTTCGAGTCGGCGTAGAAGGTCTTGCAGAAATCCTCCACCGTGGCGGCATCCAGCTTGCCGTTCTTCTGGGGCAGGCCGATGACCTTGTGGCCGGTGAACTCGATGGCACCCGCCTCATGACCGGCTACATGGCCGGTGGCGGCGGCGATGACGCCCTCCCAGCGGCGGAGCACGGAGGCGATGACGATGGAGTTGGCCTGGGTGCCGCCGGAGATGAAGAAGACGTCTGCCTCGGGGCAGGCGCAGGCGGCGCGTATCTTCTCTTTTGCGCTGGCGCAGTAGGGGTCGGTGCCGTAGCCGGACACCTTTTCGAAGTTCGTTTCCGTCAGCTTCTGCAGGATGGCGGGATGCGCACCCTCGCAGTAGTCGTTCTCAAAATACAGCATATTCTTTCCCTTTCCTTTATTACGATAAAGAAGATGATTCTATTGTGAGCCAGGAACGCACTTTTGTCAACCCTTTGGAACCATGGAAAAATGCCCACCCTTTGCTGTATCTTTAATTTATTTGTGGTATACTTTTACAGTGTAACCGAATATATATCGGGAGGGACAGCAAATGAAGCAGATGCTCCGGAAAAAGGACGTCTGGGTACTTTTGGCGGCGCTCATCGGGGCGTTCGCCTGTGTGACGCTCATCCAGTTCATCAGCGGCCGCATCGACGGTGTGGCCTCGATGGTGTTCCTGCTGGCGGTGTTTTTTGTTTCCATGTACACCGACGGCTACTGGTGGGGCGTGGCCGGTTCTGTCATCAGCGTGCTGGCGGTCAACTTCGCGTTCCGCACACCCTACTTTGCCTTCAACTTCACCATCCCGGAGAACATCTTCTCCGGCGTGGTGATGCTGGTGGTCTCCTTTATGACGAGTACCCTGACCACCCGCATCAAAAAGCAGGAGCAGCTGCGGATGGAGAGCGAGACGGAGAAGATGCGGGCCAACCTCCTGCGGGCTGTCTCCCACGACCTGCGCACTCCGCTGACGTCCATCTACGGGTCCTGCTCTACGGTCATCGACAACTACGACTCGCTGGGCCGGGAGCAGAAGATAAAGCTCCTTTCCGAGGCCTGTGCCGACGCCCAGTGGCTCAACCGGATGGTGGAGAATCTGCTCTCCGTCACCCGCATCGACGCCGACGGCGTCGCCATCCAGAAGACGCCCACCGTGCTGGAAGAGCTGGTGGATACGGTGCTGGTGCGGTTCCAGAAGCTCCACCCCGGCGTACCGGTGGAAGTAAAGCTTCCGGATGACTTCATCGTCATCCCGATGGACTCCATGCTCATCCAGCAGGTGCTGACGAACCTTTTGGAAAACGCGGTGCTCCACGCCAAGGGGATGACCTGCCTGACGCTGCGGGTGTTCACGCTGGGGCAGCGGGCGGTGTTTGAAGTCGTTGACAACGGCTGCGGCATCCCGAAAGAGCGGCTCAAGACCCTCTTCACCGGCACGACCCTGACGCAGGATACCTCGTCGGGCAGCAAGCACGGCATGGGCATCGGGCTGTCGGTGTGCGCGGCCATCATCAAAGCCCACGGCGGCGAGATAAAAGCCGAGAGCACGCCCGGCGAGGGTACGACCATCCGGTTCTGGCTGGAGACCGAAGAAGTGGATACGGAGGAAACAGAGGATGAGCAATAATAAATTCAAGGTACTTATCATCGAGGATGAGGCGAACATCTGCAGCTTCATCCAGACCCTGCTGGAGACCAACGGCTATCAGGCGCTGGTGGCCCAGACCTGCGTGATGGGCATGACCATGTTCATCTCCTATAACCCGGACCTCGTCATCCTGGACCTCGGCCTGCCCGACCGGGACGGTCTGGACGCCATCCGCTCCATCCGGCAGAAGTATCTGACCCCCATCATCGTCCTGTCGGCCCGCACCACCGAGCAGGATAAGATCGAGGCCCTCGACCTTGGTGCCAACGACTATATCACCAAGCCCTTCGGCACCGGTGAGCTGCTGGCCCGGGTGCGGGCTGCGCTGCGGGTGAACCGCTATGGCGGCGGCAGTCTGCCCGGCGGGGTGTTCAGCGCACAGGGCCTCACCATCAACTACGAGCGCCGCAAGGTGTTCGTGGACGGGCAGGAGGTGCGCCTGACCCAGACGGAATACAACATCGTGGCTTTTCTGTCCGAGCACGCCGGGCGCGTGATGACCTATGCGGCCATCGTCCGGGCCATCTGGGGCGACACGGACGCCAGCAGCACCAAGAAGCTGCAGGTGAATATGGCCAATATCCGCAAAAAGCTGGGCAGCCGCCCGGGCAGCAATACTTATATCCTCAACGAGCTTGGCGTCGGCTATCGGATGATAGAAGAAGACACAAAGCCTCTGGAACCTGCGGAGGAGACGAAATGACACTGGCGCTGAGCCTGTTTGTCCTGTTTTATATTTTGATGCTGGCGGTGCAGCAGTACCGCCCCTGGGTCGCGCTGGGCGGGGCCGGGGCGTTCCTGCTGCTGGGAAAGCTGGGTGTGTATGATTTCACGCTGGCGGACGCCGCTCGGGCCGTAGACTTCAATGTCCTGCTGATGATGGCGGGAATGATGGGTACGGTCTTTCTTTTTATCCAGAGCAAGATGCCCGCCCGGCTGGCCGAGGAGCTCATTGCCCATGTGCCGGATGTCCGGTGGGCCGTGTCGGTGCTGGCTTTGCTGGCGGGGTTCATCAGTGCCTTTGTGGACAATGTGGCCACCGTGCTGATGGTGGCTCCGGTAGGGCTTGCCATCGCCCGACGGCTGAAACTGTCGCCGGTGCCGGTGCTCATCGCCATTGCGGTGTCGTCCAATTTACAGGGCGCGGCAACGCTGGTGGGGGACACCACGAGCATCCTGCTGGGCGGCTTTGCGGGGATGAATTTCTTCGATTTCTTCTGGATGGAGGGTCGGCCCGGCATCTTTTGGAGCGTGGAGCTGGGAGCGCTGGCCTCGCTGGGGGTGCTGTTCTGGCTGTTCCGGGACCAGCGCCAGCCCGTCCATGTCACGGTGGAAACGGAGGTGGAGGACGACGTCCCCACGGCACTTCTCCTGCTGACGGTAGGTCTGCTCATCGCGGCGTCTTTCCTGCCTGAGCCTTCTGACGGCGTGCTGCATCTGCTCTATACCTTGCGCAGCGGGCTCGTCTGCATGGGGCTGTGCCTCTTCGGTGCCGCCCGCGCCTGCTGGCGCAGCCGCTCCCTGAAGCCTTTGGCCGAGACGTTCCAGGCGCTGGATTATGACACCCTGCTGCTGCTCTTCAGCCTCTTTATTCTGCTGGAAGGAGTGAGCAGGGCGGGAGTCATCGACGCGGCGGCGCAGCTGTTCCACTCCGCAGCCGGAGACGAGCCGCTGCATCTTTATCTGCTGCTGGTGGCTGCGTCGGTGGGGCTGTCGGCCTTCATCGACAACATCCCCTATGTGGCGGCTATGCTGCCGGTGGTGCAGGGCGTCGCCGCCCTCATGAACGGCGGCGCGGGCATTGAGCCGGAGCTGTTCTACTTCGGTCTGCTTACCGGCGCGACGCTGGGCGGCAACCTGACCCCCATCGGCGCGTCAGCCAACATCGCGGCCATCGGTATTCTCCGCAAGAACGGTGAGACTGTTCGTACCCGGGACTTCCTGCGCATCGGTGTGCCGTTCACGTTGGCAGCGGTCCTCGTGGGGGCGGGGAGCCTCTGGCTGTTCTGGGGCATCTGAGAAAATTCAGGAAAAACTGCAAAATAAGAAGCGTGGTCTGGCAGACATCTGCCCCGGCAGTAGGCATCACCGGGGCAGATGCCTGTGTTTTTGCGCGCAGGGACGCAAGATAAAATATGCGGAAAAGAATGCAAAAACTTTTTTGAAAAAACGCTTGACTTTCCCGCTTTCCGTGGTATAATAACTATCGTTCCGAGCCGAACGGCAGCGAACAAAACAGAATATGCGGATATGGCGGAATTGGCAGACGCGTTAGATTCAGGTTCTAATCGGGGCAACTCGGTGGAGGTTCAAGTCCTCTTATCCGCACCAAACCATGAAAATCCGAACCTTTTCTCGATAGGAGAAGGGTTCGGATTTTTTGTATTCTTTGGAAAACAGAACGAATCCCTTGCTTCCATCGAAAAACGTCCTAGACCTTATCATAAGAAAGCACGACAGACCACTGTAAGAGTGCCGTAAGGCAGAAAGGACACAAACATGAAGTACGATGCAAGAGCCTGCCATTTCAACATGGATACCGGCTGCGTGGAACTGCTGCTCCGGGATGGGAGAAAAATTTCCATCGACTGCACCGGGGTCGAGGATGCGCTGGACGTGACCATGGCGCAGAGGTCGGAGTTGGATTATCTCATCTATAATGACCCGCTGGGCTATGCCGATCTGATTCTGAACGGTGACCCGGAGAAATATTTGAAGAATGTGGCTGGAAGCCATGGGCTAGAAGATTAAGGGCAAAACAAAAAACAGGGTGCGCCCCTGAATAGGACGCACCCTGCAAAAATCCACATACGATAGCGATATGTACAACAGGGCGTTCCCCGTCGGGAACGCTCTGTTTTTCTTTGCCGGAGAGATGAGCCTGTTCTGCCTGCCATACTTCTTTTATGTTAAGCCGTGAGTTTTGCGGTGTCTACATCTTATCACAATAAAAGCCGGTTGACCATATCGTCTGGTGGAATAAATAATTTCATAAGACGACAAGTCAACGAGAGAAGTGCTTGCGTGATGACATAAGCCGTACTATAATAATTGTAATATTGATTATTTGAGGTAAAGGAAGAATGCAGAACTATAGGCTTGGTAATTATATCCGCCAGCGGCGGCAGGAGTTGAATTTGACGCAGGAGCAAGTCTGTGCAGGCATTTGCGAGCCTGTTACTCTCTCCAGATTTGAAAATGGAAGGCAGACCCCTAGTCGTACAAGGATCAATGCTATTCTACAACGCCTTGGCTTGCCAGATGATCGGTATTATGCACTTGTAACACCAGAGGAACTGGAAATTGAGGCATTGGAAAAGGAAATCGTGGCCTGCAATGCGCTGAAACACGTTAATGAAGGCTTTGACAAAATCGGCCAGCTTGAGAAAATCGTAAAGCCAGATGATCAAATTGCACAGCAGTTTATTCTCCGCTCAAAAGTTCTTCTTGGTGGGTTGGATAAGAGGTATTCAAGTGACGAACGAATCCAGATGCTTATGCAAGCGGTTCAAATGACGATACCAAATTTTCAACTGAGTAAAATTGAAGACTATCTTTACACGTTGGACGAAATGAAGCTAGTTAATCAAATTGGAAATGCTTATTCCTTGGCTGGGGATAATGAAAAAGCAGCCGATATTTTTTATCGGTTGCTTCAGTATATGAGACGGCATCTCCAAGAAATGGTCACATCAAACAGGATGCTTCCTTTGGTTCTCTACAATTTTGCCAGATCTCTGGATTTGTTGGAAAGATATGAAGAAAGCGCAAAAGTTGCAAGAAATGGAAAAGAAGCTTGCATTAAATATGGACATTATCAAGTGCTTCACTCTTGTCTGGAAATCGAAGCTGAGTGTGATTTTCTCCTTGGCAAAAAAGAAGAGAGTGCCGAGCGATATCGTGAGGCCTTTTACATTTGCAAAGTTATGGGATACGAGGATGACTTACAGATTATTCGTAATGAGGCCAAAAAATATCTGGACATTATTTTCTAAATGTCAAGTAATATCGTCCTGTGGTGTGGCGGCATCTGCTGGTGTAGTGGGATATTCTGGTTCACTACTAGAACTGCTTTCAGATGAAGCAGCCAAATCAGATGAGGAAGGTTCGAGTTCAGTCGGTGAATGAATGGCGATGGGTGTCCCTAGCAAAATTGCTGCACAGAAAAAAATGGAAGCCAGAATCGAGAAGAATTTTTTCATAGTAGAAGACGTCCTTTCTTTTGATATTTCTATCATACAGCGAGTGACATGAAAAAACCATATCGTTCTGTGCAAGAAAAAATTACATGAAACGACAGGTTCATCCTTTGCTGTAAACGTATAATGTCAGGCACCCCAAGACATTAAAAAATAACTATCGGTAAGAAATGGCTACTATTCTTATCAAACACTGCTGTCTTTGCTCGTCAAGGCTATGCGATGATTACTTGTTAAGCACAAAAACAGGGTGCGCCCTGCCGGACGCACCCCGCAAAAATCCACACACGATAAGTAACGCAGGGCGTTCCCCGTAGCAGAGTTCCCATAAAACAGTATTTGCAAAAGTTCCCTAAATGGGGAAGATTTGGCGTGACTTCGGTCACGCCTTTTCTTTTGCTTCCAGTTC
>ERZ1034976.1788-NODE-1788-length-15809-cov-52.875206_pt1 | contig 15809 bp, 13 predicted proteins | sample MGYA00520623_ERZ1034976 | MGnify/ENA primary metagenome ERZ1034976 (study PRJEB33766, sample SAMN09781774) | gut metagenome | biome: gut microbiome | host: Homo sapiens | place: Madagascar | study: EMG produced TPA metagenomics assembly of the PRJNA485056 data... | reverse complement strand
AGGTTCAGGTCGTGTCTTGGTACGACAACGAGAACTCCTACACTTCTCAGATGGTCCGTACCATTAAGTACTTCGCTGAGAACTGCTAATCGCGTTCCTGCGTTAAAAATTGGATGATTTGTCGGCCGGAGTTTGTCTTGCTCAACTACGAACAAGCTTGATTTGGTACGATAAGCTTATCTAGCAATTTTTCACCCTTTCTTTTGTGGTCCGCCATGAAGGAAAGGGTGTTTTTTATGTGTTTGAAAGATCTCCGCGATGAATTTATCTACGACTGTGAATGCCGCCATCTGGCTAAAGGCTCTCTGCGCAATTATAAGGCTGCGACACGTTTTTTGCTGGAATATCTGGAGCTGAAGCAGATCACTGAGCTGGAAGACGTCCGTCCCCGCCACATCCGGGACCTGATGAAGGAGAAGCAGGACGCAGGCAGCACGTCCCGCTATATCAACGACCTGCTCAAGGTGTGGCGCACATGGTTCAACTATCTGGTCAATGAGGGCTATCTGGAGGAGCGGGACAATCCGGCCAAAAAGGTAAAGTGTCTCCGCCAGCCCCGGACGATCATCGATACCTTTACAGTGGCTGAGATGAAGCGGATGATCCAGTTCTACGACGGCAAGGATTTTCTGGAGGTACGGAACAAGACCATCATCATGCTGCTGTTCGATACCGGGATGCGCTGCAACGAAATGATCCTGATGGAGCCGGAGGACATCAAGCAGGACTATATTCTGGTCAAGCACGGCAAGGGCAGCAAGGAACGGGTCGTGCCCAAATCGCCCGCACTCTCCAAGCAGCTCGTCAAGTACTGCACGCTCCGGGATGGCTACCTGAAGGAGCACCCTACCCGCTACAAGAATCTCTTCCCCAGCAAAAACGGCAAGCCGATGACCGATGAAGCCGTGGCACGGATATTGAAGTATGCCGCAAAAGAGGTGGGAGTCTCGTCCTCGGTGCGGGTCAGCCCTCATACCTGCCGCCACACCTTCGCACAGATGCAGCTGAAAAACGGTCTGGATCTGTACAGTGTCTCTCGTCTGATGGGGCACGTCAATATCATGATCACCCAGCGCTACCTGTTGGGCATCAAGGATAAGGACATCGTGGATCGCGGGACCCAGACCAGCCCCCTGATGAACCTGTAAAAACTGAATCGTACACTTCAAGAGTGGCCCCGCCGGGTGGTGGGGTTGCTCTTTTTGGTGATGATGTACAAAATACACGAAAATCATGCCAAAAATTCTAACGGTATTCTCTTAATAAAAACGAAATATTGTGGTATAATTAGCTTCCCCCAAAGGAGTATACAGTCCAAAGGCTGCAGAGTCCGGCGGGGGCTCATAGACGGGTGATTCGGTTGAGGATCGCACGATCGGCGCAAGGGTTAGCTGCCTGATGTCGGCCGCGGCGGTTAAAGCCTGTTTATGATGTAATCCACCGTGAGAGGGCATGGCTCGTAAAGGCAACTCCTTTGCGGATCTGCTGTTCGAAGGGTGGCTGATATTTCCGTTTATAATTAAGCACTTGGTTCTAATATGTAGCGATTTCTCTTGACCGGCTCCAAGTGTAATAAACGGACGTCCTGGATGACCAAGACGCACGACTGGTTGAATTGAATTTAAACTGCATGCCTGAAAAGTGCTTTCGGGTGTACGGTTTAGTTGTTCTACCAGTTTGTGCGTCTTTTTTGTTGCCGTTTTTAGGAGGTACACGATGTAGCGTAAAAAATGTAAAAATATGCCATAATCATAAACAAAAACAAAGGAGAAAACTATGAACTCTTTAAGTTACTTTCCTCTAATCCCTGCCACGACCACTGCTTCAGTTGCACCGGTCTACCATGGAGGTATGATCCCGTGTCTGGGTGATGTGGAGCCGGTAAATACCCAGTGGCTTGTTAAAGGATACTTCCCGATGGGTACCGTGTCGGTCGTGGCAGGCCCCGGCGGCGTGGGCAAGGGTGTTTTCATGGCGGATGTGGTGGCTGCCGTAACGACCGGACGCCCCACAATGCTCTTCCCTGACACTGCAGTTACACAGGGGAATGTTTTAGTGCTTACGAGCGAGGATGACCCCGGCATGTCTCTGGCTCCGCGTATGCTCGCTGCAGGGGCCGATATGCGCAGGGTGTTTTATGCGACTCCTAGCTGGTACTGGCGGCAGAAGAAGAAAAAGCTTGTTGTTGGGACAAGCTTGTTTGAGCTTATTGATGAGTTGCATCCGGCACTGGTTATCATCGACCCGCTCAGAAGCTTTCTGGAGGGAAATGCAGCAGCAAATGGTGATGTGATGCGCGGTGCACTTGATATGCTGCAGGAAAAAGCATCGACAGACCAGTTCAGCGTGGTTATTGTATCTCACATGGTAAAGAAGGCAGGCGATGATGCACGGATGTTGCTGGCCGGTTCTGGTGAACTGTGGAATGCCGCTCGTAGTGTGACCATTCTAGGACGACTGCCGAGGGACGAAAGCATTACCTATGTAACGCAGGAAAAGCTGAACGTTGGAGCTAAGGCACGCAGCATTCTCTTCCGTACCCAGACGCTAAGCGTGAATAATAAGGCAGGCGCAGAGGTGGAAACCGTCCGGGCAGTGCTGGCGGCGACTACGGAGAAGCATTATAAGGAGTTGATGGCCGACAAGCCGATGCCGCTGGAACCGTCGCAGCAGGATGCCAAGGAGTCCATCGTGGCCCTTCTGAAAGAGCAGGGACCGATGGCTGGCATGGATCTGAAAAAGCTGGTAATGGATGAAACGGGATGCAGCAGACGCACCGTTGAGCGGGCACATGCATTCCTTGTAAAAGCGAACAAGATCCAAACCGAGCGGGTGCGGCAGGCTGACGGAAATTTCAAGTTCATCACTTCCTTGTGCGCTGTACGGGCGGTGAGACGAACACGCGGCGAAGTTGCGTAAAAATAACGAATATACGCCTAAAATTAACTTCGCCAGTGTGGCGATGTTGGCGATGTTGAGCGGGGCGGGAAAATGCGGAAAAGAAACGTAGTATCGTAAATAAGAAAAAATCGGTGTAACTTCGCCAATGAAAGCACAGAAGAAGGTGATGCGCTATGGATGGCATGATTGCCTGAATGGACTGTCGGGGAGGGGCAGAAGGGAAAAACCAAGCCCTCTTGGAGCGGGAAACGATACCTAATATGACCTTTTATACAGATTGTTTTACAACTGCCAGAAAAATGACGTGTGAATGCTATAAAATCAACAAAAATGTAATATGACCTTTTAAAAAAAGGTGGGATTAGATTTCATGAAAAAAAACAAAAGAAAAAATTACTAATTACTATTGATTTTTAATATAAGCGGTGATATACTATAAGTACAAATAAAACGAGGAGGTTTGATAATATGTAGAAGTAAAAACAAAAGAGTGTAATTAAGTAACACCCAGTTGACTGTAAAAAATACAATCCGATTATATAGGAGGATACAGACTATGACTAAAATCAAAAAGAACACCACAGGAAAACCGACGACTGCGACACCGCTCTCGCCCATGATGACCGTTGCCGAGGTAGCGGAGCTGCTGGGTTTCGGGCAGAATTTTGTCTATCGGCTGGTGAGCAAACCGGGCTTCCCGGCGGTAAAGGTGGGCAACAGCTATCGGATCTTCCGTGAAGGGCTGATGGAATGGCTCGAGGCGCAGAAGGTCAATAACACCCCGGGAGGCGCTGCATAATATACGAGAACCAGAAGTTGCTCCATGCCCCGCCGGGGGAGAGCTGGAGAATATGATTATAATTATGAAAAAGGAGAATGCTATGCAGACATTTTATGACGATACACTAAAACATTTGGACCCATTCGCAACCTTGTCGGCCGGACTGGAAGGCAAGTACATCTGCTACGGTGGAGGTGTGAAACCGCTTCAGCCGGGAAAATCGTTTACCGGGGGCTTTAAAATGCGGCTGACGGACAGACCGGATAATCCGGAAAACACAATAATCAGCGTTGAGCCGTGGCTGAACAAGGACGGCGCACCGCAGCTAAAGATGACTGTTTACCAAGCTGCCGGCAGTGTACAGCGCGCCCAAGCAAATGAGCAGGCTGTGGAATGGGCAGGACGTCCAGAAGTAGTGTTATGCTAAAAAGGAGATAAAAATGAGCTTTTTAAAAGATGTATTTCAGACCGCTGACGAGATCAAGCAGAGTCAGGAAAAGTTCAAAAGTGCTACGGAGACAAGCTTTCATCAGCTGGATGTGCTTGTTCGACCGTATTTGGGTGAAGCACAGAACGAGACCCTATCTGAAATTCTGGAAGGGCTGGTCGCGTCCGTTGCCGAACATTCGTTCAAAATCGGCTACAGCAGCGCCATGCAGACGTTTGCAGAAGCGGCGGCAGCGCTCGAGGCAGGGTCCCATGTGCAACAGTAAAACAAAAACCGCCTTACCTGCGCCAACAGGTAAAGCGGTGATGGTGACGGGAATATATATGTGTTACTAAAGTTCCCACCCCTATAATAGCACAGAACGAAGCGTTTGACTAGAGCTTTTTTCTGGCTGGCGCTGACAAACCGACGCATGGTCTGGCAAGATGGCTGGGCTGTGCGCCTTATATTTTATTATAGAGAAAGTGTAGCATATGAAAACGAAACTGCCCTTTGACGGCTTCTACTTAAAGCTTTTGGATGAACAGAACGGAACCCACGAATATGAGGAATATCTACGCAACTGCAAGGAGAACCCATTGACCGAGGAAGAGCAGCGGGAATGGACAGAAAGCGCCCGTGCAGCGATTGCAGAGCTGGAACAATTGAACGCAGAGCCGGAACCCACCAGACAGGCAGCAGAGCCGGAAGTAGAGGAAGAGGGAACATCCAGTCCCCAGACGCCAGAGCCCGCCGAACTGCAGGAGAAGTGCTGCGCCGTTCAGGAGGCAGAGGGAACGCCAGAGGTGGAAGTGACTGCGGCGAAGGAGACGTCTATTCCACAGGGAGAGGGCGCTTTGCTGCTCCCGGCGGAACCGACAGTGATCCCAGAGGTGGTCAGCGAGCCGAAGCGGACACGCATCACGGAGCTGGTGAAGGAGGACTATAAAAATTGGCGTGACGGTACCAGAATCGTCTTTGATGCAGGCGTGAACTCAGGTAAGACCTACTTTATCCTGAATGTTCTGCTGCCATGGGCATATCAAAAGCACCGGAAAATTATATATCTTTGCAATCGTGTCCCCCTGCGAAATGAGATCCAACAGGAAGTGGAGCGGCTTGGAAGGACGGAAGAGAAGGTTGGGTGTTGGAATCATGACCTTCGGCAGTTCGTTTACAAAACCAGAGTAACGAATAAATATAAAGATACGATCCGGGTAGAGACCTATCAGTGGATGGAGTCGTTCTGCAAGGGCAACCCGAAGGGAGCAATGAACTACTTCAAAAGATTTAACTATATAGTAGCGGACGAATACCATTATCTGTTAACGGATGCAGCTATCAATAAATATATCGATCTCTCCTATGTGACACTGAACGAACTGACAAAGTATCGCCCGGTGATCTTTATGAGTGCAACCGCACATCCGTTCTTTCACCGTTGGCGGGATGAGACAAATGAGGCCCTGCCGGAGAACTACTACCATATCCCGTCGGACTACAGCTATGTAGAGCGTGCGGTCTTTTACTGGACAGATGCTGAGGAAATCAAAATAATCCGACAGGAAGCAAGGAGGGGGAAGGTTCTGGTATTCGTCGATCGGATGAGCAGGATAAGAAAACTGGTGAAAGAATTAGAAGACGAGTTTACAGGGGAGATCGCCACGGCCTGCTCGCCCTATCGCCCAGAAGCAAGAGAGTTTGATGGGCTGGAAGAGGTGCTGCAGGATGGGAAACTGAGCAAGAGGATCACAATTGTGACGACCGTGTTCTACAATGGTGTCAACATCAAAGACCCGGAATTGATCTGTATCATCAGCAGACTGTGGGACCCGATCGTAAACGCGCAGATCTTGGGACGAAAGCGGCCGGTAAGCAAACAGGACACCTGCGCAGTGTACTTTAAAGGCTACAGCCACGACAGGATCAAGCAGGAACGCGAACATATCAGAAAAAGACAGCTGGAGCCAGCAAAAAAATGGAAAGATGGAAAATCTGATCCGGAGGTGTGGCAAGAGTACCTGCATAAGCCGGGTATTGTGAAGATGCTGGATAAGTACAGCAAGACGGTTAACCGCGATGAATATGGTAATGGATGGGAGTGGAGACGCCGTGCAGAACATCAATACCTCGTTCAGATGGATGCGCTCAAACAGATGATGGAAAAAGGCTATCAATGGGGGATGCTGTATGCTGTTGCAGAAAGTGATGCGCTTCTGAGCAAAATCGAACCGCTACGGTTCAAAGAACTGGAGGACTATATTGAAGAGCATCTAGAAGATAAAATTCCTTGGGAAATCATGCGTAAAGAACTCGTAGAAAGAGGCTGCATCACAAATCCAAAAGATCGGCATAAGAATCAAAAAATGCCTGAATTAAGGGTAATCAATAGCAGATTGAAGGATTACAATGTTTTCGTAGAATCTGTACAAAAATGGATTGGAACTAATGAACGCGTGAGATTCTGGATACTGCACAGATTACATACATGATTACCGCTCAAATTTTCACTTTTTATATTATACAATGTGAATTTTTAAGCGGTAATTCATTCCATATTAATTCTATACTTATTAATTATTTTGCGACAAATGAATTGAGATCAGTGAGCAAACGCGAGCTGATCGTAGATTCTTTGGAGCAAAAAAGAACGAGGGTAATCGTTTGGCTGCAAGCAGGTCAAGAACTATCAGCAAGAATTAAAGTGGACTGTTTAACTGTGGCTTGGTATCTGATCAATAGGAATTTGTCGATGATTGGTAAATAAGTGCGTGTGTCTGTGTATGATCTGATGAAATAGTGGTGCAGTGTGGATTGTGTGGCCTCTGGTAAGCGTCTGCCCGGCGGATGGTATCACAAGCTGTTGTCCTATCTGGGTTGACACAATTAAAAAAAGAATTTCAATCAAAATATGGCGCGTTAGTGTTGACTGACATAAGGCTGCCTACGTGGTGGACACCGTTTGATGACTGAATTTTGGGCTGTCAAAAGGGAGTCGCATTCCACGACCACCCTGACCTCGTACCAAACAACACGCCTCTGTCAAGACACAAAAATACCCCACTGCTCGACATAGAGTAGCGGGGGGTGTTGTTGAGGACGCTTATTTCAGAATAGAGAGATCGTCATAGCGGGCGACACCATTATAGAGCAGCTCAAGCATAGTCACGGCAGAGGGGCGACCATTTAGAGGATAGCCAGCCAGCTCCTGAACGCGATCGGGGCAGAGATCCCATGCGACCTTGGATGCCCGGCGACGTGAATTGGTAGGGAATAGGAGCACGGCAGCAGGGTGCTTGACTATAATATATACAGTCTAAAAAGGCTTTGGTTTTGGGATGGTGACTGTAGCGAGGGATCTCCATCACACCATTGTTTGAATCCAAGAGGGGGGTTCAATTTGAAATCCCCTTGAAAGCGAATCAAGACGTGTGACCTCAAACAGATATACCCAGAACGGTGCACAAGTTCCATATTGGTTTCAAAGGCCGTAAATCCGCCGGGATATCTGCTGTCTGATATTAAACGCCGCTCTTTAAGTTCACTTCTTGACCGAATACCGCGTGAAAAAGAGCCCTGCTACTCGTGCTGAGCGGCAGAGCTCTGTTGCTGTTATAGGAAATGATGGTTGGTGTTAGCGTTCAATGATCTCAGTGGTAACTTTCGTTTGACCTTTGCCAAAAAGTCCGGCATAGCCAAAATCAGCCAAATCCTTTAGTTTCTGTGCTTTTTCTCGTGTTTCACGGTAATCTTCACGAAGCAGAGTGTCTCCGTTTTCATCATGGAATACCGTTTTGACAACGAATTTATTTTCAGCCAGAAGCTTACCTCCTGCTGCTGATAGAAGCGGTGACGATGGGCGCGATGTCTATTACCGCAGCTTTCTCATATAGGCTTGGGACGTTCTTTTCTGGCTCTCATAGAAGGTAACGCCGGTAACATCATCCACGACCAGATCATCATAAGGGATGCCCTTTTTGTTCAGATGATCAATGAACCAGCGCTTTTTCAGATAGCACCACGGGGTTCTGCTGAGGTCGCCGTAACTCGATGCAGGCCGCTCACATGCGTTGTAGGTCTTACCGCAGATGCTCCACCATTCTTTACGCACTCGCTCCCGCATTTGCAGAACCTCAGAGGTGCCATGAAGGCCATGCTCCTCGCCATACTGATAATCTGCCTTCTTGATTTTTGCATTCTGTCCCGCGTTGACTGCACCAGCTGCACCAAGACCCAACAACCCTAAAAATAACGAAAAAGCGCCTGCCATAATAGTTTCCTCCTGTATTTTGAAGTGTGTTTGCTTTTGTTGTACCTGAAGTCTACCAAACAGTGCGTCCGATAAGATGGACTTACAAGTGTGCTGTTAAAAATATGGAGCGTTGTGGCTGCCGTCGCGCGGACTGATGGTTGACCGCACTATAGCAGGCAAAAAGTCTCCGGTAAGGCCTCCGGTGGCGGGGAGCGCCTCACTCCGTCAGCCCCAACAGATAATCGGTCGACACCTGATAGAATTGGGCAAGCTGGATCAGATGAGGAATCTCGGGGCATTTATCGTGCTCCCATGCGTAGACTGCCCGGCGGGTCACACCCATGGTTCGGGCGAGCTCGGTCTGGGTATAGCCGTGCGTCAGGCGCAGGTGCTGCAAGCGTTCTGATATAATGGTCATGGCTGCTCTCCTTCAATATAATGGGCGCCCTCTCACAGCCCGGCGGATCTCTGTCTTTACGGGTGCACTTCTAAAAAACGTCAAGGGTAATGGTGCCGCCTTCTTTGGTGATGATCTCATACTCGGTGGACTGGATATCTCGCAATACCAACTTTTCAATACTCAGGATGCTGGCAAGGGGGATGGAAAGCATGGTGTGTCCGGCCATGAAATGCAGCTCTGACTTGTTCCGGTGCGTGTGCAGCTGGATGTCTTGGAACGCGATGTCTGCCCCGGAAAAAACGGCGCACCCACTGGCTTTGCACTCGGATGTCTCGGCAAGAAAGGTGTCAATAGCGATTTTATAAGTATCCATGAGGAGCCTCCTGTAATTTTATATATAGCACTACTCTCACTCGTGCCCTCGCTCTCTGTCTTGCTATGATTTAGTCAGCCTTCACGAACAGCTCCATGCAGTCTGCACAGATGACCCGCACGTCCTTGGTGCTCCGGATGATGGTACCGCACTTGGGGCATACCCACCGCCGGGTGCTGCTCTTTGCCTTGGGAGGTTTCGGCGCTCCGGTCTGACTGCTGCCGGGTGCCTTGCTGCCTGCTCCGGTGCCTGCCATATCTGACCATGCCAGCCGCTCACCCATCTGGATATCCTGCCAACCTTGGAAGATGATAAAGTCCAACAGCTCCTCAGACGGGCTCGTGATGGTCCAGCCGTACTTTTCGTGGTGGTCGACGGTCAAGCCGTGTGCCTCGGCCTGCTCTTTAAAGCGCCGGTTGTGGTAGACCCCGTTGTTGCTGGTGTCCTTGATGCCGGTCTCCATGCAGTACTCATGCACCATCTCGTGCAGCAGGGTGGAAGCGGTCTCTTCAATGGGACGGTCAAGGGTAGCCGACGAAATATTGATCTCGTACTTGTTCTCACCGCCTGCCTGCCAGACCTTGGAGCAGGTGATATGACCATAGGCGGACGGGGTCTTTTTCAGGCTGATGATGGGCTCGGGCAGCTTGCCTGCAAAGTAGTGCTTGTTGAGCTCGCGGAACATCTTTTCCAGCTGACCGGCAGCGCGGGAGGTTTTGACAGTCTGTTTCATGATTTTTCGAACCTTTCTCTTGATAAAAAAGGCCGGGACAGGTATAATATTGGTGTAGCCCGCCCCGGCGGGTGTGTTGGGCTCTGTACAGCGCAAACTTTGGTCGGAGAGCGCTGTATGGGGCTTTTTTCGGGTGATGTCAGGTGATGCTCAGGCGGGTACCAGTGACCGTTTTGCTGTACTGGTCGTACAGGTCAGGGGCTACGGCCTTGATGGCTTTGCTGTCCAGTCGGGTGCTGGAGAAATCGGACAGGCGGACTTTGTGGCAACCCACTTCCAGATAGTTGGTGGAGCGCTCAGCCAGTGCCTCGCGGATCTGGATCTTCAGCTGTTCCTGTTCAGCCTGTGCGGCTTCAATCAGTTGGGCGGCCTCCTTGTACTGCTCGACAAGGGTCAGTAAAACGTTAATACTCATGTGCGTACCTCTCTTCAAATCGTTGGGTGAATGGTCGGATGTGAGAACCGGTGTTCCCGATGGCATGAGTATAAACTATTCACGGGAATATATCAAGATGGAATGTTGTACAATGATTTGGGCGTTAATTTGTGCAAATTATATATTCACGAGAATAGGCCACAGATGCTATAATAAACACTATAATGTACGGGAGGAAAAAATCAATGGCAAAGACGAGTGCAGCACAACAGCGTGCAGTTCACAAATATGTGAAAAATAATTATGACCGTTTGGAGCTATCGGTTCCCAAAGGAGAAAAAGTAACTATCCAGCAGGCAGCGAAACAGGCGGGGCAAAGCGTAAACGCCTATATCTATGAAGCTGTATGTGCCAGAATGCAGCAGGAAAACGCCATGTCAGACACCCCGGGGGTAGTTAAAAATCTAGAAGGGGACACTGACCCAGTAGAATGAGATAGTTGTTTTATCTCCCCAGACCTGATTAAAATCTAGCAGCAGAAGGCCTCTGCCTTTCACAGAAATGTGATCGGCAGGGGTCTTTTTGCGTTAAGAAAATGACACCTAAAAAACAAAAAAGTATCCTCCACATGGAAAATGGAGGATACCGGTTTTTCGACATCATTGTTTGGAGTCTCCTTTTATTTTATCATGGTTATATCTGGGATTCAATAGAAATCCTTACAAATGTATCCCATATGACCTTAGAAAAAAACTTGCAGAAGCTGAAAGTTTTTTGCACGTTGCCCAGTTCTGCATGAAAAATCCGGCTAAAAACGAAGGTGGACAGAATAAGTGGTCAGATGGGTGTCCAAGACGCAGGAGGAAACAGAAATGGCACGACGGGGAGAAAACATTCACAAACGCAAAGATGGTCGGTGGGAAGGTCGATACATCAAAGCGCGCACACAGGAAGGCAAAATCCAGTGGGGCTACGTCTACGGAACGGTCTATGCAGAGGTAAAACGAGTGCTGATTCAAAAGAAAGCAGAGGCAGGCTTCTACAACCTGAAAAGAACCGACCTGACCTTTGAAGTACTGGCTGAGGTGTGGCTACACTCCCTGAAAAACGGTATAAAAGAATCCACCTATGCGCATTATTCGTACACGCTACACAAGTATCTTCTCCCGGTTTTGAGCAAAGTGCCCGTTGCGTCCCTTGACGAGAGCTTTCTGGAACAGGCCATGCAGCAGATCATCTCGCCCGCAGATGCCACGCACAAGCCATTGGGAAACTCTTCTGCCCGGGAATGCCTCTCTATGCTGCGCCGCATCTGCAAATATGCCGCACATTTACGTCTGATCCGTCCGATGGAACTGGAAATAGCGCTTCCAAAAGCCATCGACAAAATTTCTGTGCCACTCTCCCCGGCGGAGCAGCAGCGGCTTTATCGGTATGTACAGGAAAACCCCACGCCCCGCAAGATTGGCTTATTATTAGGGTTTGAATTAGGTCTGCGTATTGGTGAGATCTGCGGCTTACAATGGGGCGATTTTGACCTGAAAGTTGGAACACTGAAGATCAATCGGACGGTTTGTCGAATTTCCTGTGGAAACGGGCATACAAAGGTGGTCATCCAAACACCTAAAACCCGCACCTCCCGCCGGGAAATTCCAATCCCGAAATGTTTATTGGTGATGCTGAAAAAACTGCATGGAAACGCCAGTAATGCTACATGGTTTCTATCTGGTAATGAATCCAAACCCACAGAACCTCGTTGCTACCGGAAAAGTATCAAGGCGTATCTGAAACAGGCAACCGTCCGGCAAGTATGTCCGCACGCGCTGCGCCATACCTTTGCTACCACCTGTCTGCAGGCGGGGTGCGATGTAAAGACCCTCAGCGAATTGTTAGGACACGCCAATGCCAACATCACCTTGCAGCGTTATGTGCACTCTGATCTGACCCGAAAGCGCCAGGAGATGAACCGGATATTCTCCCATCAGGTGTCTATGAAGAGTGGAAAAATGATAAATCTGATGGAATAACGCCGATTTTTTACCATGACCTTCCATTTTCCATGTGAAGGATACCCCTTTATTGCGGAAAGGGGTGAACAAGGTGGCATTGCGCCTGTTTGAGCACAACGAGAAAGCGTATCGTGCGGCAGTCCGGATGATGGAGCAGTACGGCAAAGCTGCCATTGTTCATCCGACCGGCACCGGAAAGAGCTACATTGCGTTCAAGCTGATCGAGGACAACCCGGAGAAGGTCGTGATCTGGCTTTCTCCCAGTGAATATATCTTTAAGACCCAGCTGGAGAGCCTGAAAAAGAACGACCCGGATTTTCCGTTGGCAAACGTTCACTTTTATACCTACGCCAAACTGATGTGTTGCACGCAGGCACAGCTGGACGAAATAGCAGCGCAGAAGCCTGCCTATATTATACTCGATGAATTCCACCGTGCCGGTGCGGAATGCTGGGGCGAAAGCACGGTGGCTTTATTAAAGTTATGCCCGGATGCAAAGCTTCTGGGGCTGACGGCAACAAACATCCGCTATCTGGATAATAACCGCGATATGGCCGAAGAACTTTTTGATAGCCGTGTTGCGAGCAACATGACCCTTGGCGAAGCAGTCGTCAGGGGTATTTTGCCTGCCCCGAAATATGTGACCACTGTTTATCAGTACCAGAAAACGCTTGCAAAGTATCAGGCACGGGTGGACAACCTGCGGGCGCCGGGCATTCAGGACGTGAATCAGAAATATCTGGACGCGCTGCGCCGCGCACTGGAGCAGGCAGACGGCCTGGATAAAGTATTTGCCCATCATATCACAAACAAGTCCGGTAAGTACATCGTGTTCTGCGCCAACAAGGAGCACATGGACGAGATGGTGCCCCATGTACCGGAGTGGTTCGCTGGGGTCAACCCGGACGTTGTGGTGTATGAGGCCTACTCGGATGACCCGAATACCGACAAAGCCTTTGCGGAATTCAAAACGGACACAAGCGACCGTCTGAAGCTACTGCTCTGCATCGATATGCTCAACGAGGGCGTCCATGTGGAGGGTATTTCGGGGGTCATTCTATTCCGACCAACGATTTCGCCCATCATCTACAAGCAGCAGATCGGACGCGCTCTAACTGCTGGAGATACCGCAGCCCCGCTGATTCTCGATGTGGTCAACAACTTTGAGGGCTTGACCAGCATTTCCGGTCTGCAAAGCGAGATGCAGGAGGCAGTCCATCGTCTGTATGCCAACGGCGAGGGCGATAAGATCGTCACCGAGCGATTCGAGGTCATCGAGCAGGTGCACGATTGCCGGGTACTGTTCGAACAGCTGCAGGCAAGCCTCTCTTCCGGTTGGGAGCACTACTTCTCTGAGGCGAGCATCTACTATGCGGAGCACGGCAACTTAAACGTCCCGAAACTGTATACCACGCCCGGCGGTCTGAGCCTTGGGGTGTGGCTGGTGACCCAGCGCCGGGTGCGCGATGGTCAGATCCAAGGAAATCTGACCGAGCAGCAGATTGCGCGGCTGGACAGCATCGGCATGGTCTGGGGCAACCGGAAGGAAATTGCGTGGCAGCATGGATTTGAGGTCGCAAAGAAATACCACGACACCTACGGAAACCTGATGGTGCCCGGCAAATACAACGACCCGGACGGCTACCCTTTGGGACAGTGGATCATCAAGACCCGGCAGCAGAAGCTGAATGGACGCTTGAAAGAAGAACGCATCGCACAGCTTGATGAGATTGGTATGGTGTGGAGTGTTTTTGATGCCAAGTGGGAAAAGGCTTATGCGCTGGCTGCCGCCTACTATGAGGAAAACGGCAACCTGAATATCCCGCGTTCCTATGTGACAGCGGCTGGTGAACGGCTGGGGCAATGGGTCGCAAGCCAGCAATGGGCGTACCCAAAAGGAAAGCTGACAGACGAGCAGGTCGAGCGGCTGAACAGAATCGGGATGTACTGGGGCAACCGCAATGACCGCCAGTGGAACGAAGGGTATCAGGAAGCCAAGCGCTACTTTGATGCCCACGGCGACCTGAATATCCCGGCAGAATATGTGTCACCGAACGGATACAACCTTGGCAATTGGGTCAAACGGCAGCGGTATACCCGCCATAATCCTGAAAAAAGCTGCGCTGTTCTGACAGAGGAGCGTATTGCCAAGCTGGATGCTATCGGGATGCGATGGGAGAAAGCAGATTCGAGACCGCGCCGGTTGGAGTTGGCACAAGGACCTCATAGGGAAAGCGAAAAACTGAATGTTTCAGCTAACCACAAAACGGGGGAAGATATCGGTTTGTGTAGTTGATAGCGCGATCCAAAGCACTTGTTGCAATTTGGGTCGGAGAAGTTACGTGAGTCGTAAAAAGAAAATCTAAAGGAGTTATTGGAGAGGATTATGTCAAAGTTTCAGCATGATGTGATGTTGAGGGTCGTGAAGATCCTGAATGTTCTGATGATCGAGCTGCCGTTTGCGGCCTGCTGGTTCCTGTACTACTCGCACCAGACCTATGCAAATCTGGCATGGGAGGGTCATTTTGCGATTTTAGGCCTGTTTTTTATCCTGTACATTGTACTCGGTAAAATCTACGATGCGTTCTGGATGTCGATGCAGCGGGTCTCAGAACTTGTGTATGGCCAGATCCTTGGCGCGATGGCAACCGATGGCATTTTGTACATCGTGATCTGCCTGATGTCGGCAAAGATTTGCAACCTGTTGCCGGGTATCGCGGCAATTGCGGGGCAGCTGGTGATGGCTGCGATTTGGGCATCCTGCGCACATAAATGGTACTATACGACCTTCCCGCCGCAGAAGACCGCAGTCGTCTACGATGTGCGTCATGGTATGGAAAAGCTCATCAACGAGTATGGTCTGAGCCAGAAATACGATGTGCAGGTCACCCTGAGCGTGTCGGAGTGCTTGGCAGACCTGAGCATTCTGGACGGCATGGAGACTGTTTTTGTCAGTGGTGTTCACAGCCATGAGCGAAACATTATCCTGAAGCACTGCGTAGGGAAGGGCATCAATATGTTCGTCATTCCCCGCGTTGGCGACGTTATTATGAGTGGCGCTTGGCCGATGCATATGTTCCATCTGCCGATGCTGCGTGTCGGTCGTTACATGGCAAGCCCGGAGTTCTTGTTCATCAAGCGCGCGATGGACATTGTGATCGCACTGCTGGCACTGATCATCCTGAGCCCACTGTTCCTGATCACGGCCATTGCGGTCAAATCCGATGGAGGCCCTGCCTTCTATAAGCAGGTGCGTCTGACCAAGGACGGCAAGCAGTTTGAGATTTTGAAGTTCCGCTCTATGCGTGTGGATGCGGAAAAGGACGGCGTGGCGCGCCTTTCCACCGGTGACAAGGATGACCGCATCACGAAGGTTGGCCATATTATCCGTGCTTGCCGTCTGGATGAGTTGCCGCAGCTGGTGAACATCCTGAAGGGTGATCTGTCCATTGTAGGTCCTCGCCCGGAGCGTCCGGAAATCGCAGCACAGTACTGTGAAGAAATGCCGGAGTTTGCGCTGCGTCTGCAGGCGAAGGCTGGCCTCACCGGTTATGCAC
>ERZ1034976.1786-NODE-1786-length-15813-cov-28.899797_pt1 | contig 15813 bp, 12 predicted proteins | sample MGYA00520623_ERZ1034976 | MGnify/ENA primary metagenome ERZ1034976 (study PRJEB33766, sample SAMN09781774) | gut metagenome | biome: gut microbiome | host: Homo sapiens | place: Madagascar | study: EMG produced TPA metagenomics assembly of the PRJNA485056 data... | reverse complement strand
TTGTTGCCACATTGATTGTGGTGGTATGTAGCGGAACCTTATCTCTCATTGCGTTCTTCGCCCTGTATCTGGGAGAGAGCATCATGTTTCCGACTATCTTCTCGCTGGCATTGAGGGATGCGGGTACAAAGACCAAGCTTGCTTCTTCGTTGCTTATCATGACGATAGTGGGTGGTGCGGTTGCTCCTGTAATCATGGGGTATATTGCGGATACTACTGGAAGTATGGCGATTGCCTTTCTCATACCGCTGGTATGTTATGGGGTGATTGGAACGTATGCACTTTCGAATCGCCACGTTCCTCTTTAGCCAAAAAAGTAGTTTTTTCGAAAACCTACCCGTCCTTCCTTACCCTTAAGGAAGGCTCCACCTCTCCCCCCTGCCCTCTCTCCTCAGGAACGAGAGGATGTAACCGCCCTACTCGGTGCTCGGAACCGCTACACTCTAAGGTTGGCGGACCATCAAAGGTATTCGCCAAGTTGTGCGGGATGGGACCGCCTGGGGATAGAGAACCTGTTGGTTAACTTTTAGCGAAACACAGCATATAACAAAAACAAAATGAGAGCATAATGGTTTATATACCCCCATATATTGTTAAAAAATTAGATGCTTTGAGTGTCTATGATGTTGCAGAGAAATTGGGGTTGGCAGTTTCTCGAGACAAGGCACTGTGTTTTATGCATCAAGACCATGATCCAAGTCTTCACTTTAAAAAGAGAAATAATTCTTGGAAATGTTATGTTTGTGATAAAGGTGGTCATAGTATAGAGCTTGTCAAGAGATACTACAATTATTCTTTTCAAGAAGCATGTGTTTGGCTATCTCGGGCATTCAATATATCAATACCAGAAAGCAAAGGGGTAAAATTAAAAAAAATCCCTATAAGAAAGGTCGCATCTACCCCAAAAGAAACTACCTATCAACAAGTAGATGAAGAAGTCTTGAATTGGATAATAAACAAATCTCAATTATCAGAGCAAGCAAGACAATTTCTATTTGTTGATAGAGAATATTCAGAAGAAGTAGTTTCTTCTTTAAAGGTGGGAAGCATATCTGATGCAGAAAAGTTCGTTACAGTATTAACTGCAACATTTTCCAAAGAGAGGTGTTTGAAAGCAGGTGTTTTAATGGAATACCGAAATAGTTTGCATCCTGTGTTTAGAGTGCCTTGCCTATTGTTTCCATATTATGATATGGAAGGACGTATTAAAAATATACAAAGTCGCTTTCTCGGAAAGTTGGAGAAAGGTGACAAAAGACGATTCAATAACTGCAAAGGTATCAGTCCTTTAATGTTCAATATGCCTATTCTGAAGTCAACTGAAAGATTTGATAAAGTATATATTGCAGAAGGTGTTACGGATTGTATTGCTTTTCTTTCGGAAGGCAAGAAAGCTATCGCTTTGCCTGGCGCAGGTTCTTTCCGTCCGGAGTATGCAGAATTTCTGAGGGATAAGACTCTGTTTATGTATATTGACAATGATGAGGCAGGAAATACTTTGTTTGAGAAAATAAACAAGGCGTTAAAGAAAATAGGTAATTGCATTCATAATATCAGAAAAGATACAAAATATAAGGATTATTCGGATTATTATTTGAGCAAACATCATGAGAAAAATCCAAAATAATATATTTGAGACCATCTGTAGTAGGGAGAATCTTATATTGGCATGGCGAAGAGTTGAGAACTCTTATCATCATGGTGATGTTTGGTTTGACGAATTGGAACTATCTGCTTATAAGTTCAATCTTCTGAACAATATAGAAAAATTGTCAGAGAAAATAAAGACGGGAACTTATCAAATGAGACCGATAAAACCAGCACCTTACCCCAAAGGCAAGAAAGTTGTCAAGGATGATGGAGAAAATGAGCATGAAGAACTCCGTGTCAGACAATCATTCTGTATTCATGTAGAAGACCAGATTGTTTGGATGGCCGTATATGGAGTATTGGGACCATATTTTGAGGAGGATATGCCTGCTTGGAGCTATGGTAATCGTTTATACTTAAATACTTGGAGGGACGAAAACAAAAATTGGATTTACGGTGTCTACAGAACAACTTCTAAGCTGTTTTATCGTAGATGGACCCAAGGATGGCCTTTATATAGGCATGTATTAGCAGCTAGTATCAAACGAAAAGCTTTTCCTGGGGAAAAAGATGAAGATGTATGTGATGATTCCCAATTGGAAACTATCGCAGAAAATGAGGCGCAAGTGAATTCGGCCTTCAAAGTACCTTATTTGGAAAAAGATTATTTTCCCAAAAACGGTTATTACCCTAAGCTTTATTATATGTCTATCGATGTAGAAAAGTTCTATCCTTCTGTAAAGATGAATCGAATCAGAGATAAACTATTGAAATCTTTCCCTATAAATGACCCAAACTTTACTTTATTGATAGAGTCAATCACAAAGTTTAATATCTCTTATGATGGATTTGGAGGACATCCATTCTCTGATGAAGAGTTGGCGCAAATGGATTTATATAAAGATGTTGTATTTGATGGCTTGCCGACAGGATTGATTGTTGCTGGCGCTTTGGCCAATTTATATCTTTTAGACATAGATTTGAAAGTTGTGGAAAAACTTAAAAGCGATACGAAACATCATATATTACACTTTAGATATGTGGATGACCATTTGTTTTTATCAGAGAGTGCAGACAAATTACGAGAATGGGAGAAATGGTACGTACAAGAACTCAACAAAATAGGGCTTAAAGTGAATGAGTCCAAGACCGATAAGGAACCTATTAAACTTGATTCACAATATCCTGCACCTCTTCTCACACAAACCCTACACAAAATTTCTGAAATAGCAAGGATACCATTGGATTTATTAAGTACCAATGAGTTTAGTATGGTATTCAGAGATTTACAAATGTTGTTGGTTACAGATTTTCCAGACCAGGAAATTAAGAAAGGAACTAGAACTTCATTCGCTTGTACCATGTTGTCTCGCCTAACCTCTGATATCAATGTAGATTATGATAAGATCCATCAATTACGGCAAAAATGGTTGGAGTTTGTTTCTGGAAAGAAGTTAAAAGATAAAGTAACTGAGAAAATGTTGTGCTCTTTGATTTTTACTAAAGGTGATGATTATCCTGAGACTTTAGACCAACCTGTTCTTGATGTGATTACAAATGAAGGCAAAAATATCTATGAATCAATAAGAAGTGCTATTGGAGATTCAAGAAAGGAAATTCGGAAAATAGAAGAGAAAATATTTCATTTGTTGGTCTATTCTGTCAAGGAAATTCCTGACAAGCCAAAGATGTGGCTAAGAATATTGGACTTCTGTATCTTTCATTTACCAGATAAGATACAAACACTATATTTAATATTGGCTAAAATTAATAAAGATGATTGTATACATCCTTTAGGGTATGAGTATATTGTCTCGGTAATGGACATTCATTTGGCTTTACAAGTGCTAAAGGCAATCTCTCGTCTTACTATGAATAAATATAAAGATCCTTACAGAAAGATCTTAGATGAATTATTCTTAGAACAATATGAAAAAATCAGTGATGCCTACAGTGGAATACATCATTATTTATATGAAGATGCTAAGTTCTTGGTAGATCGAGTGAATATTTCATTAAAGAACTATCAAGAGAATGTGGAAGGTGATAGCTATTTGAATGATTGTAATTACCATGATATGGATTTGGATTCTTCGTTTTGGTTACTATGGCATATTGAAAGATTTTATAGAAGTAAACCAAGTCCGGACTTGTTTGTGCCAAACCGTTTGATAGAAAATTTAAACAAAGCTGACATTGATTCTGAATACTTTGTTCAACTTCTTTTCACTTGTATTCCTCAGATTCCTCTATCCAAGTTTGGAAAACAAGATTTTGCAAAAGTGAAACTCACTGAGCAACAACAAGAAAACTTGCTTTTGTCTGTTTGGGGGCAGGAATTAGGAAATGAAGTTGTCAAAAGTTTTGCGTTACCAATGCAAAAAATGTCTGCCCCTGATGATAACATATCATTGATGGAATGGATAAAAGAGGTTAGGGAAATTGAAGAAAAAGAAGACAATATTTTGGGTAATGCATTGTGTTCTGAATATTGTGCCACTCGAATTATGGAATCAATCATAAAATATTATTGTGATAATATTGAGCGTATTGAAACAATTCCACTCCATCCTGCTTCGATATTGATAGGAAGAGAGGAGTGTTTGAAGCAAAAAGATTGGGATAGTTGGCTTTCGCCTCAGAAAAAAATTGAAATATCAGTAAAAGTTTCCTTTCTGGATACCATGTATAGATATCCGTCATTTTCTTCTAATGATTACTTTCCAATGATAGGAGCAATATATGGCTTGGGAATCATTTTTCTACAATTATTAACGAAAGAATACTCTCTACCTTGGGTGTTCAATAGACCAGAATATGGATATGAGTGGCAATCGGTACTTTATCGTTTATTGGAAAAAGGAAAGGTTTCTTCTCACAACTACGATATTATTTCTGCATGTTTGTCTTTGGAAAACAGAGAAACTATCAAACTTAAAAGCATCTTGAATGGAGTTGCTTGCGCCCAACAAGTTAATGATGCTAAGATTGAAACCCTAGAAGAATTATACAAAGAAGTGGGTGCTTCGCAGAAAGAATTGGAGAAAAATCAAATCTCAGTAGCTCATCATGAAACCCGCCAACTCGTAATGATAAAAATCTGATGGAAAAGTTTTTGAAGATAGGTGTTATACAAGCAATCGTAAATCCCAATTTGGCTTGGTCTGATACTCCACAAATGGATGTATATGAAGCAAATGTTATTTGGAGACAAATACAGGCAGCTTTTGCATCTTTCCAAGAGATGTCAGACACAAAGAAACCAGATATTGTTGTCATACCAGAGTTGGCAGTAGCAACTTATTTTGAGTCTCGCATAAAAAGTTATGCTCAAAAGATAGGAGCCATTGTTGTTGCAGGCTTGGATTTCAAACGATATGATAAGGACAGAGTTGGCAACAGAGCTATATTCTATGTACCACGAGATTGGCCGCATGGGAAGCAAGTTGGAAAAGTCAAAGCGACATCCTTCTATTTCGGAAAGCATTTTGCCTCACGAGAGGAATTGAAAATCATCAATCAAGACTGGAACATGTCTTTCGTGCCATGCAACGAGTTCTATATCGTTGATTTGGCGGAATATGGCAAACTTGGAGTGTCTATCTGTGCAGACTTTTATGATATTGAGCGCTACGCAATTTACAAAGGTCGTATTCAGCACCTTCTAATTATAGCTAACAATAAGGACATTAAATCATTTTACTTCTTGGCAGAGGCCATATCACGATTGGTGTATTGTAATGTCGTGATATGTAATTCTGGACATTACGGAGGCTCCGTTTGTTTTACTCCTGCGAAACATGAATATCAACGTTACAGCTATAAGCACGAGGGACATGACCTATTTACCACACAAATAGTCTCTATACCTGTTGATGCCTTATGGAAGGCACAATCAGAAGACATGGATGCCTTGGATGGATTCAAGAATCCACCACCAGGATATAAATACCAGTACAATAAATATGTTGAACAAGCTAAAGAAGAAAAGAAATGAGCTATAGGTGGCAAGAAACGATGAAAATCCTTATTCCGGGATTTTACATTATTTGTTGTATAGGTATGGGATATTTTTGCACACATTATCAGATTGATAAAGATATGTGTGAGAGTATAAGTAAAATCTCTGCCATATTGATTATGCTCATATTGTTGGGAGCTTTCATTGTAGGCTATATCAATGAGATAATCAGTGGAGGCATAGAATATATTCTTTATTGTTGTGGATTGCCACGTCCTTCACGGTTAGTATTAAACAAATCGTTCAAAAGATTTTCCATAGAGAAAATCAGTGACTTACGGCATAAACTCCAACTACCAGAGACAGGTTTCATTGATAACGCCAAGGCGGCAAAAGGTCTGACGCAGGCAAAACAAGAAACAGAAATAGATAAGTATCAAGAGTTTTACTATCAATCAGTTTTGGCAAGGAATCTATTCTTTGGACATATATCCTCTTCTGTTCTCTTGACAATTATAATAGGCTGGTCTTGGACTTTGTACCTTTCAACACTCATCATCGCAGCATTACTTTGTTGGCAATGGTGGAAAATGAATTTGGTCTATGTGAAAAAGATATTTATAGAATATTTGAAGTAGAATAAGTATGATACAATCCTACATAAAATACAAGCAATTCAAGTCCTTGGTGGATGCCAAGGAGAATGGGAAAGCAGTGCGAAACGGCTTGGACTTTCTGCGCTTCGTGGCAGAGGAATACAGCCGCTTGGAAGTGTATAACAACCAAGAATGTGATGGTGACGATTTCTTCACTTATCAAGTGGAGAAAGAACTGGCGCAGGTGCTGAGAGACGAGGCACTCCTATTGAATCTGTTGCTACGGCACAAAAAGAGATGATTGAGATTGAGAAAATGGAGGCATACGATGATTATTGCCTGTGTTTCTTCGACCATATCCGTGAGGCTATCAACTTCAGATTGGCGGATGCGGATACATACCTTGCAGACCTTGACAAGCAGATAAAGCATCATACCCACGAATACAAGAGATTGGTGAATGACGAAAACTTTGACCAGTTGAGTTCGCTATTCCGATTTGAGGAGTTGGGCAAGTTGCTCATCAAGAAGATTGAGTATCTGCGAACTCATGATAGAGTGTATGAAGTGGATGCAATCATGGAGGAATATAAGTATGTGCCGGATGTCTGTTCCTTCAAAATCAATGAACTTCTCGAAAAGGGATTGGAGAATGATGCCTTGAAAGAGATAGACAAAACGATAGCTGTGTATGGAGATGATGGATACAATACCACTGAACCTTGGCATCTGCAAAAGATAGAAATCTTGGAAAGACGTAATGACAAGGCTAGCGTTATTGAAGAATATCGCAGATTGTTCCGTCAGTTCTTGGTGGACAAGCGACCTTACTTCGAGAAAATGAAAGAGTTTGTAGCCAAGGAGGATTGGGATGATTTTGTGGTGAAACTCTTCGGGGATATTCCACATATCACAGATGATGATTGCATCGAAGTATGCGATATGATTGTAGAAGAAAAGAAGTATCAGTGTCTCCTGAAGATTCTGATGGACAACAGAATGTCGTTCAGCCGAGTGGAACTCTTCAAAAAGTATGCGCATTATATGAGCGAGGAAGATCAAGCTACTTATACCGAGCATATTATTGATGATTTGCGGAAGCACTTGAGTTATGCAAAATCGAAGAGCTATGGCTATATCGTGGATGACATCAAGGGTATGTACACTTGTTGTGAAGTTTCCAAGAAACTCATCTTGGATTTTGTGGAGGAGGTAGAATACAATTACGGCAATCGTCCTGCTTTGATGCGATTGCTAAGAAACTGATTATTTTGATTTAGAACATATACTATGGTTATACTGAAGAATTTACCATTTAGAGATAAGCTCAACTTGGCGATGATGATTGAATACGACACGAAGAAAGTGATTCAAGAACATGCAAAGTTGATAAATGTGAGTTTGCCATCATCCTATCGTAAAGGAGAAATGGCTGAAGGACTTGCTACATTGTTTCAGCATGATCCTTTCTATACGGTCAACCAACTTCCGATGGACGAGCAGAAATTAATTGCTCAACTCATCAATCTTAAATTTGACGAGTGTGTTGAAGTGCCAAGAAATAACGAAAAGCATCTTATGATGCAAAAGGTTCATTTGGTGGTGACATACGAGGATGGCAATACTTGGAAGTTATTTATGCCTGATTGCGTAAGGACAATACTAAAAGATACTACGGAAAGTCAGATAGGTGATATTCCCGGCATGATGGAATATCGCAAAGTATTGGAGAGTTTGACGGAATGTAACATCAAATTGCAGGAAGTAATGGACAAAGAGGCTGGCAAAATACCTATGTCGCAAGCCTCGAAAATGATTCTGAACCAACTGGAGAAGCAATATATAGAGAAGCGTGAGGAACTTCGCAAAATTCAAGCGAAATATTCATGGGCTTCTGATAAGGAAAATCCTGTACAGCAGAGCATCGCTGATGCCTTGATGTATATCGGATTTATGAAATTGGTATAAAATCATTATTGGTTCTTTGAAATTGTTAATGAAAGAAATCAAGTTATTTGATTACCAAGAGGATATGAAGGAACGGATTGAGAAGGCGTTGCGCCTTCATCGGTCCGTAATGGCACAAATGCCTACTGGTACAGGTAAGACCTATCTGTTAACAGCAGTCATAGACTCTTTCGTGAGCAACAATCCAATGGAGAAAGTATGGATAGTTGCCCATAGAAGAGAGCTTGTGTCACAGATAGACGAAACCGTAAGAAAGTTCCATTCTTATTCCGCATCAAACACCTCTTCCCTATTGTCATCCGTCAAGCCGATGTCAATTCAGTGGCTGATGAGGCACTATGACGAGATAGAGGAAGAGCCGGGGGTGATTGTGATTGACGAGGCACACCATGCGCTTGCCAAAACTTACAAGGAAATGTGGGAGAGATTCCCGAAAGCTAAGTTCCTGGGACTGACGGCTACACCTTGCCGATTGAACGGAAAGGGATTCACTGACCTGTTTGATGTGTTGGTACAGTCGTGGGATGTTCCTGAGTTTATCAGCAAGGGAAGATTGGCGACATACGATTTCGTGAGCATCAAGTCGGATGGTGTGACGCAACGGCTCATTGACTCCTTGCAGAAGCGAGGTGCAGATGGTGACTACCAGAACAAGGAAATGGATATGCTGTTGAATAAGAAGCCGAGCATCGAAAGGCTCTATCGGAGCTTGGAAGAATTTGGTAAGGACAGAAAGGGCATCGTGTATGCTATCAATATTTCTCATGCTCAGAAAATCACAAAACTGTATCAAGAAAATGGCGTGAAAGCCATAGCCATAGACTCGAAGACACCTGCAGTAGAAAGACAGCAAGACATTGAAGCCTTCAAGAAAGGTGACATCCAAGTGCTGGTGAATGTGGACATCTTCTCGGAGGGATTTGACTGTCCGGATGTGGAGTTTGTACAGTTGGCACGACCAACGCTGTCGCTTGCCAAGTATCTACAGATGGTGGGACGTGGACTGCGTGTTGCTAAAGGAAAGAAGAATTGCGTGATTATAGATAATGTGGGACTGTATCGGGTATTTGGGTTGCCATCGCAAGTATGGAACTGGAAGGCTACATTTGAAGGAAGATTGAGATACAGCAGGAAGAAGGAGACTCCGAAAGAAAGAGATTTCTTCTTGATGTACGGAAAGCAAGAAACTATGCCTGTTGGTCAAGACTCTGAAATGATGATGGTGATGAGCCATGAGGAACTGATGCAGTCATTGCAGTATCGGGAGTTTGTTGATTGCAATGATGATTTTGCCATCGTCAAGTTGAATGATGGAAAGATGACGGTGGTAAACCGCCAAGGCGAACAGGTGATAGAACCAGGCAACTATTATGACATGAAGTTCTTGCAAGGTAATATCTTATCCTATCGACCTCGCAGAAAGACTGTATGTTACTACGACCTCTTGGCGAGAGTTGTCATAGACGAGGACATTCATGCGAAAGATGCTCCCGAGGTAATCACCATCAATAAATGGGAGTTCGTCGAATATAATGGTCTCTTCAAATCTCGTACCTACGAGTACTTTGCTTTACCTTTTCGCCCTTCCCAATATGACCTATGGAATTATGGATATTATTTGATCTACAACTTTCAACGCTCTACAGCCAGTGGTTGTCAGGAATGGATATATAAAGAGGAGGATGGCGGCTCTATACGTATGTATAAAGAAAACAGTGAAAAGGTTTGTTTTTTACGTGGCGACCATACTCATGTATATTGGCTGTGCGCCGACCTATACGACAGTGGCATAGTGGTCATGGACAGCCATGAGGATTATTACTACGTTGACTCCAACTTGAAAAAGACCTATATAGGTTGCAATCAACCCAAAACAGAAAGCGAAAATTTGATGGTTGCGATGCCTCGGCTTGGCAAAGTGGTCTATGAGCGAGAAATGAAGCGCAGGAAAAAGCAAGAGGAACAGGAGTTGGAGCTTATGCACGAGAAGTCGGAGGCAGGACATGTGGAATTGTATCAAGCAGGAAAGAAATGGGGTGTGAAGGTAGATGGTAAAGTTATCGTGCCACCCCTCTACCATAGTATAGCGCAACCAGTCGGTGCCTATTGCGCCTTTGAACAGATTCCCAGACATTGGGGTGTTATGACATTGAAAGGAAAAGTGATTGTTGATGCCAAATATGAGAAGGTGGAGATTCGTGACAATGGAATCGCCGTGGTAACAGGCATTACGGGAAAAACACAGACAATCAAACTTTTAAAGGTAAAAGAGTAAAAAAGTAAAAGGGTAAAAAGGATTTTTGCTTTTTGAAATGACAATGAAGAAGATAAAACTTTTTGATTATCAGGAAGACATGGTGAAGAGAGTGCAAGAGGCATTCAAACATCATGATGCTGTCATGGTCCAAATGCCGACTGGAACGGGAAAGACGTATCTGCTTGCCGCCATCGTAGGTTTGTTCTTGAAAGAGGAAGTGTGGGTGGTAGCCCATCGTCGTGAACTCGTTTCACAAATCAAGGACACCTTGGAAAGATTCTTCCCATCCCTAAAATCCACTTCCATCAAAGTGACATCGATACAATGGCTGTCGAGACACTATGGAGAGATGGAAGAGAAGCCGGGGTTGATAGTGATAGACGAGGCGCACCATGCTTTGGCGGAGACATACGCTGAGGTGATGAATGCCTATCCGAAGGCGAAGAAGTTGGGACTAACAGCTACGCCCTATCGATTGAATGGCAAAGGATTCACGGATTTGTTTGATACCCTGCTGTGCTCATGGAGCATGGAGAAGTTTATTGCCGAAGGACGGTTGAGTCTTTATGACTACTACTCCATCAAGCCAGACAGTGCTGACCAGCTGCTGATAGACTCGTTGCAGAAACGAGGTGCTGATGGTGACTATCAGCAGAAGGAACTGAACGAGGTGATGGATGTGAAGCCATCACTCGAAAGACTATGCCTTACTATCAAGGAGTATGTGCCTGGAAAGAAAGGTATCGTCTATGCTATCAGTATTCAACATGCTGAGCATATTGCGGAGTTCTATCGGGAGAATGGCATCAAGGCTGTGGCGATTTCGAGCAAGACACCGCTTGCAGAACGGCAAGAACTCATTGAAAGATTTAAATCTTCTTCTCTCTCCTCTTCCCTAAATTCCACTTCAAATACTTCCGATGAGATTGAGGTACTGGTAAGTGTGGATTTATTCTCGGAGGGCTTCGACTGTCCTGATGTGGAGTTCATACAGTTGGCAAGACCTACGCTGTCATTGGCTAAGTATATGCAGATGGTGGGACGTGGACTGCGAGTGGCAGAAGGTAAAGAATACTGCGTGATACTGGACAATGTAGGACTGTATAAGCGGTTTGGATTGCCATCTGTGGACAGAGATTGGCAGAGTATGTTTGAAGGACGTACTTCTCTGGAGGACATTCTGCAAGAGGCGTGTATGCAAGTCAATAGTCACAACTGTAGGATGGATGTGCTGATGGATGGTGATGAGGAAATGATGAAAATTATCAACCATGAGCGCCAACAGCAGATGATCATGGACACCTATGGCTATCAGATTGTAGAAGATGAAAAAGGTCTGAAGGGCATCAAGGATAAGGATGGCAAAATGATATTGGAATGCCAATACAAGAAGATAGAAGTGACCAACGATGGCTTTGCCTATTGCTACATAAGAAAGAAAGTAGGTAGGAAGGAATGGATTGACTTGCGGAACAGGTTGTGGTTTGCCAATAAGCCCCAAAGTGTGAAGCTGATGGGCATCGACTTCAGTACAGAGGATGGCAAAAAGCTATACCCTCGCATCCTATCGAAGTATATTGATGAAAAGACCTATCTGACGGTGAAGACCTTGGAACTGCAAGTAGGAACAGGACTGAGTTGGAAGCATAGGTTTATTCCTTGGGACGAGCCGAATAAGGTGTACATGTGTCAGGAAAGGAAAGATCGCTCACGCCTTTATGTTGATGAGAATGAACAATATTTTGTGCAGAAGAATATCGGCAGTCAATTGGTGGAAGTCAATTCCCCAGAAGGACTGGCGGAATTTGCAGAAAAAGACAAGCTGGAAAGAGAGAATGATGCAGAAGCTCTAAAGAATGCTTATCCGCATTATGAATTTTATCCTGTTGATAAAGTCAAGTTTCCCATGCAGATCCGTAGGAATAATAAGTACGAGAATAAGATAAGAATAGAGAAAGACGGCATTTGGCATGTTGAAGATGATTGGTATCATGAGAGTTATTGGGTTGACCCTATCACACATAGGAAACATTATACGAGACCTGTCCTATTCAAGCGTGGCTATCTGAACATCTTGAAAGAAGGCGACTGGTGCTATGTGAGAAACATCCCTGGACTCAGGAACAGACCATTAAGGCAATGGGAAATTGTGGCAGATGACAACATCTGTGTCATCAATAATAAGTATCTGATAGAGAAAAGCGAGCCAGATCAATGGTACAAGATATGCAGGAGAACAGATGACTTCACTTATTTTTCTGTTCTGGCATGCTTTTATGAAAGTGAACACATCAAGGATGATACAGAGATTCAAATTACTCAATTTGATGGCGAGGGCTTGAAAATGACCCAAGAAGGATTTCCTTATACACCACTTGTGATAAAAACGCATAAAAGAAGTAGGTGGCTGTGACAAAAACAGACCGATGTGAACAAGAGTTCATTTCGGTCTGTTTTTTGTTTATGTATGTTTCTTCGTAGAAGGATAGAATAGATGGTCTTTGTCCAAGAATACAGGATAGAATACAGATTCTATGATGTAACCTGCAAGCCTTGGCTTTTGACCGCCGATTTTCCGAATCGTCCCCCAAGAAACCTTGCCCTTGATATGCGGAGGAATTTTGAAGTGGCTGTTTTCTGGGAAATCACCATATACCTTCAAGAGTCCCTGCTGTACAGCTTCTTGTCTTGTAAAAGAGCATACTTCTACAAATCGCCCTACAAGTTTATCAAGCATTTTCTCTTCTTGCCATTTTTCAAGAGTCTGTCCTGGAGGGCATTGGTTGAAATCGAAATCCTTGAAGTTAAAAGACAACTTTGGCTGTTCATCTTTCACCTTACGCTCATCTCTCACATTGGCAGTACGGCTTTCTGAAGCAGCAGTGCTTTTGAACTTATTCTCAAACTTACTCTTCTTTTTTGCTGCCATACTCCATGATGAATTTATCAATGTTGCCGAAATAAGGAATAGCACCATAGCGTCCCAGCAGATAATCCTTTGAGAAAGACGCATCGTTACGGACGCTATTAGCCTGATTGATTTTGTATTCCACTAGAGAGTACAAATCAGATGCACCCTCAGAAGATTTCTCAGCGAACCATATCTGATCACGACGAAGCAAATCCTTACGCAAGAGGTTTGTATCGTGAGTTGTTATAATCAACTGTGCCCCCAAGGTATTCATCATACTATAGAATAGTTTGAGCAATTCTACTGACAACTGTGTATGAAGACTTGCGCCAAACTCGTCAATCACAAGCACACCACCATTTTGAATGGTGTCGAAGAATGGACCAAGAAGAGCAAACAGTTTAGTTGTACCCAAGGACTCAAACTTGAAATTCAACTGCTCTTTACCAATTACCGCCCCATTGTCATACAGATCATGGGTTGAAAGAATTTCCAACTCATGTTGCTCTATCCGTTGGTTGGAATCTGTAGGGAAATGGATGCCCAAACGAGACAATATTTCAAAAGGAGTATCTTGCGTGTCAACTTCCTTGACATTCTCTTTAACGTTCATATCCTTGATGCAATTATCCACAATGCCAATCATGTTGAGGATTTGCTCACGAATCAAAGGATTGTGTATAAAAGTCCTTGCAGTATAAGCCAAGGTGTTATCGTCTAAACCTGAAAGAATATTGAAGCGCTTGCGGAACCATTCTTTTACCTTCATTGCCACTTCCACATTGAATTGAGCTGCTGTGGAAAGGTATAGGGCATTACTTCTGGTTTTTGTGTCAACTCCTCTTGCACCCTTTACCACTTTTGAGTTGACCTTGATATTTTGTCCTTCACGCTTGAAACAATAGCTCTCTTTTGTACTTCCTTCAAGTAACACGAAGAGCCATTCGGTCAGCACTTTGTTCTGACTGACCTCAAATCCATATCTGTATCTTTCTCCATTGCAGATGAATATCATTTGCATAGAAATAGGCTCTTTTGTACTTTCAACATCAAAACGATAATGAAGAAGAGAGAGACGCTTGACGATGCTCTCATCAACAAATGACCGTAGCACCATAGACTTGAAAATATCCATAGCTGCAATTACAGAACTCTTACCCGAACCATTTGCACCGTAGATGGCGGCAGACCTTAAATAACGCTTGCCGTTATCCATGGTGGAAACATTCGAGTAACCATCATTGCTCTCGCACTCCTTGACAGTAGTGCTAGCAACCATACTAAGCGAAACCTCATCCCTATATGACATAAAGTTTCTTATCGTAAATTCTATCAGCATTTGTTCATACGTTCTTGTTTGTTACGGATGCAAAAATACAAATAAATCTCCATATAACCATAAAAATTGAGATTATTTCACAAAAATCACAATAATATGTACAAGAAAACTACTTTTGATGACTTTTGATGTAACAAAAAAGAATTTTGGGATCGAAAATAATTCCTTTATGTTTGGTCACAATATGCAGATGCTCGCCTGTTGCACGTCCTGTGGAGCCTGATCTACCAATAATGGTGCCGGCAAAAACAGGAGTTCCTGGGGCGATATGAACTTTAGATAAATGACAATAGCTGATGGTGAAGTCGGCATGACGGAGGATGATGTAATTGCCAGAGCGAGCGTCGTAGCCAACCTTCTCCACTTTACCATCCATCATAGAATACACATACTCGTTATGCGCTTTGAGGTCTATACCATGATGCATAGACTTTCTACCATTGATCGGGTCACGACGATAGCTGTAAGGACTAGTGACCTTGATAGATTTCAGTGGATAAGTGATGCTTGGATAGCTGCTTATCCACGGTTTTTGTTTGTTATCCACAGAGTCCGTTTTCTGCTGAGATTGATTCTGCATTATAGAATCTACTGATGAGTTCGCAGGAAACAGATGTTTCTCCTCCACTTTCTTGATTTTGTAACGGCATGCGTTGTTGCTGACGGTATTGAACTGCGCCTTTGCACTCGATACTGCCAACAAACTTATTGTCCATAATGCCACTATTTTCCTTTTCATGGTGCAAAATTAGGGAAAGAAATCAAGAATAATATACAATGCAGCTAAAGTATAACATAAAATAAGATTAAAGTATGATTGAGAGTATGAAATGACGTTGTAATCATAATAAAACGGAAAAGATTGGACGGTGAAGCATGGTCTTTCTTGTATTCATTACTCTTGGGCTATCTTTGCATAGTCTTATATAAGGTATTATTCAAAATATGAATCAGAATATGAAAAGAAACTCATTTGAAGAAAGCGAAGTGCCGTATCAGACACTTGCGAAGTATGGATTGACCCACGAGATGATAGAAGACCTGCCGATGCATGCATTGGAAGACATCAGCAATGGTCGTCCATCACCTGTGTTGCCTGTGAGCATGGAGGTAAACGAAGGATATAGTATCAAGAGTAGAACCCGATTTGCCTTGGTAAGAATGGCAGACGGAAATGTGGATGTGATGTTC
>ERZ1034976.1785-NODE-1785-length-15814-cov-12.215940_pt1 | contig 15814 bp, 11 predicted proteins | sample MGYA00520623_ERZ1034976 | MGnify/ENA primary metagenome ERZ1034976 (study PRJEB33766, sample SAMN09781774) | gut metagenome | biome: gut microbiome | host: Homo sapiens | place: Madagascar | study: EMG produced TPA metagenomics assembly of the PRJNA485056 data... | reverse complement strand
CCATGTCCCTGATCCAGATGGATGCCTCCGTCAGCCCCGGCAACTCCGGCGGCGGTCTGTTCAACATGAACGGTGAACTCATCGGTCTGGTCAACGCCAAGTCCTCCAGCTCGGACGCGGAGGGTCTGGGCTTCGCCATCCCCATCAACGACGCCATTCAGGTGGCGCAGGATCTGCTGGAGAACGGCTATGTCTCCGGCCGGCCGTATATGGGCATCACCTACATTGCCGTGACCGATGCCCAGACGGCGGCCCAGTTCAACGTCAACGCCTACGGCGTCTATGTCGTGGACGTCGTGCAGGGCGGCCCGGCCGACAAGGCCGGTCTGAAGGTTGGGGACCGCATCGTCAGCATCGACGGCACCGAGATCGCCCAGAAAGACGACCTTGGCACCCTGATGCAGCAGCACACGGCCGGCGACACCCTTTCCATCACCGTTGCCCGCGACGGCCAGATGCAGACCGTCTCGCTGACGCTGGGCGAAAAGAATGCGTCGAACACCGCCGCACAGCGTTCGGCCAACAACTGAGCCACCCCCGCCGCAAGGCGTTATCAAGATTTGATTCCTTTCTTCTTCAAAAATCCCCCGACTGGCGGTGACCCGCTGGCCGGGGGATTGCTGTTTATACCAAGCCGAAGATGGTCGCACTGACCGGGGCCAGGACCGCTTCGCCGCTCAGGATGCGGCTGTCGCCCCGCCACAGGCTGGACGAGGTGCCGTCGCTCAGCAGCTTCCAGCGCCCGTCGGGCAGCCGGATGGGCTGTTCCTGTTCGGTGGGGTTGTAGTAGACGCAGAGCGCGCCCCACCACGCTCCATCGCCGGGCAGGGCAGGCAGACGCCAGCCCACCAGCGGCTGTTCCAAATCAAAAAATGCAATGGCGTTGGGGCTGGCCCTGTCCACCGCACCCAGCCGCGGGAAGGCATTCCGCAGGCCGATGAGGCCCCGGTAATAGTCCACCAGCCCATGGAACTGCTCGGCCCGCTTCCAGTCCAGCCGGTTCAGCGCCGGGGAGGAGCGGTAGCTGTTGCCCTGCCCCTTTTTGGTGCGGGCGAACTCTTCGCCTGCCTGCCAGAAGGGCAGGCCCATGCAGGTGAGGTAGATGCCTGCCGCCAGCCGGTTCTGGGCCAGGGCGGCACGGTCCACCGCGCCAAACTCCGGGCGCTCGTAGCGAACCAGAAGCAGCTTGTCCCACAGGGTGAAATTGTCGTGGGCGGACACATAGCTGACGATCTGCCCCGGCGTGTGGGGCGGGAACTTATCGCTGCGGCACCATGCCGCCACGGCCCCGCCGATGTCCCAGAAGCTGCCGGGCTTTCCCTCCACGTAGCCCGGCTCCCGCGCATTAAAGCAGCCGCCCTTGATGGCGTCGCGGGTGTCGTCGCAGAAGATGCCGATGCGGTCGTTCAGCATGGCCAGATTGTTCTTGTTCGCCTCGTACCGGTGCAGCGCACTGCTGCCGCCCTGCCACGGCTCGCCGTACATCAGGATGTCCCGCCCGCCGGGCAGCTTGTCCAGCTCGGCCCGCAGCAGGTTCATCGTCTCCACATCGTACAGGCCCATCAGGTCGAACCGGAAGCCGTCGATGTGGTACTCCTGCGCCCAGTAGAGTACCGAATCCAGAAAGTATCGCCGGGCCATGGGCCGCTCGCTGGCAAACTCGTTGCCGCAGCCGCTGCCGTTGGAAAGGCTGCCATCCTCGTTCTGGCGGAAATAATAGAGGGGGACCGCCCGGTTCAGCACGTTGTCGGAGCGGTACATGTGGTTGTACACCACATCCATCACCACACCGATGCCCGCCGCATGGAGGGCCTGGATCATCTGCTTGCACTCCCGCACCCGGACTTCGCCGCGGGCGGGGTCGGTGGAGTAGCTGCCCTCCGGGACGTTGTAGTTGGTGGGGTCGTAGCCCCAGTTGTACTGCCGGGTCAGCGGGCGGCTCTCGTCCACGCTGCCGAAATCAAAGATGGGCATGAGCTGGACATAGCGCACCCCCAGCCGCTTGAGGTAGTTCAGGCAGGTGGGGTGGACGCCGTCGCCGTTCAGGGTCGTGCCCTGCTGGGTAAAGGCCAGGAATTTGCCCCGCCACGCATTGCGCACCCCGCTGGCCGGGTCTTGCGAGAAATCCCGGACGCTGACCTCCCAGACGCTCCGCTTCGACGCCGGGATGACCGGCCGTTTGTCCTGTTCCCAGCCCGGCGGGTCGGTGCGGGCCAGATCCACGATCATGCTCCGCGCCCCGTTCACGCCCGCCGCGCGGGCATAGGGGTCAGCGGTGGTCACGCTGCCCCACTCGGTGGTCACGTTGAAATGATAATACTTCCCGTGCTGGTCGCCGGGCAGGTAAACGCCCCAGACGCCCTGCCCCCACGGGCTCAGCGGCAGACTGCCGATGCAGGCCCCGCCGTCGCCTTTCCGGTAAAGATCGACCCGGACCGACTGCGCCGTGGGTGCCCACAGCCGCAGGTGGGTGCCCGATGGGGAATACACCGCGCCCAGCGGCCCCTGATAGCCGGTCTGGCGGGCAAACTCCTCGCTTTCGAACCATGCTTTCCATTGTGCAGGCGTTTTCATTGACTCTCATCCTTTATCCTAACATTCCCGCCCTCGCCAGAGGCAGGCCTTTTGAAATTAGTGTACCCGGCTTGCTCGGATTTTGCAAGAGTTTCCTTGCAAATGGGGCTGCGGTACACTATACTGAAAGAAATGAACCGATCACGGAGGCGATGACATGGCATACACAGACGATTGGGAGACCCTGATGAATGGAGTCTTCGGGCCGGGCGGCAGATTCAAGGCCGCCCCCGGCACCCCCGCCGAACCCCGGCAGCAGCCAAACAGCACGCTGAACGACCTGAATGCGGCGCTTCTGGAACAGCAGAAAAAGCTGGATGCGATGCTCAAGGCCCAGTCGGCCCAGCTGAAGACGCAGGACACCGCCGCCGAGGCTGCGCTGGCCGACAGCCGCCGGATGCTGCGGGACATGGAGAACGACGGTCTGTTGGCCAAAGGCACCACCGACGTGAAACCCGAACATCTGGGCAGCTTCGAGGGGCTGGCCGACGAAGTCCGGCAGACCGTGCTGGGGCAGGACGCCTTTGTGGACGCGGTCGTCCGCGCCATGCGCCGCCCCTTTGTGCTGGGCACCGAGCCGCCCGCCGCCCGGAACGTCATCCTGCTGAGCGGCGGCACCGGCACCGGGCGGCACTTCGCGCTGGAGGAGACCGCCCGCTGCATGGCTGCGCGGGGCCTGCTGCAAAACGACCAGATCGCCGCACTCGACCTGGCGCTTTACGCGAACCCCGCCGCCGAAAAGCTCTTTTTGCAGGACCTCTACGCCGCACTCCACGCCCCCGGCGAGATCGTGGCCTTTGAGCACTACGAGAGCTGCTGCCCCAGCTTTCTGAAAACGCTGTCCGACCTGGCCGTCCGGGGCAGTGCCCCGCTCTCCAGCCGGTACATCGTCAACCGGGACGGCATTCTGGTGGACGCCGGAACGGCTCTGGCCCCCGGCGCGGTCAGCCGTCTCGACCCCTGCGGGAAGTACCTCATCTTCTTTTCGAACAAGGGCCGCGCCGCCATAGCGGACAAGTTCGGCGCAAGCATGGTCTCAGCGCTGGGCGACGTCTGTGAGACGACCGCCTACCAGCAGGCAGACCTTGCAGCCCTCGCCGCCCAGCAGCTGAATGCGCTGGCCCAGAAGGTCACGGCCCGGCTGGGCCTGACCCTCGCCGCCGGGGCCGATGTGCGGGACTACGTCGCCGCCCAGTGCACCCCCCAGAAGGGCGCAGCCGGGCTGTCCGGCTGCTGCGACCGCATCTTCCGCGCTCTGAGCGAATACTGCCTGCAAACGGACAAGCCGCTCACCGGCACCGTGACCCTGACCGCCGCATCGGAGGGCCTGCTCTTCCACCTGAACGATGCCGCCCCGGCCCCGCTGTTTGACCTGCTGCCCGCCGCCTACACCGGCGCACTGGATGAGATCCGGGCCGAGATCTCGGAGCTGGTCGGTCTGGCCCCGGTCAAGGAATACGTGTTCGGTCTGGCCGACAATCTGCAGGTCCAGCAGCGCCGCGCCGCTGCGGGCATGAAGACGGCCAGCCTTTCGATGCACATGATCTTCACCGGCAACCCCGGCACCGGCAAGACCACCATCGCCCGGCTGGTGGCCAAGTACCTCAAGGCCATCGGGGCGCTCAAGGGCGGGCAGCTGGTGGAGGTGGGCCGCGGCGACCTCGTGGGCCGCTACACCGGCCACACCGCACCGCTGACCAACAGCGTCATCGAGAGCGCCCTCGGCGGCGTCCTCTTCATCGACGAGGCCTACAGCCTCTACCGCGGCGAGCAGGACAGCTTCGGCCTCGAAGCCATCGACACCCTCGTCAAAGGGATGGAAGACCACCGCGACGAGCTCGTGGTCATTCTGGCCGGATACACCAGAGAGATGGAGACCTTCCTCACCGCCAACAGCGGTCTGGCCAGCCGCTTCCCCAACAAGATCGAGTTCCCGGACTACACCGCCGACGAGCTGCTGCAGATCACCCACGTCCTCGCAAAAAACAAGGGCTACACCCTCTCGGAGGCCTGCGAAGAGCCGCTGCGGAACTACTACGCCCGCCGTCAGGCCGCCGACGCCCGCACCGCCGGCAACGGCCGTCTGGCCCGCAACACGCTCGAAAAGGCCATCTTCCACCAGAGCCGCCGCCTCGTCGCCGAACCCGCCGCCGCGCTGGATGTGCTCCTGCCGAGCGATCTGGAACTGGAGGAATAAGATTTCTTAGCCTTTTGTCGTTGGATTTTACAAGGTCTGTTGGGAATTTCTGTCTGTTTTTCCAAATTGCGTCCATCCCTTCTGGCATGATATAATCATGTCAAAGGAGGGATTTCCATGAAAAAGATCCTCAAGCGCATTCTGCTGGTACTTTTGGTTCTGGTGCTCCTTGCAGTCTGCGGGTTTGCTGCATTTTATTTTTCCCGCATCCGCACGATTCAGAGCCTGGAAAAAGTGACCGACTACGAAGACTACAACCTCTACCGGATGGATGTCCAGTATTCGTACGACCTTGACCGTCTTATCTCCTATGGCATTTCCAGCAATCAGGATATGCTGGACGCCATCCTGAAGGAATCCATCCCGCTTCTGCCCATCCACATGACGGCCCCGAATTACGGATGCAGCGCCTTCAGCATTACGGACAGTGATCAGGAGATCTTGATGGGCCGGAACTATGATTTCAAGATCGACACCTCGTCGCTTCTGGTCCACTGCACCCCTAAAAACGGCTATGAATCGGTGGCCTTTGCGGCCCTGAGCAACATTTCGGCCAACCAGCCGGATGCCAGTCTGTCCAAGAAGATCGCCGTGCTGACCGCTCCGTTCATCTGTCTGGACGGCATGAACGAAAAGGGCGTTTCCATTGCGGTGCTGACGCTGGACAGCGAACCGACCGTCCAGCAGACCGGCAAGCAAACCATCTTCACGACATTAGCCATCCGTCTGGTGCTGGACCGTGCCGCCACCACACAGGAAGCCGTGGACCTGCTGAACAGCTATGACATGTTCGCCACCAGCGGCCGGGACTATCATTTCTACATCACGGATGCGTCCGGCGATGGCCGCGTCGTGGAATACGATTGCGACGACCCCGCCCGTCCTCTTGTGGCAACCCCTATCCGCGCCATCACCAACTTCTACGGCCTGTACGCAGACCGCGTTCTGCCCAACCAGAAAAACGGCATCTACGGCCACGGGCGGGAGCGCTATGACAACATCGAAGCCGTTCTGAACGGGACGGACACCTACACCATAGACACCGCATGGGACGCCCTGAAAGCTTCGGCGCAGAATCCCAACCCCAACGATGTTACCAGCAACACCCAGTGGTCGCTTATCTACAACGACACCCAGCGCACCGCCCAGTTCGTCCTGCGGCGGGATTGGAACACCGTTGTTTTCTATGACCTCAACCTCAATACGGTGACACTGAAATAACCGCAAGAAAAAACGGACCGCTGAAACGGTCCGTTTTTTTGTTTAGCGATGCTCTTCCGCCAGCTGTTCGGCCAGCGCCCGCATCCCGGTGCGGACGTCTTCGGGCGCAAGGACTTCCACCTTGCCGCCAAAGCCCGCCACCCAGCCGTAGAACGGCTCGCTGACACAGATGGGCACATCAAAGTGGAAGCGCCCGTCCTCCTCCGGCAGGAAGGTCGGCGAAGCGCCGAACCGCTCCCGCATGGCGTTTTCGAGGTCGGCCGTGCAGCGCAGGGTCACGCGCCGTTCGGGGCCGCCGTACATGCTGAAGTGCTTGCGCAGGTAGGTGGGCAGATCGAAATTGGCAAACTGCTCCCGGCCGCAGCGGGGCCGCTCCAGCACCCGGACGCCGGACATCCGGTCCACCCGGTAGTGGCGGATGCCCACCGGCTCCTTTTCGTCCTGATAGGCGATGAGGTAATAGCAGCCGTTCTCCCACGCCATCTGCCATGGGCTGATGACCCGCTTTTCGGGCCGGCCCACTTTTTTGTAGTGGAACTCCACCATCCGGCCGGTGTTGATGGCCTCGTGCAGTGCGTCGATGCTGTACAGCAGGCTCCTGCTGTCGGTCTTGGGGCGGCCGTCCACGTAGACCTGACGCTGCAGCTGGCTGCCCTCGTAATTGGAGCAGAGCTTTTCCAGCTTCCGGATCAGGCGGCGGCTCGTGGCGCTGGACACCACCCGGCTGGCCTGCACGGCGTCCACCAGCAGCTTTAGCTCGGCCAGGTCAAAGGTGCGGCTGGCCAGAAAATAGCCGCCGCCCCGGCCCCGCCGGAGCTGGATGTCGTACCCCAGTGCGTTCAGCGCGTCGATGTCGCTGTACACGCTCTTGCGCTCGCAGAGGATGCCCTGCTGTTCCAGCAGCCCCACCAGCTGGGGCACGTTCAGCAGGTGGTTTTCGTCGGTCTGTGTCTCAAAGATGCGCAAAAGCGCCAACAGCTTGGATTTCTGGCCTTCCTGCTTGGGCATAGGTTCACCTCATTCGGGGAGCTTCTTGTCGAACGCCGCACGGCGCCGGGTGGAAAGGCGGAACATCTCTTCGAGCTTTTCGCGGTCGCCCGCCGCCAGCGCGCTGCGCAGTGCGCCGAGCGCGGCGTCGAACTGGTCGATCTCCGAGATGAGGTTGTCCCTGTTCCAGAGGAACAGTTCCGCCCACATTTTGTCGTTGATGCGCGCGATGCGGGTCAGATCCCGGAAGGAGTCGCCCGTGTACTCGCACAGCGAGGTGTTGTCGTTGGCGCACATCAGGCTGACGGCGATGGCATGGCACAGCTGGCTGACATAGCCGACCATCCGGTCATGCTCCTGCACGGTCAGGGTGCAGATGTGTTTGAAGCCCAGCACCTCGGCCAGCTCTCGGACCCAGGCGATGGCCTCCGGGGTATTCTTCCCGGTCGGGGTGATGATGAAGTTCGCCGGGGCAAAATTCACCTCGGCGGCGTGTTCCACGCTGGAGGTCTCGCGGCCTGCCATCGGGTGGCTGGCGATGAACTCGACCCCCGCCGGGCAGAGGGCCTGCACCGGCTCCACCAGGCCGGTCTTGACGCCGGACACATCTGTGAAGATGCAGCCGGGCTTGAGGAGCGGGCCGTACGTCCGGAACCACTCGATGAGGGCTGTGGGGTAGAGGCCGAAGATGATGTGGTCGGCCTCTCGGACAAGGTCTTCAAAATCGTGGGTTTTGCCCCGCTCGATGTAGCCATGGTCGAGCGCGAACTGCAAGTGGCCCTCGCTGCGGTTGATGCCGTCCACATGGAACCCGGCTTTGGAGAGTTCCAGCGCATATTTGCCGCCCAGCAGGCCGAGGCCCACCACGAGATAACGTTTCGTTTTATCCAACATCTTCTACCTCCGCGCCCAATGGCTTGATGGCTGTAAAGAAATTCGGCCAGCTCTTCGTGACGGCCTCGGCGCCGTCGATGGGCAGCCGCAGCCCCGCCGCCAGTGCCAGCACCGACAGGCTCATGACGACCCGGTGGTCGTTGTGGCCGGAGAGGACGCCGTCCGGCGCATGGAGCGCCCCGGCACAGCCCTCGATGGTGATGGTGCCGCCCGCGCTGGACAGCACCCCGCCGCATTTGCGCAGCTCTGTTTCCATGGCCTCGATGCGGTCGCTCTCCTTGATGCGGAGGCGTTCCGCGTTCCGGATGACCGTCTGCCCCTCGCAGAACAGGCCCAGCACCATCAGCACCGGGCCGAGGTCGGGGCAGTCGGCCAGGTCGATGTCCGTGCCGTGGAGCGGCGCTTTCCGGAAGACGATGCCCTGTTCGGTGCGGGAGAAGTCGGCCCCGCACCGGCGCAGGATGTCCAGAATGGCCGCGTCGCCCTGCAAGGTCGGTTCGGCCAGGCCGGTCAGCGTGACGCCGCCGGTGACAGCCCCCAGCACCGCCGGGAAGGCCGCCTGGCTGTAATCGCCCTCAACGGTGTAGTCACAGGGGCGGTATGCCTGCCCGCCGGGGATCTCCAGCGTCGTTTCGTCCACCCACCGGCTCGTGACGCCGAACGCCGCCTGAACGGACCGGGTCATGTCGATGTAGCTGCGGCTCTCCACCGGCGGGAGTAGGTGAAGGGTGCTGGTGCCGCCCAGCAGCGGCAGGGCGAACAGCAGCCCGCTGATGAACTGGCTGGACACATTGCCCGCCAGCATATAGTCCCCGCTGGAGAGCGCCCCCTCCACGGTTAGGCCGGAAGGGCTCTGCGCAAAGCGGAGGCCCTGCTCCCGGTACAGCGCTTCATACACCGACTGGGGCCGCTCCATCAGCCGCCCGCGGCCCACAAAGGTCACTTCCTGGCCGGTGAGGCTGGCCAGCGGGATGAGGAAGCGCAGGGTGCTGCCGCTCTCGCAGCAGTCCACCGGGGCTTCCACGGGCAGAAAGCGGCCCAGTCCCTCCACCACTGCATCGTTCCCGCCGGTGGTGACGCGGGCGCAGAGCTGGCCCGCCGCCGCGAGGGTGGCGGCGATATCCTTGCTGAACTCCAGATTCCGGATGTGCGAGGTGCCCTTTGCCAGCGCCGCGCAGAGTACAGCCCGGTGCGCCATGCTCTTGCTGGGCGGGGCCATAATGACTCCGTCAATGTTTCTGTCTGGTTGGATCGTGATCTGCATTTGCAGCCCTCCTTCTGCCCGTTCTGCCAAACGCTCTCCCTGCGGGAGAGCTAGGGCTTGAGAGGGTCACATCTCCCGCCCGATGGCCCATGCGACCTGGCGGCACTTGGCCATGGCCTGTGCAAAGCTGTCCGGGGTCAGGCACTGGGCACCGTCGCTCCATGCGTGGCGGGGGTCGTAGTGGACCTCCACTTCCAGACCGTCGGCGCCGGCGGCCACCGCAGCGATCATCATCGGCTCCACGAGGTTGGCCTTGCCGGTGGCATGGCTGGGGTCCACGATGACGGGCAGATGGGTCTTTTCGTGGATGATGGGCACGGCGGAAAGGTCCAGCGTGTTGCGGGTATACTTTTCAAACGTGCGGATGCCGCGCTCGCAGAGGATGACCTGCTCGTTGCCGCCGGCCATGATGTACTCGGCGCTCATGATCCACTCCTCGATGGTGTTGCACAGGCCGCGCTTGAGCAGGACTGGCTTGTGCATCTTGCCCACGGCCTTGAGCAGCTGGAAATTCTGCATGTTGCGGGCACCGATCTGCACGACATCGACATACTCTTCAAACTCCGGGATGCGGTCTTCGCTCATCAGCTCGGAGACGATGGGCAGGCCAGTGGCCTCGCGGGCCTTGACCATGTCGAGGATGCCCTCGGTCTCCAGACCCTGGAAGGAGTAGGGAGAGGTGCGGGGCTTGTAGGCGCCGCCACGGAAGAGGGCGGCACCGCCGGCCTTGACGCTCTGGGCGATGCGCAGGGCCTGCTCCTCGCTCTCGATGCTGCACGGGCCGGCCATGACAGCGATCTTCTCCCGGCCGCCGATCCGGACGCCGCCGCAGTCGATGACCGAGTCGGCGGGATGGAACAGGCGGTTGGCGCGCTTATACGGGGCCGACACACGGGTCACATTGTCGATCCAGGGGTTGGCGAGCACATCGCGCTCGTCGATCTTGGTGGTGTCGCCCACCAGACCGAAGACGTTATAGTCCTTGCCGGTGATCAGGGTGACATCGAGGCCCTGCTTTTCAAAGCGGTCCACGATCTTTTCCAGTTCTTCCTTCGGGGTGCCTTTTTTCGTCGAAATGATCATCTTCTTGCATTCCTTTCCCTTTTATCAACGTGTCAACCTCTCAGCCACTGCTGAGATTCACGGTCTGAACCTCTCAGTCTGCTTCGCAGACAGCTCCCCTGATAGGGGAGCCTCTGGCGAGTCGGTGAGGACTGTGCTGGATGAGCGAAGTTTTTCGTTCCCGGAAACGGCCGGGCTCCGCTGCCGAGATTCACAGCAGCAATACAAATGCCGCTACCAAAGAGGACAGGGCCCGCCGCTTTGTGCTCCATTGAGCCTGCGCGGTGCGTATCCTGTATTATGTAGCTATGGGGTATTTTCGTCCTATCAAGCCTACGCGGACAGCAGGGCTTGCCCGGCCTGCCAAGGGCTCCCCTACTAGGGGAGCTGGCGGGCGTAAGCCCGACTGAGAGGTTTCTTTACTGCACCATGTGCGATTGTGCGCCGCCGTCCAGCCGGAGCAGCTGCACCAGATAACTGCATGCGTGGAGATAGCCGCCGATGCCCTCGCCCGCAAAGCGGCCCTGACAGCCGAACGAGACGACGTCCGTGTTCCGGAACGGCTCCCGGCCGCTGGGTTCGCTCATGAGCACCTCCACGGCGGGCACACCGCAGAGCTGCAGCGCTTCCAGAATGGCCACGCTGTAATAGGCATAGCCGCCCGGATTGAGGATGATGCCGTCGGCGCGGCCTGCGGCCGACTGGATCTCATCAATGATATCGCCCTCGTGGTTGGACTGGAAGAAATCCGGCTCAATGCCCATCTGCTGGCAGCAGACGTCCAGATAATCCAGCAGGCCGTTGTAGTCCACTTCGCCCTCCACACCGGGCTCGGTGAAGCGGGTGATGTTGATGTTTGGCCCATTAATGAACAAAAATCGCATCCAATGCCTCCAGTGCCGCCGCAACGGCGTCTGCAACGGTCGTTTCGTTCGGGATGACCGCATCGGCTGCGGCCAGATAGAGCGGGCGGCGCTGGGCTTCCATGGCTTTCAGCGCCTCGGCGCTGGTGGAGAGCGGACGCCCACCGCCCACAGTCAGAGCGTCCAGCGGGCGGTCGATGAAGAGCACCACGCCGTTCTGCCGCAGGGCCCGCAGGTTTTCGGGCCGCTTGACGACCCCGCCCCCGCAGGAGAGCACCTGACGGCCCTCTCTGGCAAAGCGGGCGGTCTGCTCGGCCTCCCGTGCCCGGAAGCCGTCCTCGCCCTCTGCGGCGAAGAGGTCCGGGATGCTGCGGCCTGCGGCCCGGACGATCTCCTCATCCAGGTCCACGAACCGCTTGCCCAGCCGGTCGGCCAGCGCACGGCCGATGGTCGTTTTGCCGCAGGAGGGCATCCCGATGAGCGCCACGTTCAGCTGCTCTTTCCGGAGCTGGGCGGTGATGGCGCGGATCTCGGCCGGGGCATCGTCGAATTTGCGGTCCAGGAAGTATTCCGCCGCATACACGGCCTGGGCCACCAGCATTTCGAGGCCGCCCACGGCCACCGGCACACCCGCCTCCTCGGCACGCAGGATCAGTTCCGTTTTGTCCGGATTGTAGACCACGTCGAGGACGGCTTCCAGCCCCGGCATCGCGGCCACATCCAGATGACAGATCCCCACGTTCGGGTACATGCCCGCCGGGGTGGTGTTGATGACAATGTCGGCCCCGCTGTGAACGGCTTCCGCATAGGAAAGCTCGCCCTTTTCGGGGTCTGGATGCCGGCTGACGGTCAGCACTCTGGCCGCGCCCTTATCTTTTGCCACGGCGCTCGTGGTGTTGTGGGTGCCGCCGGTGCCCAGAATGAGAACGGTCCGGCCCGCGAACTCCACGCCGTGGGCATCGGCCAGGTAGGCAAAGCCGAGATAGTCGGTGTTGTAGCCGTAGAGCAGGCCGTTCCGGTTCACGACCGTGTTCACGGCCCCGATGGCCTTGGCGCGCGGGTCGATGTAGGAGCAAGATCCCATGACCAGCCGCTTATACGGGATGGTCACATTGATCGCCTTGAAGGCCCGCCGGGTCAGGAAGGTCCGCGCCTCCTCCTCGGTGGGCAGCGGGCACAGGTCGTACCGGTAGCCGCAGAGCATCTCGTGGATGATCTTCGAGTACGAGTGCCCCAGTTTGGAGCCGATGAGTCCGTATTCCATTTACAGCTCCTCCTTGCGGTAAGCGGTGGGCTGTTCCATCCAGGCCATGCCGTACTTCGCGGTCAGCAGGTCGCCGACGGCCAGCGCCGCCGCGCAGGTCTGCACGATGGCCGCACGGGGCACGATGCAGGGGTCATGACGGCCCTGGATGGAAAGTTCCGCGTTCTGTTTTGCAATGTAATCCACGGTATCCTGTGGTTTGTAGATGCTGGGCGTGGGCTTGACCACGGTGCGGAAGACGACCGGCATCCCGTTGGAGATGCCGCCGTTCAGGCCCGCGTTGTGGTTGGTGGCTGTCACGATGCGGCCCCCCTGCATCCGGAAGGCATCGTTCGCCTCACTGCCCTTCATGTCGGCGAAGCCGAAGCCGGTGCCGAACTCGATGCCTTTGACAGCCGGGACCGAGAAGGCCATGTGGGCCAGCTCGCTTTCCACGCTGTCAAAATAGGGCTCGCCGATGCCTGCGGGCAGGCCGAGAATGGCGGTCTCCAGCGTGCCGCCCACACTGTCGCCTGCGCTGCCTGCGGCGCGGATGGCCGCTTTCATCGGCTCTTCGGCTTCCCCGTTCAGCAGGGCGAAGCCATCGCCCCGGCTCAGCAGCGCTTCGGCCTGCGCCCCCAGTGCCGCCGGGTCATCCAGCGCAAAGGGGGTGTCTGCAACGCCAGCGCACCGCCCGATGTGGGTCACGATGTTGATGCCGGCCCGGTCGAGGGCACCCAGCACCACCGCACCGCCCGCCACCAGCGCCGCCGTGATGCGGCCGGAAAAGTGTCCGCCGCCCCGCGCATCCTGAAAGCCGTGGTATTTGGCATAAGCTGTGTAATCCGCATGGCCGGGGCGAAGCAGGTCGGCGGTCCTGGCGTAGTCGCCGCTGCGGGTGTTCTGGTTCTCGATCATCAGGGCGATGGCGGTGCCGGTCGTCCGGCCGTTCACAACGCCGGAGAGGAACTGCACCCGGTCCGCCTCCACGCGGGGGGTGGACAGGCCGTCGCCCCGCGCCCGGCGCTTGTCCATGCAGGCGGCGAGGAACGCCTCATCCACCGGCACACCCGCCGCCATGCCGTCCAGCACGGCACCGATGGCGCGGCCATGGCTTTCGCCGAAGATGGTCAGGGAGAGGGCAGACCCGAACGTGTTCTTCATGGTCATTCCTCCATGCCCAGCAGGGGGCGCAGGCCCTCCACCGGGATGGTCTCAGCGCGCCAGCAGCCCAGACCCGGCACCTTGATGATGGTGATCTGACCGCCCTGCGCCTTTTTGTCGTGCAGCATCTCGGCCAGCACCTTTTCTTTGTTGTAGGTGGTGCGCAGGGGCAGGCCCAGGCGGCGGTAGACCGCCCGCACCCGCTTTTGCAGCGCCTTGGATTCGATCATGGGCAGCATCCCCAGCGCCACGCACTCGCCGTGGAACAGGCCCACGGTGCGGCGGCCCTTGATGCCCTTGACGGCCTCGATGCCGTGGCCGATGGTGTGGCCGAAGTTGAGGGCCTTGCGCATCCCGCGCTCGGTCTCATCCTGCTCGACGATGTTTTTCTTGAACCGCAGGCTGCGGTAGATGATCTCGTTGATCTGGCCGTCGATGTCGCCCTTTTCAAAGATGCCGAACAGCTCCGGGTCGGCCAGCAGGCTGGCCTTGACCGCCTCGGCCAGACCGTTGATGAAGTGGCGGCGGGGCAGGGTGGACAGGGTGTCCGGGTCCACGATGACCAGCTTTGGCTGCCAGAAGGCACCCACGATGTTCTTGGTGTCGCCCAGATCCACGGCGGTCTTGCCGCCGATGGAGGAATCGATCATGGAAAGGGTGGTGGTGGGGCAGTTGATGAAATCGATGCCCCGCATGTAGATGGCAGCGGCAAATCCGGCCAGATCCCCGACCACACCGCCGCCCACGGCCACCACCAGGTCGCCGCGGCCCATGTTGAACTCCAGCATCTGCCGGAGCACCGTTTCCAGGACCTTGAAGCTCTTGCTGGCCTCGCCCTGCGGCACCGTGATGATGGTGGATTCCCGGCACTGGTCGGCCACACGCTGGGCATACTCGGCAGGCACGCCGCTGTCGGTGACAACGGCCACCTTGCGGTCCAGCCGGGCAAACTGGTACAGGTTTTCCAGTGCACCGTTTTTCAGGATGATATCATAACTGCGCTCGCCCAGATTCATGGTGAGCTTTGTCCCGATGAAATCGCTCATTTCGTATACACTCCTAACAGCCGTACCGTGCGGCAGACATGATTCAGCTCGCGCAGCAGCGCGGCGGTCTTTTCGGCGGCGGGGTCTCCCACCAGCTCGACATAAAAATAATAATCAAAGGGGACGTGGGGCAGCGGGCGGCTCTTGATGGACTCCATATCGTAGCCGCTGGCACCGATGATCTGGATGACCTCAGCCAGCTTGCCGGGCTTGTTGTCCACCGTGAACAGCAGCGAGAAGCGGTTGCCCGCCGTGGGCTTTTCGCGGCTGAGGACGATGAACCGGGTGGTGTTGTCGCCATCGGTGTTGATGCTGGGCACCAGAACTTCCAGCCCGTACAGCGCCGCCGTTTCCACGCTGGCGATGGCCGCCTGCGTCCGGTCGCCGCTCTCGGCCACGAACTTGGCCGCCATGGCCGTGTTGGGCATGGCCGTGGCCGGCAGGCGGAACTGCTTTAAGAAGGTCTCGCTCTGGGCAATGGCCTGCTGGTGGCTGTACACATGCTTCAGCTCGCTCAGCGGGGTGCCGGGCAAAACCAGCAGGTTCTGCGAGATGGGCAGGTCGTACACATCCACGACCCACAGGGCGGGGTGGTTGTAGCACAGATCCAGCACGGCGGACACATCGCCCGCGTGGCTGTTCTCAAAGGGGACCACACCATGGGCAGCATCGCCGCGTTCCACCGCGTCGAAGACCTCGTCCCAGGTGGGGTAGCTGACCGCCTCCGCATGGGGGAAGAGCGCCTTGAGCGCGATGTGCGCAAAGGCTCCCTCCACGCCCTGATAGGCGGCGCGGTTCCGGCCCAGCACCTCGGCCTCGTACTGCTTGGCCACATCCATCATGTGCTGTACGTGGTCGCGGTAATAGGGGCGCAGGGCAGGGTCCTGAATGCGCGCTTCGGCTTTGTCCAGCACCACGGCTTCCCGCGCGGCATCGAAGATCGGCAGACCGTGGGCCTTTTTGTATTCGGCGACCGCCAGCACAGCCGCCATCCGCCGCTCGAACAGCGCGGCCAGTGCAGCGTCCACCGTGTCGATCTCCCGGCGGGCTTTGTCCAGTGCGTCCATGGGTTCCACATCCTTTGTTTTCATGATACCGGAGATGATACGGAATGAGTATACCATAACCCGGACACAGAAACAACAAACCCAGCCCCGGTTCTGTGCGGAGTTTTTTTCAGATTTTGCTTTGGGAAAACGAAAGAGTCTCATCTGCCATCGGGCGGATGAGACTCTTCTGTCGGGTCATTTTCGCAGGTCTTCCCGGCTCCGCGCCTTCCCGTAATACCGGCCATAGGGG
>ERZ1034976.1773-NODE-1773-length-15884-cov-3.728410_pt1 | contig 15884 bp, 13 predicted proteins | sample MGYA00520623_ERZ1034976 | MGnify/ENA primary metagenome ERZ1034976 (study PRJEB33766, sample SAMN09781774) | gut metagenome | biome: gut microbiome | host: Homo sapiens | place: Madagascar | study: EMG produced TPA metagenomics assembly of the PRJNA485056 data... | reverse complement strand
ATTTGATACACTGATCCTCAGAAAATTCGGAAGACCGGAGGATACTTTCTGGCTGGTCCAGAAGGAACTGATGTATCCGGATCTGAAACGTATCAGACGGCATGCAGAGTATCTGGCACGACAGGAACGTCTGAAACAGAACAAAGATTCAGAAGTTACACTGGAAGAGATCTGGAAAAAAGCAGAGGAACTCAGCGGGATCGGATACCGGAAAGGCATGGAAACGGAAATAAAAGCAGAGCTCGCGGCCTGCTATGGAAATCCATATTTTCTCAAACTGATACCAATCCTCAGGAAGATGGGAAAGAAACTGATCATCTGTTCAGATATGTATCTGAGCTGCCAGAATATCAAAGATCTTCTGAAGAACTGTGGATATCCGGAGTTTGATGATTATTTTGTCTCTTCAGAATACCGGGCATCCAAATGCGAGGGTGATCTCTATGATATCGTGTTGAGAAAATATGGGACAGACAGACGGTATTTCCATGTTGGTGATAACGGATGCTCAGATATAAAAAAGGCGGAGAGCAGAAATATCGAGACATTCCATTACCATAATGTGAATGAGCTGGGCAGATCCATCAGGGCAAGGGACATGTCGCCGGTCATGCAGTCCATATATGCAGGGCTGACAGACGGGCATCTTCACAACGGACTTACTGCCAGAATGAGACTGTATGAATTTGGATATACATATGGAGGACTTTTTGTAACAGGGTACTGCCAGTTTATCCATGAGTATGTACAGAAAAACAAAACAGACAAGATCCTGTTTCTTGCCAGAGACGGTGATATCCTGAACAAGGCATATCAGCTCATGTTTCCGGAAGAAAAGGAAAAATGTGAGTATGTATACTGGTCACGTCTTGCATCGACGAAGATGTGTGCAGGATACTTTAAGGCACATTATATCCAGCGGATGGTGGAGCATAAAGTCGACCAGGGATATAAAGTCGGGAAGATATTTGCGACAATGGGACTTGAGAATATGCTTGATGGCTTTATACATGAATCAAATTATAAGTCAGAAAGCATCCTTGACCGCAAAATGTCAGAGAAACTGATAGATTTTCTGAACAGAAACTGGACGGAGGTCTGCAGACATTATGATGCCGAGATCGAAGAAGGCATAAAATATTACGAAGCTGCGCTTGGTAAAGCCAGAACAGCTGTGGCAGTGGATGTCGGCTGGGTCGGAAGCGGAGCTGTTACACTGAAATATCTGATCGAAAAAGTGTGGAAGATGGACTGTACTCTGAAAGGGCTGGTTGCAGGAACCTGCGACGCAAATGGAGTTGACTATGAGATCACGGGAATCCAGTTTGCAGCAGGAGATCTGGAGAGTTATCTGTTTTCGGCCGAAGATAACCGGGATATCTGGAAGGAGCACGATGCATCCAGAGGACATAATCTTATCGTAGAATTACTGTTGTGTTCCGGAAATGCCTCTTTCAGGGGATTTACCAGAGACAAAAACGGAAATTACAGTTTCACCAGATCACATGAAAAAATAAACAGTGACGAGGTGCAGCAGGGAATCCTGGATTTTGTAAAAAATTTTCAGGCACATCCGTTATCAGATATCCGTATCTCAGGAAGAGATGCGGCGGCTCCGATCGCAGTCCTGTATAATAATGAGAGCTGGATCCAGAACATGATAAAAAATACAGAGATTAAGGCAAATGTAGAATAGCAAAGTCTGCATAAAGGAGGCCCATGATGAACAAAAAACGAAAAATATTACCAATTATCTTAAAAGCAGTCAGCAGAATCTTTTCGGTGTCTGTGGTTCTTGCAGCGATCATTTTATTTCAGTCCCTGGCGGGGATGGATGTACTGCCGCAGAAATATAACATAGCAGTAGTACTGGTCATGATAGTACTCATCGGACTTGCGATCGCACTGCAGTTTCACAGAAAGACAAGAGCAATCTCAGCAGTTTTGCTGATAGTCTTTACCCTGGTATTTATAACAGGAAATTATTATCTGCTCCGTTCCTCTGATACACTGGAAAAAATGACAGCATCCGAGACCAGTACGGATGTGATCACGTTATATGTCTTAAAAACTGACAGTGCATCGAAGCTTACTGAGATAAGCGGAGGCAAGATCGGGATTCTGAAGACTCTCGACAGAAAAAATACAGATGCAGCCCTTAAGGCCGCCTCCCAGAAGACAGATGAAAAACTGACTACACAGGAATATGAGAATTCCGACCAGCTTGTAAATGCACTTATTGACAAAAAGGTGCAGGCTATCCTTCTTAACAGTGCATATCTGTCACTGGTAACAGAAGCAGAGGATGGAAGTTCCGCTGCAGATGAAGTAAAATCCGTCTGGACATATGAGATAGAAAGAAAACTGGAAATACAGGACCAGAAAACAGACAACAGCGCAAAAGGAAATACAGAAAAAACAGAAGCGAAGAGTGACAACACAAAGAAAGACAGCACAGAAACAAAAGACAACAGCAGCAAAGAGGACACTGCAGCTAAGAAAACAACAAAGAGCATCACAGATTCACCGTTTGTTCTGTACGTAAGTGGAAACGATTCTGAAGGAGAACTGAAAGCAAACGGAAGAAGCGATGTGAACATGCTGATCGCTGTAAATCCTCAGACAGGAAAGATCTTGCTGGTAAATACACCACGAGATTATTATGTGAACCTGCCGGGAATCGGAGAACTGGATAAACTGACACATGCCGGAATCTACGGTGTTGATGAATCTATGAAGACTCTTGCAGAATTATACGGAATACCGATCCAGTATTATGTGAAACTGAACTTCACAGGTTTTGAAGAGATCATAGATGCGCTGGGAGGAGTCACGGTAGAGAGCGACGTGGACTTTACAGTAGCAAACTGGCATTATGTAGTCGGTGAGAATGATCTGTCTGGAATTGAGGCACTTGCATTTGCAAGAGAGCGTTATTCTTTTGCAACAGGAGACAGACAGAGGGGCAAAAACCAGCAGGCTGTTATCAGAGGTGTTGTAAAGAAAGTATGCTCTCCGGCAATCCTGACCAATTACCTGGATCTTCTCCATGCAGCAGAGGGTGCGGTAGAGACCAACATGGCAATGAAGGACATTACAGCCCTGGTAAAATACCAGCTGGATAAAGGGATCAACTGGGATATCGAATCTATTTCCGCAGATGGAACAGGAGACCAGAAGTACTGCTACTCTGCAGGCGGCAGCGGTTATGTAATGATGCCGGATCAGGCATCTGTGGATGCAGTAAAAGCAAAACTTAATGAGATATTAAATTAAGAGTGTCGTTGGTAGCATTTAGAATGTCGTTGGTGCGATGCACTTTATTTCGACAAAGTGAAATAGTATAATAAGACTACAAAAAACGACAAGACAGAGGGTGGTACGGATGATAGAACATGTAGAGAATTTATGCTTGAATTGCATGCAGGATCGGGGTCCTACAGGCAAATGTGTTCATTGCGGATTTGATATAACAGAGTATACTGTAAAGCCGCATCATCTGGAACCTTTCACGATATTGAACGGAAGGTATCTTTTGGGGAAGGTTCTTGGAGAGGGTGGATTTGGAATAACATATTCTGCGCTTGATCTTGCAAAAGAAGAGAGAGTGGCGATCAAAGAGCTGTTTATATCGGGATTGCTGGCGCGACGCAATACCAGGACAGTACTGGTGGATGCAAACCTTGATGGGAAAAGATATTACTATGAATGTAAGCAGAAGTTTGTCCAGGAAGCAGATCTGCTTCAGAAAATGGGTGACAAGCAGGGAATCGTTGACATTTATAATTATTTTGAAGAGAACGATACGGCATATATTGTAATGGAATATCTTCCAGGAGAGGATATAAGGACAATTTTGAAAAAACAAGGTGGAAAAATATCTTTGAAGGAAGTTTTTAACCTGCTCCGCCCGCCGATGCGGACTCTCATAGAATTACACAGTATGGGAATCTATCACAGGGATATCAGCCCTGATAATATCAGAAGGCTTACGGATGGCCGGGTCAAACTTATGGATTTTGGAGGAGCGAAATCTGTACTTAATACAGAAAAGGCCAGGTACGTTGCAGTAAAACGTGGATATGCACCCCCGGAACAATATGAGTTGTCCTACAAGATCGGCCCGTGGATGGATGTTTACTCAATGGCGGCTACCTTCTACCGCTGTATCTGTGGGAAAGTCCCCAAGGATGCAAAGGACCGGCAGTCGGACGATGATATCCAGAAACCGATCGATATGGGAGTGAAGATATCTCCGCAGGCACAGATCGTTCTGCTCAAAGGTCTGGCATTACAGACAGAGGACCGCTACATGGATATGAGGGAATTTTATAATGACCTCAAGAAAGTTCCTGAGATCGCGAAACTGATCCAGGAAGAATCCGGGAATAGAAACGGTCCTTCGGGAGATATCGGTACATCAGGAAACACAGGTTCATCCGGAGAGATTGTTCAGACAGATCCGCCGGAGCCGCCTGGTCCGCCCAGTCCGGGCAGTTCCGATGATCCAAACCGGAAAAGAAACATTGCACTGGTGGTGGCCGCGGCGGCTGCTGTTCTGGTGATCAGAGTGATATTAATGTATATATAGGGGAGAAGCTATGATAAAAGAACAGTTAAAAGCAGCCAGCTATTCTATCCTGGGAGACCGTCCTACACAACAGGATGCAGCAGGTATGGAGTGGGCAGATGAGAGTCTGTTTGTGGCGGTCTGTGATGGCATGGGAGGAATGCAGGGCGGTGAGTTTGCCAGTACGACAGGGATCACAACAATAGCTGATGCATTCAGAAGCCAGAGACCGTCAGAAGAAAATAAAACACCAGACTGGTTACACAAACAGTTTGATGAGGCAGATCGTGCGATCTCCGGTCTTCTGGATCCATCAGGAAAGCCGCTGGGAGCAGGCTCTACTGTTGTCGCTGCTGTATTCTGGGACAACCGCCTGTACTGGGGATCTGTCGGTGACAGTGTCATTTATTATATAAAAAAAGGACAGATCACTACTCTGAACAGGATGCATAATTATAACCTGAGAATTGATGAAATGCTCAAAAAAGGTGAAATGAGTCCTGAGAATGAAGCTGCTGAGAGAGTGAAGGGAGAGGCACTGATCAGTTTCCTTGGAATCAGGGGACTGCCGCTGGTAGATACAAATCAGCAGCCGATCCAGATGGAATCGGGAGATATACTTCTGCTTGCCAGTGACGGACTGTACAAAAGTCTTGACCCGCAGCAGATCGTGGCAATTGTGGAAGAAAGCGGCGGCAATATGCAGATCACAGCCAGAAGGCTGTGTGAAAATGCACAGAGATTAGCTGTAAAAAAACAGGATAACACGACTGTAGTTGCAGTAATGTGTGTATAGACTGTAGAGATGGAGGGTACCCATTGAAAAAATGTATGGGATGCATGCGGGACTACAACGACAACTATGACAGATGCCCCGTGTGCGGATATTCGGCTTGGAATATTGAGGAAGACATAAGACAAAAAGAAGACAGTCTTAAGGCAGAGACGATACTCAATGCAAGGTATATCATAGGAAGGGTTCTGAGTTATACAGAATACGGAATCACCTATCTGGCGTGGGATGCACTGCTTCAGCAAAGAGTAGTGATAAAGGAATATCTTCCTGTAAACTCATCCAGAAGAAAGGCAGGAGAAGAAATTGCCCGGGTGCTGAGGTCACAGGATAATACGTTCGTTTCCGGCAGAGGCGCTTTTGAAAAAGAGATCATGCAGCTGAACAGGAACCAGGATATTTCTTCGCTGGTAAATGTTTATCGCTGTATAAGGGAGAATGGAACTTCTTATATGGTAATGGAGTATCTGGAAGGATATACGCTTCAGGATTATGTAGAAGAATACGGAAAGATCCCGGGAGAACAGGCCAGGGAACTGCTTGCGAAACTTCTTGTTGCTGTGGAACAGTTACATGAAAGAGGCATCTGCCACTGGAATATTGACCCGGATAATATTTATCTGAGTGAAACAGGAGAGATCCATCTGATCGATCCGGGATATGCAAAGAAGAGATACTTTTATCTGGTAAAAGGGGATATTGATATTTACCGGAGAGAGTATATAGCTCCGGAACTGCTGCTGGGACATCATGTAGAGCCAAATGCAGATCTGTATTCACTTGGCGCGGTATACTACTTTATGCTGACAGGAAGAGATCCGAAAGACAGCACTGCCAAGCGCAAACGTAAGGATCTGAAAATCGGAACATGGAGCGAAGATCTGACACTGGCATTGCTGATGAGGCCGAAGCCTGAAAGAAGACCGGCAGATGTTCAGACTTTCAGAGAGCAGTATGAAATATTGAGCAAAAGGAGAATGGAAAAGAATGGACAGAAACGAGCAAAAGAATAACTTTCAGAATGTTCAGAACAAGCGCAAAAGAGAAACCAAAAAAGGCGGCGTGGGAGGAATCCTGACAGTTATCGCGGTTGTGGTTCTGGCAGCGTGTATTGGGGTGCTGGGATGGCAGCTTAATGTAAGCAGTTCTCGGATCAGTAAGCAGTCGGCAGATATCAAAGAGTTGAGAACAAAAATAGCAAATCTGGAAGCAGCTCTGACACCGACACCGGAACCGACAGCAACACCAGAGCCAACAGCGGAACCAACAGCAACACCAGATCTAGGAGCTGAGTCAGCACCGGTAGAGAATCCGGATGACGGGGAAACTGCGGGAAATACAGAAGGTGATAATAGTGAAGGAAGCTCTGAAAGTGAAGGTGGCGGAGATGAAAGCTATGACGATGGAAGTTACAACGATGAAAGTTATAATGATGGGAGTAGCGGAGAGAGCTATTAAGAAATTTTAAAGGAGAACTTTCATGATAATCCGATATGCAGTAAAGAGCTGCCAGGGCGGTCGGAGTTATAATGAAGATACCGTGCAGGTCCACGAGACCGCAGGAAAACGACTGTATGTACTGGCGGACGGACTGGGAGGACAGGGACATGGCGAGGTTGCATCCGCAACAGCTGTAAACAGTGTCATTCACCGTGCAATATGGGACGGGCAGAATGAACAGTTTATCGCAGCTGCCATAGAAGGTGCACAGCATGCAGTCCGTGAAAAAAGAAAAGAAAATGCGGAGTACAGAAATATGTGTACAACGCTGGTCGTTCTCACGATCACAGGCAGAATGGCACAGTGGGGGCACATAGGAGATTCCAGACTGTATATGTTCCGCAGAAACAGGATTTATCACCAGACACTGGACCACAGTGTACCACAGATGCTAGTCAGGGTCGGAGAACTGGATTCGTCACAGATTCGGAAACATCCGGACCGCAACAGACTGCTTCACAGCATCGGCTATGAATGGTCGGGCAGACCCTACAGCATCGGACCGGAAACAGAACTGATGGAGGGAGATGCATTTCTGCTGTGTTCAGACGGTTTCTGGGAATACATAGAAGAAACAGAGATGATCAGTTTACTTAAGAAACATAAAGATCCTGTATCATGGCTTGAGGCAATGAGAAAGATCGTCGCACAGCGGGGAAGAGACGAGCAGCAGGATAATTATTCGGCAATCTGTATAAAGATAGACTGATACTGATCAGGGAAGGAAAGCTATGGCAAAAATTGTAAGATGTGCAAACAGACACTTTTATGATTCAGAAAAATTTCAGGAATGCCCTTACTGTAACAAAGTAACGGACAACAGAATTGAGATCCAGCGATGGGTAGGACCAGAAGGCGGCGGACAGTTTACGGGTCCCATTTACCGGGGCGGCAGAGACGATGAAGTGACGCAGGCACTTATTCCGACAGGACCACATGAGCAGAATATCAGGCTGGGCCCGGATCCAGTCACCCGGGGCAGAATGGAAGGACTTGATGCAGATGATGATCCAGTCACAGTAGGGATCTTCAGACATCAGCATCATGGAAATGATCTGGTAACAGGATGGCTGGTGTGCACAGAGGGACCGGACAGAGGAAGAGACTATCGGATCAGACATGGCAATAACTGGATCGGCAGAAGCCAGAACAGCGATATCTGGATGGACGGAGATACAGAGATTGCATATGAAAAGCAGTGTGCGGTAGTTTATGACGGCAAAAGCAACACATTCTTTATCATCCCGGGAAGTGGGGCAATTACATATGTAAACGGAAAAGTACTGGACGATCCGCAGAAGCTGGAAATCGGAGATTCTATCGGATTTGGCAGAAGCGAGTTTGAATTTATTCCGTTTTGCAGGGAAGGACACGTATGGAACTGAAAAAAAGACTAAAAACGATCATAGGAAGTATTGCAATTGGTGTACTGGGGCTGACAGTGGCTGTTTCAGCCGATTCAGAGCATGAGATAGAGCAGGTCTCTGTAAATATGCCGGATGTGACCGCATATTACAGAAGTACGCCACAGGAACAGCAGCCGACAGCGTATCTGGAAAGCGATGAACTTACGCTGACTTCAAATTCTGTTTTTTCTGAGAGTGGAGAGGGAGTAGAGTATTATGTCCTCCTGGACGTATCCGCGTCTATCCGCAAGAACAGATTTGAAGATATCAAGACATCACTCTCAAACTTCGTACAGAGCATCCGTGAGCAGGACAGGATGGTCCTGATGACATTTGGAAACCAGACAGAAGTGAAGCTGGATGGAAATCAGAGCAGTGAGGATGCACAGGGCGTGATCAGCCAGCTTGTGAACCAGGATCAGAACACAGTATTTTTTGATGCGATCTCCAATGTGACGGATATGATCAACCGTGCAGATGCTCAGTCACAGATGCGCCGTGTAGTAGTCATCATCTCTGACGGTAAGGATTGTTCGGACAATACCCGTAACATGGATAATGTAGAAAAAGATCTTATGGCAAATGGAATCCCTGTATATTCTGTAGCAGTAGAGAATAACGAGGGAGATTCCAAAGATACGATCAGCAACTATCAGGGCAAGTTTTCGGCACTTGCAAGAAATACAGGCGGACTGCCATGGACAGCACAGTCAGAGCAGACCTCCGTATATGAGGCACTGGGAAACATCCAGCAGTCGATCCTCAGCAGTTACAGGGCTGTATTCCAGGCAGCTACCAATGAAGTGAGCAACAAGACAGAGGAATTTGTCCTTTACTTTAATGACAGTGCGAACAACAAAGATACCTATTCCGTCATGATATCCAGAGGCCAGGCAGATAACACTGCACCGACCGTGACTGTAAAAACAGGGACGCAGGCAAATGAACTGGAAGTTACTTACTCAGAGGCCGTAAGAAATGCGGAAACTTCAGGCAACTATGTCCTCAAAAAAGATGACAAGGTGATTCCTCTGAATCAGGTTGTTATGAATAAGGAAACGGCCAACAGTTATCAGCTGATCTTTGATCAGGATCTGTATAATGGAGAATATTCTCTCGAGATAGACAATATCACAGACTGCTCCAATGAAAAGAATGCACTGGAGAATCAGAACCAGACCCTGGAGATCACTGAGAATGAAGATGAGCCAAAGGAATCCATACTGGACAAGATCCTGAAATGGTGGCCGATACCGCTTACCGTTGTCGTGATCATCTTTATTGTTGTAGTGATAAGACAGTACCGCAAGAAAAAAGGTCTTACGATCATCAATGGTGAAGTGATCAATGAGGAAGATATCAAAGATCATATTCGCGTGATATCAGAAAAACCGGACAATGGACCGAAGACAAATCTTGTGATCTGGATGAGCAATGGTGCTTCGGAGCCAAAAAAACTGGATTTCAGACTGGACGGAAGTGCGATCGTAGGAAGACTGGAACAGTGTGATATCTGCTGTGATGATCCGATGATGTCCAGACAGCATTTCGTACTTGAAATGGAAGGAAACAATCTGTATGTAACAGACCTGGAAACAAGAAACGGAACACGGGTCAATGGAGTGGTGATCAGAGGCAAATATAAACTGGAACGGTATGATGAGATCGTTGCAGGTAATATTAAATTCCGAATCGAGTGGTAAAAACTATGAAAATTTGCAGAATATGCGGAGAAGAATACCAGGAAGAGCACGAGAAATGTGCCTTTTGTGGATGCCCGGAGGACTGGAGTTCGAAGCAGAACTGGGAATTTCCAGAGGAGATCAGGGAAGGCTATGAACTGGTCAAGATCTTTGATACAGAAGCTCCTTTTCCGGACGGGCTCTACTGGAGCACAGAGAAAGAGAATGTTGTATGCATCCATAAGCTTCCAATGACAGAGGCGGGAAATAACTGTTTGAGGTTTATGGAGTGCTTAAGTGAAGCAGAGGAATGGCATCCGGAACTCTACAAAACAGTACCGCCGGAGGAAAATACCGTCGGGTATTACATCTGTGAGTACAGGCCGGGAAAGTCTCTGGAGGAGATCACAGAGAAAGAAAATCCACCGGGTGTGGAGCTGACAGATCTGATAGTAACCGAAATACAAAAACTGCTTCAAAAGACAGAAGAAAAAAATGTAAATGCAGGGATCTTTGATCTGAAACACCTGCAGATCGTAGATAAAAAACTTGTTTTGAAAAATCTGGGACCAGGAGATTATACAGTTTCCGACCGTGTACAGGCTGAAAGGCTGATACGGAGAGTACAAAGGGGATGGTGGGACAACGAGGAAACTGCACAGGCAACAGGTTTTTGGAGAAAAATATTTAAGAGACAGAGGGAGGAATGGAAATGACAAGAGTAAATGATCAGAGGCGAATGTGGAAGTATATTGTTTTTGGAATGCTGACACTGGGTATTTATCAGATCTATCTGGAATGGACCATGATAAATGATATGAATATTGCGTGTGGATATAAAGAGCGTGATGACAGTAATAAGTCACCGCATTTCCTGATCCGCGGGCTGCTTTCAGTAGTGACATTGACGATATATATGTGGGTATGGTATTACAAACAGGGAAATCGTCTGAAAAGTGTTGGGGAAGAATATGGCATAAAAATTGATGAAAAAGGCAGTACATATGTACTGTGGATGTTATTTGGAAGTTTGTTATTTGGAGTAGGTCCTTGGATTGCGATGTATTTGTTCATCTGCAATGTAAATAAAATCTGTCATGCATATAACATGGAAATAGAGGGTGGTAGATCCAAGGACGTAAACTGGGATCCGATGCCGCCGGTAAACAATCCTGGCGGGAACAACCCGGCTCTTCCATACGATGATGGAACAGACACATGGCCAAAAGGTGGAACAGTACATGTAAATGCAACTGGCAGACTTAATTTCATCTCAGGAGAATACGCAGGAGCAGTGATCGAGATCGGAGCAGGAGACGAAGTGACGCTTGGAAGAAATCAGAATATGTGCCAGCTTGTCTTCAGCGAACAGGATATCAGCCGTGTACACTGTGTGATTCAGTATGTGGCAACATCCCCGAGTGAGGCTTATTACTATGTTACAGACTATTCAAGCTATGGAACGATCATGAATGATTCAATCAGATTAAGAAAAGAAGCAAAGACCAAGTGCCCGATCGGAACAAAATTAACACTTGGAAATGGAACAAACTCATTTACATTAAATTAAATAAGAGAATGGAGGAACAACACTATGAAACTTACAAAATGTATAAACGGCCATTTTTATGACGCAGAGAAATTTTCAACATGCCCGCATTGTGCAGGAAACGCAACAGGAGAAGTGAGTGATGATTCTGTGACAGTAGGTTACAGTTCTGATATGGATGCAGGAGTGACTGCACCATTGAATCAGAATGATTTTTCTCCGGTACAGCCGCAGATCCGAATGGTAAAACCTCCGACAGGCGGAATGAATCCGGGAAATTTTAATAATGGAAATGATGTTACACGTCCGCTGGATCCGAGTTTTAATCCGGCAACTCCAGGCTGGGGACCAGGTGTTGAGCCGGACGATGATGAAAAGACAATTCCAATCTGGTTTCCTACTGGTGACACTCAAACAGAGGGTGACCTGCCGACTGGAAATGCGAGACAAAATGTAAGAAATAATATGTATCCAAATGCGGCAGATTTCAGACCGGTAGTAGGCTGGCTGGTATGCACAGAAGGAAAACACAAAGGACAGAGCTTCAACCTCTACCATGGCAAAAACTTCATCGGACGTAATTCAGATATGGATGTATGGCTGAGAAACGATCCTTCTGTATCCAGAAACCGTCATGCGATCATTGTCTATGAGCCAAGAGAAAGAATCTTTTTTGCCCAGCCGGGAGAGTCTCACGAACTGTTTTATGTAAATGACAGCGTAGTACTGAGCACAACCCAGTTAAAAGACAGAGACCGTATCTCAGTAGGAGAGTCCACTCTCATTTTCGTACCGTTCTGCAACGCAGATTTCACCTGGTAGGAGAAGAGGAACGCGTATGAAAAGCATCAGTTACAAAGTAAAATGTGGGATAATCCTTGCTTTGGCACTGGCATCGCTTCTGAGTTTTGCCCTGCTGCCGGTCATAATGATAAGACCATCGGATTTTGGCGTAGAGGAAGCAAAAAGCGTAGAGATAAACTGTACCGTCTGGAACATCAGAAATGGATTTGTGGGTCTGGAACGGCAGATAACAGACAAGATCTCCATAAGTGAGATGAAAAATCTGGAAGAACAATATGGAATGTTCGCTGATTTTATTCCGGGCTACTCAAAAGAAGAACTCCATCAGGCAGTTAAGATCGTTACCTGGTGGATGAGATTTCCGATCTTTCTGACGATCGCAATAGCAGCCGCGTTTGTGGGATTTCTCATAGCGGGCGGATTTGCTGCCACAGGGCTTGCAGGAGTTAAGAACAAATGGATCCATACAGGATGGAGCGCTGCCGGTGCGGCAGTGTACATCCTGGTCGGAATCCTTCTGTGTTACTGGGGAGTAAAGGCCATGCGTGATCTGACAGCAATCCTGAATAACGAAGCTGTCAAGAAGATCTTTGATATCCAGTCGCTTCTGGGAGATGGTGTAAGCCCGACAGAGGGTGCAGTGGCATTGTTTGTACACTGTGTTGGACCCGGACTGGTCATTCCGTGGGCTGCTTCCATTGCCATGGTCGTTCTGGGACTTGTAGGCATGAGAGATACAGTCACACAAGAAAATGTAAGCACGGGCTCAGAATCTGCTCCGGGAGAAGGCTGGATCGATGGAGTGATCCCGTCTCTTCCAGAGGCAGCAAAAGGAAAGATCCATGTGACATCGGGAGAGTATGCCGGATATGAGATTGAACTGGATGAAGGGGAATCTATCTGCATAGGCAGTAATCCACAGGCGAGCCAGCTTGTATTGTCAGACAGAATGATCGCCCCATGTCACTGCAGGATCACCTGTCACAGGAATGATACAAAGAAATCATCCGTATCCTATTCCGGAGGTGGGAGATATTTTTCGGTGACAAATCTTTCTGCGGACGGGATCGTGAAGGTCGACAGCAAATACAGTCCGTCAACAGAAGAAAATATGATTCCGAGCCGGAGAACCTGTGAAGTGGGGACTGGCACGGAAGTTTCTCTGGGAAACGGAGAAAACAAATTTTTATTAGTGTAGGAAAAGAAAAGTATGACGGCAAAATATGAATTAACTTTTTTTGATGAGGCGGGACAGATCCATAATATCTGTCTGAATGATATCGGCAAAAGAACCATAACATTCGGAAGGTCCGCCGCAGGGGTAGATATTGTCATGCACAGGGACTGTATTTCCAGGATCCATGGAAGACTGTTCCTGACAAATGACGGAGTGAGATATCAGGATGCGCACAGTACCAACGGAACTGCGATCGTTGAAGGAAGAATGCAGCAGATGCTGTATAACACAGACAGACAGGTCCTTCTTCACGATAACGCCATGCTGAAGATCCGAAACAAAAAAGAAGAATTTGTAGCGTTTGTCAGACAGATGCGTCCTTCTAATGGCTGGAAAAAAGTTGCAGTCGGCAACAAAAGGCTTACGATCGGACGAGCTGGTTCAAACGATATCATTCTTCCTTATCCATCAGTCTCAAAGGCCCATGCATACATAGAACACAAGGGTGACAGATATTATCTGACAGACAACAAAAGCAAAAATGGAACTTCGATAAATGCAAAACTGATCAGACAGAGTGAAGTCCTTCGTGATGGAGACGTGATCCAGATCCTGGATATTCAGCTGATCTTTGTCAAAGGAATCCTGTATTACTGCACGAAGGTACAGGGTGTGCATTTGATGGCAAAAGATATCTGTAAGGTGGTCAACAAGAATAAAGCCCTTCTGAACCATGTAGATCTCGACATACAGAGTAATGAATTTGTAGCGATCATCGGTGGTTCCGGTGCAGGAAAGACAACACTGATGAATGCAATCAGTGGTTTTGACAAGGAATGTACCGGACAGATCCTTTTTAATGGACATTCCATCAAAAAAGAATTTGAACTGCTCAAGGATATGATCGGTTATGTGCCTCAGCAGGAGATCATTTATGAAAATCTGACACTCTGTCATATGCTGCGATATACAGCCAAGATGAAGATGCCAAAGGACACAGATGCGCAGGAAGTTGACAAGCGTATCAATGAAGTCCTGGAAATGGTTGAACTGACAGAGCACAAAGATACCTTTATCCGTAAACTGTCCGGAGGACAGAAAAAGCGAGCAAGTATCGCAGTAGAGCTTCTGGCAGATCCGAAGCTTTTCTTCCTGGACGAGCCGACATCAGGACTTGATCCTGGTACAGAAGAAAATCTGATGATGATGCTGAACCGTCTTTCCAAGACAAGAGATAAGACGACGATCCTGGTCACACATACGACGCAGAACCTTCATCTGTGTGATAAGGTCATCTTTATGGGACCGGGAGGATATCTGTGTTTCTATGGAACTGTAGATCAGGCAAAGATGTTCTTCCAGACAGACAGCCTTGTTGGGATCTATAATATCATTGCACAGGACCCGGCATTCTGGGCACAGCAGTATCGGAACTGCTGTGAATCATATGACGGTAAGGAAGTAGGCAATGAAAATGGTGGAAAACTGGAAAAAAGAAAGGTGTCCGCAGTCAAGCAGCTTGGTGTGCTGACATCCCGCTATGCAGAACTGATCTGGAATGACAGACTTCGTCTGATGATACTGCTTCTGCAGCCGGTCATCATCGCATTGCTCCTGAAACTTGTAGCAAATGAGAACATTTATAAAATATACGAGACAACACAGTCCATGATGTTTTCACTGAGCTGTTCGGCGATATGGATTGGATTGTTTAACTCCATACAGGAAATCTGTAAGGAACGTTCGATCGTAAAACGTGAATATATGGCATCCATGAAACTGCCGATGTATATCCTGTCCAAATTCCTGGTGCAGTTTGTACTGGCAGCGGTTCAGGCACTGTTGTTATTTGGTGTATTTGCGGTAGTCATCAATGACTATCCGGAGGGTATCCTGTTTGGTAATTTCTTCTTTGAAATGTATGTGACAGTCCTTCTTACGATCCTGTCTGCGATGGCGATCGGAATGACGATCTCCGCACTTGTAAAAAGCGGGGATAAGGCGATGACACTGGCACCGTTTGTCCTGATCGTGCAGCTTCTGTTTTCCGGGATTCTGTTTAAGCTGGAAGATGCAGGAGAATATATTTCTTATGTGACGATCAGTAAATGGTCAGTGGCAGCGCTTGGAAGTATTGTCGATCTGAATGATCTGGAACTGAAAATGCAGAGTATGGTGCCGACACTGGAGCATGAATTTGAGGAGATCTATGAACATACACAGGCGCATCTGTTCCAGAACTGGGGAATCCTGGCACTGATGACAGTGATCTTTCTGATCCTGTCGGGAGTATTGCTTATAAATATCAAGAATGACTCTCGATAATAAAATAATTTGTAATTGTCTGTATGGAGAAAACGAAAATGATAGATATTAACAGAATATGTCTGGGCTGCATGAGGG
>ERZ1034976.1769-NODE-1769-length-15918-cov-5.546492_pt1 | contig 15918 bp, 13 predicted proteins | sample MGYA00520623_ERZ1034976 | MGnify/ENA primary metagenome ERZ1034976 (study PRJEB33766, sample SAMN09781774) | gut metagenome | biome: gut microbiome | host: Homo sapiens | place: Madagascar | study: EMG produced TPA metagenomics assembly of the PRJNA485056 data... | reverse complement strand
TCAAGCAACTCACGCAGAGACTGCGCAACACCACCCCTGAGAACGGATTTCCTGTGCTGGGGGCACCATACCATATGGTAAGCTGTCTGATAGACGCAGTTTCTGCTGTGAACGATGTTTAGCATAGTGCGTATGGTACCAATTTTTTTAAAATAAAAACAGCCGCGATTCCTCCTGCGGCTCAAGCCGCAGGTTTCCTCGCGGAAATTCTATGAATGTATGGCTGCTTACTTTGCTGATCGGTCAGTTGTCACCATCGCGACAATCTTCCTGATGTGGTACGAGTCAAAGCATTGATTCGTTACAAATGTCTTTGAAAAAACGGGAAAAGCCGCAAAGCCTTTCCCGTTTGTATTTTCGTCTGCCGGGCGCTTCGGAGTCAGTGCGCACGGCAGACGGGTTACCGCGTCAAAAGCCTCAGAAGAGGTACTTCACGCCCACCTTACCGCCCACGGCCTTCGCGCCTTCGCTGCCGGTACCGGCAAGGAAGTTCACGTTGACCATAAAGTTGCCCTTACGGGCTTCAACGCCGATATCGGCCTGCACCGGGCTCGTGTCGAGAACCTTCTGCTGGTACCCCAGGATATCGGTTTCATCGTCACCGAAGGTCGGCACATAGGCAAGCTTCACCGCAGGCGCAATGTTCCAGCCGGAAGCCTCCACGGGCTTCATGCCGACACGCACCGCAACCGGAACCTGGAAAACCGTCATCTCATCATCGGCAATCCGGATGGCGCCCACTTTGAGGGCATCTGTCTTCAGCTGCGAGAGGCGAATCCCAAGGCTCGGCGTGACCGTCACGGCACCGGCGTCAAACTGATAGTGCGCGCTCATGCCGGCCGAAAGCATTTCGGTGTCAACGCTTTGGCTCAGTTTCGAAGCAGCGGACGCTGAAATGTCGTTTTTGGCCTTCACATACGCGACTTCACCGACAAAACGGGCGTCACCCGTCTTATAAACGCTGTAGGCCGTCAGACCCCAGGTGTCAATTTCGTTTTTCATGCCGAAATTGCTGCTTCGCGCAGAGCCCGTGCCGTACTGCAGTGCTGCGCCCAGGGTGATGTCGTCAGAAACCGCCACATCGGCACCAAAGACACCGTAGCCCATGTCGCTCTTAAAGCTTGCGTTGTTGTCAAAGCCATCGGCCTCGTAGCTTTCACCGCCCACGTCAACCCAAAGGTTGGCGCCGGCTCCGAGCTCCTGATCAATCGACGTGCGGTCGGCAACCGTCGCAGCCAAAACACTGTCGGCACGGCGGATCATGGACTGCAGGCCCATCGAAGCGACGGCGCCCCCTAAAGCGTTCTTGTCCACCGTGGTGGAGACGTCGGAGCCATTGAGAGCCGTCGTCGTAAAGAGGTTGTCGGACACGAACGATGCGGATGTGAGACCTGTGACGGTGTCAGCCAACTTAAACGTGCCTTCCGCGGCGTTGACCAGCGCTACCTTGGCGCCACCCACCGCGCTGACGGTACCTGTCACTGCCTTCTCGCCGACAGCGGCCGCATCAACCATCAGGAGGGAACCGGCAGCAAGATTGACCGTTCCTTCTGCGGTCGTTGCAAGGCTATCAGAAGCTGATGTCAGATTGCCGTTAACGAGGATGCCGCCCTCAGGGTTCACCGATGTGCCAAGGTAAAGGGCTGCAGACACCGCTTCTTTACCCCAGTTCAGGCCGGCCTGATTAAAGGCGGCCTCTGCCTGCGCTGCCGTCGCGCCGATCGTAATCAGCGAGTTCTGACCGGCAATAAGGCTTCCCTGGAGGCTTCCCACCTGTGCGATTTCAAGGTGAGAGGCGTTCCCGATCGTATTGAGCGCCGCATCATTCTGCCAGGCAGGATCAACGAACACCTTGGAACCAGCACCAAGATCAAGCGTACCGATCTTGAGAACACCGCGCTTACGCTCGTTACCGACCGTCACGAGGTTATTGCCGGCAGCGACCAGTTTTTCCACCGCGGCAACGATATTCGCGACAGTCAAGCCTGCTGCCTTGCGGGTCGTGTCGGTCGTGCCGGTCGTGCCGGCTGAAAGCGTGAGATTAGAAAGCGTACCCGTGGTTTGCTCGGGAAGTTCCGTCTGGCCGAGGTTAAGCGTAAGGTCTGGCGCAACCTCCACGTCAACGGCTTTGCCGGCAGTGTTCTGAACGAGATGCCCGCCCGCAGCGGAACCCACAAGCGTCATTTCAGCTGTTGAGTTTTCAGGCGCAGCAAAGGTCACCTGATCGACCGCCTTGGCGTTCGTTTGAGCACTGTCTTTCACCACAACGGTTTGGGCACCGGAATTCTTCACGGTCACCTGTGCGCTCGCCTTGCCGTCGGCATTCGTTGCCACTGTCGAAGAAGCCGTCACCTGTTCCGTGGACTGAATCACGGAGTCCACGAGTTCCGCTGTTTCTCCCGCCGCTTTATAAAGTTTGGAGTTAAGGAACGAGAGGGAGGCCGAGCCGGCTTTAAGCGCATTAGACATCGCCTTCAGAGACGCGGTCGTGTAGTAGCCCTTGTCGGTGAGGGCAAGCGTGCCGCTCGTGGCTGTAATACCGGTTTTAAGGGCAAGCCCGGTCAGATCTTTCTCTGAAGAAACCTTGGATGCATCAGCATTGATAACGCTCTTCGTGCCGAGGTTGTAAACCTGAGCTGAACCGGTTTCAAGGGTACCGCCGGCAAGCGTTACCTCTCCGGCATTTGCAGCCACATCGATCGTATCGGCCCTGAGCGTGCCACCGTTTTCAATCTGGACAAAGGGAAGTCCGGATTCAGCATTAGCTGAATTTGCAAGCTTTAAAGACGTTACAGTAACTGTGCCTTCACCGGAAACTGTCAGCTTGCCGCTCTGGATGAACTCCGGCTGGGTACCGGCTTTCATCGTATCAAGGGTGATACCGTTGGAAGCCGACAAAACGCCGCCCGTCACTGTCGTGTTGCCGCGACTATTCCAGGCCTTACGGACATCAAAGGTACCGACTTCAACAGTGAAGTCTCCGAAATACTTATCCATTGAGCCGTGCATGACGACCGTACCAGCACCTTTCTTCACAAGAGTGGAGTACCCGGGGTCCTGATCCTTTGTGTTGGGCAGAGCGCTCGCAATCGAATCATCCTCTCCGGTTGCGGAGGCCGTTCCGATCGTAAGCGTTACCCCATCGGCAATATCAAAGGCCCCTTTAGCATAACGGTCAAGGAAAAGGAACCCGCCGCTCGCGTAGGCGGACCAACCGTAGGTGTTTTCTGTCCCCGTTGCAGACGACACAATCTTATTACCGGTATAAGCCATGTCCTTGGTGAGTTTAAATGTCACATCTCCGACCGAATCTTTACCGTTTTGTTTAATGCCGGTCGTGATGTCAACGTAGACAGCTCCGCCTGCCGCCAATGTGGAGCCGTCATTCTTTGCCACATTGTTCTGAAACAAAACATCTTCAAAGACGATGGTGCCGGACTTGATCATGGCACCGCCGGCGATGTCTTTTGTCTCGTTATTGACAAACGCACCACCCTTCATATGAAGGTTGGTTTTGTCGTAGACAAAAAGACTGCCCCAAGAACCCTTGTTGTCCTTAAAGGTCACATTATTAAGTTCAACCTCGGTCGCCTTCTCGTTCGCCACATCAGTTTTGTATCCGTTGTGAGCATAAATCCCGAAGCCCCTCGGTTGTCCAGACACCAGCCCGGTAAAAACCGTATCGGACACAGAAATTTTCTGCGACCCGCTCAGCTTGAAAATCGTGTTGGAGATCGTGCTGTCTTTAATTGTGATGGATTGAACTTTGCTGCTGTCAAGCTGCACGACTGAACCCTTACCCTCGACCGTCTTTCCGACGACATCACATTGACCGTTCTGACAGTAGTCGGTAAACCCCTCCGCCATCGCTGGCACTGAAAGTAATGCCGCACAGACACCAGCCACCGCTGTCTTCACCGAAGCCCTGGATGTGGTTTTTGTCGCTTCATTCACAGCAACAAGCGCCCCCCGGGTCTTGCTGAAAATGACCTTGAATGTTTTGTTCATTTTTTCTGATCTCCTACTGGCTAAATAGCAGAATTTCTTTGGGACTCAATGAACATAATTGCAGAAAAATCCCCCCCCCCGCAAGGAAAAAAATGACCTTTTTTCGAATTTTTTCTTTTTCTAAGAAAAAACCGCTCAGGGTTAACACGACAGCAAAATCCTCCGGAAAATTCCAAGCCGCTGATTTTATTTATAATTTTCTGACGTTGCTGTATCAATACAGAGAAAAACCGCGTTGTACTTCTACAACAGGTTTGACAAACCAAATTCAGCCGATCCTGCTGAGTTTTTCCGTCAAGGGCCTTTGGTCATTACCCGACGTCTCCTGCGCGATGCGTTCGCGCTCGGCGTCGGTGAGATCGGGTAAAAATGTCCCCTGCTGAAACCGCCGCTTCCACTCGCGCACGGTGTAGCCTGAGAGATTAAGAAACCCGGCCGTGGCTTTGTAACCCCAGCCGCGGGTAAAGAAGATGTAGGCCCTGATCTTGATCCCGCGCGAATAGCGGGTCGCCGTGGTACGCGCATCGTACTTGGTTTTGTCCGTTGCAGCACCCCGGGACGCAAGTGCACCCGCAGGCGCCTCTTTGCTGACAGGGGCATCCTCGGGAGCCTCAGCTTCCGACTCAGAAGCTTCAGCGGTCACCTCAGGCGCGGGCTTCGCGCCTTCAGCGGCAAGCGTTCTCAAAACCGCAGCAAGCCGCTCGTTTTTTGCCTGCCCGATCTCATCCATCCAGTCGGGATGGTAAGTGTTGACGTGCTGCGGGACGCCGTCAATGAGTTCATCGGCGGCAGAAACGTCTTTGGCCTCTGAAGCGGCTTTTGTCCGGCCCGGGGCCGCGGACTTCACGGGATTATCCTTCTTTTTGGGATAAGGCTTACGCACGCGGCGACGGGCGCGGTCTTTTTCCGCGTCCGTAAGTCCGAAGAGATCCGGTTGTTCAATATCGTGCATGGCCAATTAATCCGCTTACAGCCCGCAAAGGCCTTCCTGCGGGATATTACCCGCGCGGCGCAAAAAGCGCGTGAGAGGGCTCAAAATCCTCAATGTCGGCGTTCCAGATATTAAGGCTCCCCGCCTTCATGTCGTAGTAAAGCGCGTGCAGGGAAAGTTCCCCCGCATCGGCCTTGTCGTGAATCCAGTCATACGACAAAAGGTTTTCAAGCGATAAAAGCACCGCCCCCTCTTCACAGCGCCGGGTGCGCAGAACCGCGTCTTCCATGGGGTTTTCAGCCTTAAGTTCCGCAAGCACCGGGTTTGCCAGCGACACCCAGCGGGAGATATAGGGTTCTCCCGCGATTTTTTCCGGAAACATGAGTCCGTGAATGCCGCCGCAGCCTGAGTGCCCCATCACGATGATGTGCTTTACTTCAAGGTGTTTGACCGCGTATTCCGCGGCGGCAATGACGGCGTCGGCGTGAGCGGCCTCGTCCTTGCTCGGGACAATCGCCGCGACGCTGCGGATCACAAAAAGGTCACCGGGCTTACAGCCCATCAGAAGCGCGGGATCCGCGCGCGAATCACAGCAGGCAATGACCAGAGTCTTGGGACTCTGGCCATGCGCGAGCGCGTCAAAGAATTCACGCTCCTTCATAAAGTAGGATTCCTTGAAGCTGTGGAACCCGTGAATGAGATCGTGGAAATTAGCGGACATGCTTGCCGCTCCGAAAAACAAATGGTGGCAGGAGTTTAGTGGGCGCGCCGCGACCGGACAATAAGCCGAAATGCTCACATGGATTAAGCAAAAGAAGGCTGCCGCCCGTTACGGTGTCCAAACGATGTCCTTGTGCGAAGGCACGCTTTTAACCATCTTGTGGTCGAGCATCCACGCTCCCACGCGCTTCACATCACTTTCCGTAGGTAAGGGCGGAAGGCCGTCGGCGGTCCCGAAAAGCGAAAAGCGCACCATCTTGTAACCCGACGCGACGGGCGCCGGGATGAGTCTTTTTTTCACCATCACCGCGCGGTATTTTTCGGGATCGGCTTCGATCAAACGGGCGGCCTCTGCCACAGCCTTACGAAACCCGGTGACGGTTTTGGTGTCAAGCTTGTCTTTACGCAAAGCCACAACCGCAAGCGCTTCGTTTAGCCCCGCATCGTCCCAGATCACGCGGCCGCCCTTCTTTTCAACCACCGTCACGAGGGGCTCAGGCAAGAGCGCCGTCTCGACTTTGCCCGCCAGAAGCATCTGAAGCCGGATCGGAATCTGACGGATTTCGACGTTTTTGACGGCCCCCGGAGAGAGTTTTTCCTCCATCTTCATGCGGTCAAGGAGGTAATCAATAATCGTTGCCGCACTCATTGCGGTACCGGTGCCCTTCAGGTCCGAAAGGCTCTGAATGCGGTCAGCGGCTTTGGGCGACACCACAAACCCGAACGCGCGCTGGGCGGCAGATGTGTGCGTTGTCGTGAGAATGACTTTCTGGGCCGCACCCGTTGCGTTTTGGGTGATGACGTTCATGAGGTCCCCGAAGTGCCCCGCCAACTGCCCCGCGCGCATCGCGGCTCCGACTTCAAGCGCGCTCCTAAAGGGGACCGTGACCACGTCAAGCCCTTCCTTTTTAAAGAGCCCTTCATCGACGGCCGCCTCAAGGACAATGGAGTCCGCAGCGGGGAGCACCCCGATCCGGAGTGTTTCGGCGTGAAGGGCCGTTGTGAGGCACAGGGCGAGCGCCGCGGCCGCCAGTCGGAAGATTCTCATGGTTAAGTCCCGAAATTCTGAGTTTTCGGGACTATAACCGAAACTCAGCCTCTGAGTTCAAAGCGGATGGGAAACCTCAGACGCACGGTTTTGGCGGGGCTGCCCCATGCGCCTTGGGCTTCCTTCACGGCACGTAAGGCCGCCTTGTCGAGAATGCCGTGGGGACTTGTCTCAAAGAGTTCAAGTTCCGTGAGACTGCCGTCCGCGGCAATCACAAACTGCACGACGGTCACGCCCTGAAGCCTCATCACGCGGGCCTTGCGCGGATAATGCAGCACGCTTTCCACGGAGCGTTTGACGCGCGCAAGAAACGGATCGTCGGTTTTGCCGTACACCAGCGTTGAGATGCCGCCGGCGTCGGAGGCACTCTGTGCTCCGGCCACCGGTGCGGCCACCGCAGCCGTCTGTTTTTCCTCAGCGGGTTTTTCCGCTTTTTTCACGGTTTCAGCCGGTTTGGGCTGAACGGTTTTGACGGCTTTCGTTTTCTCGGGGCTGGGCTTGACCCTAGGCTTGGGTTTAGGCTTTTCAACAACCTTCTTTACGACGGGCTTGGGTTTGACCACCGGCACGGGCTCGGGGTCCGGCGTTTTCACTTCCGGTTCGGGTTCCGGTTCCTTCACGGGTTCGGGTTCGGGCTCAGGCTCCGGTTCCGGCGGCACGGGCTCGGCCCGGGCTTCAGAAACGGCACCCCCTGCGACCTGCGCAAAGGAAAGAGCGACGGACGCCTGGTTGCCCGCTGCTTTGTAGGTCAAAACCGGCGCGGCATAAAAGACAAAGGCAATCACCGGCAGATAGAGCGCCACCGCCGCCGCAAAAGACACCGCTGAGCGGCGTCTAGCCGTCTTTACGTTCTGTGGCGATTCGGAAGTTTTCATGCTGATGTTCTTTTAAAAGGTCAATCACGCGGATGAAGTGCTCAAACTTGGACTCCCGGTCCATTCTGAGAAGCACGGGTTTATCCCGCGGGATTCCGGCAATCGCCTCGGCGAGTTCTTCAAACGACACCCGTGTGCCGTCGCGGAAGAAGTCACCGGCTGCATCGACCTGCACGAGCAACGGGTCCTTCACGTTTTCAGCCTGAGACGCCGTTTTTGAAGCCGGGAGATTAATCTTGATCTCACCCTTGGCGATAAAGGTCGAAATTGAGAGCACCATCGCCAGCAGCACCAGCATGATGTCGATGAAAGGAACGATGTTTAACGGTTCCTTCTTGGGAATCTCAATCATGGCGCAACTCACTTGGCGGCGTCTTTCCATTGGGCGGAAAGCACGTTGATTCTGCGCTGCAGGCCGTTATAAATCACAAGCGTGGGGATGGCGACCGCGAGCCCCAGCGCCGTGGCTTTAAGCGCAAGAGACAACCCCGTCATGATGTCGGAAGCATTGATGTTGCCGCTCTGCCCCATGTCGTAAAAGGTGATCATGATGCCGATCACGGTCCCCAAAAGCCCGACGTAGGGGGCGTTCGAATAAATGATGTAAAGGGTCGTGAGGTTGTCGGTGAGGGCCTTGTCGTAGCTGTCTTTATCCGCGTAGCCGGAGGGCTTCACAGACCGCAGAAACAAAAGGCGCTCAATCGTGAGCCACACGGTCACAAACCCCATGAGGCCGAGGATCGCGAAGATGATGTAGTCAACACTGTCTTTGATGAGTTCCATGGCAGAAAAATCCTGTCCGTTTAAACGGGTTAAACCCCGAAAGCCGCAGCGCAGTCAATGCCGCTGCGGCCCCCGGGGCTCTTGTCTTATGACGGACGTTTAGAAGTCATAGGTGTAGGAAACCCAGAAATTGCGGCCGTCCAGGTACTGGCGGTAGAGGTTGCCGTAGCGGCCCTGCGACGTTTCCGTCCACTCGACCGTGTCCTTATCAAGGACGTTGTTCACAGCCACGGAGAAGCGGTGGTTCTTCGCCACAACGTAGGTCGCACCCACGTCAACAATCGTGTAGTCCTTGTATTTGTTGCCCAGTCCGATGCCGGTCCTTCTGTTGTTGCAGATCATGTCCCACTTGGAGGTGGATTTGACGTAGGCCGAGAACGGTCCCTGCTGATAGTCGGCACGCAGCTGCAGGCTGTGACGCGGCAGTTCGTTTGGACGCTTGCCGCTGTCGGCGCCAGCGGTGATCTTGGCGTCAGTGAGCGTATAGCCGCCGGTAAAGGAGAAACCGGCAAACTTCGCGGTCTTAAAGAGCACTTCAATGCCCTTGGCACGGACCTTGCCGTAGTTGATGAGGCGCTTGTCGCAGGCGCTGCTGTCGGCGTTGCAGTAGCCCGCTTCCGTTCTTTCTTCCGAGGCAATCAGGTTTTTAAAGTCCGTGTAAAAGCCCCCGAGCGTCACCTGTGCGGCCCGCCCGAGATCCACGGTCGTAGACAGTTCATAGCTCCAGCTTTCTTCGGGCTTTAAGTTCGGGTTGCCCCAGGAGCGGTCGCCGGGCTCACTGCCGTCGTAATAGCCGTCCACAACCTGCTTGACGTTGGGCGTTTTGTAGCCCGCGGCCACGCCGCCCTTAAAGCTCAGCCACTGTGCAGGCTTATAAACGAGGTAAGCGCGGGGCGAAACATTTGCGTCAAACATGTCGCTCCACTGGTAGCGGGCACCGACCGTGGCGTTTAACTCGTCGTTGATGAAGTACTCGCCTTCGGCAAAGACGGCAAGCGTTGTCTGATCAAAGGGCCCCTTTTGCGAAGCCGTCGAAGTCGACGGATTTTCGTAGTCTTCGTAGTTGGCTTCCACGCCCGCCGTGAGACTCATGCTGCCGAAGCGGTCGAAGTCAAAGGGCATGATCGCCTTGGTGGCAAAGGTATAGGTATTCGTCTGCTTTAAGGGGTCCGAGAATGAACCGTGGTTTTCAGAAGCCACCGCCTTTTTCGTGGAATGCGGCGTGAGCGTGGTCTTTGTCTTCATCTGCGAGAGGTTGTTCCACATCAGATAGCTTTCGGTGCGCCCGAACCCGTACTTGCCTTCGTGTCCGAGGGCGAGGTTGTATTTGTGGTACCACTGCTGGGCCTTGATGGAGCGGCTGCTCGTATTCATGGAGCCGCCGGAAAAGCGCGTGAAGTCAAAATCGGCAAAGGTGAAGTTTTGGGGATTGACGCTCCAGTTCAGACGCGCGCCCACATTGCTCGTGTAACTTTCGCTCGGCGAGTGTCCGGCGTAGGCGCCCTTCGGGTTCATGATGCCCGTGTCTTCGTGCCGGTAGTAGCGGCCGCGCAGCATCAGAGAAAGCGACTCGTCAACCAGAGGAATACCGAAGAAAAAGCTCCCCGCACCGCTGTTGCCGTAGCTCTTTCTGTGTTCCTGGAAAGTGCCTTCAGCGGTCACCGATCCCGTAAGTTCCTTCACGTGTTTTTTCGTAATGACGTTGACCACGCCTCCGACGGCATCGGTTCCCCAGACGGTGGAAGCCGGGCCGCGCAGCACTTCGATGCGTTCAATCATTCCCACGGGCGCAATAAAGGCGGTCGTCGGATCAAAGCCGTTGGCTTGAATCGCGGAGCTGAAATTCTGGCGCCGCCCGTCCTGCAGTATCAACGTATAGCCCGCGTCAAATCCGCGGATCGAAATCGTGGAATTACCCATCTTTGTGGAATCGAGATCCACACCCGGAATGTCCCCGATCGCGGTACCCAAGTCACGCACGGGTTTTGTCCGCAGTTCTTGGGCGGGGATCACCGAGACGCTCGCGGGCGCTTCGCGCACGTCCTGCGAGTAGCCCGAGGCTGAAACGACGGACGTATCCAGCGTGGTGTATTCATCCGAGGCAGCCTGAGCCCAGGCGGCGTTCACAGCGGCTGCCAGCGGCAGCACGACAAAGAGGGTTTTGTTGGTTGTTTTCATGGCAGTAGGAAAATTTCTCCCCGGTTCCCCGGTCGTGTCGTCAGGCCGCAATGCGTAGCGGCCCTTCGCGTTAAAGTCCGTGAATACTACTGAAATGCGCGCAAATGAGAATCGTTCTCAAGCATTTTCAACAACTTCGGACCAAATTCAGCCAACCGGCGTAAAACACACCCCCGAAACCATACAAAACAAGGCTTTACCGTCGTTAACAGAGTGTTAACACATATTTTCTCTGCAATATGTCGGAAAACACCGACACTGCCCTCAGATTCTGCACTTTTTCATTTAACTTCAGATGGTTGCAACATTTACCCAACCAACCCCGATGAACTTCCGTTAACTTTTCTTCCAAATTTGTAACAATTATTGAATAGGAACAATTCTCATTTACTGTCTCGGTTAAAGTCCTTCCGTTTTTCACACAACCCGTCGATTTTTTTCCTGACAGGCATGACCAAATCCACCTGGATCCTTCTTGCACTCACGCTCGCTGCGGGCCTTGCGTCACTCACGGCGGGCGCGGCCGACATTTCGCTTGCGGCCGTCCTCACGGGCGACGCCGAAGCGCTGCACGTGCTCCTTGCCTCGCGCCTGCCGCGGCTGGCGGCAGTTCTGTGCACGGGCGTCGGAATGAGCATTGCCGGGCTCATCATGCAACAACTCTGCGCCAATAAATTCGTCTCCCCCACAACGGGCGCGACAATTTCTTCGGCGCAGTTGGGAATCCTCATAGCGCTGCTCTTTTTCCCGGACTCAAGCCTCTGGTCGCGCGCGGCGTTTGCGTTTCTCGCGGCGATTGCCGGCACCTGGGTTTTTGTGTGGTTTATTTTGCGGATCCCCATGAAGGACCCTGTGATGGTGCCCTTAATCGGCATCATGTTCGGCAACGTCATCGGCGGGATCACGAGTTTTCTCGCGTTTCGCTTTGACATGACGCAGGCCCTTTCCACGTGGCTTGTGGGGCACTTTTCGTTGGTTCTCCGCGGCAACTACGAGCTCGTTTATCTTGTGGTCCCCCTAATTGCCGCGGCCTGGATCTACGCCAAGTGGTTCAACATCGTCGGGATGGGAAAGGAGTTTTCCAAAAACCTGGGCGTCAACTACTCCCTCGTTCTCTTTGCCGGGCTCTCGATCGCCGCGATGATTACGGCCTCCGTTGTGACGGTCGTGGGAAGCATCTCCTACATCGGGCTCATCGTCCCCAACCTCGTTGCGATCTTTAAGGGCGATGACTTACGGGCGACGCTGCCGGATACCGCCCTTTTCGGTGCGCTTTTTGTGCTCATCTGCGACGTGATCGGCCGCCTCATCATCATGCCGTATGAACTTCCGATTGAACTCATCATCGGTACCGTCGGGAGCCTCCTTTTCATCGTCCTTATCTTTTACCGGCTCAGATTCGGCCGCAGAAGTCTCACGAAAGACAGGCTCCTGGAACTTTTCGGCCTGACCCGCAGAGCGCGTCCGGGCTGCTGCAACCCCGCGGTGATCAAATGAATACTGTCAGACTTGCACAGAGGCGGCGCCTTAAGACCTCCATGGTGGTGCTGGCCGGGCTCGTCCTGTTGTTTATCGGGCTCTATCAGTTTGCGTTCGTGAACCCGAAGTTTTTCGCCTACGCGATGGGCTTAAGACTCCCGCGGCTTGCGGTCATTCTTATCGCCGGCTTTGCGATTTCAGCGGCCGCCATTGTCTTTCAGACGATCATCCGCAACACGATTGTGACACCGTGCCTCTTGGGCATGAATTCGCTTTACCTACTCATTCACACGGCAGTCGTGTTTTTTCTGGGTTCCGGCAGCCTTTTTGCGGTGAACCCCGTCTACGCCTTTGCCGCGGACGTCATCGTCATGGGGTTCGTTGCGGGCTTTATTTACTACACGATCTTTCAGAAAACGGGCGGCAATGTCCTTTACGTGCTTTTGATCGGCACGGTGCTCTCGACCTTCTTTTCGAGCATGCAGAATTCGCTCACACGCATCATGGATCCCAACGAATACGATGCGCTTTTAAACACCCTGACGGCAAGCTTTACGAACGTCAACGCCGCCTGCATCATCCCGGGGGCGCTCCTTTTGGCCGCGATTGCCTGGTGGCTCAGAAAAGACCTCGCCATCCTTGACGTCATCAGCCTCGGCCGCGAACAGGCGGTGTCGCTCGGCGTTGACTACGAAAGGACCCTGAGGCGCCTGATGGTGGGCGTCGCGCTTTATATCGCCGTTGCCACGGCGCTTGTGGGGCCGCTTTCCTTCCTTGGTCTCATTACCGCCAACGTCGCGCGCCAGCTTTTCACCACCTACCGCCACACGTGGCTCATTGCCGGGAGCGCCTGCGTCGGCATGCTCATTCTCACGGCAGGCCAGTTTGTGGTCGAACACGTCATGGTCTACGCCGTACCGGTGAGCGTCTTTGTGACGATCGGGGGCGGCATTTACTTTCTCTATCTCGTTTTAACGGCCGGCAAAAGGTAACGCCATGCTCAAAATCCAGAATCTCGTAAAGTCCTACGAGGACACGACCGTTGTGGACGACGTGACGCTTGACATTCCGCACGGCAAAGTTGTTTCCATGATCGGGCCCAACGGTGCGGGTAAGTCCACTGTGCTCGGGATGATTTCAAGGCTCATTGCCCGCTCCTCAGGCCTTGTTGAATTTCAGGGTAAGGACGTGCAGCAGTGGGAGAGCCGGGAACTCGCAAAGCACCTGGCGATTCTCACGCAGACCAACAACGTGCAGATGAAGCTCACAGTGCGCGAACTCGTTGCGTTCGGCCGTTTTCCGCACAGCGGTTCTGCTCTTACCGCAGAAGACGAAGCCGTCGTCGAAAAAAGCATCCGCTACATGGAGCTCGAAGACTTCACCGACCGCTTTATCGATGAGATGTCAGGCGGCCAGCGGCAGCGCGCCTTTATTGCGATGGTCTTGGCGCAGGATACCGAGTACATCCTGTTGGACGAACCCACGAACAACCTCGACATCTACCACTCCGCGCAGATGATGAAGCTTGTGCGAAGGCTCTGCGATGAGCTCGGGAAAACAGTGATTCTCGTCTTACACGAGATCAACCTCGCCGCGTTTTACTCCGACTTTATCTGCGCCTTTAAAAACGGGCGGATCGCTGCGGCAGGAAGCGTCGAAGACGTGATGACCCCTGCGACGCTCGAAAAAATTTACGGGGTGCCCTTTCAGATTCACCGCATTGACGGCAAGCCCCTTGCCATTTTTCACTGACACTTTAAAGGACAATCTCATGACGCTTTCGCGCCGACTTATGCTCTCTGCGGCCGCCGCCGCTGCCCTCATGGTTTCCCTTCCCGCTTTTGCGGCGGACAAAACCGTCACGGTGAAAACGCTTAACGGTAAAAACCAGCTCATTGACATCACGGTTCCCGCAAATCCCAAGCGCATAGCCGTAGCGGACTACGCGGTATTGGATACGCTCGACCATTGGAAGCTCACCGACCGCATTGTGGCTCTGACCCAGACAACGCCTCTGGCATACCTCCAGCAGTACTTTAAAAAGAGCGCGAAGGTAAAGAACATCGGCACCTTGAAGGAAATCGACTTTGAGGGACTGATGGAATCCGAACCCGACGTGATCTTTATTTCCGGGCGCCTTGCCAAAAAGTACGACGAACTCACGAAAATCGCGCCGGTGGTTTACATGACAACCGACCGCACGAAGGGAAGTTTCGCGAGTTTCGCCGCGAACCACATGAACCTTGCCGCCATTTTCGGTAAAGAAAATGAGGCCAGGGCCGACATCTCTCACTTTGAAGGGCGCATTGAAAAACTCAAAGCCGCCTCTGAGGGCAAAACCGCGCTCGTGGGCCTGGTGACCGCAAGCCACGTGAACCTTCTCGGCAACGCCGCCCGCTGTTCGATCATCGGTAACGAATTCGGCTTTAAAAACGTGGCTCAGAAAGCCAACGCCAACCACGGCAACGAAGCCTCCTTTGAGCTTCTGCTGAAACTCAACCCCGACTACTTCTTCGTTCTTGACCGCGACTCCGCCATCGCTCGCCCCGGCGCCAAACTCGCGAAGGACATTTTGAACAACGAACTTGTGAACAAAACGAAGGCCGCGCAAAACGGACACATCGTCTACCTCACGCCCTCGGCCTGGTATCTCGCCGAAGGCGGCTACACGGCCATGAACATCATGTTCAGCGACGTTGAGAAAGCGGTCCTTGCAAAGTAACCAAGAGTATTGACAAAGCCTCGACTTTTTACAGACCGGAGAAACGCATCATGACTTTTTCCCGACGCTCGCTTCTGGCGGCCGGCACCTCCGCCCTCTTTCTTTCCGGGGTGACCCTGGGCTGCGCACGGCGCCCCGCAACGCTTAAAATTCAAAACACCGTCGCAGGAACCCTGCGCGATGTGACCGTCCCCTTTGATCCCAAGCGCCTCGCGGTTCTTGACTTTTCCGTGATGGAAAACCTTCAGGCCTGGGGGCTCACGGACAGGATGGTCGCGGCGGTGTCGCCCACGACGCTTACCTGGATCAAAAAGCCCGGTGACGGTGTGGCGCTCGTAAAAAGCCTTAAGTCGGCTGAAACCGCGCCCGTCAAGGCCGTCAATCCCGACCTCATCTTTATTTCGGGCCGTATTGCCCTCGCCTACGACGCCTTTAACACCGTGGCGGCGACGCTCGTGCTCGTGCCTGACTACAAGAAGGGCGCCTGGGCAAGCTTTAAGGAAAACATCACAACGCTTGCCCGCATTTTCGGGAAAGAAAATGAAGCCGCCGCGGCTGTCGCAGGGTTTCAAAAGCGCATCGATGCAATCCGCGCGAAAGCCGCGGGTGAGCGCATCGCCGTCATGATGTGCGTCGGAGGCCGCGCGGGGCTTTTGCCGCCCGAGGGCCGCTGCTCGCTTCTCACTGAAGCCCTGGGATTCACCAACGTCATGCCTCCGAGAACGGGCGCTGCGCCGACAAAGGGTGCGGCTCCGCGTAAGGCGCCGACCGCGGCTGAAATTACGGCAGGAAACGCCAAGACCTTTGCCAAACTCAAAGAGACCAACCCTGACCGTGTCTTTGTCTTAAACAAGGACCTTGCGGTGGGCGCGAAAGAACCGAAGCTTCTGGAAGCGATCACGGCAGGGCAGAAGGACTGGGCGGGCACCGCGGCCGTGAAGGCCGGACGCGTCACCGAGCTCACAGGCCCCGCGTGGTACTTGGGTGAAGGGGGCGTCTATTCGATGGACCGGATGCTCACCGACGTTGAAAAGGCGCTCGGACTGTAATTTCTGACGGTCCGAAGAATCTTCAGGCCCGTATCGGTCTTCCCCGGTACGGGCTTATTCTTTGCAACCGTTTCACAGAATTTCCCGCAGGAAGCCCGGGGCTTGAGCCCCGGGAGGAATGCGGG
>ERZ1034976.1761-NODE-1761-length-15979-cov-11.677970_pt1 | contig 15979 bp, 14 predicted proteins | sample MGYA00520623_ERZ1034976 | MGnify/ENA primary metagenome ERZ1034976 (study PRJEB33766, sample SAMN09781774) | gut metagenome | biome: gut microbiome | host: Homo sapiens | place: Madagascar | study: EMG produced TPA metagenomics assembly of the PRJNA485056 data... | reverse complement strand
GTATCTTGTAGTAACCCTCACCGGCCTGCTGCATGGCAAGCTTTCCGTCTCTGATAATTACCGCGCGCACCGCGAAGCGCTCAAATACCTCCATATCATCGGAATAGTTGTGTTTGTCAAATGTATATAGCGTCCTCATGTTTGTCCTCCGTGTATGGGCTGTGATCATTCATTAGTATATCTGGAAAGTAGTTTTTATTCTACACCATTTGACGGCTAATTGGAATACTATTATTGACCTTTTACCTGAACAGCAGCACCACTGTCTCATTTTGTGTATCATTGTCCAAACTTAATGTAAACTCTTTTTCTATAATCGGCAACTTAAATTCTATGGATTTCAGCCACTGACCATTCTCTTTGCGTTCTTCAATTTATATATCACCTCCAGGAAATGCCGAAACCTCTGATAAATTGATACCGGCTAATGTATCCATCTGCCTGATTGCCAAATTTCTAAGCAATATAATTGCTGTTTCGCATCCAGTTCTGAATAACAAATCTTGAATCATTATCATTTCTGTATTTCGCAATATCTGTCAATAAAATATATTCATTTTCAAAATCTTTCGTGTAAATTCCAATATCAATTCCTTTTTCAAAAAATTTGTAAATATTGCCTAAAAGCTTTTGTGAAATCTTAGTTCTTAATGTATATTCCATACCCTTAGACTCTCTTCCACTGATGAACTCTGATGATCCTGTCTGGATTTTCTTCATCCCATCATTGGTATGAATATACCTGTCAAAAATCATTTGAATAATTTCCACTTCATCCTCTGCAATAACAAGTTCACCATTATAGATATAAGCAGTTTACCGGCTTCTTTTGAACTGTCAATTCCATCTTCCACGCAGATTAGGTTCACACCATAATCCTGCATAAGCTGTAAAAAGCTGAGTACATCCGCATAAATTCCTGACGACCTTTTATATTCTTACCGGAATGCCCTTCATCAGAATATTCTCATACAACCTCCATATCCTTGAAATTCAGCATATTTCCTAAGCTTGTCCTTCTGTGCATCCAAGCTGTAAACATCAACCTGAATTGCTGTTAATACACGAGTATATATGTAGCATTTTGTATTCTTTTTCAATACGTTCACTCCTCTCTAGTGTGGTAAAATCAAAGTTGGATTTTTCAACAGTGTGGCAATAACCGGAGCATATTTAGATATTCCATAATCTTCAACAATACTGGTTATTCTAGCCCCTGCATCCTTTGATGAAGCCCCACATAAGAAAACCCTTTCATCAGCAGTTCCATAATCCAACACGATAAATCGATCATGAAATATACCGCCTGTCTTTTTCATTGATATTTTTACGGATGGATATTCTTTGCAAAAATCCGTAAATTCTATATTGTGAAGTTTATTATTTCCAACATTATCGCTGAACAAAGTAATTTTTACTCCTTTAGGAGAATTTTTAAGATGTACCAGCGTTCTTAATCCAATATAATTGTCAACGACATATATTGACGACTTAGCCTGCTTATAGATGGACTCATATACCTCATCTGCACTACTGAATTTTGCATTAAACATGAGCCACTTGTCATCATCGTCTGAAACAAAGCTGTTCATCATATCAGCCAGCTCAGATTTTGTCACAACATCCTTCAAGCCTTCTGCAACATCTGAAATCTGCTTTTCAAGAGATATCATATCTGAGTTGATTTTGTTAATTTCTATTCTGTTGTTAGCTGTCTCCATGCTTAACTGAAGTATTTCCCTCTGACCAATAAGATCTCGATTTTCTAAAATGTAATCTTTCATTCTTTTGAAGGTTCTCACCAATGCAATGCTTTGTCTTACCGCAAGTTCCCCTTTTAGTACAGTCATTAACATGTATACACCTTGTTCCGTAAAAACGTAAGGATTGCTGCGGGATTTGCTACTTATATTTGCGGTCACAAATTGTGACCGCAAATATTCAACTTCATTATCAGATAATTGAAACATCATATCATTCTGAAATCTTTCTATATTTCTTTTTACCTGCTGATTAAAAGCCTTAAGTTCATATCCATATACTTCAGCCAGATCTGCATCTAATAATACTTTACATCCCCGAAATTCATATAATTTTTGTTTCATAAATACTTCATTGATCTCAATTACTGCAATTTCATCTTTCTTTTTATCTTCTGCCATAGAACTCCTCCATCCATTTGCGGTCAAAAAAATCGTCCGCAATTCTCATATGACCATTTTACTGACGTCAGTAAAATGGTCTATTCCTCTTTTTTCTTCATTTTGTCATAATACGCTTTATACCTATAGATTGTCCTCTCACTGACATTGTTTCGCTTCGCAATTTCTACCATTGTCATGCCGCTCTCATATCCAACAACAAAATCATTATAAATTGCCATCCACTTGGCATTATGTTTCTGCCGTCCGCTTAATTTACGATTTCTGTAATACTCCAATTCCTCTCGAAGGTCAGCATTCTCTTTTTCCAACTCCTCAATTCTTTTTAATGCCTCTTCAAGTGTTACCGATTTCTCCATTCCCCTGTCCTCCGTTCATGTCATTCTCGTTTTGTCCATATTATAAGTATCCGTGTTTCTTTAGTCAATACGATTGTGTCATATTATGTCATTTTTTACAATAGCTTTCATACAATCGAAATACCGCTCATATCGTTTACAGACTAAACTTCTCCAAAAGCAGTCAGCCTGTATGTTCTTTATCCAATCACGCAAAATCCATTTTCTTTTTATTGCCGGTCCATACTTGAAAATCAACGATGTCACAACATCCACACATCTCTCAAACGCTGCATTCTCTTTTGCATCATCATAATATTTCTTTCTCATTTGTCCGCCCCTTTCTGTGCTCAAATTGCTTTGGCAGCCCAAATATTGACTGACGAAAAATATAATCCAAGATTATTATCTGAATTGCTCACACATGAAAATTTCAAAAAATTCATAACTGACCTAGAAATCTATATTGATGGATTTAACGATAAGGGAATTCAGATAGCAAATGCTTTTCTTGATGTGATAAGATGCAAATTAACAGAGCTTGGTGCCGATTCCACCGATACATTTGCAAATGTATTTGATAATTCACACATTGAGTCAGAACAGTATTACCTAAACATCCTGTTGGAAGACTTAAAACCAATCGTCTCTGACCTAAGAAATACCCATATGAAAGACAGCAACACTGCCAGTGATATTGACTATCAAAGCATGGTCAAAAATATCATTGATGAATTTACTTCTCCAACTCAGATTGCTGCTGAAGATACTCCCGAAGCCTCTAATGATGCTTATATTAACGGACTACTCCTTTTGTTCTGCAAAAATTTGGAAATGAAAATCACCCAGCTTTCTGTCGAAGAAAAACAGACATTAAAAGAAATATTTTCCCGTTCCAAGCCGGCAAAGGAACATAGAAAACTGAGGAGACGAAATCCGAAGTTATAAGATTTAAATTATCCATTTTCAAAACAAGCCACAAAGGACTATTTCCTTTGTGGCTTGCTATATTAACTACTTCTTGGTAGAAATCCATCAACTGTTGTTGCATCCACACATAGTCACGCTGATAGTACAAAATAATCTTTTTTGAAAGAGCAACGACAATGGCTGCAGCTCATTTGCCATAATGGAATTCCTCCTTATTCGATAACTCCATCCGTATCAAAGATGTGGTCGAGTTCGTCTGTATTTATTGCATGAGAGACTTTTTCTCGAATAGCTGTTTTAGACATATCCAGTCTTTTGAACTTGTGGTTTCCGGTTGCATCTTTACTCATACGAATTAGCTGAATTCTTCCCACACCTGGATTCTGTTTTGCGTACTCTGCAAATCCTTTCGCTTTCCCAAGATTGTCCTTGAAATCAGGATTATGCGGCTCAAGAATATCAACGACATATCCAAGTACACGATCTTTTCTTACTACAATAAAATCAGGATAGGTAGGCTTTGTTTCACCATCGATTTCGTAAGGAATGCAAAGTGCCCATGAGCCTCTGGATGGATTACGAATCCAACAGACAAAGTCTTCTCGTTTTTCTTCCTCTTCAATAACTCCGGCTTCCCAAGTATTCAACTTCATCGTTGCAACACCGGTTATGTCACTAACAAAGAGATGATTCCTATATTCTTTGCCTCCCACTTCATGTGGCACCTGAATTGTCTCCGGCAAACGGAAATTGTGCTTGCTTACAGGATCGCCATCGGAAACGATACTGTCATACTCTTTACGAATTTTCTCCGAATCTATAGTTGCAATATATCTACGATAATCATCATTCAATCCATGAAAGCGAGTCTCCGCATAGGAATGCAACCGATTCATGCACTCTTCGTCTGCCACAAAGAGAATAACGTCAACTTTAAATGCCGACAGATCAGACATATCCATATACTTGTTTCCATATGTCATACCGATGCCTTCTCGACCGAGCTTTACATCCGCAATCTGGAACTGTCGCTCTATATCAGTATCGGTCGTCGTAAACATATCATGCACCGAGTAATTGTCCACAGTCTCTCCAAAGGCATCAAAAATCTGAGTTGCCAACTTAAACTGCTTGACCTGCTGAACAAGGTCATCATATTTTCCATCTGCCTTGAGGACTTCCACATAGCTGTGGATCATCTCAACAATCTCATCCTGAACCTCCCGGATGGCCTCACGATGCAATTTGGACATCGTAAGAAGATGTGCCATCCTATACAGAGATTTCAAATAGTCATTGATCCTAAGCGCTCTGACGTTATAGGAAAGCAAACCTGCATCATTTATAAATTTCATAACCTCTTCACGGTCAAACAGATCTTCCTCTTCAGAAGTTTCCGTCTGAGCCATCTGCTGACTTCCCGCAGCATCATTTTCGGACTGTGCTTCAGTGTCAGATGGCTGTGGTGTAATCGGTGCAGACTGAGCAGGAGCCGTTGTATCTGTACTCGACTGTGTCTGGCTTTGTTCTGCCGTTTCAGCCTGTTTTGCTTCTCCGCCAGTAACCTGAGGCTGTGCTACCGGAGTCAAGTCACCAGCTGGCTCTGTTGCTCCGACAGACTGCTGTTCGCCTGTGTTATCCCCAGAGAACACATCGAATAGAGTCATCTGTCCCGGCGTCTGCTGCTCTTCCTTTTTCTTCTTCGGTCTGACAGTCAGCGTTTCAAATTTCTTTCCGGACAATGACTCACCATAAATATCAGTCGGGATGTCTCCACCTTCTGTACTCTGTAAGGCTTCCACAACGTCCTTGACGGTATCTTCATTGAAATACGGCAAATAGAGATGCACATCGTTCAAAATGTCGTCCACCTGAATATGCATCTGCATCGGTGTTCTTACCATTCGACCGAGAAGCTGCGCTATGTAGGTGGCATCATTAGCATGCTTAAAAGACATCATTGTCTCTGCTCGTGGGCAATCCCATCCTGTAGAAAGATTCTCCTTAAAGAAGACCACGCGGATATTTCTGTCCTCAGCGATACTGGAAGGCTCCTCATAACGCACATCGAGTCCATTGACGGTCAATGTTGCCATCGTGCCACCGAAAGTATGAACTACCTGTCCGCTTTCCAGCTTGAAGCCGGTACGTTCCTCAATTTTTATAATGCAGTCATCTAGATTAGTATCCGTCAAGGCATCACCAGTTCCATTTAAAACCTGAATGATCAAGATCGGATTTACATAGGCATAATGCTGCTCAAAGCAATACTGCGTCCAATGCTCCCACTTTTCTTTCCAATCATCCGCAGCGGCCTGCAAAATGGCCATATCATTATTGACCGTGCCTTCCTCCGGATAGGTGATAATGATTCTATCCTTCAAAAGCCCGGAAGCTCGCACCTCATCCGTCGTCACGATAGACTTGTGAATTGTAGAGGACGTGCCTTCGACCAGTGTATTGAATCTCTGTGTAGTAGCAGACATACCGATGACAACAGGCATGGGCGGGATACCGTCCGCATCACTGCCCTTGATGAACTTCTGCATGATCGTGGTTGCCTTACTTGCCTCACGTCCCTGCATACCACGATGAGCTTCATCGATGATAAAGTACAGTCGTTCGCTCTTTTCCCGGACAGTATTTGCAAGCGTCTGCCAGATTGTATAAGTCCTACCATCGCCATTTTTCGTGAGTTTGGAGGTGACCGACAACTTCTGTGTATTAAGGAAATAAACATGACCGTCCTCAAATACCTCTTTATCAAAGGATTCCTCGGAAACCGTAACACACTGCGACAACTTGATCTTATCAGCCTTAGAGTCGATCTTTTGCTTTGATTGCTCATTCAGCTGTGGCGAATCCGAAAGCCAAACAATGATTGCATCCGGCTGCTCTATATACTGTTCATCACCGAAAAAAATAGCTTCAATCAGCGCAGACATGATGATAGTCTTTCCAGCTCCAGTTGGTGCAGTGAAAGAAACCACCTGCGGCGCATGTGTTCTGTGATAGCTCCCCATTGCCTCCGCAGTCTTCATGCGGATATCAGCAAGAGCTCTCTTCTGAAAAGGGAATAATTCTACTCTCATGGTTACCTCCCTGTGTTGATTCTGAAATTATCCAAATAGTCTCTGTAAAGCTGATAGCATTCTTTACCATCGTAAGTACGGATCATCGACCGGTATGCTGTTTCTGAATCCGTTACAATGAAAACTGTCTGGATTTCTGGATGCTGACTTAACTCTGCATCGAACTCGGAATAATATATTTCATCTACCAAAACTGCCATCTTGTTCTGCGGCAAAATCAGCATGTTCGGGAGATCATCATTTTCAAGAGTTGGGCACCTACCAACGGCTCCGCTCTTCATCCAAAGCACCGGAAGCAGCTCGCGAAACTGCCTTCCAAGTGCTACAGACGTCTTGTCCAGAAATGCAAGTTTAAAGTATTCACAATTAGCCTTAAAGCCATCCAGCATTGAACGAATTTCTGGTTCATTCTCTGAGTATGTTCCAAGTATATCTATAACTTGTGATTTGATTTGTGCAAATTTTCTTTTATCATCTGTTACAATATAAAAATCAATAATCTGGTCTTGGTCTTGCAAAGCTTCTAACCATTCTTCTAAGTCTGAAACCTCAAATAAAATACTTGCAGAATAATCTTCCGATACAATATAACCAGAATCGTTGACCAGTTTCTGTGGCAGTTGAGTTTTCCCATTTTTATCCTTAAGCATGGACAGAAGTTGTTTTTTCTTGTCTTTATTTAGCTGAGAAGCAGTGAATCCCAATTGGTAAAAGTTCCTATCCATTTCCTTTTCAACAGTACTCAACATATAGTATCTTCCTTCAAGCAATGTTCCATCGTCACGTTTTCCTAAGATGCTATACTTTGTTCGTGGCCAAGTTACTGATTGACATATTCCTGATTTTTCCCATTCAGGATCACCCGGATTGAGCCCATTAGTTGAAAGAGCTTTTGCTTCTTCTTCTGAAATTTCATTATTTGTTACTAAAATACAACGTCTTGAGCCATTGTCCTCTGCATTTAACAGATTTACTGCGTTTAATGTTGTGCCACTACCGGCAAAAAAATCAAGTATTAATGCTTTTTTATTATCCCTAACAATAGCTGCTATAGCATCTCTTTCTGAATAAATTGATTTTGGAAAGCTGAATGTTCGTTTCTTACCAATTATCGAGGAAACAACATCTGTTCCATAAGCTCCTGCATCATGAAGTGTCCTATGCCATACCGTTTTAATTGTCTTATTGTTATTTGAGGCAAATTCAATATTAACGACCCCTGTTGTTTTGTCTCTTCCTGTAATTACAATCTCACCATTGGCAATTTTCTCCCTATTGGGCTTGCTTATATATGTAATTGCATAAGTATTTCTTTTTTTATCGTATCCTCCAAGAGAAACGTAGCCTTCAGATATAAGTTCATTAAGGGTCTTGTAGCCGACACCCCAGTTTCCATATGTCCCATCAGTTCTTATTGGCCAAGCGGTATAATAATCGCCAACTTTTTCATTAAGAACGGGATTTTCTTCAAAAGGTAACGATTCGCCAGCTTTAACCACTCTACCTTTTTCAAGATCAACATAAATTGGGTAGAACATGTTCTTTCTATCTGCACGTCTTGAGTTTGTCCCAGAGCGTAGTAACACCTTCCACCTCGGTTTTAATGTTCTCTTATCTTCCACAACATTTAGAAGATTGTCATTACTTCTTGAAACCATAGCTTGTGGCATAAAGCAGTAAATCGCATATTCTTCTACTCTTGAAAATCTACCCTGCGTAACACCTTTTGGATTGATAACATATGTAACCATCTGGACATAAGCTTCTGGAAATACTTCATCTATCAATTCTCTTAAATGATGCATTTCGTGTTCGTCGATCGTAACAATCAGAACCCCTGTATCCGGATTCAACAACTTCTTCGCAATTTTCAGACGCTTTTCCATCATGGAGAGCCATTTGCTGTGACGATAGACATCGGAACTGTCCACATAATCATTATTGTACTTCCAGTCTTTCGCGCCAGTATTATACGGTGGATCAATGTATATGCAATCAACCTTTTCTGCATAGAGATATTCCAGAAGTTGAAGTGCGTGATAATTGTCTGCCTCAATAAGCGTATGCCAAAGATTACTGTTCGGAGCATTTTCAACAGTATCTATCGGTTTCAATGTTGGATAGATTGCTTCTCCAAATTCGGCCACTGTCACCAATTCATCTAGCTTGAATGTTTTCTGCTCATGTGCCTCCCTGCAATCACACTGAACCTCATCGCTATCGATATTCATAACGGTATAGATATCGCTGACATATCCTGTCTTCAGCGCAACCTTGGCACCGACACGAATCGGCACATCATAGAGTGGTGTACATTCTGGCAGGTGTTCTTCAAACACTAACCCAAACTTCTTCTGTTTCAGTAATTTATCTGTCTCCTTCAGTATCCTCTCCTTAAGCGCTGGATCATCAATCTGCTGGATCAGGTCTTGTAGTAAAGCCATAACGTCACCTCATTCTTCCGTTATTGTTTTTTTCTTAATATGATAATCAATTTCGTGCTCCTGACAGAAGGAAATCACCTCTTCTACACACTCATTGTAAAAATGCTTATGCCTTTCGTAGGCGTTTGCCACCTTGCTATAATTTGTCCTTCCGAAAATGATCCGGTCTGTAAAAGATACTGCCTCCAGCAGTTCATGCAAATCTTGATCGACCATATTCGGTGTTGGATACGGTTCCATACTTACCCACGTTTTACAACCGGCCTCATGGAGGGTTCTCAATGCTGCCAGCCTGTCTGAGCAGGAAACAGCTCCCGGTTCCATCTGTTCCCGATAAGCTTCATTCAGAGTGATCAGTGTAATCCCGTATTCGTTTTCCGGAGAAAGCTCTGCCAATTCTATAGGTAGCAGGCCCTTCGTCAGTGTAGTGCATTTGATCCCGGCCTCGTTCAGCTTTCGGATAGCCGCAATGCTCATCCGAGGCACCTCTGGATATCCTTCCATGAACGGATCTGTAGTAAAGCAAAGATGCACAGACTGAATCTTATCTCTGAGCCTCGGTATCTCTTTATCAAGCAATTCAAGCGTGTTTGATACAAGCACCGGCTCAAGCCAACTCTCGTAATCCTTAATTTGCCCGAATCGCTTCTTCATCAGGAATGCGTAACATGGATATTTGCATCCATGTGCGCACCCCTGTACGTGATTCATTGTATAGTCACCATACTCTACCCCTGTTTGATAAAGCATGGATTTTCGTTTTATCGTCTTCAATTTACTTTCATCCTCCACCTATTTGTTCTTTAATATGTGGTTTGCTATTCGCAGAGCAAGTTTTTGTGCCGCTTCACTTTCGTTTGAGATAGCAAAGCAGAAAAGGAACATCGGCGACCTCCGGCTATTCCTAAAAATCCGTGCGTGTTTTGACACACATGGAAAGATTGTCCCAAGCCTAGAGAGGATATACTCCTTTATATGATCTGGATTTGCATCTTTAACCATCCGTTCGCTATCGCTCTGTCCGGCCTCCGGAAATAGGTCGAAAAGCGTCATCTGAGGATCTTTCTTATAGAATTCCTTCTGCCATCCAGAATCTCCAAGTAATCGATCTATACAATCCTCCCACTTATCGTACTTTCCGTTTTTCGGCAGCATCCGCTCGAGTGCAGAGAACGGAAATAGGTACCATACATCTATTGACTTCGTCTGCGCTACATTTTCAAGTGTAGTCCAATTTACCTGCGTCGCATATGGATCTAAGAACAGCAATCCTCTGTTAAATCTCCAATCAACGCATCTAATAATCTCTGCGAGTTTATCATTTGCATCGCCACAAAAAATCGTAACAATACGCCTCATCTTCGGGAACTCGGAGTTTATCATATTCTGAAGTTCTACCGCCTTCTGAGAATCCGCTTCTATGAAATAGTAGTGATCAAACTTCTTCTCGGACGCCAATGCGCGCTTAGCGGAGCCCACAAGATACTGCCCGCCGTCGCTGGTCTCAATCTCGCCAGTTCCAGCAAAGGCGTCTATGTAAATCTTCTTAAATTTCTGGTTTTGCAGTGCAATTAGGTATGCGTCCAGATAGCTGGTGAAGATATTCAGCTTCTCCTCAGTCCAATTGCCACCAAATTTCTGCGATGTTGCCATATATTCCAATCACCTCATATATCTAAAATTCTATCTCATGAAGAGAAAGAGATCACCGTTTCCTTCTTTCCTGTCTCAGAATTCACAATCTGCTCGATCTTCGCGTCAAAGAAATCCGTAAGATCACTCTTTATCTCACTACGAAATCCCTCTGATGGAAAAATCGGGTGGTTATCCAAAAGGTCCCACATCTCATCAAGAGGCACCTGTTTTCGACCTCTAAAGCAGTGCTGCAGATATTTCGCAATATCGATAACATGTAAACAACTTTCATCTTCTTCCTCCGTGATCTCTCCGAAAAGGTTAAATGACAACTGCCTATTCTCAACCGAATGTTTTGTAGAGGACTGAGCACCAAAAACTTTCCAAGCACTCTTCTTGTAGAGCATAAAGCCCTCTTTGTTGCTCGTACAGTGAAGCAGATTGTAGACGAGCGAATTCTGCGTGTTATAGAACGGAAATGCCGATACATAGTATCTGCGGGCTCCTTTCAGTGAATTTATGATTTTCTCCACTCTGACCTCATAGGCTTTCTTGTCACTTCCGTAAGGCACTAGTTTTTCGAAATCCTCCAAGTATGTGTTCTCATACTTTGCCTTTGTTGTTTTTTTCTTGGCACTTGTGATTGCCCGCACTGGATCTGAAACCATGTGATTAATCATAACTTCACCCCAGTTACGAAAAAAAGGCAGAAGTGCTTCCCAGTCAATGGTCGCATCATACGGATCGTAGAGCAGAAAATAATGTAGGTGTCCTGCTCCATATAACTGTGGTCCAATAATTCGGAGTAACTCGTGTGCATCACTGCAGGACGTTACAATCTTAAAATTGCGTTCATCCTGCGGAAGATGCTTTTTCAACTCATCTACTCGTGCTTTGTCCTTGTCATTCAAGTAAATGTGTATATTTTTCTGCGTATATGTTCTTGCGGCTTCTCTAAGTGCTTCTGAAACGCGTACTGCTGTACCTTTCACCAATTGCCCCGTATCATCGGTATATACACCGCTGTTGCACATGCAGTCTATAAAGATCACCCCATTACAAGACTCAGTCAGCAGTAACTTCTGTGCCCACGATTTTATATATTCCTCAATCAACTCAAATTTCTTGATCGTATGAGGACTTGCTTTACTGATTACGCTCTTTTTTCTACCGGACATCATATTTCCCCCTCAAATCGTTTCATTTTCTTCTGTAGGGATTAGTTCCATGATGTCGCCTATATCACAATTCAGCGTTTTACACACCTTCATTAAAACTTCCATGCTTACTGTCTCTCCCTTCGAGAGCTTGGCCACTGAAGCCCAGCTAATCCCAGCAGCTGCCTGCAAGTCTTTCTTCTTCATGTCTTTGTCAATCAATATTTTCCACAATTTTTTATAACTAACTTCCACTGTAGGCACCTCTCGTTTCCCAAAAACGTGATTCAAGTTATAGTATATCATTCAATAAGATTTATTATCAATGATTTTCTTCACAAACGCACGAATCTGCTCTGTTATAACCTTTAATTTAAAACGTTTATACATAAAAAAGGTTATACATAAAAAAAGGTAGCCTATCACTTCTAGATTAGAGATAGGATAGATATCATTCATATCAGTCTTAATACTTCAGTATTATTACCTTGTCCATTGAACACTTCCATATCTACAAAAAAGACATCCCCTGACCTGTAAAATCTACAGTTCCGGAATATCCTTTTTCCCATACTTTACTATATTTTTAACACATGATGCTGCTTATCCACAATCTATAAGATGCCAAAATATCTAAACGCCAACATAATTGCATCTTCCTTCTCTGGTGTACACTGTGGCTGTCTTGCATTCACTGATTTAGGCAAATTAAAGTTCTCACCGACATCCAGTCCACACTTCTTCTTAATCTGTGCGATATACAGTGATGAAACCTTAAGTCCTGTCTGCTCCAGTACATATGCCTTTATCTGCTCATATGTCGCTTTTCTCCGCTCCGCTTCGGTCCGCGCTAGACAAAGGTCCCCCGGACCTTTAGCGCCCTTTGAATTCAGATAAATCCATATCCTCCAGAGATAAGTCCACCTTCACTTTTCTGCTGTCGACCATTCCCTTGGAAAGCAAGACAACCGTCTCTATGTGCTCTGTAAATGGAAAACAGTCATATGGTGTTGCGCGCTTCACTGCATATCCGTGCTTTGTAAGATACTTTAAATCCCTCGCCAGTGTTTCCGGACCGCATGACACGTACACCACCTTCTTTGGAGCCAGCTTGACAACCGATGATAAAAATGCCTCGTCGCTGCCGGTTCTTGGAGGATCCATTATGACAACATCCGCTTTCTCACCCTTTTGTGCCATCTCGACCATGAATTTTCCGGCATCGTCATTGTAGAAGCGGATATTTCTGATGTCGTTTCGCTTTGCATTGGTGACTGCATCACGGATTGCATCATGGTTTAGCTCGACCCCGATGACTTCACCTGCATTTTTCGCTGCTATGATGCCTATGGTTCCGGTGCCGCAGTATGCATCGATTACGCGCTCTTTACCGGTCAGGTGCGCCTCATGAATGGCTTTTTCGTATAAAAGCTCCGTCTGTACCGGATTCACCTGATAAAACGAGCTTGGTGAGATGCGGAAGGTACAGCCGCACAGCTTATCCTCTATGAAGCCCTTGCCATAAAGCGTGATGTTTCTGTCTCCGAGCACCATGCTTGTCTTTTTATCATTCACGTTGAGCACCACTGTGGTGATATTGGTATGCTTTTTCCTGAGTGCTTTTACGAAATTATTCTTCGACGGAAGTATCGGCGATGCCAGGACAAGCACCACCATTATCTGCCCTGTTGCATAGCCCTTTCTTACAAGCACATGTCTGAGAAGCCCATAGCCGGTGTCCTCATCATAGGTCTTTATCCTGAATGAGCGGAGCATATCCTTTATGTCCCTTATTATCTCATCTGACTCCTGCTCCTCTATCATGCAGCTTTCGATATCCACCACATCATGTGTGTTTTTCCTGTAGGCTCCCGCCACGATCTGACCGCGTCTCGTACAGTCAAAGGCTGCATGAACCTTGTGACGATAATAGAGCGGATTTTTCATGCCGACAATCGGCTCCACAAAGCAAAAAGGCTTTAGCAGCTTTTTCATGTATGCCTGCTTGGTTTTTAACTGTTCCTTATATTCTACGCCCTGATAGTCGCAGCCGCCACATTTCTTTGCATACGGACATACGTTATCGCTTTTGGCCCGGCTGCTTTTCTCCTTTAGTCTCGGCTGTCCGTTGGCTTTTTTGTAATTTTTCTCATTACGCGTGGGTTTTTCCCTGTAATTGCCTTGATTTTCCGCCATTTCTGTGCTCCTTAAAATCAGCTATGCTGACTACTTGCCGTATGTATTATAGAGATACACATGATTATCTATACAGTGCCATCCGCTTGAAGCGCCTGCTGTCACACATATATATGTCTTTCCGCTTGCTGCCTTCTCATAGCTGACCGCACAGTTGCCGGACTGATTTACAAAGCCTGTCTTTGCACCAATTACCTCGCCACTTGTCATCTTGTCCTCTATACGGCGAAGAAACAGATTTGATATGTTCAGGTTCTCCGGATGCTGCGGTGTTGCAGCCGTGCTGTATGTATGATTTGAAAGTACTGTTTTACAAATATCGTCCTGCATCGCTGCCTGCATGATGACCGCCATATCATAGGCTGTGCTGTAATTGTTCTCATCATATATACCAACAGGATTTGCAAAATGCGTGGTCTGGCCTATACCAAGCTCTGCTGCCTTCTGGTTCATCATATCGACAAATGCTTCCATGGAGCCTGCTGTATAAACCGCAAGCTGATATGCCGATTCTCCACCTGATGGCAGGATGGTTCCGTTAAACACATCGCGAAGAGGCACCTGCTCACCGTCTAAAAAGCCTGTTGTGCTGCAATCATGCACATATGAATAATCTGTGGCTTCTCTTGTGATGGTCACAACCTCGTTGAGCTTGTTTTCTATCACAGCCTGTCTGTCTATTTCTGTATTCTCAGTCTTCGCTGCGGCTATCGCATTTTTCTCAGCCTGCTCTGCCGCTACAAGCACTGTCATAACCTTTGTCATGGAAGCCGGGTACATTTTCTCATGAGCATTCTTTCCCGCAACAACTGTGCCATCCTGCTCATCAATCACCACTGCATAAGAGCTCTCCAGCTCATCTCCGATTGCCGCTGTGGTCTCTGACTCCTTTGGTGTAAAGAGCTCCTTTGCTTCCTCTGTCTCACTCTCCTGCTCTGTCACACCGGTGACATTTTCTGTGGCTGCCCCTGTGTCTTTCACCTTATTACTGTCTTTTTTAGCTTTATTAAAGCATGATATAACTATTATGATTGCTATGACGACTATCACAGCCACTATTCCTACAAGCTTAATCTGTGAAGCTCCTGTATTTCGTCTGCGTCGTCTGTAATTTTTTCTGCTATTATTTCTCATATCCAATCCCTGTCTTGTTGTAACTATTCATCCCATGTACATTCGCAAAACCACACTTGAATAATCACATTTCATTTTATACTGTAACCTGTTTAGTATACTCCCTATCCGGAAGCTGTGCAATAATTATCGCAATAAACATGAGCACGCATCCAAAAATTTCTCTGCCACCTAGCATCTGGTCCAGCAGAATCCATCCTGCAATCACAGAAACCACCGACTCAAGGCTCATCGCCACCGATGCCACCGCCGGATTTAAGCCCTTTTGTCCGACAATCTGCAGCGTATAGCCCACTCCGCTTGAGAAAATGCCGGCATAGAGAATCGGAATCCATGCATCCCATGTGCAAAGCGACTGTGCCCACTGCGCTATACCGCCGGTAGACGGTCCCATATCCGTAAAAATCATCACTATACATGAGCCAAGCCCGGTGACAAAAAACTCTATGCATGAGAGTCTGACCGCATCTACCTGTGATACGAAATGGTCTATAACAAGTATCTGTATTGCAAAGCACAATGCCCCTGCCAACAGGAGCAAATCCGAGCCGCTAAGTGAAAATGCCCCATTCATGCACAAAAAATACATACCTACCAGTGCAATAAATACACCTATCCATATTTTGGCTCCGCATTTTCTTTTGAGGAAAATCCCAAGTATCGGCACCATAAGTATATATGTGGCTGTAAGAAAGCCCGCCTTACCGGATTCTGCTCCCATGCTGATTCCAAGCTGCTGCAGGTTGCTCGCAAAAAATAGTGCTATTCCACAGCAGCTTCCGGCTATCCAAAGCTCTTTCTTTTGCTTTTTGCTTTCAGGCTTGTTTACCGTCAGTTCCTTTACATCCAGTATTTTTATGACCGGCAGAAGGCAGAGCGCACCAATAAGGA
>ERZ1034976.1757-NODE-1757-length-15999-cov-22.431197_pt1 | contig 15999 bp, 16 predicted proteins | sample MGYA00520623_ERZ1034976 | MGnify/ENA primary metagenome ERZ1034976 (study PRJEB33766, sample SAMN09781774) | gut metagenome | biome: gut microbiome | host: Homo sapiens | place: Madagascar | study: EMG produced TPA metagenomics assembly of the PRJNA485056 data... | reverse complement strand
ACGAAGACTATGCTGGTATCTTAAGCGAACACGGCTTAATATAAGCCCTCTAAACTATTAACAACGAGCAGACAGATAACCACCGGGCGACCGCAAATCGCTAATTTCAACTCTAAATTTGATGTTAGACGGGTGGAATTTATTTTTTCTCAAACTGCTCCAGTCGTCTGTTTGCCATGCAAGCAAACAGACTTCATAACACGCATTATAGCACTTTTCAGGGTACTTTTGTATAGGGTATCTTTAAAAAAGTTGCTCAAAATCGAAAATACGAGGTTAAAATGATTCTAAGTGGAATTTACTTTTTCATTTGACCAAAAAGTGTGAATACATGTTATAATACCGGTAGTTAGTCTTAAAAGGAGATGAAAACAATAAAAAAGAAATTCAGAATTACATTTAATGCACCGGTAGTATTAGGTTTAATTTTTATATGTTTTGCGGCAACACTACTGGGAGAAATTACAAATGGTAGAAGCACAGCATTATTTTTTATGACATATCACTCATCATTATTAAATCCTCTGACCTATATAAGGTTTATAACACATGTTTTTGGGCATGCAGGCTGGGAGCATTTTATCGGTAATGCGACATATCTTTTATTATTAGGACCGGTATTAGAGGAAAAATACAAATCCAGAACATTAATTGAAATAATAATCATTACGGCACTGGTTACCGGTATTATCAACTATATCTTTTTCCCTAATATTGCACTATGCGGAGCCAGCGGAATTGTCTTTGCCTTCATTATTCTGGCTTCATTTACCGGATTTAAAGATGGTGAAATTCCTCTGACATTTATTCTTGTTGCCACCATATATATAGGCCAGCAGATATATGACGGAATTACAGTTAATGATAATGTATCGCAAATGGCTCATATTACCGGCGGACTGGTAGGTTCAATAACGGGATATATTCTTAACAAAAAAACAGTAAACCCGTAATTTACTGTCCTCACCTGCGCGGCAATATGTTCCACACAAAGAAAACCGGGTCAGCTTTACGCCGACCCGGTTTTTATATTAAACGTTTCCTACACTTCATCCCTATAACTCTGCGGTTATGTACCTTAACCAAATATTGCCTCTGCAAGTTCCTGGATAGTCATTCCGATATTCTCTAAATCTGACTTATATAAAGTAACCGAAAGGAAGTATCCATTATCCTTTTTAATGGTTGCACTATACTGTGCATTTTCGTCTGGTGACTTGACTCCCTTGAAAGTTCTTTTATAGAACTCGACTGTACCGTTAGGTGTGTCAAGTGTATCTTTTAACTTTTCAATCTTGTCATATTCGTATTCGCTTTTATCGACTTCCCATTCATCACCTTCTATACAGTGCTTTACCCATCCTTCTGCATATGGGGTTACCCACACAGAAGTGTCATCTGTTTTCATGACAAAGCAGTTCTCGTCAGTATACTTGTCATATACTTCAAATCCATCAACAAGGTTAACTTTTCCGATTACATTTCCATCGTAATCCTTAATTTCATATTTGCTCTTTTCGGATACGTCTGAATCATCTTTTTTGTCATCCTTCTTTGTATCTTCCTTTGAAGGTTTTTTATCATCTTTGTCAGGAGTTGACTCTTCTTCATCTTTCTTATCATCCGAATCGTCTGCGTCCTTAATTTCATCCGGAAGCTCAACCTTAGTCTTGCCGAAATCGGAGAATTCCAATGTAACGCTTGCTTCATTAATGCTTAATAAGTCTTTAACATTAACATCTTCTGTTGAAGATACTTCAAGCATCTTGCCGATGCAGCTCTTTAAATCAATTGAAATGGCTGTGATGGTGTCATTATCTCCGTCAATTGTTACTGTGATTGCCACATCTTCTAATAAATCAATAATTTTTGATAAATCAAAATCTTCCTCTGAAACACTGCCTAAACCTGAAAGGCTGTTTTCGATAGCTGACTTGATATCATCTTCCTTATCGCCAAGAATTTTGTCAAAATCAAGCTTGGCTTCTACTGTGTAGATACCATTCTTTTCAGAAACTACATCTGCTGTTTTGATAAAATCTGTAATTGCTGTTACGTTACGTAAGCTTGCAATCACATCTGAAAGATTTGTATCTGACTCTTCCTTCATCCATTTTTCGTCATCAAAATCATATTCATAGACATACGCTGTGTTGCCTTCTTTAACAAGATAAGTCTTGAGTTCCTGGCTGTCTTTAGTAACATTTGGAATTTCTGCGTATGATTTTCCCTCTGCATAACCTGCTTCATCACAGATTTTAAGAGTTCCGTTTATGCCTGCCTTAGCTGATGACTTAAGGTCTGATTCTTTAAGTTTGCCTTCTTTAATAGCTGACTCAATCATTTCTTCAGTCATTCCCTGCATAACAAGAGCCTGTTTTAAATCTAAATCAGCATCTAATTTTACATCGAATGATACTGTGAAGTTTTCTAAACCTTTTTTGTTAGCTGCTACTGCTTTGACAAGGTCATCAGCACTCTTGCTGCCTTTTACCGTGTCTTCTGAAGATTGGTTCTCATTTGTGCCAACCTTCACTTTCTTGCTGCCACATGCTGCCATACCGAGTGTAAGTGCAATACACATCATGGCTACAAGAATTTTTTTAAATAATCCTTTTTTCATTTTGTCTGCTCCTTTAAAAATTTTAACTTTTAAGGTATTAATACCAAAGCACGCTCTGATTGTATCACGGAAAATTTTACTAATCAATATACGTTTTAGCGAAATAAAGCATCCTATTTACGATAAAATAGCATTTATTCATAAAAAAACTGCAGAAGGAGGGCATTTCCTCCTCTGCAGCCGACATCAGGTTGTTATATAAGTATTATATTTTAATTTTCTTAATTTTCTTTCCATATCCACGGCATTATCAAGATTTTTGTATGCACCTACCTGCACTTTATAGAGGTCATCCTGATAAATAATAAATGCGGGATACCCCATATCTAACAATGGTTCCAAAAGTCTGTCCGCATTGTCACGGTTTCTGAAAGCCCCTACCTGGACACGGTATAATTTGTCACAGGTGCATCTGCTGCTTTCCCTGTCTTTTTCATATAATCCCTCGTACGGGTCTTTTATATTACCCTCATCCGGTGCAGTCAGTACATTATTATCCCTCGACGCTGTGCCTGAACCTATGGTCTTTATTATTCCATCGGCTATCGCCGCCGCTATCTGATCAAATTCATCATCGAACTTCTTATTATCATCATCGTTGTTGATAAACCCTGTTTCAATAAGCACCGCCGGCATATTGGTACGTTTAAGCACCACAAGATTAGGTCTTTCTATAATGCCCAGGTCTTTAAAGCCCAGATCCGTAAGATTATCCAGTATGTTTTCGGCGAGGCGTTCTTTCTCTCCGCCTTCACTGTAAATCAGCACCTGCACTCCGCTTGCGGCGTTGGGATTCTCTCCTGAATTTCTGTGAAATGATACAAAATAATCTGCTCCTGAATTATTGGCATCCGTTGCCTTTTTAAATGGAGTTTCATATATGTCGTTATCTCTTGTATAAAAAACATCCATGCCTTCATTTTTAAGGATATCTCCAACCGCCATGGCAAGCTTTAAGTTGTCATCTTTTTCACGTCTTCCGTTATACACCGCTCCCGGGTCACTTCCGCCATGTCCTGCATCTAAAGCAATAAGCATAATATATACCTCTTTTTTTCATATGGTATATATTATGCCGGCAACGTCTTTATATTTACATTTTTTTAATTAAAATAACTGTAATTACCACACTTGCTATCGCTATCAGTGACATTATGGTTATTGTTAATGCTACTTTCTTTTTATATTTTTTTGCAACTTTTTCGTCTATCATTAATTATTTTTCCTTTCATATTTTACAAATTCATATATAAGGTCAAAATATGTTCTTTCGTCGCTGGATTCTGTGATAACAAATCCTTCATCTTCCAGATTAGGGAAGTACGAATCTGCGTCATAAGCATAATCTATCTTAGTAATATGTGCTACGTCGCAAAGAGGAAGCATCTGCTTATATATGGAAGCACCACCGATTACATATACGTCTTCATCGGCAAAATCTTTTGCCGCCTCAACGGCTTCTTCTATACTGTGAACCACAATAGCTCCGTCAACCTTGTAATTCATATCTTTTGTTATTACAATATTGGTTCTGTTCTTTAAAGGGCGTTTATTAGGAAAACTTTCAAGGGTCTTGCGTCCCATAATTACGGCTTTGCCCGTTGTGGTCTCCCTGAACCATTTCTGATCCTCAGGAATTCTTACAAGAAGTTCGTTTTTGTATCCTATTGCCCAGTTTTTGTCTACTGCTGCGATTAAATTCATAATATGTCCTTTCCTATATAGCTACAGGTATATTGGTGACCTGTGGTCCGGTTATATAATTATCTACCGATACATCATCCCTTGTAAACTTGTAAAAATCTTTTACCTCGGGATTAAGATGGAACGTCGGTGCATCATAACATTCTCTTGATATAAGTTCCTCCACAATAGGAATATGTCTGTCATATATGTGTGCATCTGCGATTACATGTACAAGTTCTCCCACCTGCATATCACATACCTGTGCCAGCATATGCACAAGCACCGCATACTGTGCAACATTCCAGTTATTGGCTGTGAGAATGTCCTGTGACCTCTGGTTAAGAATTGCGTTAAGCGTAAGCTTGTCTTCACCTTTTTTCTGGGTAACGTTAAAAGTCATGCTGTAGGCACATGGATATAAATTCATCTCATGTAAATCCTGGTGCACATATATATTAGTCATTATCCTTCTGCTGAAAGGATTGTTCTTTAAATCATATATAACACGGTCTACCTGATCCATCATGCCTTCTTTATACCGGTGCTTTACACCAAGCTGATAACCGTATGCTTTGCCGATTGAGCCGTTCTCGTCCGCCCATGCATCCCATATATGGCTGTGAAGGTCATGGATATTGTTGGATTTTTTCTGCCATATCCATAACAATTCGTCTGTTGCACTCTTAAGCGCTGTTTTTCTTAATGTAACAAGCGGAAATTCCTTGCTGAGATCATATCTGTTTACAACACCGAATTTTTTGATTGTATAAGCAGGAGTTCCGTCCTCCCAGTGTGGTCTTACTTTTTCACCCTCCGTACTTACACCGTTTTCAAGGATATCCTTACACATGTCTATAAAAACTTTATCTGCGTAGCTCATTATTTCCTCCTGTTACTGCACTATTTTACTTTATCATATATCTCCGTAGGAACATAAGCCTTGACTTCTATTCCCTCCGCAACATATTCCTCACTTATAAGCTGTCCGTATTTTCTTATAAGGGATATCTTGGAAACCTCCGTATAAGAATATGTCTTTTCTATATATATTTTGCTTTCTCTTAAAACTTCTTCAATGGTATCTTTAAGTTCTGTCAGTCCGTCACCGTGAAGAGCCGATATATTAACGGTCTTGTCGGCCTTAAAATCTTTAAGAACTTTATTGCCTGCAATTTCTATTTTGTTAAAAGCCGTTATTATAGGCTTATCGCCCGCTCCCAGTTTCTCAAGGGTATCATATACAACATACATCTGGGAATCCATTGCAGGATTGGAAGCATCCACGACATGAAGAATTATATCTGCATATACAGCTTCTTCAAGTGTGCTTTTAAAAGCTTCCACAAGGTGATGAGGAAGTTTGCTTATAAATCCGACTGTATCCGTGAGAAGAATCTGCTGCCCGCTTTCAAGCTCCAGCCCTCTCGTTGTAGGGTCAAGTGTGGCAAAAAGCTTATTTTCCGCAAGTATTCCCGCACCCGTTAATGTATTAAGAAGTGTCGACTTACCTGCGTTAGTATATCCTACTATAGCGACCACAGGAATATTGGAACGGCTTCTCTGGCTTCTTGTAAGCTCACGGTGGGTTACAACCGCTTCAAGCTCATGCTTAAGCTGTCCTATTCTCTCATGGATAATTCGCCTGTCCATCTCAAGCTTTGTCTCTCCGGGACCTCTTGTACCGATACCTCCGCCGAGTCTTGAAAGTGCGTTTCCAAATCCCGAAAGTCTTGAGGAACGATATCTCAACTGGGCAAGCTCAACCTGAATCTTACCCTCGTTGGTATTAGCCCTTGCTGCAAAAATATCGAGAATAAGAAGCGTTCTGTCCATGACTTTAATTTCAAGGGCATCGCTGAGATTGTTCATCTGTGCCGGAGAAAGTTCGTCATCACATATTATGCCTGTTGCATCATATTCTATTATCAGTTCTTTAATCTCATCTATCTTACCCTTGCCGATATAAGTGGCCGGATTGAAATTATCAAGATTCTGTATTACCCTTGCCACCGTTACAGCACCTGCAGTTGACGCAAGCTCGCAAAGCTCGTCAAGGGACTGTTCGGTATTTTCTCTGTCTGATTTTCTTACAGCTACAAGAATAACTCTTTCTTCCGCTTCTCTGTTATCAATCATATAAATCTCCTGTTAAGATACCCTGGACTTCAAAAACGTATATTCTCTCAAAGCCTTTGTATCATCACTGTAATCCTTTACATAGCTTTCAAATAAATCCAGTGCCTTGCTGAAATCTCCGAGATATTCGTAGCATATTGCCTGATTGTAAAGCAGTGCTTTCTTAGTTTCTCCTTTAGCTGACTCAAGACCTTTACTTATATATTCCAGAGCCTCGGTATACTTAAATCTCTTGATAAGATATGCCCCGTACTGGTTATATGCTTCGCTGTTAGACGTATCTTTATTGATACAATCCATATAAAGGTCTTCCGCTTCCGAATATCTTTCCTGTGCTTCATACGTAAGTGCAAGGTAAAAAGCTGCATCCTTCTCACCTGCGTCTATGGCCTTCTTAAGGAACTGTTCTGCCTGTGTATAGTCCCCGAAAAGATAATATGTCTTGCCTATAAGAAAATCATCCGCATCTTTACTTGAAATAAGTCTTCTGAGATAAGATTCAGCCCTGTCTGTATAACCTGATGCCATAAATTCGTTATACATATTACAATATAAGGAATAACTGTTGTCACTGAGGGAAATAGCCTCTTCAAAATCAAGTGCCGCATTATTCTCATTGCCCGTATGGACATATGCACAACCTCTTAAATAATATAAATCTGCCTTATCAGCCTTGCCGCATTCATCAATAAGTGTTGTATAATACTCTATTGCTTTATCGTATTCGCCGCTTTTTGTGAGACATTCCGCATAATATTTCATTGCATCAAGACAAATACTGTCATATCTGCTGCCTGATTTGGTAATCACGGTATCAAACTGCTCCTCGGCCGTTTTAATGTCCCCAAGCTTATAATAAGCAATTCCAAGTCCCCTGTAAGCGTCCCTGTTACTGCTGTCCTTACTTATAATCTCATTAAATGATTCTATAGCTCCCTGATAATCGCAGGTCTCAATTTTGCTCATTCCTGCCTGACATGACAATGAATTGCTCTTGCCACATCCTGTTAAAACTGCTGCGGCAACTGCGCCTGCACATATAATATCTATAAATAAATGTTTTTTCATTACAATAAACTCCTAAAATTATAACAAATCAGGTATCCCAAACACCCGATTAAGCTAAATTGTACCATAGTAAGTGTTTTGTAACAAGTGGTATTAAAAGATTTTCACACCCTTTTTTTATAAGCATGCTCTATTTTCTTCCCAAGAGGAACTGCAAGTGCCAGTAAAAATATTACGTTGGAAACCGCATAAATTATCGTAAATGTAAACGACGTACTTATCGTAATCAGATAATAACTCCATCTAAACGTCCCAAAGGTCCATATAACCGTATAAATGTCCATTAAAAGCGAAAAAATCACACCGGCAAACACACCGTAAATCATGAGAACGGCTTTGTTTTTTCTTAATAGTCCCCCAATAAGGGCGGATATAACCCCGATTAATCCCCATGTCAACATCTGGAAAGGAGTATACATTCCCTGTCCGAAGTAAAAATTAGTAACAAGGGCGGTAAGCGCCCCACAGTAAAAACCTGCCTCTGTTCCAAGATACATTCCGGCAATTATTACAACCGCTGTCACCGGCTTAAATCCGGGAAAAGGTGCGAATATGAAACGTCCTGCAATCGACATGGTTGTAAGCACCGTTATAAGCATGATTTTTCTCACTGAAGTATTCTTTTTTTCGAGAATATAGAAAAATACAAAGCAGAAAATAACAACTGCTGTTGCAAAAATAAAAGCACCTGTCTTTACCTGTTCCATTCTTCCGCCTCTTTCTCCGTAACCACATCCTCTGAAATTCCTTTCCACATCCTACATACAGGAGTTGTGTAAAATACATTTTCAAGACAAAACTCCCTTACATTGCCTGAATACACCGGTTGCCTGTCTGAAATCATATACACATAATCTGCCGCATCTGCCATAAAAGAAATGTCATGGGAAATTACAAGAATGGTTTTTTGTTGTTTTTTTAATTCATTAATAGTATTAATCAAATTAGCTTTTTCTCTGTTATCTACGCCTTTAGTCGGCTCATCAAGAATTATTATGTCAGGATTATTTTTTAACACAAGAGACAGGGCAAGAAGTTGTTTTTCACCTCCGCTTAAATCGTAAGGGTTTCTGCCGTCATATTCATCATTTGTAAAATGGTCTGTAACATCCTGTGAAAGAATACCTATACTGTTGCCGTAGGTCTTTATTTTTCCCGAATAAGGCTTAATATAGCCTGAAAGCAGCTTTGCAACCGTTGTTTTACCGCTGCCGTTTTCACCTACGATAAAATGACATTTTCCTTTGTACAGTTTCATGGAAAAATCTTCGATTACAAAACCGTTCTCTTTTGTATATCCGAATGACACATTTTTAAATTCTGCCGCAATTTCATTTTTATTATTAACGGAATCCTGTTCCTTGTGGATAGTATTTCTCTGTTTTATATATTTATGCCCATCTGCCAGACTAAGTGGTACAGGTCTTTTATCCGCAAATATCCTTGCAACCGTGGGAAGCAGGTAACCATAACCGTTTTCCGACATATATACTGCTGTTTCATCAGGTTTTCCGACATAGACAATCTCACACTTATCAAGGAGAATTATTTTATCCGCATAATAAAAGAGTTCGTCCGTCCTGTGCTCTGTAATAATCACTGTTTTAAAAAATTCCTTATTAATCTTCTTAACCCTGTCAAGAAGCCTTCCGGCCATCACCGGATCAAGCATGGAAGCAGGCTCGTCAAGTAAAAGTACATCTTTATCGCAGGCAATTACGGAAGCAAGATTCAAAATCTGTTTTTCCCCACCTGAGAGTGAATCGGTTCTTTTGTCAAACATGTGGCTGAGTGAAAAAAATGAAGCTGTTTCCGCAATTCTTCTTTTAATAAAATCATCTTTAAGCCCTTTTCCCGATAAATTTACGGCAAGCTCCCCATACACGCTGTCCATAATTATCTGGTTATCGGGATTTTGCATTACCATCATGGCATTATCTTTAAAATATTCTTTTAACTTCTTCAAAAGTGTGGTTTTGCCGCTGCCGGTCATACCACATACTAATATAAAATTACCCTTTTCGACTATCTTTTCATATTGTATATCCATAATTTAACATTCTCCTTTCCCCTGTATAAAATCGGAATAAAAGACATAAATGCCATAAAAACAAGCCTTGCCCCAGGCAGCAATAATCCACCCGCAGCCATAAGAATAGTTATTATAAGCAGAATACAGTCCCTGAGCCTGAACCTGTAGCTGCCGCAGAATATCTGTGATGATTGTGTAAAACCATTACTTTCCATTATATCGGCTGTCTCCATACTGCTTTCCATCGCATAACTTGTCACTCCCGAAAAAACAAAAACTGCATTATCTTTACTGTTTCTGCCGCTTTTGTTATTAATGTCATTGATCATTTTCATTCTTTCGTATTTTCGCATATACATGGGAAGGAATCTCAGAATCATTGAAAAAATAATGCCTGCTTTCGGCATTTTCCTAAAGATATATTGTATTTTTTCCCCTGTAATAACAATATCCATACAGCTAAACCATACAAAAGCACCGGAAAGCATAAGTCCCGTTGTCATTCCGTACCGCATGGCTTCATAAGTAACAGCCCGGTTATTAATATAAAAAAACACATGGCTGCCGTTATGTGACACAAGCATATTTACAAAAGTGATAAGAATCGTTATGACAAAAGAATTTCTGAGTATTTTAAAGTCTGCCTTGCCTTTTAAAACCCATATATAAATTATCCCGGATATAAGAAGCAGAAGATTAAGTTTAATTTCCATTAAAAACATTGCAGGTAATAGATTGCACATAAAAAATACCAGCAGAACGTATGGGTTGAAACTTTCAAATTTTCTCATTGCCCCACCTTTCCGTCATCCGTATAAATCCATCTGACATAATCTCCCTCCGACAGTTTGTAAGCCGAGCAGGACACATTGGGAAATTCACCATTTACCGAATAAGTCCAGCCCGACATATTTCCGTAATCAAACTCTGCCATTCCTGCGATTGCTTTTACATAAATCGAAGAAAACACTTTGCTTCCGTTGTAGTCAACAGGAATCTCATATATCATTGAAGCCGTTAAAAGCTGGTCAAAAGTGCTGTCTCCCTCTTTGATGTCTATTTCTTTTTCACTTAAAATAACTTCTCCGCCATGACCTGTTATCTCAAGGTATGTCACAACTTCTCCCGATGTTTTAACATCGTAGTACTCGTCCTTTGTCTTAAAATCGGACAGGGAAAAATATACCGCAAGTCCCACAAACACAATGGTAAAAGTCATGAATACTGACTTTTTCTTTTTCTTTCCTATGAAAAAAACAACAAGAAATACCGCATATCCAATGCCAAGTGCCGAAAGCACAATGTATTTAATGTATTTTCCCTTCCATTTTATGGTATTTACCGTAGTATCGTCTTTCCCGGTTTCTGTCAGGTTGGTTTTATCATATACAAATCCGTTTTTGTAGGAAATTAGTGCAGACATACACTGGTATGTGGCTATGCTGTTGCTTTTTCCGCCTTTTATATGGCAGAATCCTCCGTCCTCATTCTGGTAAGTAATAAGCTCGTTGATAAGAATATCCATATTCTCTGTATCTTTTAATGCTGTTTTTGCCATAATTACCTGGGCGAGGCTTTCAGAATTTTCTGTCCCCATGGACTTGTAACCGCCGTTTCCGGTCATATTATTGTTAAGATATTCCAGTGCCTTATTAATTTTCTCCTCATACTTTTCCCTCAAAGGTGCCATTGCCTGCAAAGCCATCGCAGTCACATCAACGTCACCCGCTTTTTGATTTACGGAAAAACTTCCGTCAGGAAGCTGAAATTCCAAAAGACTGTCGGCGATATAATCCGCATCATATCCGCCGTAAGCTGCCGGCATAAGTCCGTAAATTACACTCATAATGCCCATTTTGCCCGTCTGTTCTTTAATTACCTCTCTTATAAAATCATCTTTTTCTCCCAATATATAAAATGCAAGTGCAATTCTTTCATAGTCTGTAGGCTTGATATTCTCCGTCTCGGCAAGATATTTTTCTACTGCCTTAACGTACTCCGAAAAATCTGTTTCCGGATACAATGCTTTAATATTAATAACCCACCATTCGCAGGGACTTATCCCTGCAACAGCCATAAGGCCGTCATTTACAAATGACTGTGCATCTGTAACGGCGGCCTCTTTGTATTCATATTCAAGTGTTTTATTAATGCAATCGTCTATATCGGGAGTATCTGCTTTAACGCCTGTGGCTCCCGTAAATATAAGTACAATTACTGTTAAGAATACAATGACTTTATTTTTCATACGCTCTTTTCTTACTTACTGCTGCGATTCCTGCTGCTGCGATAATTGCAACAACCACAAAATAAACATACCCTGTATCTCCTGATGGAACATCCTCTGCCGGCTTTGTCTCAGGTTCTGTTACTGCAGGTGCTTCTGCTTTAACCATATCGGCTGTAACTGTTATTTTGTAATCTGGTGCAAATCTTAATACAAGTGGTACTCCGTCTTCAGCAACTTTGGAAATTCCTACAGAATGATCACCTACTGTAAAATCAGCTTTGTCAATAACGATTTTGCCATCAGCATCTGTTACATATTCCTTACCGTCCCATGTTACCTTGGCACCTTCAACAGGTACAGTTGCATCTGATGTAAAAGTTATTTCTCTGTCGCCAAGCTTTGAAAGGTCTGCTACAGGCTTTGCAAATCCATGAGAACCATATTCATCTGAGTAATAAAATACAATTACATCGCCATCATTTATCTGCTGTTCTCCAATACCCACGCTTGGTGCAGCGCCGTTAACCAGATCCATCCATCCATCCCAGTACTTAGGTGCAACTGAACCTGCCACATCACCGTTTATGGCTGTAATATAAGTTCCTGTTGGATTAGTTATTGTAAGATTATCATTGGCTGCGTCAACCTCATTCATAAGCTCTGCAACTGTAGATGCGTTTGTTGTTACATCACCGTAGAAATATGTTTCACTTTTTCCTTCAATTCTTAAAGATACTGTTTTTTCGTCTGCTGCAAATGGACTTACAACAAGACTGCTTAATACAACTGCAAATGCTGCAATTGCCGAAATTATTTTTTTCATGTCTTTCCTCCGTTCTTTAATAAAAAATGCCTGCAGAAATCGCAGGCATAGTTAGAATACGGGCATAATCCCATTATAATGACTATAACTTTTCCCTGCCCAAAAGTCTGGTCTTTCTGATTTGTGGGACGAGCGATCTGGCTTAAGCAAAAATGCTCTTACAGTTATGGCTGTAGCTCCGGACTCACACCGGATTCTCTCCTGCTAATACTATGTATTTTCTTCCCAAAACCTTAAATTCAATTATGAAAGTACTCCGGACTGACCGATTACATCGGCAATTACTGCCAATTCTTCGGCACTTTTTGTCAGAGCAAATCTTATGTAGCCTTCTCCAAGCGGTCCAAATGCCGTTCCCGGTGTTCCTATTACTCCGGCCTTGTCCATAAGTGCCTCGGTAAATGAAGCCGATGTATAACCTTCCGGTACAGGAAGCCATACAAACATTGTTCCGTGTGAATCAGGTACGTTCCATCCGTATTTTCTAAGTCCGTTAAGAAGTGCATCCCTTCTTCTCTGATACTCTGCACACTGTGCCTTGACACTGTCTCTCGGTCCTCTTAAGGCCGCGATTGCCGCCTTCTGTGCCGGATATGACATACCAAAATCATACTGGCTTCTAAGCAGCTTAAACGCATCAATAATTGACTTATTACCAATACAGAATGAAATTCTTAAACCGGTTACGTTATAAGATTTTGAAAGTGAGAAAAACTCAACTCCCACATCTTTTGCTCCCGGCAATGATAAAAATGAAAAACCTTCCCTGCCGTCAAAAATAATATCCGAATACGCATTATCATTAATAATCGCAAAATTATATTTCTTTGCATATTCAATCATCCTGACATACATTTCTTTAGGTGCCGAAGCTCCCACAGGATTGGACGGATATGACAAAACAATATATTTTGTCTTATTAAGAACGTCTTCCGGAATATCTTCTATCACAGGTAAAAAATTATTTTCCCTAAGGAGAGGATAATAATATACCTCTGCGCCTCCAAGATACGAACCAGCTTCAAATACAGGATAACCCGGATCAGGTAAAAGAACGACGTCTCCCGGATTAAGTATTGCCATTCCAAGATGTGCCATACCTTCCTGTGTTCCTCTTACTGCCGTAATCTCATCTGCCTTTATGACAGTGTTATACCTGTCCGCATAATAATCAACCACAGCGTTAAGCATTTCTTCCGAATCCACAAGGGAATACTTATAATCCTCAGGATTATTGACTGATTCAGCCACAGCCTTCATTACATGTTCAGGCGGTCTGAAATCCGGTGTACCCACTGAGAGGTTATAAACCTTTCTTCCTGCCTTGATTAATTCGCTTTTCTTCTCATCCAGGGCAGCAAATATTCCTGTCTGGAAATGATTTAATCTTTCTGCACGTTTGAATTCCATTTTAATCTTTCCTTCCTCTAACCCTTGTATTTTCACACTTTAACTTATTTCTGTCAATATTGATTTTGCTATTCTTTCGCTAATGTCCGTAAAATGTCCACCTCTGTTATATTCAAAAAACACTTCTTTGGTCCTGCCAAATACTTCTGCCAATTTCTCCGTGTTAAATCCGACTTTTTCCCGCTCCACATTTTTTGTAAGGGATTCCTTATCTCCAAGGGACATATAAATTTTGCCGATTCTTTTGCCAATGGATTTTTCGTTAAAATATTCCAAAGCACCGGGATACCATAACGACCCCGAAACGCTCATAACCCCGTCAAACAATTCTTTTTCACATGCCGCAAAAAGCGCAAAAAGTCCTCCGAGGGAATAACCTCCGATATACTGCCTCTGATATTTTTCATCATAAATTTCACTTATAAACCATGATAAAAATTCTTCTCCGCCCCCTGTTTTTCCCATATTTTTATCGTGATATTTCCACGGTGTCATACAGTAATTCCAGTCATACGGATATATCATGACGAGCCTCACTCCTTCAACAGGCTCTATATTAATTCTTTCCGCCATAAAAAAATAACAGACTGTCTGGCTGTCTTTATCACCGATTGTCTCATAGCTGCAATTTTTTAAATACATTAATTCGCTCATGCTTTCATTCTATCACATTTTATTTATTTGGGAATATATTTAGATTACAGATATTTTTAAGAGGTAAATTATGAAAAAAAGACTATGTTGTTTTATCCTGGCTTTTATTTTGATTGCAATCTGTCAGGCCGGGTGTGGCAAAAAGGACAACGGTATGAAAAAGGTTGTTCTCAATGAGGTTGCCCACTCTATTTTTTATGCTCCTCAATACGTTGCAATAGAAATGGGATATTTCAAGGATGCGGGCATAGACCTCGTTCTTGAAACAGGTTTCGGTGCCGACAAAACAATGACTGCCCTTATATCCGGCAATGCCGATATTGGTTTTATGGGTTCAGAATCCACAATTTATGCTTATGCGGAGGGTTCTAAGGATTATGCCGTTAATTTCGCCGGACTTACCCAGCGTGCCGGTAACTTCCTCGTTGCCAGGGAAAAAATTGATAACTTCTCATGGGATATGGTTAAGGGCAAAAATGTCCTCGGCGGCAGAAAGGGCGGCATGCCTCAGATGGTGCTTGAATATATCCTGAAAGCCAACAATATTGACCCTGCCTCCGACCTCTCAATCGACCAGAGTGTTGACTTCGGTCTGACCGCAGGTGCTTTTTCCGGCAATACAGAGTATGACTTTACCGTTGAATTTGAACCGGGTGCCACTTCTCTTGAGAAAGAGGGCAAAGGTTATGTAGTTGCTTCCCTTGGCGTTGACAGCGGTTACGTTCCTTACACCGCCTACTCCGCTAAAAAGAGCTACATTGAGAAAAATCCTGAAATCATCAAGGATTTCACTTCTGCCATCCAGAAGGGTCTTGACTACGTCAATTCTCATTCTTCTGCTGAAATTGCCAAGGTCATAGCCCCTCAATTCGAGGACACGGACATTGACACCATTACCACAATAGTTGAAAGATACAAATCCCAGGACACTTGGAAAAAAGACACCGTCTTTAGCAGGGAATCCTTTGAGCTTCTTGAGGATATCCTTATTGAAGCAGGTGAATTAAAAGAAAAAGTTCCTTACGAGGATCTTGTAAAGGCCGACTAAGGGGGAAACCGGGTTTCTCTACCCTTTTCGCCTGGTTTTCGCTGTTTGGGTAGAGATTTCCAACCGGCGGCTCTGGGATTCTCTACCTTTTCGGCTGGTTTCCCCGATTTGGGTAGAGATTTCACGTCCGGCAGCTCTAGGATTCTCTACCTTTTCGGCTGGTTTCCCTGTTTTGGGTAGAGATTTCCGACCGGCGGCACTGGGATTCTCTACCTTTTCGGCCGATTTCCCCGATTTGGGTAGAGATTTCCAACCGGCGGCTCTGGGATTCTCTACCTTTTCGGCTGGT